>Ga0315274_10000691_pt1 | contig 52551 bp, 41 predicted proteins | sample YL17G02_20_MG_FD_203700 | JGI IMG/M metagenome (GOLD analysis project Ga0315274, IMG submission 203700) | Sediment microbial communities from Yellowstone Lake, YNP, Wyoming, USA - YL17G02_20 | ecosystem: Environmental > Aquatic > Freshwater > Lake > Sediment | place: USA: Wyoming | collected... | reverse complement strand
GTTTGTATGATTAAGGAAGATTTATCCATCGGAAAAGCCGAAGGCCAGGAAGAATATATGTTTGGCTATATCCCAGGCCTGGCCGTTGACGACAACGGAGATATTTATGTTGCGGACGTCCAAGCGACGCAGATCAGGGTTTTCGATCTGAATGGAAAATTTCTCAGGACGATCGGCAGGAAGGGACAAGGGCCCGGAGAGTTCACCGGAATCCACAGCATCCAAATCACCGCCAACAATGAATTGATGCTCTATGATAACTGGCAGCATAGGCTTGTCTATTTCTCTTTGGCGGGACAATTTATTCGCTCAAAACATTTTTCCATCAGCGTGGGGGCCAATGGGAGGCTCAACCCCCGCTCTCCCCTCTACTGTGACTCTCGCGAAAATTATTATATCGTCACGGGTATCATGGAATTTCCGAAAGCGTCTAAGGCGCACACGGAAATATTGAAAATCGGGGGCGATTTAAAATTCGCGACACTCGTCCGGACGGCCGATCATGACCCTATGGGACCATTCAATGTGTTCGGGCTGGAAAATCTTTATTGCCAGTTGATGGCTAAGGATTTTGTCCTGGTCGGAACATCCAAGAATTACGAGCTTCAGATATTCGATCCCCAGGGAAAAGTCATAAAAAAGATTTCCAGGGACTATGATCCCGTCCCGGTTTCTGAGGCGGAAAAAAATGAGGAACGAAAGAAGCGTGACCCTGACACCAAGTGGGAATTCCCCCGCTATCATTTTCCTATGAGCTATCTGGCCGCGGATGACGAAGGCCGGATTTTTGTTCGCACCTGGGAGAAGCCGGATAAAGGCAAAGGATATTTCTTCGATGTTTATGACCCTGAAGGAAAATACATCACCAGGATTCCTTTGAGCTTCAGCCCGCGCGTCCTGAACAAAGGGAATCTCTATGCCATCGAAGCGGACGAGGCCGGTTTCCAATACGTCAAGCGCTATAAAATGACCTGGAAATTCTGACCTATTGAAGCCTCATATATAATCCCGATAAGTGAGGAGGTCGCCGGATGAAAAAAATACGTCCAATCGCCATTCTCATTTTTTTGGTCGGATCCATACTCAGCATGCGCGGTATGGTTCAGGCGGGAAGCGCTGAGAAAGCCGGACTGAACGCCGATTGGCGGCCTGCCTGCGTCAATTTCTCACAAGGGCGCTTGACAAGGTCCCTCCTCCCGAATTATGCTTAAGTTCTAATATTGGTCATATGACCAATAAATTTGTACACTTCCCGGACGGAGGCGGATTCATGCTGGAGCCTTTACTCGAATCCCCGGTCAAAGAAAAGGTCCTTCTCTATCTCCATACGCATGGCGAATCCTATCCCCGGGAAATCGCCCGGGATTTGGGGCTCTATGTCAATGCGGTCCAATACCATTTATTGAAGATGGAAAAAGGGGGGGTTCTCTACAGCAAGTTGAAAGGAAAGGTCCGCCTCTTCGGGATCGATCCCCGCTATCCGTTTAAAAGGGATCTGGAAGCCCTCTTGGAAAAAGCCCTCACCTTCGTGACGGACGAAGAGAGGGCAAGGCTTTATAAGCCTCGGCTCAGGCCGCGCCGCACCGGAAAACCGTTGTCATGAATCTCAAGGACGTTTCTCTCTCCGACCTGGCCGCCTCTATCTGCGACCGCTGCCGGAAGAACGGAATCGAAGTCGTCCTTTCCGGTGGAGCTTGTGTTTCGATCTATACTCAGAACAGGTATATATCGTATGACCTTGATTTCGTCCTCGTGTCCTCCGTCGGTCGGAAGCGAATCAAATCCGCCATGAAAACTCTGGGATTCAACGAGGACGGGCGTCATTTCAGACACCCGGACACCCCGTTCCTCGTCGAATTCCTTTCCCCTCCTCTCTCCGTGGGCGAAGAACCCGTCCGGGAGATTCGCGAAATTCAACGAGGGAAAATGATCCTCCGGCTTCTGTCTCCAACCGACTGTGTTAAGGATCGGCTGGCCGCGTTTTATCATTGGAACGATCGGCAATCCCTGGACCAGGCGATCCTCGTCTGCCGCGACGCCGAGGTCGATCTCCATGAAGTCAAACGTTGGTCGATCAGCGAAGGCATGAAAAACCGGTTCGGCGTATTCGAAAAAGCGATGTCGGGCGAAAAGGCCAAAGTCTCAAAGCTGAGAGGGATCAAAAAATAAGCGCAGGCGCTTAGAGAAAAACAGCCGAACGGCCAGGGACTTCGCGGCCCTCCAAGGATTTCGGGCTATCGAACAGATTGGCGGCCAGCCGGACCGTGCTGGCCACAAGGGCATAAATCTCCTTATCGTTGGGTGTCAGCTCGATGAGCGTATCACCCAAACTAATAAAAACGTAATAAATAAAGTGACAATCTATGGGCGGTGCTTAGGCTGCCCTCAAGCCCCCGTAGCGGAGGGGGGCCCCGTCGGCTTTTCCGACGGGGGGAACCGACGGGACTGGTTCCCGGGGCCCGGGGGCTACGGGCGGCCTAAGCGCCGCCCGAACGGAGATGTCATTTTAATTATTGCGTTGATATTAGTTCTTCACCTCAACCTCATAGATTTGGTATAGTAATAGCCATCCGATGTTCAATTTTGGAATGAAACCGCTGGTCAAAGAGTATAGACGCTATCGAACGGTGAGCATGGATTTAAATCACAAAATCATCCAGTCCTGCCTCCACCGCGATGCCCTCATGGAATCGGCTCGATTGCTGGGGATCGTGAAAAACGACACCATCGTCTTCGCCGACGAGGATGAAACCAACGTCCTGATGGATTTCGTCCTTCATGAGTATCGGGTCGATGGAAAAACTGCCATTGAACTCTACCGAGAGACGAAGGGCGGAAAAAACGAAATCGAAAAGAATTTAATCAATTCCTGGCTGGCCGCGTCGACCTCTTTGTTCGAAATCACATCGATTGCTCAATCCCGGCCTCTTCTGATTTTGGAAGATCTCCTTGGGCCGAAAGATCCGGTGAACCTCGTCGATATCGCGTTCAGCCGATCCGCGGTGCCGGGTTTGCTATTGTTCCTCCGTCGCGTGCCGTTTAAAGAGTTTTTTATGACGTCTGGTTTTACCTTTATTTTTCATCCTGCCCTGGCTGATCGGCTGGTCAAAGGATACAAAGATTCGTGTATGAAAAAAGACCGACCGGCGGATTCGCGTCGGCGATTTATTCACTTTTTCAAAGCCAACCGGAAAGATGGGATGGAAGTCCGCTATGAATGAGGAAATCGGGAAACGCCTATTCGTCCGAACACGGTTAGGCGAACGAGGAATGTCAGGAGGGTCCGTCTTTCAATCGACTCCGTTCGGTCAACCAGTCGCCCTCGAGCGGCGCGATCAGCGCCAGTTCCACATCTTGCGGGATGGGGACTCGGACCGCCACTTTCGGCCACAACTCGATGGGCGGTTCATCGATTAAGTTCTGGGAAAGCTTGATCGTATTCAGATCGTCGTGGAGATAGGGCCGCCGACCACAATGCAACGCGTCGCAGCTCTGACGAATACCCGGCCCATACTCCCGCCAGGGAGCGGAAGAAACGAGAGGAGGGATAAAAAGGAATCCTTTCTTTAATCTGTTTAATCCTTATATAAAATTCTGTTAGGTGAGGAGGTCGCCAGATGAAAAAAATACGTCCAATCGCCATTCTCATTTTTTTGGTGGGATCCATACTCAGCGTGCGCGGTATGGCTCAGGCGGGAAGCGCTGAAAAAGCCGGACAGGACGCCGAGACGAAAATCGTTCCATTGCCGAATCCGCGCTACGACAGTGAGACGTCCGTTGAGAAAGCCATGAACATGAGACGGTCGACAAGGACTTTTCCCCAGGAATCTCTCTCCCTGTCCGATATTTCTCAGATTCTCTGGGCGGCCCAAGGCATCACATTCAAGACGGAGAAACTTCCGACTCGATGGAATCCGAAATACGAATGGCAGGGCGGATATCGGACGGCTCCGTCGGCCGGGGCCCTCTACCCTATGGAGCTCTATTTAGTCGCGGCAAACATCAAGGGCCTGCCTCAGGGAGTCTATAAGTATATCCCGAAGAATCATTCTTTGAGGAACGTTTTTGCCGGCGACAAGAGGACGGCGATTTATGGCGCCGCTCTCAAGCAGAATGCGATCCAAGAGGCCGCCGCCCTCATCGTCATGGCCGCGGTCTACGAGCGGACGTCGTTCAAATACGGAGCGAGAGCGGAAAGGTATGTCCACATGGAGGTGGGATTCATCGGCGAAAATATCTGTTTGCAGGGAGCGGCCCTTGGAATCGGCACGGTCATGATCGGTGCGTTTCAGGACGAGGAACTGAAAAAGGTTCTCGACCTGCCCCAGGACGAAAGTCCGCTGGCCATTATGCCCTTGGGAAAAATCCGGAAAGAGTGATCGTGAAAATCGGCATCCGGGCCGTTAATCAAAGACCGGGCGCTTAGAGAAAGACGCCCCTGCGGCCGGGGATTGTCCGGCCCTCTAAAATTTTCGGATCATCCGATAGATTAGCGGCCAGCCGGATGGCGCCGGCCGGCCCGCCCGCGGATTCTATGAGATACGGGCTGTCTCCCAAGAGCCCTTTGACGTGAACCGTTCCTCCTTTGAGGCCGATGGCTTTCTGGAGCAGCTGCTTCCCCCAGTCATCGACCAGCTCGAGGTCATCGCTCTCGATGATCATATTATCCAAGGCGCCGGCCGCGAGGGCATAGAGCTCTTTTTCGTTAGCCGTAAGTTCGATGTCCTTATTCCGGAGCAGGAGGCAGTCCGGATCGTTGAGCCACCATCGTTTATGCATGAAATAACGCATGATTGAATTTTTCAAGGCATACAAGGCATTCACGCCTTGGAACGGAGCAAGCTTGGAATTCCAAAACGGCGCCGTATCCTCCCCTACCCTCATCCCGTTGACGAGGCCGATCGACGGCAGAAGCGGCGCTCCGCAGCCGAGGAGAAAGCCGCCCTGGATAGCCTGACGGACTACTTCGAGGCCTTCCCTATAAGCCTGGATGGGCGTCACATTCCTCGCCCGGGCCCCTTCCATGGCCGCCGAAAATAGGAAGTCGATCTTGAAATAATCGAACCCCATTTTTTTGAGCGAAGAAAACATCTCATGAAGCCAAGTCTTTACCTCGGGATGGGACGTGTCCAGGGCATAGATTTTCTTCTTCCAGCCGTTATAGCATTCTTTGGGCTGCCCTCCCTCGGAGACCATCCAGTCTTTATGTCGGTTGAAAAGCTCCGACGTTTCCGAGGCGCTAAAAGGCGCAGTCCAAAGGCCCGCTGTGAAACCGTGATCGCGGATGAGGCGGGCCAGGTCGGGCAAAGTGGGGAATCCCTCCTTGACCTGGGTCCAGTCGCCGATGTCCTTTTCGAAGCCGTCGTCGATTTGAAAGACCTCGAAAGGAAACCCGGCCCGGGCGATTTTGAGGTTTTTCTCGACGTCCTTCCAGCCCAGGTTCGTGAAATAATGATACCAGCTCGACCAACCGACCGGGTTCCAGCCCGGCACGCTCGCCCGGTTTTCGGCGGCCGCCAGGTCCGCATAGTCCTCCAAGAGCGTCTCCGCGGAATTCCCCTGAAGAATAACCAAGGGATCGAGCGGCACGGGCTCGCTGAACAGCGTGTTGAAATATTCCAAGCAGCCCACCAGTTGATCGTTATCGATGATGAAAAAAGGATGGGCCACTTTCGAGGTCAAAAATCCGGCCAGCCCTCCTTCCCAAGCGATAAAATAATCGCTGACGAGGTGCGAGAGAATCGTTTCCGGAATGGGAGTGAAGACATAGCGGCTCTGTTTAGCCATCCGTTCTTCAAGGCCTTCCTGCTTTTGGCCCGAGGCCATCTTTTGCATCGGCCCCCAGGACTGCCAGTTGTTGAGGAGAAATTCCTTGGGCACGGGGCATCGAAAAATTTCCACTCGCCCTGCCCGACCTTTAATCGATCCCGTGATTTTGTATCCATTGGGAATCTTCTCGATGGCACCGGTGACTCGGATGCGGCCGTCGTTGAAATCCAAAGGCCGCCGAGCGAGAGGCTTCCCGAATATTTTCATGCCATTCATTTTCCCACCACAAAAACCGGACCTATTTTACCATTCCGCCCAGAAATAAACCAAGCCTAAAAATTCATCTTTTTAAATTTACCTCGGAATAAAAAATATGGCCGCCAAGCGACATTGGAATATTGTTCCAGAGCGTGTGCCTGGGGATTCCGGAACTGCGGCCGACATCGCCCAGACGAAATTAGTCTGATATTCCGGATGTCTAACTCTTGAGCTTTTTTACGCGCTTGGCGATCTTCTTTTTGATTTTATCATAGGAAGGCGGCGGCCCGGTCCTCACCGGCTTCCCGTCGATGAACACCGCATCGGCAATTCCCCAATCTAAAAATGTCGCCCGGTCGATCGTCCGAATGTCCTGGAACTCCACTTGATCGCCGAATTCTCTGGCGGCGCGCTTCGCCCGTTCAAAGGTCATGTTCATGGCTGGACACCAGCCGTTGAGAAAAGCCGTGACGGAGACTTTTCCCTCTTTCTTTGGCGGCCGCTTTTTCTCGCGGATCCATTTCGGCGCAACGGCGTCCTCCGCAAAAGGTTTCCAAAGCAGCACCTGCATTCCAACCTTGTCGACCTTGGCGTAGCCCTGCTTTTTAAACCATGACGCTTTCATGAAAAAAGGCATCGATATTCCCCAGACCGCCAAGCCCTTGGCGCCCATCACCTTAGCGTCCTCTTCGGCCGCCCTGAGCAGGGCTTTTCCGATTCCTCTTTTCTGATAGTTCCCGATTCCTTTTTTATAGCCATGGACCCAGACGCAGTGGACAAAATAGGCGTCATGGCCCTCAGCAAATGAGTGTTCGATGGGGACATAATGGATCATGCCGCAGGCCTTTTCGCCGTCCACGGCCAGCTTGACCCGAAGGCCTTTGTCTTTCATATGCTCGAACCAGGACTCTTTATGGTTTCCCCCTTCTTTGATCTCATCCGACCAATCTTCCAAGCAAACAAAGTATGTGCTCAGATATTTTTCGTTGAGGTCGATGATGTCCATGCCAGCCCTCCTTTGTCCGAATCATGCCGCGAAACGAAAGCTTCTTCTAAAGAAATCTTACAATAGTTTGCCCGCGGAGTCGATTCCCATTTATTAGCTCAAAGGCTCGAAGCGCCGGCCGACGGATAATTCCGATCTGTTGTTCCCGTCTAAATGCCGCCCGTGCATTTTGGTTTGACGTTCCTTTTTTGCTCTGTTATAAATCAAGTTGTTCATGAACAGAGACCGTTTCTCAAAGAGGTTCGCATGAAAAAATATTTTGCAGCTATTTTCTTCTGTCTTCTCTTTGCCTCTTTTGCCTGTCAAACTCCTCAAGAGGAAGCCAAGCCGGATTGGCTGCTCAAACCGGAAGCGTTTAAGGCAAACATCGAGTTGGCCGCCGATCGGGAAAGTCTTACGCTCGGAAACGGGCTTGTTCGCCGCACCCTTCGCCTTGTCCCAGACTGCGCCACCGTTGATTATCAAAACCTGATGACCGGAGAGGCCATTATCCGCGCCGTGCGGCCTGAAGCCGTTCTCGTCATCGATGGGAATAAGGTCAATGTGGGCGGCTTGGAAGGCCAGCCCGATCAGGCTTACCTTCTGCCCCAGTGGCTCGATTCTCTCACGGCCAATCCGGATGCCTTTCATTATTCCGGATACGAAAAAGGCGAAACGCAGCCACGATTCCCTTATCCGCGCAAACGATGGGCCGAGGACCGGCCTTGGCCGCCGCCGGGCAAATCCTTGACTCTACATTTCGAACATACTTCGCCGGACCTCCGGGGCGTCACGGTCGACGTTCACTATGAGATCTACGACGGCCTTCCTTTGATCGCCAAGTGGCTGTCCGTTTCTAACGCCGGCCCAAAGCCCGTCGTCTTGCATTCCTTCATCAGCGAGAACCTGGCTGTCGTCGAGCCGGAAGTCTCCGTCGGAACCGTGGAGCAGTGGGACCGGCCCAACATACAAATCGAAAGCGACTATGCTTTTAACGGAATGACGCCGAAATCCGCCAACCGGACGACGTACTGGATCGAAGATCCGTCGTTCACTTCCCAGGTGAACTATGAGCTGAAGACGCCCTGCGTCCTCGAAAGCCGGCTGCCGCTCGGCCCCGAAGAAACGATCGAGCCCGGCCGTACATTCGAGACGTTCCGCACGTTCGAGCTGATCTATGATTCGACGGACCGCGAGCGACAAGGCCTGGCCCTGCGTAAAATGTACAGGACGATCGCTCCATGGGTGACCGAAAACCCGATCTTCCTCCATCTCAAATCCATCGACCCGGAGGTCGTCAAGCAGGCCGTGGACCAGTGCGCCGAGGTGGGTTTTGAAATGATCATCCTCAGCTTCGGCAGCGGCCTCAACATGGAGAGCACGGATGAGGCCTACATCCGGAAGATGAAAGAGCTGGCCGACTATGCCCACTCCAAAGGCATCGAGCTCGGGGGCTATTCGCTCCTGGCCAGCCGCCGCATCAGCGAAAAGGACGATGTCATCAACCCGAAAACCCGAAAAACCGGCGGCGCTATTTTCGGAAATTCTCCCTGCCTGGGCAGCTCTTGGGGCAAAGACTATTTTACCCGGCTTAAGAACTTCCTTGAAAAAACCGGGTTCGACATTCTCGAGCACGACGGGTCCTATCCGGGCGATGTCTGCGCCTCGACCAAGCATCCGGGGCACACCGGCTTGAACGATTCGCAGTGGAAGCAGTGGAAAATCATCGCCGATTTTTATCAATGGTGTCGGGACCGCAAGATCTATTTGAACGTTCCGGACTGGTATTTTTTGGCCGGGTCGAACAAAACGGGTATCGGCTACCGCGAAGTGAACTGGTCTCTCCCCCGTGACCGGCAGATCATGCTGGGCCGGCAGAACCTGTACGACGGGACTTGGGAAAAGACGCCATCGATGGGCTGGACGTTCGTCCCCCTCGTCCAATATCACGGAGGTGGCGCCGCCGCCACGCTCGAGCCCCTGTCCGAACATCTGGATTCCTATCAAGCGCATCTTGTCCAGAATTTCGGCTACGGCGTCCAAGCCTGCTACCGGGGAACCCGCCTTTATGATTCCGACCAGACGAAAGCGCTCGTTAAAAAATGGGTGGATTGGTATAAAAAATATCGCTTTATCCTGAACTCGGATGTCATCCATTTACGCCGGCCGGACGGCCGCGACCTAGATGCCGTTCTGCACGTCAACGCAGGGCTGAAAGAAAAAGGCGTTGTCCTCGTCTTCAACCCGACCGACCGCGCCATCGAGAAAAAATTGACTCTGCCGCTCTATTTTACAGGTTTGACCGACAAGGCGAAGATCCGCGAGCAGGAAGGAAAAGGGAAAATTTATCGTTTAGGCCGCAAATACGAAGTCCAGCTTTCGGTCAAGGTCGGGCCGAACAGCTTCACCTGGTTTGTGATTGAATAGAACGAAAGGATATGCCATGGAAAATACTCCTCGAAAATCGTCCTTGAGGGAACTGCAGACCATCCCGGGCGTAGGCCGGAAAACCGCCGAAGACTTTTGGCAGATGGGCATCCACTCCGTCCGGGACTTATCAGGCAAAAATCCGGAAAGGCTCTACAAGAACCTTTGTGCAAAAAAGAAGACCTCCATCGACAGATGCATGCTCTATGTCTTCCGCTGCGCCGTGTATTATGCCTCTACAAAACGGCATAATGCAGAGCTTTTGAAATGGTGGAACTGGAAAGATAAAAAATAATCCGACTGGGTCGCGGGCCTACCGTTTTTGGGGAGGGGCCGGAGGTCTCTGCCAGACGATCTTCATGTTGTGCTTGCCCCGGCTTGTGATATCCGGGCTGACATCGAGCTTGAGGAGGCCGGGCTTGTTGCCGATGTCCATGGCGACGAGATAGACAAGCTTCGTCACTTTCTCCATTTTCTTGTAATCGACTTTTTCCTCGACGTCCGTTTCCTGGTGATAATCCTCGGTCGTGCCGCAGAAGAACCAGACGCCCGGGATGCCGTAGCGGATGTACGGATACTGGTCGCTGCGGAAGAAGAAGCGTTCGGGATGTCCGGGGTCCTCATATTTATAGTCCAGCGCGAGATGGATCGAACGGTCATTCATGGCGTGGATGCTTTTGTCCAGCTCCGTGCTCACCTTGTTCGAGCCGATGAGGTAGATGCCGTTGGGATCGTTTCGGGTGATCATGTCTAAGTTCAGGTTGGCGCTGATCTTTTCCACGGGAACGGGACAGTGCTGGACGAAATAATAAGCGCCGATGAGTCCTTTCTCCTCGGCTGTATGCCAAACGAAGATGACCGAGCGTTTGGGCCGCTCGAACATCAGGGCCTTGGCGATCTCGAGCATGGCCACGGCGCCCGAGGCATTGTCGTCGGCGCCGGGAAAGAGCCGGCCTTCCCGCGAGGCGTTATGGTCATGATGGGAACCGATGACGACGTATTCCTCTTTAAGCTTCGGATCGCTTCCCGGCAGATAGGCCACGACATTCGGCGTCGCCTCCTTGCGCTGTTGAAAGAACACGGCGACTTCGAGCGTTTTTCCCTCAAGACTCTTGACGGGGAGCGGCGATCCTTGAGCGATCGTTTCAAACATCTTATCGAGCTCGGCCCTGGAGACTCCCAGAATAGCGGCGCCCACCTCATGGCGGACGTCAACCGTATAAAACGGAGCTGCGGCGGCTTGCGCTTGGGATGGGGCCGCCGTCTGCGGTGCCGGCGCAGCTTGGGATTCGGCCAGCGGCCGCGGGTTTGTGGTTTCGATATCCGGGAACCTTAAGCGCTCGGCCGCATCAAACGTCAGGCCTTTCTGGGCGAGGTTGTTTTCGCGCGCGCGGCTGATGATGGTCACAAGGCCCAGGGCTCCTTTTTCCCGCAGGATCCGGCTCCATCCTGCAGGAAGAACTCCGCTCATTGTAAATCTCTGGCCGGAGGCATCGCCCGGACGAGGGATGTCCAGATAAACGCAGATCTTTCCCCTGAGGTCGACATCGGCGAACCCCTCTGGGTTTGGGTTGGCCCCAGACACGACGGACCCAAGAAAAACAAGACCTCCGGCCGCCGCCCACTCCCCGCCGGCCCGGATACTGGTGGTGAACGCCTGGGGAAAATAGAACTTCTGCTCGCCGGATTCGCCCATGACGCGCAGATAGGATTTGGCCGCGGAAATTGTCGTGACTTCGACCGGCACATCCTGATAATACGAGCCGTTGGGCATGAGCGGCTTCAAACCGATCCTCTCGGCCATGAGGGCGATGTATCGGGAGGCAATATCGAGCTCTGCCGACGGCGCGTTGCGGCCGCGGAATTCCTTGGAGCCGAGGAATTTGAGGTAGGGCTTCATGTCCTCGGCGCTGATGGCTTTCAAGCCTCTGGTCTGCGCCGTTAGCGGGATGACAAATCCGATGAAAAAGAGCACAACAAGAATAAACAGGATGGTTTTACGGTTCCTCAACGCTTCCCTCCTTGACCATGATTTTCCACTATTTCTGGTTTAATATCCAGGGTATTGCTTTGGATCTAAAGACCGAAGCAGACAAGAATGAAGACAAGTCCTACATCGAAAAAATCCTGGGTTCGATCCTCAGGTTGTGGCCATACTGCTCAGCATCCCCCATTTCTTAAAAAAGAATCTTGAGGCCCCCGGCGATCCTAAGGTAAGACAGTTTGAAATTCAGCTTTGAAATCTTGTCCTGAAAAGTGGTGGCTCCCTGCGGCGCCAGGTTCAATGTGACATCATAATAGTTCGCCGGATAGCTCCCCGCCTGGACAGGCCATAAGACATCCTGAGAAGGCCCGATATAATAAGCAGCATCGATATTTAAGCCGAAGTTGGGAGTCAGGAGGAGATCCAGACCGGCCCCGACGTTTCCTCCCGCCTTATTCAACGTTTTGCTCAACTTCACGGGAATAATAAAATAATCGATATACTGGGTTCTCTGGTCCGCAGACAGCCAGGAAAATCCATAGCCGAGCGAGGTGCTAAGGTTGGCTTTGGCCAAAAAGTATGTGAGCCCTGCGGTAAAATAGGGGGCAAATGACCGTCCGGATTGGAACTTATAGATGAGGTTTAGGTTTAAAGGAGAAACAGAAAAGTCTCCGTTCACTGCCCAATTCTTTTCTCGGCTCCCGGCAATGCCGCCGCTGGCTTGGGTCCAGGTCCAGGACATTCGAAAATTGCTATTAGCGCCCGACAAGCTCTGTTTCGGGTTGTAATCGAATCCCAGCCGGATTCCGAACCCTCCGCCAAAATAATATGTCAAGAATCCGCCCATCGTCGCAAAAGGAGTCTTCAGCTTATGGGTGATTGATCCTTGTTCGCTGACGGAAACCAGCTCGACATAGGGTCCCCAGGAATAAGAATAAGAGGAAGAATCGTTCATAAACGTGCCCGAACTCAACCCAAAGATCAGCCCGATCTCGAAATTCGCCGCTCCTCTCTCCCGGCCGGGACCTAGGCTCCGGACGGCGGGAGGTTGTTTGGGGACGCCGGTCGCCTCCTCGCCCTCCTTGACGACTTCCACCGACATCTCATGGATATAGCCCGTCAGCTGGATGCCCAGCTTGGACCGATATTTCACCTCGTACCACTCGCCCTCCTTCTTGGCAGAAAGATAGACGGCACCCAGCGGCAGCTTTTCCTCGATGACCGTGCCGTCGATCCCCGGCTTCGATCGGATGGACGCGTTTTCCGCGACCACCTTAATCTTGATCTCCGCCGCCTGGACAGTCAGGGCACATCCCCATAAAATGAGCAGCCCCAAAAACGCCCGGCTCCGCATGTTATAAAAATTCATCAGGCTCTCCTTTTTGATCCGACAATTTTTGTTTCACGTCATACTGGATGTCTGTGATGAGCCAATTGTCTCCGGCTTTCTCCAGGCTCCATTTGTAGAGTCCTTCGAACAATACCTGCCGGACCCCTGTGCTCCGGGATCGCCCGGCCAGGATATGGAAAAAGTTCGCCTCCGCCATGATTCGTTCGACGCCGACCTCCTTGAAGACGACCGTCAGGTTCGAAGCGGACGCCTGGATGTCGTCGTAAAGTCCGAACAATACATCCATTTCTTTGTTGATCTTGGCAAAGAGTTCGGGAGACCAGCTCTTCTTTAAGAAATCCCCATATCGCTTTTCCTTGAGGGATTGAACATATTGGTCAGCCAGAGTCTTGATTTCACCCGGCGCCAGCTTCAGCGAGGCCGAAAGGAAAAGACTGGCAGCTTCGGCATGGCCGGCATCCAGGCTGAGGGCTTTTTTCGCCTGGGCCAACGTCTCCGGGAAATTTCCTGCGTCGAAACTCCTCCGGGAGGCTTCGAGGCTCGTTCGGATATCAATTTCTCTTTGTGCTTTGAGCCGGTCCTCGGGGCGGGGCTCCTTGGGCTCGGCAGGCGGCGCTTCGGTCCGGGCGGCCATTTTTTCTGCAGGCTTTTTCGTATCGTTAAGGGGAGGGGTTATCTTTGCGGCAGAGCCATCTTTTTTCACCAAGGCGATCGACGGATCTGCCTCCTGACGAGGAGCTTTGAGCTGCAGCTTTTCCGAAGCGGTCGGCTGGAGTTGAGCCGGAGGTTTGAATTCCGGACTCCCGACGCTTTCTTCTTTTTTGCTCACATCCGGAGCCGCAGATTTGTTTTGCGCCGCAGCGGCTTCTTGGGAAAGGAGCGTTGAAGGCTGCTGCTGGGCCGCCGTCTGCTGGGCATCATTTTGAACCGGCGCTGGCTTCTGGCGAACGAGAAAAAAAATGCCGATAATCCCCACCGCAAGAATGATGATGGACGCCGCCGGCACGGCCGGGACCCGCCGTTTTGTCTTCTTTTCTGCGCCTTCCGCCGGCTTCGGTCTGAGCTTCGGATAATTTCGCAAGTCCTCGATGAATTCGCGGCAGCTCTGATAGCGGGATTCCGGGTCTTTGTCCAATGCCTTGTTGACGATATATTCCAGGCCTTCCGGCACATTCTTCTGAACCGACCGCAAGGGCGGTGGGTCTTCATTCATGATCCGGTAAATGACGGTCGTCACCGTATCTCCGCCGAACGGTTTCTGGGATGCCAAGAGTTCGTACAGGATACAGCCCAGGGCGAAGATATCGGCGCGCTGGTCCACGGGCCGGCCGGCAATCTGTTCGGGAGACATGTAAAAAGGCGTCCCCATCACCGTGTTCGCCTGAGTCATGGTGGACGTGGAGAGCCGGGCAATCCCGAAATCAACGATATGGGGATTCCCGTCTTGGTCAATCAGGATGTTGCCGGGCTTGATGTCCCTGTGGGTGATGTCCTTGCGATGGGCGCTATCCAGCCCCTCGGCGATGCGACCGACAAGTTCGATCACGTCCTCGAGCGCGAATTTTTTTCCGGACGCCAGGAGCTCCTCCAGACTCGGCCCGTCGATATATTCCATGGCAATAAAGGTTGTTCCGGCATCCTCTCCGACCTCATAGACGGTGACGATATTGGGGTGATTCAGGTTTCCGGCCGACCGCGCCTCCCGGAGAAAGCGGCTCTGGGCCTCCTCCATAGCGAATTTTTGACCGATGACGTCCAACCGGATCGTTTTGATGGCCACGGTGCGGCCGATGAACGGATCGACGCCTTTGTAAACGATTCCCATCGCACCGCGGCCGATCACGCCGACGACGGTGTATTTGCCGATCTTGGTTTCAATCATTTCCGACCCAATCTATTTTATCCTTCCTGGACCAGGATCACAACCTCCGCGATATTGTTTTGACAGCCTTTTCTGTCGGCCGCGGCAACGAGTCTCGAGCAGAATAGAATTCGAGTTCCTTGTCGAGAATTCGGTTGGCAGGCCCGATTGAATGGGAGGCACAATGCTCTATCCCCTATTATTGACATCGAGATAGAGGATTGTGCTCTTGAAAAAATAGGATCCGGATATAGTTATTTCTGGCCGAAAGTGACTTTAATTCCGAGAGCCACGCTTATGAACGAAGGGTTGACGTCCGCCGTCGTCATTTTCGCTTGATAGGGGGCAAAGTCATCCGCGGTATACTCCCAGCCCGAAAAATAATCGTAGAAAATGCTATCGTAGGTTCCAGGAATCCACTCCCAACTCAGGCTCTTCTTAGGCACGAGAAAGTAGCGGCCCTCCACGGTGATCGCCACGCCAGGTGCCACTTTGAAATCGAAGCCGAATCCGAAGTTTGCGCCGAACGCTGTCCAGGAAGTCTTGGGAATGCTGGCTGGGATCTGGAAGGCGTCCACGTATTGAAAATAATACAAGTAGGGGTAGATATAAACGGTAAAATATAAGGAATCTCCGAGTCCGACAAAGGAATTGGCTTCAAAGCTATTGAGGTAAAGCGTCGGCCCGGCAGTCACGAAGACGTCCACGATGTTCGTCCTGAATTTTCCGACGAGGTTCAGGAAGAGCGGAATCGTGCTCATCTTCCCGTCGCCGCCCCAGCTGGCGCGCTCATCATAAATGGTGGACGATGTCGTCCACTTATAAGTGAATGCAAACGACCCGGTCACGGGGACCTTCGATGAGAAATAGCCGCCGCCAAGCTGGATTCCGACGTTCGGATGGAAGAAAAAGGAAAATCCTCCAGTGAAAAAGGCGCTGTTATCCGCTTTCATAGAGAGCGTGGTGTTGGGCTTCATATACTGGAGATACTGGAGACTCAGGTTATCGGAATACACAGAGTCGCCCTTGAACTGAGCCAGCCCGTATCCGCCCATGGCGTTGAATTCGAACCTGGGCCAGGTTAAGTTCTGGGCGAAGGCGAAAAACGATAGGAATAAAATCAATACGGACGCAAAAATGATTTTTTTCATAATAGCCTCCTGCTAAAGATCATTTTTGTTAAAATCGGCTGAATTGTCAAGGAATTTTTTATGTTGTGTTCCGAGAGGACGGGGTCAAACCTACTCGTTCCGCAAAATTCTCTCGGGGAAGATGCGTAATGAGTAGGTTTGACCCCGTCGCGGTTGACCCCGGACGTACGGACCCCGACGCGATCGCTTACTCCAGCCTCTGGATGATGTGCCAGCCGTATTTGGAAGTCCTCGGGTCATAGACAGCCAGGCCGATGCCGTTGACGGAAAGGCCGAAGCTTACATCACCGAAGCTTTTGACCATCCCGGACCGTGAATACTCCTTTTTTGCCTTGTCCGGATCGATCCCAAAATTCGTCATCTTGTAGATCCCGGGATACTCGTCATCCGTATATTGTTTGACCATGGCGTCAAAATTCTCGCCCTTCTTGACTCGCTCAAGAATCTGCTCGGCCAGAGCTTGGGCTTCATCCGGCGTCCGCTTGACCTTCTCTTCCGGAATCGATCCTTTGAAGGCAATCAGGATGTGCTGGACGGCGACCCGATCGGGCTCGCCGGCGAGTTTGCGAGGCTTTGCGGCTGTGATCAGGTTCTCGACCTCGTCAATCTCTTTTGGGACATTCTTGGTCAAAACTTCGCAGCCGTCCTTTGTGATGAGCACGGTGTCCTCGACGCGAATACCGATATTCTTTTCCGGATAATAGAGCGCGGGCTCGATGGCAAAAACCATGCCTTCCTGAAGCGCTTGGACCCGCGTTCCGACATCATGGACGCACATGCCGACAAAATGGCCGAACCCTCCCCTGAGGCCGCGGCTATCAAGCCCCTTTTTTTTCAACACTTCTTCTACATACTTCTGGACATCCGCCGCCGTCGCGCCCGGCTTGTAGGCGGTGATGCAGGCCTTTTCCACTTCGAGCACGACCTGATACACCTCCCGCTGCTCCTGGGTGAACTTGCCAGAGACAGGCCATGTTCTTGTAATATCCATGCAGAGCTGGTCGAGGTCGGCGCCGAAATCCATCAGGACGAGGTCTCCCGCCGCGGTCTTTCGAGCGTTCTTTTCGTAATGCCAGACGCAGGTATTCGGGCCGGAGCCGACGATCGGCGGATAAGCGGGGCCCTTCGCTCCCCCTCTCAGCACTACCTGCATGGCAGCTGCCTCGATCTCATATTCAAAGACACCGGGACGCGAGGCCAGCATGGCCTGCTTTACGGCTTCCGCGGTCAGTCGTCCGTTCCGCCGCAGCACCTCGATTTCTTCGGCGCTCTTGATCATGCGAAGGACATCGATATGCGGTGTGATGTCTTTGAATTCAAAGGAGGGATAACGCTCCTTGAGCTTCTGGGTTCGGTCATTGTCGAGAGAGATTTGGTCGTTGTAGTGGACGCGGTTTTTCCTGCCGAGAAAGAGAGCGACTTCGCTGCGGGAGTTGTCCACGGCGTCTCCAGGCTGGAGCCGCAGGTAGGCCGGGGAAAAGCTTCGCATATTCCGGGAGATAAACTCATCGAAATAGGTGGCCTCATAAAGATTGGCCAGTCCTGTCTTCTCCTTGGCTTTTTCGTCTTTGAGGAGGTTCGGCCCGCTCACCATCTCTTCGTGGGCCGTCTGCCGGGGAAGAAAAAGATGCGTCTCCCCCGTCTTCCCGTTCATGACGAAAATGGCGCCATGGTCCTCGATGCCGGTGAAATAGAAAAAGTCATTGTCCTGCCGGAAATGCGCCCCCGGCTGGGGCAGAGCCTCGCCGAACAGGACGATCATTCCTTCCTTGACCCGGTCGGCCAAGGCCTTGCGCCGGCGCATGAATTCGTCTTTGGTATAGCCCGTCCTCTGGGCAAAAGAAAAAACAAACGCGAGTTGAAATAGAAAAAACAACGTGAATAAATACTTGGCTGCTTCTTTGACTTTCATCAGTCCCTCCTTGTCCGAAGATTACGGCTCAGATCGTTTCTATTTTCCTTAAACCATTCCTTGACTGGAATGCGGCCACTAGACCCAAAATAAAATTAGATACCCTTCTCATCGCTCTACTCGATCACGGATGATAAAATCCCTTAAGTCGCGATCCGGGCGATAGAGATAATCTTGATCGGCGGCTTTAGGTTTTGGTTTTCCTTGGGCGACTGATGGATCTTTCCGACAACGTCCCTGCCGGCGACGATCTTGCCGAAAGCGGCAAATCCCTGACCGTCCTTGTTGCGCTTGCCGCCGAAATCGAGCTCGGGCTGGTCGCCGACGCAAAAAAAGAAGCTGGAGGTGGCGCTGTCCGGGCCTCCCCTGGCCATGGAGATGGCACCGTCAATATGTTTAAGGCCGGTGACTGAAGTCCTTTCGAGCATAATCGCCGGAATTTCCTTATCCCTGGCAAGCTGGCCGCCCTGGATGACTTCGATCTTGATCTCGTCTTTTGGCTGATTATCCATCGTCACCGTCCTGTGAAAGACTGAGCCATCATAAAGTTTATTTTCGACGTACTTCAAATAATTAGCCGCCGTGATTGGGGCTTTATCGGCAAATATTTCAACGGTGATATCGCCCAGCTCGGTTTTTATCAAGACCTTGGGATTCTGCGCAGCGTTTGCTAAAGGGATTGCCAATAACATAAGTATTAATAACAAGAATATTCTTTTCATTAGCGACCTCCTTCGACGAAGTGTCAGGAAAGGCACTGCCTAGAGTTTATTAAAGAGGGAAAAGCAAAGTCAAACTCCAATATCTGACCGTAAGAATCTCGGTTTGCGTGATTTTTTATCGGTGCCGGAATCCCCCCGGCCCCCTGGGGAACCAGTCCCGGCGGATACTCTTGGAGGGAAACCCTTATTCTGGGTTTCCCTCCAACGCTCGCTTCGCTCTCTGCCTCCTTTCCAAGGAGCATCTGGCGATGAATTCATGGGAGGATGCTCCTTGGAGGGGTGGCAGAGCCGGCGGGGATTCCCGCCGCCCGTTGGAGGGGGAACCTGCAAAAGGGTCCTCCTCCAAGAGTGTCCGGGGCCCCCCTCCGCGATGGGGGCCTCAGGGAGGATTCCGGCACCTCTTTAAAATCACATAAAGGTTTAAAAACATTGATTTCAGTCGTTCATTATCTTGCTCCCGGCTCCGATTATTTTTATAATGCCCCTAGAAAAGAAAATATGTCGGATCATAAAGCGGAAGGATATGCACATCCCGGCGACGGCCTCAAGCGCGGCATCCCCATGGTGGAAGCGCGCGACGCTGAATCACTGGAAGCGGAACGAAAATTTCTTCGGGAGATCGATGCCCGGCCGCATTTCTGGCAGCGCTGGCGGGGATACTGGCAGCTGACCGGCCCCGGCTGGGTCCAGAGCGCATTGACGCTCGGCGCAGGTTCGGCCGGTTCGACGATCATGGCCGGCGCCGTGTATGGCTACAAGCTGCTTTGGGTGCAGCCGGTGGCCATGTTTCTGGGCGTCGTTACGTTTGCCGCCATCGGGCATCAGCTGCTTGTCACCCGCGCCCGTCCCTATGACGCCTTCATGAAAAGGCTTCATCCGAGTCTGGCTCTTCTCTGGGGAGCGAGCGTCCTTCTGGCTTCGATCGTCTGGCAGTTCCCCCAATACTCGCTCGGGACGGCGGTGCTCAAAGATATTTTTGCCGTGGCCGGCCTCGCCGTCCCAAAAGGCATAATCGCTCTAGCCCTGCTTGTGCCGGGAACAGCGGTCTGTTGGAGCTACGGACGAGGAAGCCGCCGAGCGATTCGCGTCTTCGAACGGATCTTGAAATACTTTCTCCTGTTCATGATCGCCGCTTTCTTGCTCGTTGTTATTAAGACCGGCGTCGACTGGGAGGAAACATTCAAAGGACTGTTCTATTTTTATGTTCCAAAAAGCCGCGAAGGCATAACGATTGTCCTGGGCATGCTCGGCGCTGCCGTCGGCGTCAACATGACATTTCTCTATCCTTATACTCTCCTGGCACGTGGCTGGGGAAAGGAGCACCGGCGCCTCAAGAATTTCGACCTGGGCGTCTCGATGTTTCTCCCCTTTGTCCTGGCCACGGGCTTAGTCACGATGGCCTGCGCAAACACTTTGTTTGTCCAAGGGATCAAGGTCCAGGGTGCGGTGGATGCCGCTCACGCCCTTCAACCTCTGGTCGGCTTGACCGTCGGCCGCATCGTTTTCTCGCTCGGCATCCTGAGCATGTGCTTCACGACACTCGTCATCGAGATGCTCATCTGCGGTTTCGTCCTGAGCGAGATGTTTAATTTCGAGCTGCACGGCTGGAAGTATAAGGCCAGCACGATGCTGGCCAATATCGGCATCCTCGGCGCATTTTACGCAATGCCTTTCTGGCTCCCCGTCATCACCTCTTCGTTCAATCTCCTGATGATGCCGGTGACGTACATCTGTTTCTTCATTCTCCAGAACAAAAGGTGCTATCTGGGCGACGAAGCCTCCCGCTTGCGAAGCTTCAAGGACACCGCCTGGAATTTCCTGTTGATCCTGGCCATCCTGGCCGTTGCGGCCGGGGCCGCGGTCAAGATTGTCTCGCTGTTTTAGGGAACGCCTGAGCTAGAAAAAAAACTTCAAATAAAAGGATAAAAATTAGTCTAAATTGCTGACTAATACAAACGCAATAAATAAAGTGACAATGTATGGGCGGCGCTTAGGCCGCCCTAAAGCCCCCGTAGCGGAGGGGGGCCCCGTCGGCTTTTCCGACGGGGGGAACCGACGGGACTGGTTCCCCGGGGCCCGGGGGCTGCGGGCGGCCTAAGCGCCGCCCGAGCGGGGATGTCATTTTAATTATTACGTTGATATTAGATATTCCCTATTTTTTCTCCCGGATTCTTCGTTCGGCGGCTTCGGTGATTTCCTCAGGATAGCCGACGTGGCGCAGCAGCTTGATCGCATTCCGGGTTTCCGCTGGGCCTTCGTATAATTGATAATTGAAAAGGATCCCATGTTCACCGATTTCTTCCTGGAAATGATAATTGATGTAGAAATCGGTTACAAGTTGGGTGAGCTCAAGATCGTGCGTCGTGGCTAATACCAGGCCGTTTTGCTTTGCCAAGTAGACAAGGATTTCCGCTGAAGCAGAAATCCTTTCGAGCGAGTTGGTCCCCCGGAAAACTTCATCGACGAGGCAAAGACAGGGAATTTCTTGACGAGAGGCACGAAGAATCCGCAGCAGTGCTAGAATTTCATCCAGATAATAGCTTTTGCCTTCGATAATGTCGTCCTTTCGACCGATGAGGGTTACGACGTTGAAGAAGGACGCGCTGAATTTTTTCGCCAGGCAAAAATGAAGGGTCTCGGCAAGAATCATATTGACGCCAAGGGCTTTCAAGAAAATCGTTTTCCCCGACATGTTGGATCCGGTGATCAGCACCCCTCCCTTTCTCAAAGAAATGGAATTCGGCACAGGCTTCTCCAACAAGGGATGGACGACATCTTCGATATCGAGGAAGGGGCTCGAATCCGTAAGCGCCGGCTCTACACATGCTTTCATTCCGTACCTATAGGAGGCCGCGGCAACCATAGCGTCTAGAAAGCCGATTGTTTCAAAGAGATCTCGAAGTTGGCTCTCGTATCTTGCCATGAGCCTCAAAAACGAATGAAAGGCTCGGACCTCGATCAAAAAAAGGATATTGAGGTATTCATACAGAGCATTACTCTCACCGAGACTCAATAAGGTTGCTTTCGGGGTGATTCGGGAAACTTTATCCAGGGCCAGCTTCAATCGTATCCGATACGGTTCCAGGACTGGATCCCGGAGGCTGCTGAGATGAGAGGCGCACTTGACTATCCTTCCTAAGTAGCGGATGGAAGGAAGATCCTCAGAAAATTTCCGTTTAGTCCGGTAATGAATCACCATATTGCCTAACGATAGAGCAATAAGTCCAATCCAGCCCAGGCTGTAACCCAGCAGGCCCAGCAAAACAAAAAAGGGAACAAAGAGCGGTATCGCGTAATAAAGGACCGCAGACTTATCCGGGGCAGGACGCGCATCCCATAACAAGTCAACGAAATACCTTCCTCCGCCTTTGCCCAGCTTTGATAAAATGACCTGAATCCGTTCCCGCATGATCTGATCACGGAGAACGTGGCTGATAATTCGGCTCCGTTCTTCAAGCGGCTTCTCGGAAAAGAGAGGCTGCCTAAGTAAAGCATATAGAACTTGCTCGCCCGGAATGGTCAAGGTCTGATCCAACTGTCCATAAATAACATCCATGTCCAGATCGTTCCATGTCCGGTCGTCAACCTTATATTTTGAATCTCGAATTGCCTCTAATTTCCTATAATACTTGCTGATCTCGGATGAGTCTGTTTCGTGAATATCGCAAATGCCCCATTTCTTCCTTAGAGACGTGAGCCGCTTAAATTCCCGCGATTCCTGGAAGGTTTTGATGATAAGATATCCAAGAGGCAAAGCGACGATCGATCCTAAAAAATAGACTTGGTTCAGAAAAAAGGCAAGCGCGGCTGAGGCCGCAAGAACGGCCACGACCACAAAGACAAGGACGGCGATCTTTTTGCGAAAATATCCCGTATCCTTCATTGTTGACAATATAATGTATTATACGGAAAATATGCAGCAAAGTTGTAGCCGCTTGACTTTGAGTCGGCCAAGATACCTAATTTCAGACAACGACATTTGGAGGAGGGAGAAGCTATGCGATTGAAGTCATTAAACAGAAATCTCTTTTTGGCGCCGGTCATCCTGGCGTCGTTGGCACTGATGATTTCCGCGAATCGTTGTTCCACCAAACAGCCGCAGGCGGCCAAGATCAAGTTCACCATCTCGTTTCCCCAGGAGCGGTCAAAAATGCCGCTCGATGGGCGGATGCTCCTGCTCATTTCTACAAACGATACAAACGAGCCCCGGTTCCAGATCAACGACGGGGCGAACACTCAACTGGTCTTCGGCATCGATGTGGACGGCCTCCAGCCCGGCCAAGAAGCCGTGATCGACGCCGGCGTCTTCGGCTATCCGCTCAAAAGCATCGCGGACATTCCCGCCGGAGAGTATTATGTCCAAGCGCTCCTCAACAAATACGAAACTTTCCGCCGCTCCGACGGCCACACCGTCAAGCTGCCGATGGACCAAGGCGAAGGACAAAGATGGAACGCCAAGCCGGGAAATCTCTATAGCACGCTGAAGAAGGTCGCCTTCGACCCCTTGAAAAACGAAGTCATCAAGGTCAGCCTCGACAAGGAAATCCCGCCCATTCCGCCTCCCCAGGATACAAAATACATCAAGCACGAAAAAATCCAGAGCAAGCTGCTGACCGAATTCTGGGGACGGCCGATGCATCTCGGCGCATGCGTCCTGCTGCCCGAAGGCTTCGAATCGCATCCCGATGCCCGCTATCCCCTCATCATCATGCACGGCCATTTCCCCCGCACATTCGGCGGATTTCGCGAAACTCCGCCCGACCCGGACCTCAAGCCGGAATACAGCGAGCGGTTCAGGCTGGCGGGCTACAACAAGATCGAGCAGGAGCATGCCTATCAATTCTACAAGGATTGGACAAGCAAGAATTTTCCGCGGGCTATCGTGATCGAAATTCAACACGCCAACCCGTATTACGACGATTCTTACGCCGTGAACTCGGCCAACCTCGGGCCCTACGGCGATGCCATCGTCTACGAGCTCATCCCCTACATCGAAAAGAAATACCGCGGCCTCGGCAAAGGCTGGGCCCGGTTTATGTACGGCGGATCGACGGGCGGCTGGGAAGCGCTGGCCGCGCAGATCTTCTATCCCGACGAGTTCAACGGCTGCTATGCGGCCTGCCCCGACCCGATCGATTTTCGGGCCTACACGATCGTCAATATCTATGATCACAAGAACGCTTATTATGTGGACGGTCCGTGGAAAAAGACGCCTCGGCCGGGGCTGCGCAACTATCTCGGTGAGGTCAGCTCCACTCTCGAACAGATGAATCAAAGAGAGACGGTTATCGGCACGCACTCGCGGTCGGGTGACCAGTGGGACATTTGGCAGGCCGTATTCAGCCCCGCGGCCGAGGACGGCTATCCCAAGCCCATCTGGGACAGGATGACCGGTGAAATCGACAAATCGGTGGCCCAATACTGGAAGGACCACTACGACCTGTCAGCCATTCTCCAGCGCGACTGGAAAACGCTCGGCCCGAAGCTCCAGGGAAAAATCCACATCTATGTCGGCGATATGGACAATTTTTACCTCAACAACGCCGTCTATTTAATTGAGGCGTTTCTGGAAAGCACCAACGACCCGTATTACGCCGGCGAGGTGGATTACGGAGACAGAGCCGAGCACTGCTGGAACGGCGACCAGACCCGGCCCAATGCTCTCTCGCGGCTGCGCTATCACCAAATGTATATCCCCAAGGCCGTGGAACGCATGATGAAGACCGCCCCGCTCGGCGCCGACCTCAAGAGCTGGAGATATTAATACAAACGTAATAAATAAAGTGACAATGTAAGGGCGGTGGTTAGGCCGCCCTCAAGCCCCCGTAGCGGAGGGGGCCCCGTCGGCTTTTCCGACGGGGGGAACCGACGGGACTGGTTCCCGGGGCCCGGGGGCTACGGGCGGCCTAAGCGCAGCCCGAACGGAGATTTCATTTTAATTCTTGCGTTGATATTATTTAAAGCGGTATTTCATTAGCGCCGGACGGGATATTTCATCGGGTCGGGAAGAGGCTTGCGGGGCAGCATTTCCTCGCGCATGGCCGTCTGATAGACGAAAGCGGCCATGATGACGGCCGACTGGATAAGGTCCTCGGGCACAAGATGGTCATAGACGTCCATATTAGTGTGGTGGATGCGGGTCGAATAGTCGAGCGGGTCCTGGATGAACTGGAAGGCCGGGAGGCCGATATAGTCGAGCGCGCCGTGGTCCGAGCCGCCCGTGTCGCGAAGGACCGTTTGGGTCATGCCCAAATCGGCGAAGGGCTTCATCCACTCCTCGAAAATGGGCTTGACGGCGGCGTTGCTCTGGCAATAGATGCCGCGGATGCGGCCGCTCCCGTTGTCGAAGTTGAAATAACCGGAGACTTTGGCGTGTTCGGGCTTGAGCGCCATGGTCGTGACATCGCCGAAGTGCTTCTCGACGTAGGCCTTTGAGCCGATCCAGCCTTTTTCTTCGGCGCTCCAGAGCACGACCCGGATCGTCCGGCGGGGCTTGACCTTGAGGGCCTGAAGGATCCGGACGGCCTCGAGCGAGACGGCGACGCCGGCCGCGTTATCGGCAGCTCCCGTCCCCGGGCTCCAGGAGTCGATGTGGCCGCCGAGCATGACGAGCTCGTCCTTTTTGTCCGAGCCGGCGATCTCGCCGACGACATTGTAGCCACGGAGGTCCTTATCGTAGAACTCCGTGCGCACCTCGACCTCCATTACCGCCGGTTCTTTGAACTCCTCGATGATGCGATGGATGCGGTTGTAGTGTTCGGCGGCGAGGATAATCTCGGGCAGGGGTCGGGCCCGCTTCGGGTCGCGGGCTTGCCGCACGCCGCCGGCCAGGACCGTGCCGTATTCGCGGAGGCGCGCCCCGCTCGACGAAACGAGCACCCCGATTTCCTCGACCCGGAAAAAGTCCTCGAGGTCGTCGGCAAAGCCGCGGACGTAGTTGGGATCGGGCGGGATCTTCGTTTGAACGGGAGTCTCGGCGAGCGCTTTGAGACTCTCGGCGTCGTGACGTCGGGCGTCGGGCGTGAACTGGGTCGGGACCGGCCTCGGCGGCTGATAGAGGACGATCTTGCCCTTGAGCTTGCCTTTGTATTTGGCGAAATCGGCCTTGGATTTGATATCCACATAAACGGGCTGTCCCGTGATCTGGCCCTTTGTGCTCGAGCCCCATTCGACCGAGATGGCGATAAGCGACGCGTAGTGGGGCCGGAGGAGATGGGCCGACACGTAGCGCAGGGCCCAGCCGACGCCGAAATCGTCGTAGGGCTCGAGGGCGACGTTCGTCATGCCCCATTCCTTCATCTTGACCGCGGCCCATTTGTTGGCCCTGTCGATCTCGGGCGAGCCGGTCGGGCGCGGGCCGATGACATCGGATAAGTAAGCGGCCAGCTTGGCCGCTTGGCTGTGTTTCAGCCCTTCGAAGCGGATTTTATTGGCCATGTCCAGGTCGGCTTTGTCCTCGGCGGCAAAGGCGACCAGGACGAAGACGACCGCGGCAAGTGCCGGAAGGATCCAGCGACGGGATGAAGGTTGGCGGGTTGTCATCGAGCCTCCTTATTCAAAGCGCGATTGTTTTTGATTATCTCGCATCGTGCCCCGCCGCGCAATCGTTTTCCTGTTCGCCGCGAGGGCACAACGCGACAAGGAATAAAACAACTTAGACCGATTCCGGCTTAATTATTGGGGGAAGTCCTGAATGTCCTGACCCCATTCAGTAACTTGACATCGATCACCAGGCGATGATATAGCATTCCTATAAAAATTGCATGGATTCTGAAATCAAAGAGGCCGCATCTGGTTTGATAACTAAAATCCGCTATCGTATCTACATTGCTGGAAGAAGGAGAAATTTTGCCATTCGGCGAGATTTTGAGGTTGAAAAAAAGCTGCGGGTGCCGATGCCTTGATAGATTTTCGTTGTCATTTCTTGTGGGTGGAACCTATTCCATAACTGACTAAACAGAAAAGGAGTGAGCCCCCATGATAGGCCAGACTCTCGGACATTATCGCATCATCGAAAAGATCGGCGCCGGAGGTATGGGCGTTGTCTATCGGGCCATAGATGAACGCCTGGAAAGAGATGTCGCCCTTAAAGTTTTGCCCGCCGGGGCTCTTGCCGACGAAGAGATGAGAAAGCGCTTCCGTAGGGAAGCCATGGCTCTCTCCAAGCTCAACCATCCCAATATCGCCATTATTCATGATTTTAACACCGAAAGAGACGTGGACTTTCTGGCGATGGAATACATATCCGGTGTCACGCTGGGGGAAAAGTCGCTCTCGGGAGCATTGCCGGAGGCGGAAGTTGTCCAGGTGGGAAAGCAAGCAGCGGAAGCGCTGGAAGCAGCCCATGAGCAGGGAATAATCCACCGGGATCTTAAGCCCGGGAACATCATGGTCACGCCCAAGGGTCTGCTCAAAGTGCTCGACTTTGGCCTGGCCAAGCTTTTCCGGCCCTCAGGAACGATGGACAAGACTTTAACCCAGACGGGAACACAAGGTTTGACAGGCACTCTTCCTTACATGGCGCCCGAGCAGCTGGATGGCCGCGAAGTTGACGAGCGAACCGACATCCATGCCCTGGGTGCCATTCTCTATGAGCTGGCGACAGGGAAAAGGCCGTTTCCTCAGGAGACCCCTTCTGAGGTTATGCATGCGATCCTCCACAAGCAGCCTGAACTGCTTCGGTCCCTGGGGCCCCAAATCTCTGAGGGGCTGGAGCGCATTATCTTCAAGTGCCTGGAGAGAGAGCCGGCCAACCGTTACGCGTCGGCAAAGGAGCTGGTCGCTGATTTAGACCGGCTTGAGACCGGCGATCTATCGGCGCTTATTGCCGGAAGGCCCAGGCGCAGGGCAAAGCGAAGCATGTGGCAAAGACCGCTGCCTATAAGTGTTTTGGCTTTCGGCTTGGCGGTCCTTTTTTTCGCTCTAAATATCGGTGGAATGAGAGACTTTTTGATAGGCCGGGCAAGAACTTCTCAGGTGCAGTCGCTGGCGGTCCTGCCCCTGGAGAACCTTTCCCATGATCCTGAGCAAGAATATTTTGCCGAGGGAATAACAGATGCTCTCATCACGGAATTGGGACAGATTAGCACCCTGCGGGTAAGATCGTTGACTTCTGTTATCCAATATAAAAAAACAGAAAAATCTCTGCCGCAGATTGCCAAAGAGCTGAATGCAGACATGGTCCTTGAAGGTTCTGTCTTGAGGTCGGGGGAAAAAGTGCGGATCACAGCCAGGCTGATTCGTCCGGCCGAAGACCGGCAGCTCTGGGTCAAAAGCTACGAACGCGACATCGGCGCTTTTCTGGTTCTACAAAGCGAAATTGCCCAGGATATCACGAGGCAGATCGGCATCAGGCTCAGTGAGGAAGAGAGGTTCCAGTTGACAAAAAGAAAGGCTGTGAATCCCAAAGCTCTCGATGTCTATCTCAAAGGAGTTTATTCAGGCAATAATGAATATTTTGATCAAGCGATCAAGCTCGACCCGGATTTTGCTTTGGCTTACACAAGGATTGCCAACGGTTATTTTTTTAGGGGGCTTTTCGGCGATATCCCGCCTCGGGAGGCCTTTTTAAAAATGAAACAAGCGGCTCTAAAGGGACTGGAGAAGGATGATACTCTCGGAGAGGCCCACAGCTATCTGGCTCTGGCATGGCTCCATTTCGATTTGAATTGGACGGAGGCTGAGAAAGAATTCAAACGAGCCCTTGAGCTCAACCCCAGCCTCTCCTATACTCATCATCTCTACGCACATTACCTGATGGCCATGGACAGAATGGAAGAGTCAATGACTGAGGTCAAACTCGCCTCGGAACTTGATCCCTTTGCAAGAGACATGAGTTTATGCTTCGGCTGGCACTGCATCACTACAAAAGGTTATGATGAGGCTATTGAGCTTGCCCGCAAAGGACTCCAGATGGACCCCAACAATGCGTGGGCCGGGGTCATTTTGGGCTGGGCCTATGAACAGAAATCCATGATTAAAGAGGCCCTTGTCGAGTTCCAAAACGCCCTCAGTCATTGGAAAGATAACTCTCTTCCCCTGGCCGCCCTTGGTCACGCCTACGGGATTTCCGGCAAAAAGAAGGAAGCTCAGGAGATTTTGGAGAAACTCCTCGAGAAGTCGAAGCGAATGTACGTTCCAGCCTACGATATCGCCGCCGTCTATATTGGCCTTGGAGAAAAGTCTCAGGCCTTTGAATGGCTCTCTAAAGCTTTAGAGGAGCGGTCGGGCTTTTTGGTTTACATCAAATGCGACCGGCGGTTTGATGGGCTGCGGTCCGACCCCCGCTATGGGGCTTTGCTCAAACGTATCGGCCTGCCGCTCGGTGCGATGAAAAACTGAGTCCAAATCAGTCCCAGAAGATAGAAATTTCGTTTTCAAATATCATTCGTATCTTATTGTTTTCGTTTCCCAATTCCTTCGTCGAATGTCAACGTCTGTTGACGTTTTCTCGACTTAATTCCACTCTCCGAGCGGCATTCCCTCTGTTTTTTCAAGGGAAACGCCGTCTTATCCGTGACGTTGGACTTTTTTTAGGCTCTTTAACCGCCATGAGCAATTCCCTACCGTCCCGGACATCTCTTCGAGCCGCGATTTATACTTCCTTACGATCGTTGAAGGGGTAAATCGACACAACGAGGCTGACTCGACCACCACATCCGAAAAGCAAACTTTTAATTTAAATTGCCCCACCCACCTCCCCCATCACGCGAAGCCGCGTGAGACAAGCCCTTCTCTAATGCGCGATATTAAAATCCAAGCATATGCGTCCTATTTGATTTCCTTTTCCATTGGTGTTATTCTTTTGCCGGGCAGTTGGATACGGATATTTTCGTCATGCGGGTCTTAACAAACTTTTGACAACTCGGGGAGCGACTCTAAGGATAATGGAAAGTGGAAAGGAGGCAGGCCATGAAGCAAAAAACGGCCTTGGAATACCCGAAAAGCGATAAGTTCAAGGAAGCGATTTCTTGGGCCGTAAAGAGAGCCTTATTTGAATTGAAAGGCAAAACGAATCGTACAATTTCAAAAGAATCAAAGGAACAAACCGCGAAAGATGTAAAAGAAAAAGATTTTTTTTCGTCCGACATCGAAAGGGCCTTGTCTCGCAGGCCTAGGATCACTAAGCGGCTAAAGGATTTGAGGGCCAAGTTGGTTGCGATTAGAGTCGCACAAAATGAACTAACCCGGAAGGAGTTTTCGACCAATAGAAAAGAGGCCCTCTTAAGAGGGGGTCTTAAGTTTATTGATAAAGTTTACCCGCAGACCAGGGCGCAGTTGGAGGAATTCCAATCAAAGGCATTTCAGGATGAACTAAAAGAAATTCATTGCCTCGCGGCCAAACGTCAGGCGGCACTCGCGGAATACCGGCGTGATATTAAGCAGGCGATCCATAAATTCATGAATTAAACGGGGGAACAATGAAACGGCACACGATCCTTTTTTTATTCACTGAAGATAGATTTTAAAAACCCCAAAATTGAAATTTCCTCAGGATTATTTTAATATTTTAAAAGAAATATTATGTCAGTAATAATTAATGTTGAATATCAGCATGGCCTAACGATTTCGACTACAGCACGCCCAATTGATAAACTTCCAGATAATTGTCCGTTCTGTCATAAGGGGATAAAGCCGGAGTATAAAAGCGGATGGTTTAAATATCCCAAAATCCAAGCCATATTTATGTGCCCTATCGAAAGTTGTGGAAAATTTTTTATTTCTTATTACACTTCTTCAGTCGAGAGCAGCTCCGAAAAACCTAAAACTATATACAATTATATAAGAAGTGTTCCTTATGAAATTCAAAAAAAGGAATTTTCAGAAACGATAGAAAAAATTTCCCTTAATTTATGTAACATCTTCAATGAAGCGAAAGAAGCCGAAGAGAAAAGGCTTATGGAAATTTGCGGGCCTGGCTACAGAAAAGCTCTCGAATTTTTAATCAAGGATTATTTAATTAGGGAAAAAGATGAAAAGTTTGAAGCCGTAGAAAATAAATCCCTCGGCAAATGTATCGCAGAGTTTATTGATGACAAGAGGATAAAAGATTGCGCGAATAAAGTGACATGGTTAGGGAATGGCGAGATCTGCTACTTTAAAAAATGGCAGGATAAAGACCTATCAGATTTGAAAGCTTTAATTGATCTTACAGTAAAGTGGATTGAAAGCGAAACCTTGACGAGAAAAATCGTCGAAGAAAGGCCTGAAAAGGACGCAAACGGCTAATAAATTAGGTAATCCCTGCATCTCGATTATCCGCGTTTGCTTCCCGCTATTTACCGGGAAGCCATGCCCTTGGGCCTCTAGAGCTCCCACGCGACTCATTTTTTTATTGGCCAAGTCCTATCGCCGCAGAACAACTCTCAAAGGTATTGTTGGACATTCTGATTGTATTGATTTTATTGATTTCCAGATAGTTATCAGTGGCAACGATTTTAAATCCTGGCAAGAAAAAAATTCCATTTAGTTTGAACTTTCTAGAGCCAATGTGAACAAACTCAAGCCAGACCTCACCTGTGGATTCATTCAACACCTTTATTCCCTTATCTGACGTATCGACTCTATACCCCGGCTTAATATGCTGAACTAAACAATTCGCAATCTTAGCCACAGTTTGTCCATCTTGGTCTGTGATAGTACAATTAAATACAATTCTCCCGTCTTCGCCTTCTCTGAACCTAATGATCTGTTTATTAATTCCCTTCCCGGTAAGCTCAATGACTTTTCCACATTTCAAAACTTGATTTGAACCAAAAATAACCTCATAATTTTCGGCCTCAATTTTCATGTTTTCCCGTCCTGTTTATAGCAAGAAGCCATGCCCAAGTGCCTCTGACTTCCCGCTCGCCTCTTTATTGTAACTTCTAACACGCCGGACAATTATCACATCAAGCCATATCAGCTATTACCCAGTCCGTTTTTTCTATTGACTATCCCCTCTTATACCACTCAAACATGTAATAAGCAAGCCACTGTTCCTCTGAAGTTATAAACAGGTTCCTGAGTTTCACTCCTACTGGATATTCAAAATATCCCTTATCGTCGTCCAGAAAATGTTCAAGGCTATCTGAGGTCAAATTGATATTCGAGGCAGCTTTTTCAATTGTTCCTCTGAAGGAAGCCAGTAACACTCTCTACTCTCAATCTCAAAAATACTTAACGCCGGATCTAAACGATAATATTTTCCGTTTCCTCGATTTCTATCAACCTCATTAACTCCTAGTGTAGCGTCTCAGTATTTCCTTTCATAATTTCCGGCCTGATTTCGCCTGAAAAACATATAAAAATATTTGTGAGACAGTACACTAGGATGAAATGAAAAGTTGTTGATTTTTTATGGTTTATAGTGTTAAATATATTCATATCAAATCAGCTAAACGAGATTCCTATCTGACGAGTTGATCATCTTTGAAATTTTCTAAAGAGATTGATAGTAAATTCAGATTTGTGATTATTGCCTCAAAGAGAGCCAAGCAGCTGCTTTACGGGGCGAAGCCAAAAATAAAGTCAAAGTTTAGAAATCTCATACGGATCGCGCAGGAAGAAATTGAGCAAGGTGTAATCGGCTTTGATATCGTCGGGTCAAAAAAAGAAGAAGCTCATGATGTCAAGGATGAGGTTTTAATCAGCCAAGAATTAAAGAACGAAGAAGGAGAGACTGAAGAGGAAGCAGAGAAGGTCGAGTCGGAGAAGGACGAAGAAGGCTCTGAAGAAGAAGAGGAAGAAGAATCGGACGATGATCTTGCTGATGAAGCTGAGGAAAAGTAGCTAGAGAGAGGTACTTTATAGAACGTCCCCAATTTTCATTGACGTAGAAGCTTTCCTTTGCTATTATTACTTACGTGGTGAGATTGAAGAGACATTTTCATTTGAAAGAGCGGGCAGGAATCACGCGGAATCAGGGAAAATTTCAATAAATAAAATTGTTTCCCTCCCTTATTAAAAGTCCAATATTATAAGGAAGCTAGAATGAATATTTATGTAGGCAATTTAGTGCGAGAGGCTACTGAAGAAGATTTGCGACATGCTTTTGAAGCCTTCGGGCAGGTTGGATCTGTTAAAATCATCAAAGATCAGTACACCGGCGATTCCAGGGGATTCGGATTTGTGGAGATGCCAAACGGTCCCGAAGCCCAGTCCGCAATCTCCGGGCTTGATGGCAAAGATTTGAAGGGGCGCACTCTTAAGGTCAGCGAGGCCCGCCCTCGCAGTGACGACCGTGGAGGTGGACTTGGGGGGAGAAGACGCTTCTGATAATCGGCGCTCGGATATTCAAGATCATAATCAATTTTTTCATTACAGCATATTTAGAGGTTGTTTGGTTTGCCCATTTGCACCTAAATATTCGTAAACATACCTATTATTCCGATCAAAAGAAAGGAAGATTCTACCTGACAGTTAGTTGCCTAACAATTCCGGTCTTGTCGCATTGAAGGATTGAATATGGCCCCAAATGATCATGGGATAAAAGTTTCCGACGAACCTGGAAGAGTTCGCTCTAATAGAAGTGATATCCACATCATTTCGCGCGAGGAATCGGAGCGAACAACGGATCCCGTCAGAATCTACATGAAAGAAATGAGTAGAATTCCGCTGCTGACAAGAAAAGAAGAAATCGTCCTAGCCAAGGAAATTGAAAGGGGAGAAGAGATAGTCATTAAAGCCCTTTCAAAAACACGATTTATCCAAAATGAAATTCTTTCACTGGAGAAACTAGATAAAGATGATGAAATCATCTTTGCCTTGTTCGATTCCATTGAAGAGGAATTCGCAAGAGGAATACTTGAGAAAAAAAACCAGAAGATTCTAGCCATAATCAACGAAACAAGAAAGTTAAGCACCCACTTAGAAAAATTTCCTGTATCAAAGAAATATGCGGTTGGACGCGGGCGTCTCATCGTTAATATGAGTCGTCTCATCAAGGAATTGAATATCCACTCTGCTTACAGAGAAAAAATTGCCGAGATTCTCAATAAAAAGCTTAAGGTCATCGACAAATTAGAAACGAGTAAACAAGAATTGAATGCCTTTTTAACTAGCGCCAAGGGCAAGAAAGAAGGAGAGGAGCTGAAACTTAGAATCAAGAAGGTCGACACGCTTCTGAGATTAAACAAGAAAGAGATCGGTTTTGATTCGCAGAAATTAAGAAAGACATTCCAAACCATCGCCAAAGGAAAGGAGATCTGCGATCGAGCGAAGAAAAAACTAGTCAACTCCAACTTGAGACTCGTGGTTTCCATAGCCAAGAAGTACAGCAACTACGGACTCCAGTTTCTTGATTTGATCCAGGAAGGAAACATAGGCTTGATGACAGCCGTGGATAGATTTGAATACCAAAGAGGGTATAAATTTTCAACTTATGCCCATTGGTGGATAAGACAGGCAATAACACGCGCAATTGCTGACCAGGCAAGGACGATAAGGGTCCCGGTGCATATGATAGAAGTCATCAACAAACTAAATAGAGTGTCAAGAAACCTTTTCCAGGAAATAGGGAGAGAACCAACAGATGAAGAGCTTGCGAAAAAGATGGATTTGCCCGTCCATCAGGTGCATAAAATTATGAAAATTGCCCAAATGCCCCTTTCCCTCGAGACCCCAATAGGAGAAGGAGAAAAAAGTCAGCTGAATGATTTTATCGAGGATAAGGATACCCTCTCGCCTGTCGATGAGGTCATCAATATGGATTTGAAAGAGAAAATTGAGGAAGCCTTGAATGCTCACACCGAGAGGGAAGCAAATATTTTAAAACTGAGATTTGGGTTGGGAAACGGCAACGAGCATACCCTAGAAGAAGTCGGACAGCAATACAAGGTTACACGCGAGAGAATAAGGCAAATCCAAGAAAAAGCGATAAGAAAACTAAAGCATTCTAAATACAGTCGAAAACTAAAGTCCTTTTCTAAGTAGTTAATTCTATATCCTGGATTCAATCCCCTGCATTCCCGAGGCTGAGGATGCCGGGAAGGGGCCGGCAGGGCTGAAGGGTCAGTGACTTTTTAATTGCTTTATTAGCTCATTCTTGAGAAAATTAAAATATTAGGGCTCAAAAGACATAGATGTGAATTCACTCCCCCCAGGAAAGACGGGTGAGAAGAAAGAAATGCTCAAAAGCGGAAAAAAACAATTTATGTATTAAAGGAGGTGGCCGTGAAAGAACTCGTCGAGTTGATTGCTAAAGCATTAGTAGACAACCCGGACAAAGTGAAGGTCTCCCAATTAGACGGGCAACAAAGCTCTGTCATCGAATTAAAGGTTGCTCCGGAAGATATGGGCAAGGTTATTGGAAAACAGGGAAGAAACGCTCAGGCTATCAGACTAATTCTCGGTGCTGCTGGAATGAAACTGAAAAAGAGAGTAGATCTTGAGATCGTAGAAAAAAGGTAATTTGGTCAGGATGGGAAAATGATTGTCTGTTGGCGTTGATGGTCGTTTGGCATAAGAGGGAAAAAGGGGAATCGCCAAAAAAGAAGCAAATCCATGACAAAAGAAAAAGAGAAAAGAGACAGAGAAAAAAAAGAAAAGGCGAAAAGAAAAAGAGAAAAAAGGGGGAAAGAGAAAAATAGAACTTCAAAGGATAGAATTTCGTTTTCCGCTACGCCGACTGAATGATCATTCATGCCCCAATTTTGACTCATCCCGTCTTTAGGGATGATAAATCGCAGCCTGATCGGATGTCAAGTTGAGTTCAAAATAGCGGAAGGCGGGCTCGGAAGACGCAGGAAAGCATAAAAGCGCCGGAAACCACCCAGACCTCCCCGTCCGGGCAAACAAAGAATGGAGAGAATCCTCTCCACCCATGGAACGGCGATTACGAGAGCTCGAGATATTAGTCTTTCAGTCCTGCCAGGCGTTTTTTGGCGTCCCCGCACTCGGGGCGGTCCGGGTCGGCATCCTTCCAAATAACAAGGAATTTCTGGTATTGTTCCGCCGCCTTTGTCTTTTCGCCCTTCTGTTCGTACAGCTTCGCCAGCCGGTAGTGATAGAGGGGGTGGATAAGTGTCCGCTGTTCTCGTTTGGGATCGAAGGTGATCAGCCGTTCATATTCGGCGATGGCCTTATCGATGTCTCCCCTCTTGACATAAGCGCGCGCTAAAATATCCTTTTGAAACGGAAAATTATAGTTGGAGAGGATCTCCTGCCGCATAGCAAAAGGTATTGCTTGGGGCGCGACGTTCTCCAGGACGGATACGGCAGTATCGACGAATCCTCCGGCGAGCAAAAGCTCGCCCTGGAAACAATCGTAAAGGAAGGCGAATTGGGCTTGGTTGGCAGGACTGATCTTGGCCAAGAGTGCCTTCATTTCTGCAAGACTCGTTTTGGCCGCATCGAGCCGACCTTGCTTGACGTCGGTCATTCCCAGAAAAAATAGATAATTGGCTTTAGTATCCAGGAATGAAGCCGGAATGTTTTTCGAAGTGAAATCATACCAACTCTTGATTAGCATCCGGCTTTGTTCGAATTCTCCTCGCTCGCCTCGGATCAATCCCATAAATAGTTCGGTTCCGGCCTTGCCCTCCGTATAGCCCGTGGGACTTGCCAAATCCGCCAATTGCTGAAGGTCGGAGAGGGCCTGGTTGAAGCGGCCAAGCCAGAAAAGAAAACAGCTGTGATAGGCAGATCCCGCCCCCTTCAATCCTAATGATGGGGCTTTGGCGATAAATTCGATCGCACAGCTCATGGCATTCGTGTAGTCCTCTTTGAAGGCATAGACATAGGCCAGAGAAGGAAAAGACAGTACGAAATCAGGCTTTCGATCCAGCACTTCCCTGTATTTGGCAATGGCCTCATCCAGGTTCCCCATGCGAAAATACATCTCCGCCATGGAATCGATCGGGTTGACATCGCCGGGCGAAGATTCTGCGTACCGCTTGAGATAATCGATTGCTTTATCGTAGTTCCTCAAGTCGGCGTGCGCGTAGGCAATCAAGTTCAGGACAGAGCCGTAGTTGGGGTCGAGAGCCAGCGCTTTATCCAATTCCGAAATTGCCAATTCGAGCTTATTCCTCCCCCTGTGGTAGGCCCCCAGCTCAAAGTGCGCCTCTTTTTCCTTGGGGTACTTTTGAACGATTTCTTCAAGGATTCGCAATCGCTTCTCGGGATCTCTCTCGATCGCTTCGGCATAGGCTTCTTCGATATAGAGTCTTTCCTTCTCGGCAGCTTTTCCCGAGAGGACTTTTGCTTTTTCATAGGCCTCGACCCTGGCCTTCTGATTGCCCAAGTTCGACTGCGTTCGAGCCAGGTAAAGGTAGGCTTCCGCAAAATCGGCGTCGAGGGCGACGGCGTTCTCCAGGAATTGCCGGGCCTGTTCATAATAGAACTTCTCGTAGGCGTCTTTTCCTTTGAGGAAGCTGTTGTAGGCCTCCATGGAGGATGTCGGCACATCGGGCGCGCTGGGCCGGGCCGCCAGGATCTTGCGCTCGGATACGCCCACGCCTCGGGAGATCTCTCTGCTGAGCTCGCCGATCTGCTTTATGAGGATGCTGCGAACGCCCTCACCCTGGGAGCTGGCGCTCTTCAGCAGGGCTTTGGACTCTACATCCAGGACCTTGACATCTGTGGCGAACATGTCTCCGGCTTTGACGTAACTGCCAACGACGATCGTCTCCACGCCGTCCTTGCGGCAGAGTTCAAAGCCGGATTCCTTGTCGATCGTCTCGGAGCCGGCCTTGCCCATCTGACGGAGTAGGTCGTCCATTCGTTCCCACGTTGTCACCCGAAGATATTTCGACTGCTCGAGGCTCGAGATAAGGAGATTCGGGATCGCCTTCTTCAGATAATCAAAAGTCTTATCGCCCGTCTGATTTTCGAAACTGATCACGGCGATCGAGCGCCTCTGTTCGGGACGGAGGCCGCTTTCCTTTTTAAAAAAGACGAGCCAGACGGCTATGGCGACGGCGAGCGCAGCCACGGCCAAAGCCGGAATGAGTATTTTCTTCGGGCCGAAGGTGACGGTGATCTGCCTGCCTGTGGTCGTCTTTCTTTTCGAGATGACGTGTTCGGTGGTCGGGATGCCCTGTTCGATTTTTTCGAGCCCCATCCGCAGGTCTTCGGCCGAACGATACCGTTTATCCCTATCTTTTTCCAAGCATCTCAGGATGAGCCGGTCGAGGTCCTCAGGGATCTGCGCGTTGATTTCCCTCGGGTCCTTTGGCATCTCGCTCTTATGCTTGACGCCGACCGTAAAAGGCGTGTCCCCCTCGAACGGCACGCGCCCCGTCAACATTTCGTACAATATGATCCCCAATGAATAGACGTCCGACCTCTCATCGACGTCCTTCCCTTCCACCTGCTCGGGACTCATGTACTCGGGCGTTCCGACCATCATGCCTGCGCCCGTGACGCCCTTGGCGTGCAGGGACCGGGCGATCCCGAAATCCATAATCTTGGCGTTTCCATCCTTGTCGATCATGATATTGCCGGGCTTAAGGTCTCGATGAACGACTCCCAGCCGGTGCGCTTCGGCCAGCCCGGAGCAGACCTGCTTGGCGATGGAAATCGCTTTCCTCGTGCTGAGCGGCACCGCCCTGCGGATGAAACTCTTCAGGTCCTCGCCCGGGACATATTCCATCGTGATGTAATAAATGCCCTTTTCCTCATTTAGGTCAAACATCCGGCAGACATTCCTGTGGGCGATCTCTCGGGCCAATCGCAGCTCGTTCCGGAATCGCTCGACCGTTTTCTTGTCCGCGGCGATCTCTGATCTTACCAGCTTGAGGGCGACCTCGACGTCGATCTTTCTGTCAAATGCCCTGTAGATCTTGCCCATTCCGCCTTTGCCGAGCTCTTCGATGATCTCGTACCGGCTGGCAAATAAGCTGCCTCTGGCCAATTCGATAATCGGAGCGACGAGGGTCTCGGTCTGGGTGAAGAGGACTTTTTCGGAGGACACAATCTGCGTTCCGCACTTGCTGCAGAAAACGCTCTCCGCGGGATTCTCAGAATGACACTTGGGGCATTTCATTCCCGACAACCTTTTAGCTGTCTGCCAAAAGGATATCAACTCATGAAAAAAAGGTCAAATGGAATACGTGTCCCAAAATTGCCGACAGGGATTAATCATCAATTAAAAGCTCAGAACATTCCCTTAAATACAATGAGAATGACGACACCCGACGGGTGGCGTGGTTCGGGGGCCCCCCGGACACTCTTGGAGGAGGACCCTTTCATAGGGTCCCCCTCCAACGGGCGGCGGGAATACCCGCCCGCCCTGCCACCCCTCCAAGGAGCATCCTCCCATGAATTCACCGCCGGATGCTCCATGGAAAGGAGGCAGAGAGCGAAGCGAGCGTTGGAGGGAAACCCGCAGCAAGGGTTTCCCTCCAAGAGTGTCCGACAGGACCCGTCGGGCGTTTCTATCGGCAATTTTGGGCGTGAACAGCTTTAGGCTGGCCCGCGGGGCATTGATTCCGAGACGTCCTGATCTCTATTTCCCCGCATACTTCACGTAGCCGTACCTCTCCAGCAGCTTGATGAAGTTCTCGACGTCCTGGAGCGCGGGGATCGGAACATTCATGAAGGCGGCCTCGGCGGCCGCCGCGTTGCGAACTTGGAGAATCGACCTCCGGCCATCGATGAAATTCCGGATCTCGCCCTCGATCGCTCCGACCTTGGCCACGATCGGGCGGTCTGCCGCATCCTGGATCTTAGTGTAATACTCCAAAATGCTGGACGCCCCGGTCATTTTCTCCGTCCGGAGGGGGATCATTTTACCAAGCCGGATTTCATCGCCGGAGAGGACGACCGGCTGGGGCTTGAGGCCCTCCTTCAAACAGCGCGCCCGATAGGCCTCTTCGACTTCCTTGGAAAACGGCAGCCGGAGGGCTTCAATCGATTTCTTATGACTCTGGAGCATGCTTTCCAGCCGCGTGTCGGCCTTGACGAAGAAACGGGTCGAATCGAGCGCACCGGTCTCGCGAACGAAGCCCTGGGTCAGGATGTTCTGGCTATCTTTAAATGCGGCATGGACATCCGCCGGCGCGGCATCGCGCAGGCGGCGGGCAGCCCGGATCTTGTCCTGCCCCAGCCGCCCGAACGACCGGCCCGCAACCTCAGCGATGATCTTTTCCGTTTCGGCCGGTCCAGCCCCAGCCAGGCAGACTGCGGAAGCCGCGGATAGGAAGACAACTCTCTTGAGTTGGGTCGAATCGGACTTGTCAGGTGTATCACCGCTCGAGTGGTACCACATATCCGGCCAGCAGATGAACATGACCGCCGGAACCCCGACTCCGGCATCGACGAAGACGATGTGGTCGCTTCCGCCCGAATGGGCGTCCATGACGGCCGGGAAAGGATCGCGCGTCCCCGTCGGCGACCAGATCGGGAGCAAGGTCGCTGAGCCGTCGTAGCGCTGCGTCTCCTCGGTCCACTCGACGAAGGACCGCATGACATCGTTGAGGTAGGTCGGCAGCGACCAGGGCGTTTGGACGCAGGAGAAGTAGCTCCTGTTCCTGGCCAGCGACTCGCCGACCATGTCCTCGTTGATGTTGGCGAAGAACTTCTTGCCGATCTCCGGGAACTTCTTCAGGTAGGCGATCGTCCCCTCAATCTCGGGGACGAAGAGGAAACGGATCGAACGGCGAAGCGGCGGGATCTTCCCATCGGCTATGAGCTTTTTGAGCACACGCGCTGTTTCGAGAATCGAGACGCAACCCGAAATGTCGTCGTTGGCTCCCTGCTTGGTTAATCCTTCGTAGAGGTGAGCGGTGAAGACGAGTTCCTCTTCGGCGAGATCCGTCCCCTTGATTAAGGCCTCGACCATCTGCTCCTTGTAAGGGACCATTTGGGCCTTGACCACTGCCCGGACCTCGATCTTCACTCCCCGCTCGAGCTGGTCGCGGAGCTCGTTACCTTGCCGCGTCGAAATCATGAAGCCGAACGTCGGCTTATTTTTTTCGCCGGACCGGACCCCACTCCAGCCGACCTGGTCCGGGTCGAACTCCGGGTGGCTCGAACCATAGCCGATAAGACCCACAGCACCATATTTTTCCACGGCCAGAGCCTGGGCCGAACCGGGGAAGCCGTTGACCAGGGCGATCTTTCCCTTAAGGTCTTTCCCCTCGTAGAAACTATCGCGGAATCCGGGACCGACGTAGACGAGCTCGGCGGTGACGTCCGCGTCCGAACTCCCGGAACAGAGGCAGGCCGGGATATCCCTCAGGTCGGCGATCTTGCGCTTGGCCGGCTTGGTCAACCACAGCTCGGCCGATTCCGCGTCCCAGGTCTTGGGGCCGCTCGTCGGCAGGTCGATTATGCGAGCGTCGGTGATCCCATACTCACGGAGCTTCTCGATCAGAAACGCCGTTTCGAAATAGCCGGAAGCGTATTCCTCGGATTTGCGGTTTCGGTTGACTCCGGCGATCAGGATTTCGTTTTGGAGCGCTAGGTCGCCCGAGGCCTCGTTGATGATATCGAGAAGGACTTGATGGGGGACGAGGGTCGGCTGGATCGTCCGTCCAAACTGGGCGGGTAGGATCGCGACGACCAATAAGATGATGATAGCAAGCAGGAAAGCGGATTTTTTCATAAGAGCCTCCTTGTGGATCTTCCTATTTTGAGGATTTTTCCCGACCGGCGCAACACGGTTCGGCCGTCTTTCCTTTTTCAAGAACGCAGATCGGGGAATTAGACACCTACACTCTATAAATACGTCCGACGGAAGCGAAAGGTTCCATCTAAAAAGGAATAGAAAATCATTCTCTCTAATGAGCATTTAAGCCCGCGGGGTCGCCCGGAGAAAGGACCAAATGGACCATAAATTTATAAGACGTACTTGAACAGCTTAAGGCCGGCGGGGACTTTGGTCTTCTCTTTATAAATATTCCAGTAATATTCCTTGGCCTCTCCGAGCTTTTGAAAGAGAGGATGCTTTTGGTCGGGCCGATGGGCGAGAAGGACGCGGCTTTCAGCGTCCACAAAGACGAGCTCGAAACAGCGGTTGAGAATTCCCGCCGTCCCAATGCTGCAGGCCGCCACCAACTCCTTCCGCTTGGCTTTCTCGAGCAGCTCGCCGTACATGATATGCCGCTGCTCGACCTTGACGCCCATCTCTTTCAAGATGGCGACGATCCCTTGGATCGTGACCGAGGGAAGGATCAGGTTGCTCTCAGGTATTTTGATGACCGTGCCGTCGCGAAAGGCGAACAGGCAGCAGGAGGAATCCCATTCTGTGATATTGCGCTCTTCGATTTTGGCCCGGGGATTATCATCCAGAAAAAGGGCGGATGCCGCTTCAGGCCTGATCTTTTTGGCCGCGTCGACGGCCTTGACGCTCATCAAATAATTGACCCCCAGCTTGAGGCAGCCGGTCTTGTTGACTCCCACGGCCCGGACCATATGGGGGACGACGACGCCGGTGAACGGCTCGCCCAAGTAGCGGTCATAACGCGAAACGGCCGCCCGGATGGCCGGCCTGTTGGGAAATGTGACGCCGATGGATTGCTCTTCGTCCACGGTATAAGGCCGCAGGTATCCTTGCGCTCCAAGGACGGCCATCTCTTCAAAAAAACTCCGGAGGGCCGGTTCCTTGAAGAACCGGTGAATCAAGATCTGCTCAAGCTCCTCCACGGACGGAACCCAATTCTGCTGGTCGCTGCTTAAATTGAAGGCAATGCCCCGTTGAAACCGCTCTAGGTTTTTATGCCAGTTGAGGAAAATGACTTCAAGTCCCCCTTGGGGATTTTTTTTGCAGAAAAAGCGGATCCCTTCGAACGCCAGAAAAAGCGCATAATGAACGGAGCGGGAGACGGCCGGAACCTGGGAATCGATATCCAAAAGCTCGTAGTGCTTTTCCGGAAGCATATAGCGCATCTGCTTGGAAGCCCAATGAATCCCTTCGAACTTTGCCATTCGACCACTCCTTATAAATGCATAATAAAAAACACGATGAAATAAGATCCAGATATCTCTTATATACCGGGGAAATTTTTGAAGTCAAGCGCAGGAAGGCTTTCCAACATCGGAGGAGAATCCTTTTTCTCGGCGGAGGCATTAGACCTGGTATCGGCTCGGCGCATTTTTTCTCTGATTCTTAGCCGGGGAAAGCAGGTTTTATCCCCGTCGGCGCGGACACGGCGGAAGAATCAATTCTTCTTGAATTTCCGCCCGTCGGGGTCCGGCTTCCAGGCAATCCTTGGGATCGCAGCAGGTGTGACAGACACGTTTGGACGCCCCGAAGCCCAAGAGGCCGATATCGGGAGTCAGAAATCCTTTTTTTACCGGTTCATCCTTCAACAGATCCGTGCTGAGATATTTCTTATTATCGTCCGGAAGCACGGTCACTGCTACAGCATCTTTGCCCAATTCATTCTGAGCCTTCAGGGCCCCTAGGAAATTGGCTCCGGACGATATGCCGACGCCAAGCCCCAGTTCACGCGCCAGCTTCTGGGCCATGATGATGGCGTCCCCGTCGTCCACGCTGATGACTTCGTCCAAAAATGAAAGGTCGACGACCGGGGGAATGAACTCGTCGGAAATCCCCTGGATCCTGTGTTTTCCGACCTTATGTCCCGTCGATAGCGTCGGCGAGTTGGCAGGCTCTAGAGGATGGACCTTGACCGTTGGCCGCTTTTGGCGGAGAAATTTCCCGACACCCATGACCGTCCCTCCTGTGCCCACGCCGGCAACAAAAGCGTCCGGATCAAGAGAACGGAAACGCAGCTGCCACCAGATCTCGGGACCCGTAGCTTCGAAATGGGCGGCGACATTGTCTTGGTTCGAAAACTGCCGGGGAAGGAACACGCGAGGGTTGTCCCGGGCCATCCGTTCCGCCCTGTCTATGCTTCCCAGAAAGCCGCCGCTTTCCCGGCTCATCAGATAGATTTGGGCTCCCAGGCTACAGATCAGATCGATCCGTTCCCGGCTCATCCAGTCCGGCATGAAAAGCGCCACGGGATGACCCAGCGCCCGCCCGACGGCGGCAAATGAAATTCCGGAATTTCCGCTGGTCGCCTCAACAATCGTGTCGCCGGGTTTGAGATCGCCCCGCCGGTAAGCTTCCCGGATGATGTGCAAGGCCATCCGGTCTTTGATGCTCCCGGTTTTGTTCAGGTGCTCGGCCTTCGCATAAATGACGCGCTTCTCTCCGCGGTAGGTGAAATGGATCGATAGGAGCGGCGTGTTGCCGATCATATAAGAAATGCCGCGAATCCTCTCCCCGATCAGCGAGCCTTCGCCCCCTGTTTTCTCGGGTTCGGAGAAAAAGGATTCATTGTTTTTTAAAGACATGCAAGGACTCCGCTTAATGATCAAGCCTTGTTACGAGAAGACTCCTCAATTTTATCGAATCGACGGGGGTTGTCAATGGGCGCCGGGCGATGACGGCCGGAAATTGCACGAATATAAACGACGCCGCCTATCATGCCACGCTGGAAGAAGTCCCCGAATTTGACTCAAAGAATCAGGGCTTTTTCCACGAGTTCCAGAATCTGGACGACTTTCATATCGAGCTTATAGTGCTTGATCACATCATTGAGACCGTCCACACAGTTATGGCAGATCGTACAGACAAACTTGGCCCCCGTCGTCCGAAGCTGTTCGGCTTTAATCTTGGCTACTTCCATGCGGAGCGGCCTGTATTCGGCCATCGACAGCAACCCCCCGCCGCCGGTGCAACAAAAATTCTCGGTCCGGTTGGGAAACATCTCCCGAAAATCCGAACACACTCTCCGCAGGACCCAGCGGGGCTCCTCGGTGAGGCCTCCCGAACGGGCGATATTGCAGGAGTCATGAAACGTGACTGGCTCGGGATTCTTCGCAGTGTCAACACGAATTCGGCCTTCCCGGATATAGCGCAAGAGGGTGATAATCACAGACTCGCTGGGGAGCGTTTGCTCATAGTCCGCCCAATTATAGCCTTCCCACCGTGTCGAGCGGTAGCCGTGGCCGCATTCAGAAATGACGATGCGCCTCGCCTGGAGCCTGGCCGCTGCTTCGTAGACGTTCCGGGCGAGATACGCTCCTAGACTGTCGTCTCCTGAAAAAAGTCCGAAGTTGGTCTGGTCCCATCCAAACCGAGGCAGAGTCCATGTCTCCCCTGCCAGGTAAAAAATCTTGGCGGCATGGAAAAGAGAGCGCGGGTCAAACTTGATTTCCCGGGGATTTATAGCGTACATAAAATCGCAATTTTCCTTTTCCAGAGGAATCTTGAGGTCAGAGGTTCCAAGCTCGGCCTGAAGGTCCTGCTCCACCCACTTGAGCGTTTCCAAATAGTCTTCTTCCGTGACAGCCATTTGGTTACCGGTCTCCCACTGATCGCGGTTGACGTTGAATATCCCCTCCGGCACGATGCCCAGTTCGGTGAGGAGGCCCCGGGTGAACCGGACGAGCGCCGCCGTGTCCACCCCCATCGGACAGTTCAGTGTGCACCGCCGGCAGGCGCTACATGTGCCGAAGACGATGTTTTTCAGCCTGTTGAGGTCTTCATCGGACTCCGGAGAACCGGCGTGAACCCACCATGGTGCGATGCGCCCGGTCCAATCCATTTTCCTTTTAAAGATCCTCCGGATCTGTTCTGCTTTATAGACAGGAGTCATGGTCGGGTCATGAGGCCGGGCTAGGGCATAATGACAAGTGTCTGAACACATCCCGCAATGCACGCAGCCCACCAGGGAAGCGGCCAGTGGCCGGGTCATCCGCTGGGCGAGCAGAGTCAAGAATTTTTGAACGTTCTGAGCCCCGGGCTCATAAAGCTTGAGCCGTCCCCGGGTCACGGAATCCAGCTTCTCTTCCCGCGCTTTAGCCTGGGAATTTGTCTCAAGAGGAGAAAGGACGGCCTCAGGGACATCGCGTTTTTTCCGACTCATTCCTCTCCCTTTCTCTTTCATGATGCGGGCCCGTCAGACGAGGTTTTTTTTCTGGGAGGCAGCACGCCTCGATGACCCAGAGTCTTTCCTAAAAAAATCCGGTTGAAGGGATAATACAAATAATGACAAATTTTGGAAAAAGGAACGTAAACGAGAAAGAACGCCGTCAGGCCGAAGAACAAGATCAACGGCCATTCCGCCCGGCGATAATTATTTGGAACGGCCAGGACTCCGGCGGCAAAAAAGAAAATCATCAGAATCAGGGATAGGTAGTCGTCCGGCGTGCTGATGAACCTTATGGAGGGGTTGGTCAGGCGCCGGTTGAGGCGCATCAAGCCGACCAGACACGCGGCCCCGATCAAAATCTGGAACAGATAAACCATAACCTTGACTTCGAAGATTTGTGGGAAGTAGGGAATGATAAATGTGGCGGCAATCGCAGCCGCCACGCCCGCGTGAAAGATGACGAACTGGATGTAAAAACCAGGCTTTTTGCGCGTGGATTCCATGCCCCAGGGCATGGCCACGTTGAGCAGAGAATAGACTATCCCCGCTTTTTCGCTTCCCTCGGCAAAAGTGCGCTCTTGGCGGTATTTAAACCGGAACAACCAGATAAGCCGAACGATATAGACCGCCCCCATAAACAGGAGAGCCGCAATCTGGACCTCATTCTCCAATATCTTCAGTGCTGGGCTCATGAAAATCCCACTTCCCTTCAGAGATTCAATTTCCTGATGCGGCGATCTCCCCTGCTCTCCTGGTATTGGAGAGGGCATCGGAGGGAATTCAGGGCAATCAAAAAATTAGGAGGTATTATATCAGAGGATTGGCTGCTGTCAATAAAACAGCGATCTGGAAAGCTCAATTAGCGATCTTTTCGTCCTCATGACTCCAGCGCGTATGAAACAGCCGCTTCAGCATGAAGCCTGGTCGTATCAAACAACGGCACTGGGCTGTCTCCTTCTTTGACCAGTAGGCCGATCTCGGTGCATCCCAGGATGATGCCCTCAGCGCCCTCCCCGGCCAAGCGTTCCATGATCGCCACAAACTGCTGCCTGGATGCTTGGTTGATATGGCCGACACACAGCTCTTCATATATCACTTTATGGACGATTTCGCGGTCGCCAAGGTCGGGCACGAGGACTTCCAAGCCGTGTTTTTGTGTCAATCTCCCTTTATAGAAGTCTTCTTCCATCGTGAAACGCGTGCCCAGCAATCCAATTCTCCTGAGACCTTGAGCTCGTATTATTCGGGCCGTCGCGTCGGCAATGTGGAGGAGGGGGATCCGGATATCGGCTTCAATCTCACCGGCGACTTTATGCATGGTGTTGGTACATAAAATGATGAACTCTGCACCCGCCGTTTCCAAGCTCTTGGCAGCATGGCTCAATAGGCGAGCGGTTTCCTCCCATCTCCCCTGGTGCTGCAGGGTTTCGATCTCCGCAAAATCCACGGAATACAATATGCTCTTCGCGGAATGCAATCCACCGAGTCTGGCCTTGGTCGTTTCATTGATGATGCGGTAATACTCGGCCGAAGACTCCCAGCTCATTCCTCCGATGAGGCCAATGGTCTTCATGCTTCACTCCTTTCCGATGATCAGGGCATTCCCCATCTTCTTTACACATTTGCGATTTGGCATTTTTGACTCTTCAAAAACTAATACCTACGATATTTAATATTCCATCAAAAGGCAATCGACATTCATTTTTTTACTCCTGGCGATTCTTTTGTTCAGGCAAGCCGCAAATTCTTAGCCAGATATGTTTGATTTCACTGGAGTCTCGATGAAGAGCAATTTTGTGCTCGGCCTGAGGCATCTTTCGATGTTACTTATGTCGGAGGTATCCACGAAGTCGACTTCCACACCGAACCTTGAGAACTCATTCTCCAAGACCGTTCGTGATGGGCCATAGACAGCCGCTGTGCTGATGAGATGGGAATTTTTATCAAGAAAGGTCAGATAAACTGTCGTGATGGCGGCCGTCCCGGAGGCGGTGGCCAAGCCTCCGCAGCCGTTTTCAAGATAGGCCACGCAATCTTCCAGGGCTTTGGTGGTCGGATTGCCGATGCGCGTATAGATAAATCCTTTTTCTTTTCCGGCAAACAGGGCAGCTCCCTGTTCCGCGCTCTTAAAGGCAAAGGTGGAAGACTGGTAAATAGGAACCGAAATCCCGCCAAAAGCAGGGTCGGGCTAATCCCTGCGACACGTCCCGCCTGTGGAACAGGGAGGAGTCGAGCATCGCTCTTCCCGGCCGCAGCAGGTGGTCCCTGGAGGAGACGTCCTTCCACTCTTGACCGCGCCGGGTGTGGAAAAGACTTTTTTTAGATTCACGCTTCCGCAATCGGGGCAGATAACAGTTGTGGTTTTATGGAGGGATCTGACGAAAATTTCGATGATCCTGCCGCAATTCAGGCATTTGTATTCATAAATCGGCATTATCTCTTTCCCCTTGTCCTGGCATATCAACCCCCTCTCATGAATTATAAGATTCCATGACGTCCCTGTCTTCTCTCATCAGGTCGCCGGCGAGCTCTTCCATCTTCATGTCTTTCCAAAATGTCAGCTTCTCGTGCGCTTCCATATATTTCAGGGGAATCGGATGAGTCCCGATGACGACGGGCAGCCCATAATGGGTTTCGATGAATTCTTTGAACTGCCGGATGTGGGGGCACGGAGGGTAGCCAACCACCAGCCCCGTTGCCAGGTGGATTATTTCAGCTCCATTTCTCTTCATTTCAGCGGGCACATTTTCGATATTCCCCCCCGGGCAATCTCCGCAGTAGGAGTAGCCGACCACTTCGACAGGCTCGGCCTTGGGGTATCTCGAAAATCCGCCCACCCTTTCTCTGAGAGCGCGGAAGCACTTGCCTCCGCCGCACTCTTTATACCTTCCGCAGATGATGATTCCGATTTTTTTCATTCCAGGCCTCACTCACAGCCAATTTTGAATTGCCGCGCCTAATCGGCGCTTTTCTTTATTCTCCTATTTCTCAGCCGCTTACAGGAATTCAGACCCGACATCCCTTTCCCTTTTCTTTAGACATGCCCTTCACTCATTTTCTCAAGGTAAAGTCTGAATTTTTTCAACGATTCCCATAAAAGCCCGGCTGGCCTCCGAATCGGGACGGCTCAGGACAATAGGTTTGCCGTCGACGCCCAGCATTTTAGGCAAGTTCGGGCCGTGGATGTTCACATCCAGCAGTCCCACATTAAAATTCTTCATCGCCAGAGCAACTGCCAGGTTGGCGGCCACCGTGCTCTTCCCCACCCCGCCCTTTCCGCTGAAAACGAGAAGCCGATTCTTGATTTTGGCCAAAACCTGGGAGAGTCTTATATCTTCTTCTTTAGCGGCCATCAGTGCATCTCAGTCAGATCGATATTTGAGAAGGACGTCTCTGATCTTTCCCCGCGCTCCCGTGACGACCTTGATCCCTGAAGCCTGAAGGGCACGGAGAGCGTTAGGCCCGCAATCTCCGGTGATGACTGTCCCGACGTTTTTACTCGAAATAAGCTGGGCGGTTCTGATTCCTGCCCCCTGGGTTTCTTCCGCATCGGGGTTTTCCAGAATTTCAAATTTCAGACTCTTCGGGTCGGCGATTAAAAGATAGCGCGCTCTCCCGAATCTTGGGTCGATTTCCGCTTCCAGGTCCTTTCCGGCTGCACTAAAGCAGAGCTTTTGACCTGCCTGGATCGGACTCTCTTCCTCACAGTGATGGTGGGCCGTCCCCTCCTCCCCGCCGGGACCGTGATCACACAGGTCTTCCCCTGCCTCGAGTTCGTTTTTTAAGAATTTTCCGATGACGTCATCGATCTGGCCCTGAACACCAGTAATCGTCTCGATATTATTCTGAGCAAAAAGGTCTTGAGCCCGAGGACCCATTCCGCCGGCGATAATGCAATGGACTCCCCTTTCTGCCAAATAGCCGGGAAGAAAGCCCGGCTGATGGCCAGGGTTAGGGATTTCCTCTCTGCCGATGATTTTTCCTTCTTTGATTTCAACGATGGTATAGGAAGGACACCGGCCGAAATGAGGTGAAACATATCCGGTCTCTGTTGAAATGGCGACTTTCATGTATTTTCTCCGCTGCGCTGATACATCCTTCTATGTCTCATCATGACTCCTTTTTTTGTTTTTTGAGCTCATCGAGCCTTTCTCGGATCTGGCCAATTTGCATTCTTTTTTACATCCTTTTTTAGAGATTTTTTGGTTGACAGTTTTTACATAAGCCTAAGAATTCTATGTTATGGTCCTTTATAGCAAAGTTATATCTTTCGGCCAGGGCTTCTTCTGTTTTTTTCACCAGATCCAGCTCTTCTTGCACAAAGTCACTATAGTTTATGATTTTGCCGCACTGGGTGCAGATGAGATGATGGTGGTGGTCTTTCTTAGAGTCTCCCTTGAGTTCATACCTGTTCTGGCCGTCACCGATGCTGACCCGGGTAACGATGTCCATTCTGGCCAAAAGGTCAAGCGTCCGATAAACCGTGGTCAGGCCGATCCCGGGATACAACTTGTACAGGGATGCGTAAATTTCCTTGGCACTCAGGTGTTTGTCAGTCTGGCTTAGAAGCTCCAGGATGACGTCCCGCGGCACGGTCCAGCGGGCTACCTGTCCGCACATCCGGTGTTGCCATTTATAAGGACCCGGCATCGGACCTCCTCGATGTGATAATGATAATCATTTTCAATAATATAATAAGGCGTTCTTTTCTCTTTGTCAAGGTCCCAACGAAAATTTCTTTCTTTTTTTGTTCGCCTCGTTTTCTCTGACTGGAAGCGGGAGAAACCTTGTTTGAAGATTAAGACTAGAGTAGGCTTGATTAAAGATCGCCCGCTCCTTTGGTAGATGCTTGTCGGGCATTGGGAAGCTGTTTATAATATTATTCAGAGGAGAAGGACATGAAAAAGAATATGGGTGTTTTTGACCGTTCGATTCGCACGATTGTGGCGTTGATCATTGTCGTTCTGATCGTCATAAAAGCTTTGACTGGAACAATTGCGCTTATTCTTGGGATTCTCGCGGCCGTTTTTGTGCTCACCGCAGCGATCGGTTTCTGCCCCCTGTATGTCCCGATGAAGTTTTCGACACTCAAGAAAAAAGAATAAATCCACCCGCCAAGTTCACTTCGATTCTTTCTTCCAGAGTCCAAAATAGTCATTTGGGCCGATCAGGCAAGTTTCATCTTTTTAATGAGACGGGTTTTTACGGAATCGTTTACGAACAATGAAAATATGACGTTAAAGCCAATAACAAACGCGGTCATTGGTAGCGGAATACGCTGAAGAGCGCCGGGGATTCCAAGCGCTGAGATCATTATCCCGACAAGCATGTCGACAAGAATAACGCTCAACAGCATCCGGCTTGGCATGGAGCTCCAGAAATGACGCCGTTCCCTGACGACGAATATAGATGTTACGGCTGAAAAGAAGAGAATTTCAAAGCTGAACGTTTGAACATGCGGATCGGACGGCGATAAATGCCAAATTTTTAATCCTATCCAAAGAAGAACAAGGGATTCCAAAACCATGAATATGCCCAGAACGGTCGAAACTTTGACGAAACTCGCGATGTTCCAAGTATCGGGCGATCTTGACCAGCTGACATGATCCGTGGATAAGGATATCTTAACAAAATCCGTCATCAACAACAACAGCACCATGGCTGAAGCGGATACCACAAAATCGCCGGTGATCAGAAAGACGCCGACGACGAAGGTAGACTTCAGGATCGTTCTCATGATTTTGTTGAGAACCCAAGTGTTAATCCTTTGATAGACTTTCCGGCCGTTCTTGACCAGTTCGACGATGCCCGACAATCCCGCGCTCGTCAGGACGACACTGGCCGATGCTTTGGCAATATCCGTGGCGCTGTTCACGGCGATCCCGACTTCGGCCTGCTTGAGGGCGGGGGCATCGTTGACGCCATCTCCCGTCATCCCGACAACATGCGTTCCAGCCTGAAGGCTTTGGACGATGAGATATTTGTCTTCCGGATAGACTTCCGCGAAACCGGCGCTTTGTTCCATCATCCTCAAGGCCGCGGCGCGATCGGTCGTCATCAGGGCTTTCAGATCCGGCATGCGGGAGACGTTTTCTCCAATTCCGATGTCTCTGGCGACCTCTTGTGCGATCGGCAAGGCGTCGCCGGTCAACATCTTGATCGATATGCCCAGAGCTTGAAGCTCTTGGATCAAGGCTTTCGAATCAGGCCTGGGGCTATCGCTGAGGGCGGCCAATCCGGCGACGACCGGCTTCGAGTCTTCAATCAGCGCGACGGCCAATGTTTTATATCCTTTTTTCGAATAGCCCTCGATGCGGGCCTCCAAATCCTTGAGTTCTTGCGATTCGAGCCCGCAATCTTGGGCGATAACCGACACCGCTCCTTTCATGACGCGAAAAGCCTTGTGATCGTGTCTGATCAGGGCTTCCGTTTTTCGCAAAAGGGGATCGAAAGGAACATAGCTGTCCTGAATGTACGATGAGCTCAGTAAATCCTTCTCCTTGGCAAGCTTGATGAACGCCAGATCCAGAGGATCCTGGTTGGCTTCTTGCGAGGCGAGTGCGCCATACAGGATGACGTCCTTATCGGAAAAAGGTTCTAAGGGGATGATTTGGGAAATGGACAATTCATTCAACGTCAGGGTCCCGGTCTTGTCCACGCACAAAATGTCCATGGTCGCGGCGTCCTCCGTCGCGCTCAATCGCGTGATCAGCACGTTTTTCCTAGCCAGTTCCCTGGCACCGACGGCCATGCTCACGGTGAACATGACCGGCAGGGCGACGGGGATCGCCGACAAAAGAAGCACCAGCATCAAGGGTAAAATTTCGAGGAGGGGGAAGCCCCGGATTATCGATATTCCCAGTGTCAGGCTCAAGAGGCCGCCGATAATTATGAGCAACCAGTTTATGATAAAATATCCTCCTTCTCAAGAAAATTGCGGAGAGGAAACTATTAATACGAATTTGAATATTTGACGCATGAATGACGATAAAGTATTTCGTGACATCGAACAGCTGCGCGATCCCAAGCGCATAGCCTTATTGGAGACAGAACGGGTCGCATCCTTGTGCTTACAAGGGCAAAAGATGGAGAAGGTCCTCGATATCGGGACGGGGAGCGGCATTTTTGCCGAAGCTTTCGCCCGCTACGGTCTGAATGTGACCGGAATCGACCTTCAGGTGCCGATGGTCAAGGCCGCGCGAAGATTTGTCCCCCAGGCTCATTTTCTGGTAGCCGCCTCCGAAAATCTTCCGTTCGCCGATGATTCCTTCGACCTGTGCTTCTTAGGTTTTGTTCTCCATGAAGCGAGCCGTCCACTCCG
>Ga0315274_10000690_pt1 | contig 52565 bp, 52 predicted proteins | sample YL17G02_20_MG_FD_203700 | JGI IMG/M metagenome (GOLD analysis project Ga0315274, IMG submission 203700) | Sediment microbial communities from Yellowstone Lake, YNP, Wyoming, USA - YL17G02_20 | ecosystem: Environmental > Aquatic > Freshwater > Lake > Sediment | place: USA: Wyoming | collected... | reverse complement strand
CTCAGTGGCGATAAGCGAGAAGTTCATGAAGGCAGTGGAAAGCAGCAGTGACTATGAGCTGATAAATCCCCGCACCAAAAAAGTAGCAGACAAGCTGAACGCTAAAGAGGTTTTCGAGCGCATAGTGGATATGGCGTGGAAGAACGGAGACCCGGGCATTGTGTTCCTCGACCGTGTGAACAGGGACAACCCTACCCCCAAACTGGGGATGGTCGAGAGCACCAACCCCTGCGGAGAGCAACCCCTGCTGCCCTACGAGTCGTGCAACCTGGGGTCTATCAACATATCCAAGATAGTAAACAAGAAGGATGGCGTTACCACTATTGATTATGTAAAGTTAGAGAAATCGGTGAAGATGGCTGTCAGGTTCCTGGACGATGTGATAGATGTCAACAAGTTCCCCTTGCCCAAGATCGGAGAGATGACCAAGCTCACCAGGAAAATAGGCCTGGGTGTGATGGGATTCGCTGATCTACTTGTCATGCTGGGGACACCCTATGATTCTGAGGAAGCACTGGAGACCGCTGAGCGCCTGATGAAGTTCATCAGCGACAAAGCAACCGAGGCATCTGTGGAGCTAGCGAAGGAGAGAGGCGTGTTTCCCGCCTTCGAGAACAGCATTTATGACAGGCCCGGTAGTCCCAGGGTGAGAAATGCCACCAGGACCACTATCGCCCCTACCGGCACTCTGAGCATAATCGCCGGCTGCTCCAGCGGCATCGAGCCGCTGTTTGCGCTGAGTTACACTCGCACTATACTCGAAGGCACCCAGTTAACAGAGGTAAACCCGCTATTCGAAGAGGTAGCGCAGAGAGAAGGTTTCCATTCGAAAGAGATAATGCAAGAGGTAGCGCAAAAAGGTAAGCTGAGCGATATTGAGGGCATCACCAAGAAGATGAAAAGGCTTTTCGTCACCGCCCATGACATCACACCTGAATGGCATGTCAGGATGCAGGCAGCATTTCAGAGGCATACCGATAACGCTGTCTCCAAGACAGTCAACTTTCCTCACGATGCTACCAAAGAAGATGTGGCTCGAGTCTATATGCTGGCCTACAAAGAGGGCTGTAAAGGGATAACGATATACAGGGACAGGAGCCGCGAGAGTCAGGTCTTGAGCATCAGCAAGACCAAACCTGAGGACAAAGCAAAATCAGTCGAGGAGACCAAGCTCGTCCCCAGAGAGCGGCCAGCCATCACCAGAGGCTTCACCGAGAAGGTGGCTACCGGATGCGGCAACCTCTATGTCACGGTGAATACGGATGATAGAGGTGCGTTATACGAGGTATTCTGCACCCTGGGTAAGACAGGTGGCTGTGCCTCGGCCCAGCTTGAGGCTATCGGCAGGCTGCTTTCCACAGCGTTGAGGTCAGGTGTGGATATAGAATCCGTCATCAAGCAGTTGAAGGGCATCAGGTGCCCGTCTATTGCCTGGGACAAAGGCCATGCTACACTCTCCTGTGCCGATGCTATCGCCGGCGTGCTGGAGAGACATAAGAATAACAGCTTGGGTGTGGCCGAAGCCAAGTCCAAAGCTACTACCAAAGACAATCCCAAATCCTCGATGGTATCAGCCATCAGGAATCTCGCAGGGCAATGCCCCGAATGCGCCTGCCTGCTTGTTTACCAGGAAGGCTGCCTGATTTGCCCAGCTTGCGGATATACGAAGTGCTAATAGGAGTGCAGAGAGGTTTTGCCTCTTTGCTGGGGTTTTGAGGATATGCCTCAAAATGGTTTCTTTATGTCTTTGCGAGGAGTCCTTCCCATTTGGGAAGGACGACGAAGCAATCTGGCGGGGTGGAGAAGGACGATGAGATTGCCACGCTTCGCTCGCAATGACATAGGAGAAGCCAATCATGAGGATTCATGACTTGGCAAGCAGTCAAAGAGGCACGGCAGAGGCTGGAACAAGAGCGGGGCACTATCTGCAAGGACTGGGGCGGGAAAATACCCATCGCACTTATCTACCCCAATTCCTACTATGTAGGTATGTCCAGCCTGGGCTTCCAGACTATCTACGGCATCCTGAATAGCTACGACAAAATAGTCTGCGAGCGCGTCTTCTGGGAACCCAAAAGAGTTAAAACGGAAACACCCATCAGCCTGGAATCGCAGCGTCCTCTTCCCGACTTCGATGTGCTCGCCTTCTCTATATCTTACGAGCTGGACTATTTCAATGTGGTTCAAACACTCAAAGCCAGCAGCATACCTATCTTAGTCGCTGATCGAGATGAAAGCCATCCTCTGGTCATTGCCGGCGGCCCTTGCATCACCGCTAACCCCATGCCCCTGTTGCCCTTTTTCGACTGCTTCGCCATAGGGGAAGGCGAAGCTATTCTGCCCGGTTTTGTTGATACCTTGACAGAGGGCATCGAAGGCAAAAAGGACAAACTGCTCAAAAAGCTGGCTTCCCTGCCCGGGGTATACGTGCCTGCTTTATACGATGGGAATCCCGTCAAGCGGCAATGGCTCAGAGACCTCGATTCCGTAGCTACAACTTCTGTGATTCTGACGCCGGATACAGAGTTCGCCAATATGTACCTTATCGAGATAGCTCGCGGCTGCGGCTGGGGCTGCCGCTTTTGCCTCGCCGGATTTCAGTTTCGACCTTTCCGCTTCCGGCCCTTAGACAGTCTTCTAGCCCAAGCTGGGAACGGTTTGTCGTATACAAATCGAATAGGGCTGCTGGCTGCTGCTGTTTCAGACCACCCCGAGATAGGTGAGCTTGCCCACAGGCTGCACCGCATGGATGCCGAGATTTCGGTCAGTTCACTCAGGGTTCGACCTTCTTCTCAAGTGCTGCTCAAGGCGCTTGCCCAAAGCGGGGCACAGACTATAACCCTGGCACCTGAGGCTGGCTCGGAGAGACTGCGCCAAACCATCAATAAATGCGTGACGGAGAGCGACATCATCGAAGCTGTTGATAAGATTGCCAGACAGGGCATAAGGCAGGTCAAGCTCTACTTCATGATTGGCCTGCCTACCGAGACCGACGCCGATATAGATGAGATGATAAAACTGACGCTCAATTTGAAGAAGCAGGTACAGGAGACGGTGACCCGCATCGCCATCACGGTGGAGCCTTTCGTGCCCAAAGCGGGTACACCGTTCCAACGGCTGGGGATGGCTCATGAGGACGTGCTCAACGAGCGTGTGAACCAAATCAAGAGCGCCCTTGCTAAAAGCGGCATTGAGGTCAGGGCTGAGAGCGTGGGCTGGAGCCTGGTTCAGGGCGTGCTTGCGCGCGGCGATGCTAAGTTGGGTGAAGTGTTGGCTCGAATGGAGCGTAATTCTCTGGCAGCCTGGCGCAGGGCTCTGGAGGAATGCAATATAAGCGCTAACTATTATGCTCACCGAGAGCTTCCCTTAGACGAACCGTTGCCCTGGGCTGTGCTGGATTCAGGCGTTACCCCTCGTTACCTCAAAAAGGAATTAGCCAAAGCACGTCACAGCATAGAATCCCCACCCTGCCCAATGGAGGAATGCCACAAGTGCGGGGTGTGCTAAGATATTTTTTATCCATAGGGTAGGTGGAGTGAAACGCAACCCACCCCCTACTGGCTACGCAGATGCAGAAAACAGAGTTCCTGGGACAAGACAGATTCAGTAAGAGATGGTTTGTACTCCTTGCAGAAGGAGGAGAGACAGGTGTCTTTCACGTATTAGCATCTGCAACCTCACTTAAAAATGCTGATTGGGATTCACCATATATATTCAACGCCAGTGTCCAAAAAATACCCTGTAGATTAGCCAAGTTCGATATCTATGGTGATGAGGATTTTCAAAATAGAGGAATAGGAAGCTTGTTACTTAGATATGTAGAGAAATGGGCTCAACAATCAGGTGTCAATACATTATACGGATTTATCAGCCCATATGACGATGTTGAAAGGTTGAAACGATTCTATCATAGACATGGATATAATGTTGAGCTATTAGACAAAGCAAAGAAGAAATCAGAGGGCGAAGGATTCTACGACGTTAAAGTAACTAAGCACTTATCCAAAGAGTAAGGTGGGTTTCGCTGCGTTACACCCATCCTACTAGTGCTATTGTATAATAATTATGGCAGCGGGGACTTTCTCTGAAGCTAAAGGGAGGTCTAACACGATGGAAAACATTATCGAGGAAGCTAAGGAAATTCTGGCTATGGTAGTACTTAGCTACGTGATTGTGAGTATACTCACAATGCTTCTGTAGAGAAGTAGAGTAGCCAGTGGGTATAGCCGTCCCCGCTGCCTACTTCAAAGAGTGATTGCCCGCTTAGCCTTCTTTTGTTATGCCTGCTTTCCTCATAATATATCTAGTATCTAGCCATTTCCCAATGGGAATACGAAAGTCGCTACCAACCTTGCTGGAGGAAGCCAAAAAAGCAGCAGCTCAAGAAGAAGCAAGTATTACCCATTGAAGATATAAATCTTATCTGTTCGTGGGGAAGGAATGGATTTTTGGCAGAGAGATTTCAGACAAAACAGTAGCGCAGAATAAGTAAGAGAACTTTCAAACAGGGGAGGATGAACGAAAGAACAATACAAACCACCCACATTGCTATGAAAGCCCAGAACACCAGCTGGATATATATTCTTGGACTACTTATATGCTTTTTGTGTAATTCGTCAAGCCTCTTTTGCGCCGAGTCATCCAATTCACTCCATCGGTCATTATATTGGTCAAGATAGTGAACCATCAAATTCTTAGACATTCCAAGTATCGCTTCTATTTCATGCATCCTATGATAGTCAGCGGCTATGTAAAATTTCACCCTTTCCCAGTATTTCCACAAGAATAACATGGTGATGATTCCTATTATGCCAACCATGACAGCCAACACCCCGACATTAGGCGTACTTCTCAAGATTGCATATATAACTGCTCCAAAGAAGGCTGTATTGACTGGAATCAGAATACTAAAAATCTGCCAATAGTGAGAAATCATAGCAGTCAGGTGCTGTTGAGCGACCTCATATTCCTTTAGCAGTATATCTTGCTTGTCCATAGTAGTCGGTATGTATGTAGCTAAAATTATCATGACTAGGCTAGTTGTGGTATTATACATATCGCGGTAGAATATCGCAATAACTGATTGTCAGATAGACAAAGCAGCTCGAACAATGACCCCAATACCACAAAAATGGTAGAATAGTTGCGTTTACCCGAAACCTTAAACTTCTGCATTGAAAGGCTGGTAGCGGAGATGGAAAAAGGTATCGTGTCTGGCAAAGGAATTGAAATAACAAGGCAGGAGAAAGGGGTGTCTATTTCACAAGGCGGAGTGCAAATCCGCCATGAAGGCAAACCAGTGAAAAGTAGTGAAACTAAAGCTGGATTTGTTTATGTGCTCCTTGACTGTTCAACAAGCATGGTAGGAGATAAAATTGAGCAAGCTAAAAAAGGAGCACTGTCCTATGCCAAAGATGCCTTATCCAAAGGGTATCTAATAGGCCTAATTACGTTCTCATCGGAAGCAGACCATGTTTGTGAACCTCAAAAACAACTTTCGGTTCTAAAACGGAATCTAGAAGGTATTGTCGCATTAGGTACGACCAATATGACCGAAGCTATACATTTAGCAACCATGAAGCTCCGAAGTAAGATTGGACATCGAGCGATTGTTATTGCCACGGATGGAGTGCCTGATGAGAAAAGCACTGCTTTGGAAGCAGCCCAGAAGGCGAAGGAAAACGGTATTCAGATAGATGCCATCGGGACAGATGACGCTGACCAATATTTTCTCAAGAAGCTTGCTTCGCGGCCTGAGCTTGGTATCAAGGTGCCAAGGGAGCAGTTTGAAAAAGGTATCGCTTCCGCTGCAAGGTCGCTGCCCCTGCTAGAGAGCGGCCAAAAAGGACTGGAGCAGAAAGGCACACGGTAGTTATGCAGGACGAGCCCTGGCTTCACAACTGGGAAGACTATTATGACATTCTAGGTATTGACGACCCACCGGCAGATGAAAAAGAAATAAAGAGGGCTTACGACTACAAAGTTTGGACTATTTCCGATGTCCGCTTAGTGGGAGCTCCAGAACACGTCCGGCGAAAAGCGGAGGAAGAACTCAAGAAAGTAAATAGGGCCTACGATGTTCTAAAAGACCCGGTAAAAAGGGAAAAATACTATAAGGAATGGATAAAAAGACCTCCGAAACAACCACCAGATATTCCCAAGCCAGTTGTAGATCCCGAGGTTATCAGTTTCAAGGATGTCAAGCTAGGGGAAACTTGCAAGTCCTCCTTTGTTATCCGTAATATCGGCGGTCACTACACCAAAATCTGGTTTGGCGATCCTGACTCTTGGGTCAAGGTAGTACATTATGAATCGGTAGATCCAAATCAACGCGATGAATTACCCCTGCGGGTATATATCGAAGCCAAAGGCAATGAATGGGGCAAAAGTTATTCAGAATACATTAGAGTTAAATTAGATGAGCAAGAAACTCGGGTCAGGGTAGACCTTGATACAAAATCAAAACCAGCTTGTTCACTGCCTAAGATTCCAACTTGGGCGAAAATGAGTGCCCTGACCATTGTCGGAGTAATAATAGTAGTGCTTTTGGCAACCAATTTTTGGCCCTCGGCAACTCCAATACCTACGCCAACGCCTGTGACGTCACCCACAACTACCTCAATATTGTCCACTACAAGCCTAGCAAATAGTCCTTGGCCTATGTTCCGCCACGACCCACAACATACAGGCAGAAGCACATATTCTGGCCCTAAGTCACCCCAGCTTAAGTGGAGCTTCACCACAGGTGGCAATATCCAAATGTCCTCTCCAGCTATTGCTTCCGATGGAACCATCTATATAGGCTCTCGTGATAATAAGCTATATGCTATAAACCCGGATGGTTCGCCTAAATGGAGCTATGCTACCCTAGGAGAGGTCTTTTCCTCACCTGCCATTGGCAATGATGGCACCATTTATGTGGGTTCTGTGGACGGCAAGCTTTATGCCATAAACGCCAATGGCTCGTTGAAGTGGGTCTACTCCACAGGTGCTGCAGTCAGGTCCTCACCTGTTGTAGATGGTGACGGCATCATTTATGTGGGATCTTATGACGGCAATCTCTATGCGATAAACCCTAATGGATCTCTCAAATGGAACTATAGGTCAGGAGAATACATTTTTACCTCACCAGCTATTGGGGCTGATGGCACCATTTATTGGGCCTGTGCGCATTCGTTATACGCCCAGAACCCAGATGGCTCCCTTAAGTGGAGCTACACACCCACGGGCTACATTCATTCATCTCCTGCCAGTGGGGCTGATGGGACTATGTACTTTGGTTGTGGTGGGGGATTTGCCCAAGGAAACCCACTTCAGAACGGTAAGCTTTACGCTCTAAACCCTGATGGTTCCTTCAGGTGGAGTTATACAGTAGGTGGTGACATTGATTATTCTTCACCTGCTATCGGGGCTGATGGAACCATTTATATAGGTTCACTAGACAGCAAGCTTTATGCAATAAAACCAGACGGGTCGCTTAAGTGGAGTTACACTACCGGGGCTGCCATTTATTCATCCCCGTCCGTTGGAGCTGACGGCACTGTATACATTGGCTCTGATAATGGCAAACTCTATGCGATAGATGCCACCGGCTCATTAAGATGGAGCTATTTACAGGCTGGTGGCATAGTATCCTCACCAACCATTGGGTCCGGGGGTACGATTTATGTGGGCTCCTACGATGGTAAGCTCTATGCCATTGGTGGGAAGTGATATACTCCTATACCCATCAATACAGACGTAGGGTGGTGGAATGAAATGGAATCCACCAAACAAATACGGATTTAGTGGGTTTCGCTACGCTTCAACCACCCTGCACTAACTTAGAAGACTTCTTCGCCCTTGCCTTGCTTCAAAGCCTTCGTGCGTCTTTTGTGCTTGATCACCTTTTCGGGTTTGCCTTTCTTAATAACCTTTGTAGGCTTGAGTTTCCGAAAAGGTTTTCTTGCTCGTCCTGGTCCACGTTTTACAGGGTCAGTGCTTTTGTCCATTTGTGCCATATTTATCCTCCTTTCATTTTAGTTCAGAACATTATACAGACATGCGTAACAACAATCAACCAAAATCGAACGTAACTACTTCGTACAAATGCGTAGGGGCACAGTGCACTGTGCCCCTACTCCCGTCGTGACAGGAGTCACGACGCTACATTTTCGCTACCTGCGCTGCACCCGCCTCACATCTGCTATACTATAGCCAAAACCTGTTCATAATGGGTAAATTGGAGCATCTGCTCCAATCATACCCGCATTAGATGCTGCCGGTTACCCAATAAAAAGTTAATCCAATGACCATCGAAGAAAACATACGCTATTTACAGACCCGCATCGCCAGGGCTTGCCAGAGGGCAGGGCGAACGCCTGATAAGGTAACGCTGGTCGCGGTGAGCAAGACTGTGCAGGCTAACGCCGTTGAGGCTGCATTCAACGCAGGGATCAGGGACTTCGGCGAAAGCAGGGTTCAGGAAGCCAAACCCAAGATAGAGCAGCTTCAACACCTGAAGCCCAACATAACCTGGCACATGGTCGGCCACCTCCAGACCAACAAAGCCAAGACAGCAGCAGCCATTTTTGATATAATCCATAGCGTTGATTCGCTCAATCTGGCAGAAACCCTGAACAATTGCAGCCCGAAGAGGCTGCCTATTCTTATACAGGTCAATGTCTCAGCCGAGGCGACTAAAGGCGGCTTCATGATGTCTGAGGTCGAGGAGGCGATGAAACAAATGAGAAGGTTGCCTAATCTCGACATCCAGGGACTGATGACCATCGCGCCCTGGGTGGAGAATGCCGAAGAGGTGCGACCACTCTTTCACCAACTTAGGCAACTGAGGGATGCGCTGGGGCTAAAGCACCTCTCCATGGGGATGAGCGATGACTTCGAGGTCGCCATCGAGGAGGGGACGACACTGGTAAGGATCGGGCGAGCTATCTTCGGTGAAAGAAGCTGAGGTTGCCGTTCGTGGTGAGCCTGTCGAACTATGAACGGCCCTTCGACAAGCTCAGGGCGAACGGGATACTCTAGATTTGGGAGTGGAAACGATGAAAGTCGCATTTATCGGCGCCGGGGTTATGGGCGAGGCGATGATTTCAGCCGTCATTAAACAAAAGACAATAGGAAGGGACGCCATCCTTGCCTGCGATGTCGACCCGGCACGCCTTGCTGCCATAGGGAAAAAATATAAAGTCAGCCACACTGCGGATTGCCGCAGCGCGGCTAAGGTCTGCGATGTCATAGTTCTCTCTATCAAGCCCCAAACTCTGCCCAAGGTGATGAAGGACCTGATGGGTACGTTAAAAGAAGGGCAACTGGTGCTTTCTATAGTTGCGGGTGCAAGCCTGGAAACCCTCACCAAAGGGCTGAAACACGACACCGTTGTCCGCGTGATGCCCAACACTCCGGCTCAGGTCGGCCAGGGGATCAGCGTGTGGACTGCCACCAGCGCCGTAACCCAGGCTCAGAAAGAGATAACGCAGAATATACTGAAGGCGACGGGCAGGGAGATATACGTCCAGGATGAGAAGTATATTGACATGGCAACAGCGATAAGCGGCAGCGGCCCCGCTTATATCTTCCTGATAATGGAGGCGCTCACCGATGCAGCGGTACATATCGGAATGCCGCGTAAGCTGGCAGAAGAGCTGGTCACACAAACGGTGCTCGGCTCTGCCTACATGAGTCGCGAAACCGGAAAACACCCTGCCGAGCTGAAAAACATGGTTACGTCGCCGGGTGGCACTACCGCAGAGGGCCTGCTTTGCCTGGAGAAAGGGGGAGCGCGTGCCATCCTTGCTCAAGCAGTGATCGCTGCCTATGAGAAGGCGCAGCGGCTGGGAGGCCAGAGCAGCAAATGAGTACATCAATTCAAATCATCAGGATATTTCTCGAAGTACTGTCCTTTTGTATCTTCGCCAGGGTTATACTATCCTGGTTCATAATGTCTACCAGAAACAGGGTTGTTATTACTATCTATCAGATCTTCCATCAAATAACTGAACCCATCCTGGGTCCGCTACATAAAATCATCCCCAACATAGGTATGATAGATATAACTCCAGTAGTGGCTATCATCCTGCTGTATATCATCGACATGGTGCTTGCCGGAACCTTGCAGTAGAGGTTACCGCTCCCACACAACCCCACCACCCAAAATGGTTTTTTCAACTTGAATATCTTTTATCTCCTCTGGAGCTACGCCAGCAGGGTCAGCGCTCAAGAGCACCATATCAGCCAGCTTACCGACTTCGATGCTCCCCTTGAGCCATTCCTCGAATGAAGCGTAGGCTCCGGCAAGCGTATGCATCCGTAGCGCCTCCTCTGGAGAGCTAGCTTCTTTCGGGGAAAGAGTCTGCCCGCTCTCAGCCCTGCGAGTGACTGCTGCGTAAACCCCGATCAGAGGGTTACAGGGTACCACCGGACAATCAGAGCTGGCCGCCGGTTTGAGCCCGCTTTTTAGAAAAGACCCCGTTCGATATAGCCAGGGAAGCTGAGCCTCCGGGACATCGCTCAGATACCTCTCCCCGCTGTAATAAATAAAGGCGGGTTGGGTCACAACCAAAGCTTTTATTGCCTTCAAACGCCGCAGCAGCTTAGGTGGACATATCGAACAATGTTCCACCCGATGGCGTCGGTCAGCTATTCGAGAGCGACGCTGGCAGTTTTCCAGGGCGATGGCAGCAGCTTGTACCGTGATTTCTTCGACGGCGTGTATGGCTACTTGAAAGCCAGCCCCGTGCGCCCGCAGGACATCCCTATTCAATTCTTCTTGAGACGGATTGAGTTGCCCCCTTGTTTCATCCAGGGTAAACTTGACTGCTCCCAGCCTCAGGCCATTATCGCCATAGCCGTAATGAAGACCCCGCTCCTTGAAGCGATCCAGGGCATGCAGTCCGAGCATCATGGAAATCCTGGGCACAAGCTCCCCGCTTTCTTTGAATTTGCGAAATGTTTCCCATTGCTCGAAACCGTTTCTTACCGTGGCATCCTGTACTGAAGTAATGCCCGAGGAGAGAAGGCTTTGGTTTACCAGCTTGACGCCCCGTCTCAGTTCCTTCTCGCTCAAGGGAGGTATTATCTTCTCGTTTAGATAAGAGTTCATGCCGAAGAGGAGGCCGCTGGGCTCGCCTGTCCCCAATTCGCGGTCGATAAGCCCGCCCGGCGGGTCGGGCATCTCCATAGAGATGCCAGCCAGAGCAAGGCCGAGGCTGTTCAGCACACAGGCGTGCAGAGAACGATGGGTGAGTTTCACAGGATGATACGGCGCTACCTGGTCGAGGTCGTGGCGATTGGGATGGCGATGCTCGGCCAGATAGAACTCATTGTAGCCCGCACCCTTTATCCATGTTTCCCGCGGAGTGCGCCGAACCGCTCGCCCGATTTTCTCCTGAATATCTGAAATGGATGCTACCGACGAAGGGTTACAATCAATGCTGAGCAGGTTCGAGGCATAGGCCATGATGTGGATGTGAGCATCATTGAAGCCGGGGATAACCGTTTTGCCCTCACAGTTGATGCGTTTGCCTGTAAACAACTCGATGTCAGCATTCCTACCTACCCAGACTATCTTGGCGCGCTTAACCGCCACCAACTCGGCTCTGGGCCTGCGGCGGTTAAGGGTCAGCACATTGGCGTTATAGAGGATAAGGTCTGCAGTCTCTACCTTCAATGCGATTTCCAGCGTAATTGGATTAGTGCTACAATCAAGATTGTAAAGCTTCTATGCTTGCCTATCAACTTCGCTCTCGGACCGCTGACGATGAGAGAATGACACGTACTCTTGACAGGACTCTCTGGGCACAGTATTGTTTGGTCTATCAAGTCGAATAGGATGTGAGGTATGGTAGATGTAAAGGCGAGATATTACGAAAAACCCTGGCTGAAATTCTATCCTGCTGGGGTTCCTCATACCATAGAAATCCCGGACAAATCCTTGCCTCAAATTTTTGACGAGGTTGCCGGTAAATACTCAGGCAAGGACGCCATAATTTTCTATGGCAACAAGCTTAGTTACGGGAAGCTGAGAGAAGAGGTTGACAGGTTCGCCAGGGCTCTTCATGAGCTGGGGTTCGGAAAGGGAGACAAGCTTGCCATCTATCTATTGAACAGCCCACAATACATTATCTCCTATTTTGGAGCGCTCAAGGCTGGAGCCACCCTGACGCCGATTAGCCCTGTTTACACCAGCATTGAGGTTAAACACCAGCTCGAAGATAGCGAGGCGGAATCCATCGTTTGCCAGGATTTTCTATATGAGAATGTTGAAAGGTCAGGAGTCAAGCTTAAGAACGTTATCATAACCGACATTGGCGAGTACTTGCCCATGTCAAAGAAGCTCGTGGGAAAAGGCGTTTTGGGGCGGTATGGAAAGACAGAAGCGCTTTCTCCCAAAGCTGTGGAGAGCATGGGATTTCATTCCTTCCAGAAGCTGCTGAAGAAATACCCGCCGAATCCCCCCAAAATCGAAATCAATGCCAAAGAGGATATAGCCGCACTTCCCTATACCGGCGGAACTACAGGACTACCCAAGGGTGCCATGCTGACGCATCACAATCTGCTCGCCTGTCAGATGCAGTGTCTGGCCTTCATGCCCACACTTGAGCAGGGCAAAGAGGTTATTCCAGCCCTGTTGCCTTTCTACCACATTTATGGGCAGGTAGTAGTCATGTTGAATGGCTTGACCATGGGGGCAACCCTTGTTCTGTTCACCACACCTGACCTCGATGAAGTGCTGGATTCCATGGAGAGGTATAGGGCGACGACGTTCTTCAGCGTACCCACTGCGTATCAGTTCCTTAAGGATTACGACAAGACTGGAAGGTTCAACTGGAAGAACCTGAAGATAATTACCAGCGGTGCGGACACCCTTCATGAGTCAACCGTGAAGGATTGGGAGAGGAGGACAGGGTCTAAGATTCAGGAGGGATACGGTCTCACCGAGTGCGCTGCTGTCTCCCATCTCAACCCGATGGGAAGGTCGAAGATTGGCTCCTTTGGGGTACCGTTGCCAAATATTACAGCAGCAGTGGTTAATTATGAAACCAATGACTTCCTCCCGCCGGGCGAGATTGGCGAGATGGTGCTTCATGGCCCCAATATCATGAAAGGCTACTGGAAGAGGCCAAAGGATACGCAGGAGAGTCTGATAGAGTTGGACGGGAGGATATGGCTAAAGACCGGTGACCTGGTCAGGATGGATGACGAGGGCTATTTCTTCTTCTATGACAGGAAGAAGGACATGATTAAATACAAGGGATATTCAGTATTCGCTCGGGAGATAGAGGAAGTATTACACCAGCACCCGCAGATAAAGGCGGCAGGGGTGCTCGGAGTCCCGGATCCTACAGTAGGGCAGCTAATCAAGGCTATCGTCGTGCTCCAGCCCGAGGCGAGGGGAAAGGTATCCGAGGAGGAGATAATCAAGTACTGTGCCGAGAACTTGGCGCATTACAAGGTGCCCAAGATTGTGGAGTTCAGGGGCGAGCTTCCCAAAACAGACGTAGGCAAAGTATCCCATAGGGAGCTGAGAGAAGAACTGGAGGAAAAATAGGATGCCTCCTCCGTTTCTCGAGTTAGAGCATCTGACCAAGCGCTTCGGCGGTCTGACAGCAGTCAACAACGTCAGCTTCGGCATCAGCAGGGACGAGGTTATCGGCTTAATAGGCCCAAACGGAGCAGGAAAGACCACGCTGCTACGTCTTATAACCGGCATCTTGAGGCCAGATTCGGGCAGGGTGAAATTCAAAGGTAGGGATATCACCAAAGCCAAGCCCTGGACGATAGTAAATGAGGGGATAGCTGGTACCTTCCAGGTTACCAGGCCATTTCGCCGCTTACCTATTATTGCTAATGTCATGGTAGCATGCCTCTCCCCCAGAGCGATGAAACGAGGGGAATGGGTCAAGACAATCGAAGCCAGAGCGCTGGATGCCCTGGAGTTTGTGGGCATCTCAGACCTCGCCCGAGAGCCAGCCTCATGCCTGTCTCACGGCGACTTGAGGCGTCTGGAGATAGCACGGGCAATAGCTACCGACCCCGAACTGCTTCTGCTGGATGAGCCGTTCAGCGGGCTCAATCCCGCTGAGACCGAGTTGCTGGCGAAATCGATAAGGAGACTACACAAAGGAGGCAGGTTTGGCAGATTGCATAGCGAGGGGCCAGCGATGATTATCATCGAACACAAGCTGGCAGAGCTCATGAAAATAGTTGATCGGGTCATAGTGCTCGATTTCGGTGAATTGATAGCCGATGGTAAACCGGAGGAAATAGTCAAGAACGAGAGAGTGATCGAAGCTTGCATAGGCAAGGTGGTTTGTTGAATTGCTGCTCGAAGTAAGAAACCTGAAAGTGTGTTACGCTACCGCCATGCTGCTGAATGACGTCAGCCTGCACGTCGGCGAAGGAGAATTGGTCAGCTTGGTCGGGCCAAACGGTGCTGGCAAGTCAACACTGCTTCGAGCCATAACTGGACTTGTGAAATGGGAACGCTCCATAATGAGGGGAACACGGGCAGGCGACATAACTCTTGAAGGCACTGTGCATTTCGGAGGGGAGAGGATCGACTCGATGGAGCCACACGAGATTGTAAAGAGGGGTCTGGTACATTGCCCAGAGAGAGCGCGAGTATTCCCCGAGATGACGGTGGCGGACAATCTGAGAGCAGGCGCCTACCTCTGCAAAGACAGAGGAGAGATCAAGACAAATCTTGAGAAGGTGTATCAATTGTTTCCAGTGCTCAAGGAACGTGGTAAACAGTTATCAGGGACATTGTCGGGAGGGGAGCGGCAGATGCTCGCCATCGGGCGAGCCCTGATGGTAAGGCCTAAACTGCTCTGCATCGATGAACCATCGACAGGGCTCTCCTCTAAGTTGAAAGCCGAGCTGTTCCAGCGTATCAAAGAGATTCGTGAGACAGGCATCGCCCTGTTGCTGGTGGAGCAAGACGTTGGCTCTGCGTTTAAACTGGCCAAGAGGAATTATGTGCTCTCCCACGGGAAGGTAATCGCTGAAGGAACAGGTGAGGAATTACTTCGGGACGAAACCATCAGAAAGACATACCTCGGCTTATAGCTCCACACCCCTAGTCCAACTCCGCCCTGCACACCCGACACACCTTGCGAGTAGCTATATTGCGCAACTTGCACCTGGGACATATCTTCTCGGTCTTATTGCGCACCCAGGTTGTGAGTCCCTCAGGCATGAACAGCAAGATAAGCATTACCATAGCAGCAAAGAGCAACATTCGTATCCCAGGAGCAACAGTCAAGAATTCCATAAGCAAGACGAGGATAAAGGCCCCTGCTATTGGCCCATAAATGGTGGCTATCCCACCGAAGATCACCCATATGATGACCTGGAAGGATAGCTGTAGTTCAAGTGTCGACGGACCAGCCTGCCTCATAAAATGGGCATAGAGTCCCCCAGCGATACCGGCAAAGAATCCACTCAGGCAAAAGGCCAACAACTTATATCTTGTGGTGTTTATCCCTGATGCCCTTGCAGTGACCTCGTCCTCCCGTATGGCATGGAATAGTATCCCAGTCTTAGAAACCGAAATTTTCCACATGACAAAGCCCAAAACGACCATAATGGTGACAGCGATATAGTACTCAATTACCCGCGACTCGGAAAGTCGCTGTATGCCAGAGACGCCTAACTCACCACCTGTGATATTGGGGATAGCGAAAACAACTCCAGTGAGAATCAAAGGAAAGGCTAGAGTGGCAAGAGCCAGATACGTGCCTCGTAGCCTCAGGCAGGGCACACCGACAATCAACCCAGCAAGCACTGCAGCAAGAGCCCCAAGCGGTATAGTTAGCCAAGGGGGCAAACCGACGTTTGCGTTTAGGAGTGCAGCCGTGTAAGCAGCCACCCCAAAGAAGAGAGCGTGACCGAAGTTAACCTGGCCAGTAAATCCGGATAGTAAATCCCAGCTAGCAGCAAAGATGGCAAATATGCTTGCCATTATCAAGATGCGAAGGTAGTACGGTTCCGTCATTATCAGCGGCAGCAGAAACAAAGCCAAACAGAAAAGCAAAACAATTGTCCTGCTGGGCAGGACAAATATCTCCTCCCTAAACTGTTTATATACCCTCTTGATATTAGCAGTTAAGATACTCATCACCTTTCTTCTTCAAAAGATACGCCGAACAGGCCTTGAGGCCTGATCATTATCACAATTAACATGACCGCCAACGCTACGGCAGTTTTCAAATAAGCCCCCGAGGGGGCAAGAAAGACAACCAGCGTCTCAGAGAATCCCAGCATAAATGCCCCTATCAGACTCCCTTTTATACTCCCCAACCCCCCGAGGACAACGACAGCCAAGACCATTACTAGCGGGTGTGTCCACATATGTGGGCCCAAAACCTGTAAAGGAGCTACAAGTGCACCTGCGATGGCGGCTAGGGCCACAGATATAGCCATAGCTATCATTCCAGTTCGTGCCACGTTTATCCCCATCAGATTAGACACCTCTCTGTCCTGAGCCGTGGCTCTGATAGCGATTCCTAGCCTGGTCCTCATCAGCAGAGCCCATACACACAGGAGAATGACCAAGACCGCCCCAAAGGTTAGTATTTGCTGATAGAGAACTTTGGTCCCCCATATCCTCACATACCCCGAGATAATGCTGGGGACACTCAGAAAACCGCCACCGTACGCCCTGAGTATAGCCTCTTGAATAATAATAGCGAGAGCTATAGTCACTATCAGTATCGTAGTCTCATGACCACGGACAGGGTCAATCAGCAGCCTATAGCTAAATATCCCTATGATAATTACAGCTACAATCGACAGGACGACAGATAGCGCTAGAGGCAGGCCTAGGGAATTGGCGAAGGTAAATATCAGATAGGCAGCGAGCATATAGAACGCAGTGTGAGCTAAGTTTATGATGCGGGCCACCCCGAAAATGAGGGAAAAACCAACGGCCAGCAGAGCATACACGCCTCCGCTTATCAGCCCATAGATTATAATGCGCTCAACCATATCTCATCTAAGCTACATTGATGGACACAGGAGTATACCCCCAAACAGGCTTATGCCTCAAAAGGGGGTATACTCCACTTATCGTTATGCGCCAAGCTATGGCAGGCAACTGACTGCAGAGTGTCCAACTATAGGCCAAACAACTACTCGGTCAAAGCATCTTCGACCCATGGCGGTATTACGTAGTCTACAGTCCCTTCGTACTCTAATTGCCCTAGTGACCCCCCTGCATTGGGCCAAACACATACAAGCTCCCCGTTCTGCCATTGGACGCCGACACCGGTTACATTACCCGGTCCCCAGGCTACATCGTGAGGAGTTGTTGTATTTCTCCCCATGAAGACAATCCTGCCCGCCGGTCCACGTAAATCGGTAGCCTCAAGTGCAGCAACGACCTCATCGGTATCAAAGGTATCTGCTCTTTCGAGGGCATCCTTCAGCACGTATAGCGCATCATAGGTGCCTGCAGTATAAACGGGAGGGCTTTCAAACCTGTCGACGAACTTGTCATAGAAGGGTATGGTCTCGTCGGTTATCTTGACTCGGGCGTATGTGTTCAAAGTCGTCTCATACGCTCCGTATCCCTCCGTCACCCCCAGGAAGTCCCCCTTCTGGGCTTCCACGTTGATTCCTACGGAGGCCGCTGGTATTTGGTTCTCGCCCCATTGCCTGGTATAGGCAACCCCGAGCGGTCCGGAAACTACAGTGTAGATTATATTGGCGCCGGCGGCCTCTATTTCGCCCAGCATAGCCGTTACATCAGTAGCGGTTTGGGAAGGCCGCCACGTCCCAACGACCTTCAGCCCCATGCCATTAGGAGGAGTAGCCGCAAAATACACTTTAGCCTTCGCAACTAGAGGGTCTGCCCACGCCAGATTCTCGGCAAATATGGCTACCTTCGGCGCTTCGGGGTAAGTTAGCGCGCCGATTTCCTTAGCCACCATCCCAGTAAGCATAAAACTGATCGTAGCAAGGTAAGTGCCATTCACTGGGGTAACCCTGAATGTGTACTTATACGTGTCATATTCTGTGGCCACCCGTTCGCATACCTCATTTAAGCTGGCACCAGCTATGAGGAAGATCTTCTCATTATCCATGGCAACATCTTGCATCGCTAGTATCGATTCAGTTCTAAAGCCACCAACTATGAAGTCCACATCCTCAACAGTTATCAGCTTCTCCATTGCGTTGACGGCATCGGGGACGCTGTAAATCTCATTTGAGTCCATCTTGACAAGTTTCACTTGGTATGACTCGTTCCCCACCAATATGCCGCCTACGGCATTTATCTCCTCGGCTGCCAATTGAGCCCCGTACCAATGGTGTTTGCCCTGTATCTGCGCCATAGGTCCGATAACGCCTATCTTGATCTCTTTTGCTTCGCCCCCACCACAACCAACCACCCCAGCTATCAGACCTGCGATTAGGACTATAATGACTAAACTCGTTACTACCTTCATGTACGTTCACCTCCTTCAGTTTACATCAATCATGACTCTTTTAACTTAGAGCTGACGCTATCACCTCCTTCCGCATGACCCCCTTATCGACCACACCTTCCAGAATGTTTCGTACCGAACAAGCGATTCCCAGCCTGTTGGCCTATCACTCTCTGCTTCTTAAAGGGACCGGATTAACGTAGGACTGACTGAAACCAATGACAGAAAGTTGTTTGCGGGTTGACAATTTCTTACACGATTCACAGGGATTTGTCAAGAGCTTTCAGTGACTTTTAGTTCGAACCGATTACCTGGTGCATTAGCCTTTTCGAGATGCACCAGGAGGATAGCCACATCAGCTGGAGTCACCCCGCTGATACGGGAGGCCTGGCCCAAAGTGGCAGGCTGGAAGCGCTTCAGCTTCTCTCGTGCCTCCTTCCTGAAGCTAATGATGCTGTCGTAGTCAAACCCTTGTGGGATAGCCTTTTCCTCCAGCCGACGCACCCTTTCCACCTCAGCCATCTGCCTCTCTATATAGCCCTGGTACTTCGTCTCAATCTCTACCTGCCCCACACACTCAGGCCCGAGGTCAGGCTGGCCGAAGCCGATGTCGGTCAATAGCCGGTAATTCACCTCGGGACGGCGCAGGAACTCCAGAGCGCTTATGCTACGCTCCTGAGGTGGAAGATGATACTTGTGCAACAGTGAATCCAACTTCCCCCCAGGAGAGAAATAGGTCTTACCAAGGCGCTTCAGCTCTGCAGCGATAGCCTTGCGCTTTTTCTCAACATCCTGGTAGCGCTTCGCAGAGATAAGGCCCAACTCATAGCCGATGGGCGTTAGCCTCAAGTCGGCGTTGTCCTGTCTCAGCAGGAGGCGATATTCAGCCCGCGAGGTGAGCAGACGATAGGGCTCGGTTAGCTCCGTGGTCACCAGGTCATCAATCATGACGCCGATATATGCCTGGTCGCGGTGCAGTATGAGCAGAGGCTTGCCCTGCACCTTTAGCGCAGCATTGATGCCTGCAATTAGCCCCTGCGCTGCTGCCTCCTCGTAGCCAGAGGTGCCATTGATCTGACCAGCGAAGAATAGCCCGGGTACGAGCTTCGACTCCAGAGTGGCCAAGGTCTGACTGGGCGGGACATAGTCGTATTCAATGGCATAGCCCACTCTCATCATTTCCACATGCTCCAGAGCGGGAATGGTGCGCAGCATAGCCAACTGCACGTCCTCAGGAAGACTGGTATTGGCTCCTTGCACATAGACCTCATTGGTCTGCCAGCCTTCCGGCTCTAAGAAGAGACCGTGTGTCTCCTTATCGGCGAAGCGAACTACCTTGTCCTCTATCGAGGGACAGTAGCGAGGCCCAACGCTTTTGATGAGCCCGGTGTACAAAGGGGCGCGGTGGAGATTGGCGCGTATTATCCGATGCGTCCTCTCGTTGGTATATACCAGATAGCAGGGAAGCTGCTGCCGCCAATGGATGGACTTACCCTGTGGATATACGGGATTCGGTGGAGAGGTGAAGGGATGCTCCTGTAAAGGAGTGAAACTGAAATATAGGGGCACTTCGCTTCCTGGGTGAGGGATAGTCTTGCTGAAATCTATAGTCCTGGCATTGACACGCGGGGGGGTGCCTGTCTTCAGTCGCCCCAGAGTGAAGCCCAGGTTGCGCAGGCTTTGGGAAAGCCCGTAGGCGGCGAACTCACCCGCCCTGCCAGCCGGATAAGCGGTCTCCCCCACGATAACCCTTCCGGCAAGTGAAGTCCCTGTGGTTACAACCACAGTTTTCCCCTCATGTATCCAGCCGATGTTGGTTTTCACCTTCAGTGTGGAATTAGCAACTATTAACTCCTCGACCAAAGCCTGATTGAGGTCGAGGTTCGGTTGCGCCTCCAGGGTATGCTTCATAGCCAGTCCGTAGAGCTTCTTATCCGCCTGGGCGCGCAGAGCTTGAACGGCAGGGCCCTTACCAGTGTTGAGCATCCGTATCTGGATAAAGGTCTTATCGGTGTTGCGCGCCATCTCGCCGCCGAGGGCGTCTATCTCCCTGACCAAGTGCCCCTTGGCAGGCCCGCCAATGGAGGGGTTGCAGGGCATGAGCGCCACATTGTCCAGATTCATCGAAAGCAGGAGCGTGCGGCATCCCATCTTGGCTGCCGCCAGCGCCGCCTCACACCCCGCATGTCCTGCGCCGATAACTATAACGTCGTACATTTTACTTATCTCGACTTCTCTGCTTTTAGAATTCTATCATGTCACAGTTGACAAAGCCAACATTATATGTTAAATTCTTCCTTAATCAAATAAGGAAAGGCTGCGAACAAGAGTAGTACGCTTATTGCAAGGCTCAGAGAGCCGGGTTAAGGTGTGAGCCGGCGCCAGCGCAGAAGCGGAATGGGCTTGGGAGCCGCAAAGCTGAACTCCTCCCAAAGAAGGACAGTAAGCTTCGCCGGAGTGGGCACCGTTATCAGGGCCTAGGGTATCGTCCTTCTGAGAAGGGCCGTACCTGAGAAGAGTGATTCTTCCTCCGCCAGTAGCGGATGAAGGATAATTAGGGTGGCACCGCGGATTGAACCCCGTCCCTTGGACGGGGTTTTTAATTTGCCTTTTGAGGACAAAGACATGGCAGTTGAATACCTACCAAACCTGGAGACATTCAGAGGACTAGCGAAAGAGGGCAACCTAGTTCCGGTGTTTCGCGAGCTCTCGGCTGACCTGGATACGCCTGTCTCAGTGTTTTTAAAGCTGAAGCAGGAGCCTCCCACATTCCTGCTGGAAAGCGTCGAGGGTGGAGAGAAGCTGGGTCGTTACTCCTTCATAGGTGTCGGACACAATCTGATATTAAAGGCATCAGGCAATAGAGCCATCATCTATAGAAATGGGGACAGACAAAAGGTTCATCTGGAAGGGCGGGATTGCCTGCATCTGGTGCAAGATTTGCTGGCTCAGCGCCAGGTGGTCAAAGTCCCTGGATTGCCCCGTTTCTTCGGCGGTGCAGTCGGTTACATCTCTTACGATATGGTGAGGCACTTCGAAAGACTGCCCGAGTGTCCTCTTGATGAGCTTGGCCTGCCGGAGTGCGTTTTCGTATTCACCGACACCATGATTATCTTCGACCATGTGCAGCACAAGATGAAGATAGTTGCCAACACCCATGTAGACGGACCCATCGAGAGCGTATATAAGCAGGCTGTGGCCAAGATAGAGTCAATAGTTGCCAGGCTGGCCAAACAATCTCCCCTGGAATCTAATAGAGCGATTAATAGAACTACCGTACAAGACAAAGAGGTTGAGTCCAATTTCACCCAGGACGAGTTCGAGAAAGCAGTTAGAGCTTGCAAGGAATACATAGCTGCCGGTGATGCGTTTCAGATCGTGCTATCGCAGCGGCTGCGGCGCAAAACCAGTGCACAGCCGTTAGACATATATAGAGAGCTACGGATGCTCAACCCGTCCCCTTACCTGTTCTATCTCGACCTTGGCGGCTTTCAGCTCATCGGCTCCAGCCCCGAGATGCTGGTGAAGGTCGAGGATGGTATTGCTGATAGCTGTCCCCTCGCCGGCACCAGACCGAGAGGGACAAGCATCAAAGAGGACGAGTCTTTAAGCTCAGAGTTGCTCAAAGACCCCAAGGAGAAAGCTGAGCACGCCATGCTGGTAGACCTCGCCAGGAACGATTTAGGACGGGTCTGCGAGCACGGTTCAGTTAAAGTAACCGAGCTGATGAGTGTGGAAAAATATTCCCATGTCATGCACATAGTATCCACCGTGCAGGGGAAACTCAGGTCTGGCGAGAATGCCTTCAGCCTGCTCAGGGCTGCTTTCCCCGCAGGCACACTGACCGGTGCGCCTAAAATTAGAGCCATGGAGATTATCACCGAGCTTGAGGGCACGAAGCGCGGTCCCTATGGCGGCGCTGTGGGCTACTTCAGCTATACAGGCAACATGGACACCTGCATCACCATACGCACCATCGTAATGATGAGAGACACGGTTTATCTTCAAGCAGGTGCGGGCATAGTCTATGATTCCGACCCAACGCGGGAATATCACGAGACGCTGAACAAGCTGAAGGCACTGGAGAGCGCAGTGGTGAGGGCAGAGGAAGAGAGCGGTTACCAAGAATCTTCGCTGAGCACAAGCAAGGAAAGAACAGGATGATAAAGGAAGCTTTGTCAAAAATAGTCTCTAGAAACGACCTCACTATGGCTGAAGCCAGAGAAGTGATGAGAGAGATCATGAAAGGCGAAGCCACACAGGCACAAATCGGGGCCTTCCTAACTGCATTGCGAATGAAAGGGGAGACCGCTGACGAGATAGCCGGCTGTGCCCTAGCGATGAGAGAAAGCGCCATCGCAGTGAAGCCGAAGAGTAATCAGTTAGTCGACACCTGCGGCACCGGTGGCGATGGCAAAGGCACCTTCAACATCTCCACTACGGTTGCCTTCGTTGCTGCAGGTGCTGGCCTTGCCGTCGCCAAGCACGGCAACCGTTCAGTCTCCAGTCGCTGCGGCAGTGCCGACCTGCTGCAAGCCCTTGGCGTCAATCTAGAATTGACTCAGGAACAAGTCGCTCAATGCATAGACGAGGTGGGAATAGGCTTCCTGTTTGCGCCAAAGCTGCACCCAGCAATGAAATACGCCCTGGGACCTCGCCAAGAGATAGGGCTACGTACTATATTCAATATATTGGGCCCCTTGAGCAACCCTGCCCAGGCTAAAAGACAGTTATTAGGTGTATATAATAGCGACCTCACCGAATTGATAGCGGAGGTGCTTCGCACACTTGGTGCTGAGCATGCCTTTGTGGTACATGGCGCCGACGGGCTCGACGAATTATCAGTCACCGGGCAGAACAAAATCTCCAGACTCTATGACGGCTATATCGAGACCTATTACCTCGACCCCCAAGATTTGGGATTGCCACGAGCCAGGCTCAGCGACCTCGCCGGAGGCAGCGTCGAGGAAAACGCGGCAATAACCAAGGCCCTGCTCGCAGGAAAGGATGGGCCTAAAAGAGACGTTATCCTGCTTAATGCCGCCGCCGTGCTCATAGCCGGAGGCAAGGCAAGCAGCTTCAGCGAGGGGCTAGGGCTAGCGGCAGAAGCTATCGACAACGGCAGCGCACAGCGTAAATTGCATCAGCTTATAAAGTTCAGTCGCAGCTTTAACTAAAGGGTAAGAAATGATACTGGAGCAAATTGTAAATTCGACTCGAAAATCGGTGGCGAAGCGAAAGGCACTAACGTCGTTGGCTGATTTGGTGAAGGCCACAAGTAGCCTGCCCTCTCCAAAAGATTTCGCCGCTGCCTTGGAGGGAGATAGCATAAGGTTGATAGCTGAAATAAAGCGCGCCTCGCCCTCGAAAGGCTTGCTCTGTCCGAATCTATCTGTCTCTTCACTGGCACATATCTACAGTCAAAGCGGCGCTGCTGCCATATCAGTGCTGACGGAATCAGAATACTTCCTGGGCAGCTTGGCTGACCTTCAGACGGTGCGCATGCAGGTTGATCTGCCTTTGTTATGCAAAGATTTTATCGTAGACCGCTATCAGATATACGAAGCACGAGCTTACGGGGCCGACGCTATTCTGCTCATCGCTGCCATCTTAACTCAACTCGAATTAAAGGCTCTCCTAGAGACAGCTCACTCTCTAGGGATGGCAGCGCTGGTAGAGGTACATAATCGAGATGAGCTGACGAAAGCTCTTAGAGTTTCTCCCGGAATCATCGGCATAAATAACCGCAACCTTGAGGATTTCAGTGTCGACCTGGGGACAACCACTAAATTGCGCCATCTTATACCTTCGGGCGTTCTTATTGTAAGTGAGAGCGGCATACATAGCCGTGACGATGTCCTCAGGCTCCAAGAGGCAGGTGTCAATGCCATTCTGGTTGGCGAAACTCTGGTCACCAGCCCTGACCCAGCAGCCAAGATAGCTGAGCTTCTGGGCAAGGTAAAGCAGTGCAAAAAAGAACAAGAAACGATAGTGTGAAACTATGGTCAAGGTTAAAATCTGTGGCATAACTAATTTGGATGACGCTGTGGCGGCGGTAGAATGCGGTGCCGACGCACTAGGGTTCGTCTTTGCCACCAGCCCGCGCCAACTGACTGCTGAGGTAGCCCGGGAAATAGCGGACAGGCTGCCACCATTTATCTACAGGGTCGGCGTCTTCATCAACACCGACTTGAAGCAGGTAAAAGATACAATGGCATATTGCCATCTCGATCTAGCGCAGCTTCATGGAGACGAAGACACTGGCTACTGTGCAGCCCTTTTCCCAAGGGCAATAAAGGTGTTCACCACCAAAAACATGCCGTCCGAGCGAGAGCTAAGACGATATAGAGTAGCAGCATACATGCTCGATGTAGACAAAGGGACTGCTTTCAAGAGCAGCGAGCAGGCAGAGCTCTGGCAACTCGCCCATCGGCTCGGAGACTACGGGCCAGTGATATTGGCCGGAGGTCTGACACCAAGCAATGTAGGTAAGGCCATAAAGATAGCCCGCCCCTACGCGGTCGATGTATCCAGCGGGGTAGAGACGAAGCCAGGCAAAAAAGATCGTGACAAGCTACGCGCTTTTCTGATGGCAGCAAAGGGCATAGGGACAGATCGGCATGCTTGCTTTTTAGGAACTAAAACAAATGGATAACAAACTGAAACTACCGGATGAACAAGGACACTTCGGGCCCTACGGCGGTAAATTCGTGCCAGAGACGTTGATGCCCGCTTTGAGCGAGCTGGAATCGGCTTATGTCCAGGCTTGTGCAGATCCGAGTTTTCAGCAACAATTCCACGCGCTTTGCTGCGATTATGCCGGCCGCCCCACACCACTCTACCATGCCCAGAGACTATCTGAAAAGCTAGGCGGGGCAAAAATCCTGCTGAAGAGAGAGGATTTACTCCATACCGGCGCTCACAAAATCAACAATACCCTGGGGCAGGGCCTGCTGGCCCTTCGCATGGGCAAGCGTCGCATTATAGCGGAGACTGGCGCCGGTCAGCATGGAGTGGCGGCTGCCACCATATGCGCCATGTTAAAACTGGAATGCGTCGTTTACATGGGCGAGGAGGATGTCCAACGTCAATCTTTGAATGTTTTCAGAATGAAGTTGCTCGGCGCCGAAGTGCGCCCAGTTCCTTCAGGGAGCCGCACCCTCAAGGACGCCATCAATGAAGCTATACGTGACTGGGTGACCAATGTGCGCACTACTCACTACATGCTGGGTTCGGTCGTAGGCCCCCATCCCTACCCTATGATAGTGCGCGATTTCCAGTCGGTAATCGGCAAAGAGACCAGGGAGCAGATTATGACCTCTCATGGTAGACTCCCGGATTATATAGTTGCGTGCGTGGGCGGAGGCAGCAACGCCATTGGGATTTTCCATCCCTTTTTCAACGACTCCAGCGTAAAGTTCATCGGGGTAGAGGCAGCAGGTCAGGGCATGAAAAACGGCAATCACGCTGCTACCCTGGTAGCTGGCAGGCTGGGTGTGCTGCACGGTGCCAAAGCATATCTATTGCAGGACAAACATGGTCAGATAAGTGATACGAAAAGTATTGCCCCCGGCCTGGACTACCCCGGGGTTGGACCCGAGCACAGTTACTATAAAGACATAGGACGAGCAACCTATGTTGCAGTCTCAGATAAAGAGGCTCTGGAGGGATTCCAGATTCTCGCTACCACCGAGGGCATAATACCTGCCCTCGAGTCAGCCCACGCTGTATATTATGCCGCCAGAATTGCGCCAGAACTGGGCAAAGACAAGCTTTTGGTAGTCAACATCTCAGGCAGAGGTGACAAGGATATAACTATTGTAGCCGAGGCACTAGGGGTGAGTTTGTGAGCAGAATCGGGGCTATTTTCACCAAGCCGGGGCACAAGGCACTGATTACATACCTCACCGTAGGCTATCCCTCTGTAGACGCTACGCTGGAGATAGTCCCTCTGTTAGCATCTTCGGGGTGCAACCTCGTAGAGCTGGGGATTCCATTCTCAGACCCCCTGGCGGATGGGGCCACGATACAGAGAGCAAGCCATCAGGCATTGAAGCAAGGAGTAACCCCGAAGCTCTGTCTCGAAGTGGCTAGTAAGCTGAGGACAAAGGTCGATATACCACTGGTGTTTATGACCTATTTTAATCCCGTGCTTAACTACGGGCTGGATACCTTCTGTAAAGATTGCGCGGCAGCGGGCGTCAGCGGGATGATCATCCCGGACCTGCCCCCTGAGGAAGGAACAGAACTGGAGAGCATATCATTCAAGCATGGCCTCGATCTCATCTATCTGCTCGCTCCCACAAGCACCGACGAGCGCATCGACATGGTAGCAGCGAGATCGCGTGGCTTTATCTACCTGGTCTCAATGACCGGTGTCACAGGTTCCCGGGATAAGTTACCTCAGGGACTGGAAAGATTTGTCTCAAGGGTACGGCAGAGAACCAGTCTACCGCTCTGTGTCGGCTTCGGCATATCCAACGCAGCACAGGCACAGCGAGTGGCAAAAATAGCAGATGGGGTTATCGTAGGCAGCCGTCTCATAGAATTGCTCGAGGAGAAGGACGCTCCATCAAAAGTACGCTCTTTTGTCTGCAGCTTGAGGGATGCCTTATTAAACCACGTCAAAAACAATACCAGCAGTTGAAGTGCAAAAGGAGGCCTATTATGTTATGGTGAGCATACAGCTAAAAGCTTTAAATTAAGTCCAAAAAATGAAAGGAGGAAGAGATGGACACAAAGGTTATTTTAACTGAGAAAGAGATGCCGACTTCGTGGTACAACATTCAGGCTGACTTGCCGGAGCCTCTGCCACCGCTGCGCCACCCAGGCACCAAGGAGATAACGCGGCTGCCGCCTCCTCTATTCGCCGAGGCGCTCAATGAACAGGAGTTCAGCAAGGAGCGCTACATCGAGATACCCGAGGAGGTGCAGGAGATCCTTAAGATGTGGAGGCCCACACCTATGATCCGGGCATTCAGGCTAGAAAAAGCGCTGGATACCCCGGCCCACATCTACTATAAATATGAAGGGGTGAGCCCCGCAGGGAGCCATAAGCTCAACACCGCCGTGGCCCAGGCATACTACAACAAGAAGGAAGGAATCAAGCGCCTGGCTACAGAGACCGGAGCAGGGCAATGGGGTAGTGCCCTGGCTATGGCCTGCAAGTTCTTCGGGCTGGAGTGCAAGGTCTATATGGTGAAGGTCAGCTATCATCAGAAGCCATATCGGCGGATACTGATGGAGACCTTCGGGGCTAAGGTTGTGCCCAGCCCCAGCCAAGACACACAGGTAGGGCGCAACATTCTGGCGGAGGACCCGAACTCATCGGGCAGCCTGGGCATCGCCATCGGCGAGGCGTGCGAGGATGCCTTCAGCCGCGACGACACCCATTATTCTCTGGGAAGCGTGGTGAACCACGTGCTGCTTCATCAGACCGTCATCGGCCTGGAGTCCAAGAAGCAACTGGAGAAGATAGGTGTCTACCCCGACATGATAGTGGGCTGCGTTGGAGGCGGCTCAAACTTTGCAGGCATGTTCTTGCCGTTCGTTAAGGACAAGATTGAGAAGAAGAAGCCAAAGACGCAAATCATTTGCGTCGAGCCCACAGCATGCCCGAGTATCACCAAGGGAGTCTATGCCTGGGACTACGGGGATGTAGCTGGAATGGCCCCGATTGCCCTTATGTGCACCCTGGGGCATTCCTTTGTGCCCCCTCCGGTACACGCCGGCGGCCTGCGCTACCATGGCATGGCTCCCATCATCTGCCATCTGTACAAGCTGGGGTTCGTCGAGGCTCGCGCCGTGAACCAGATCCCCACCTTCCAGGCAGCGGTGCAATTCGCCCACGCAGAGGGTATCGTACCAGCGCCGGAGCCGGCACACGCCATCAAGGTAGTGATAGACGAGGCCCTTAAGTGCAAACAGTCAGGCGAGAAGAAGAATATACTGCTTGCCCTGAGCGGGCATGGGCATTTCGACCTGGGTGCTTACGAGAAATACCTCACAGGCCAGCTAGAGGACTTCGAATATCCCAAGGAGAAGGTCGAGGAAGCGCTCAAGCAATTGCCTAAAATACCGGCGTAGTTGCTTGGCCAACTTGGCTTGAGATAAGGCCATCTTAGGGGGGCGTCCGCCACTGGCGGACGCCCCCCTACTCCTTACCATTGCACTCAACAGGCAAAGGGTGCTAATATAGACCCTGGTTCAGGGTACTTGAGATGGCACGCAATGAGGAGACCAACATCATGGAATTAGTTGAGAATATGCTTTGTGGCGCCGAGCAGTCCCTCTCACGCCTCATTACCCTCGTGGAAATGGATGCCCCAGAAGTGCCTCAGATAATGAAAAGTATACTCCCCAGAACAGGCAGAGCATATTGCATCGGCGTCACCGGCCCTCCCGGCAGTGGTAAGAGCACTCTGGTCGATAGATTGATTGCCATAGCCAGATGTAAAGGGCTATCGGTGGGGATAATAGCTGTTGATCCTACCAGCCCTTTCTCGGGAGGCGCAGTGCTGGGCGATCGCATAAGGATGCAACAGCACTATCTGGATGAAGGTGTCTTCATCCGCAGCATGGCGACACGAGGCAGCCTCGGTGGACTCCCCAAAGCCGCCCGCGCGGTGATAAAGCTTCTAGATGCCTTCGGCAAAGACCTCATCATAGTGGAGACCGTTGGAGTGGGACAGACCGAGCTGGATATCATGAAGATGGTGGATACCACCGTAGTAGTCCTATTCCCGGGAGGCGGAGACGCCATACAGACCATGAAGGCTGGACTGATGGAGATCGCCAATATCTTCGTGGTCAACAAAGCGGACCGGCCGGGAGCGGACCAACTGGTCGTTGAGCTTGAGGCAATGCTATCGATGAACCCCAAGAACTTCTACTGGCAGGTGCCGGTTTTATGCACCCAGGCGATCAACAACGTAGGCATCGAGGAACTATATCGCGAGATCGAAAGACATCGCAGCGTCCTTGAATCCACAGGACGACTCTCCGAGCAGCGCCAGAAGCAGCGAAGAGAAGAGCTGATTCATGCAATCGAGCAAGGTGTCAGCGAGCGGCTCTCCAAGCTAATGGAAAAGGACGAGAACCTGATTGCGCTCTCGGAGAAGGTGGAAAAGGGCGAGCTGGACCCCTATTCTGCAGCCAAAGATATCCTGAGCAACAGAGCCATGCTCAGAGGCTGGTTCGCCAAGCTGGAAAGCGAAGGCGACGGAGGAGGCAGGAAGAAATAATCTCGTTCCTGGATTCGTGCAGTCCAGTCTCATTGAGGTAACTACCACTTCGAACGGTCTGAGAACTAAAATGTCACTAGAGAAGTACGCTCTGCCAGCACAATCACCTTACTATCTGGAATACCCAGTGAAACTGGAGCCCAGATATGGATATGGGAAGCCTCCTCATCCCAAGCTCTATGAGATAATCAATAGAAATAGAACTGCTTACAAACGTACTCTGGAAAGTTTCCTCAGTTTCAAAGGTTACTTTCTGGGCATCGCCCTAGAAACACCGCCCGAATCACACGAACCTTGCTGGTTTAATAACTGGTTAGGGGCACTGGACTCGGTTGCCCTGTTTTCGCTGCTCTGCTTGCATAATCCCAAAAATTATTTTGAAATAGGCTCGGGCTGGTCCACAAAATTCGCCAGGAAGGCCATAACTGACCGCAAACTTAGGACAAGAATATTATCCCTCGACCCCTATCCCAGAGCGGAGATCGACCCGCTCTGCAACAACGTTATCCGTGAGCCTCTGGAAGATGCGGACCTGAGCGTCTTCGACAAACTGGAGGCTGGGGACATCCTCTTCGTGGACGGCTCACACCATTGCTGCATGAACTCCGACGTCGCCGTTTTCTTTCTGGATGTGTTACCCAGATTGAAGGCCGGCGTGCTAGTCCAATTCCACGATATCTTCCTGCCCTATGATTACCCGTTGGAATGGAAATGCTACTATTCGGAGCAGTACCTGCTGGCGGTCTACATCCTGGCGGAGAGTAATAAATTCGACATCGTACTGCCCAACGCCTTCATTACTAACGATGCCGAGTTAAGCAGCATACTGGTCCCTCTCTGGGATGCGACAAACACGCGCGAACTCACCGAGGGGTTGTCCTTTTGGATTCAGACCAGATAGCTTAGTCCAAATTGATATAATTCAATGAAAACCAGCAAAAATAGAGCTTAGAGGATAGACATTATGGGCAAATGGGCAATATTGATAGCAACAGTTGGCGGCATGGGGTTAGTCATGCTGTTTGCGGGTAGAGTGGGATATTGGATCGAGGGCAAGGTCAAAGCACGGCAGCTTCGCAGAAAGAAAGAGGACCAAAAGTAGTTGGTCCTGTCCCCTATTCACATTGGACTTTTGTTTGATGACCTTGTATAATTCCGCATCTGAAGCGTTTGCCAGCGTAGCTCAGTGGCAGAGCAGCGGTTTCGTAAACCTAAGCCAAGTGTTATAAATGATTACTTTACGTTCAAATCAGAACGGTTGTGTTACTCCAAAATACTGTCTAGTAGCTTCGAGTAACTTTTAGTGTTTTTTATTCTGTCGCCAAAATGTCGCCAAAAACCTGAGTACGGTTTGAGCGTAGGCAGAAAACAAAGAACAGGGGTAGACCATGACAGAAGCACCACCTACCCCTGTTAGAGCCCCAGATTCCATTCCTAGTCCTTCTCAAGCTCCTCTTAACTAGGCACTTGGCTTCTTTCTTCTTTCCGAAGGCTTGCGGTGTAGAGGAAAGGCGGAGATCCTCCTGCATTGTTTACATTCCCACTTCTGTTGTTCCTGGCCCTTGTACCGATAAAGGCCCCTTTTTGTCATTTTCTTATTGTGGCAAAATGGGCATACCGGCATATCTCTTACCTTAAAGGTAAGTGTATACCATAGTTATACTCGCTGGCAATTCTCCATATAACTTGACGAATAAAAAAAGTCCAAATTCCTATTGCTTTTACGTAAAAATTGTGATATACATGATGGCACTAGAAAGGAGGGGATAAGCCATGAAAGTAAAAGCGTTTCCGTATCGGGAGTCCGGCGGCGTCCATCTCAGCATCTATGGCGACTGGGTAGACAAACACATTGGTAAGTATTCTTTCGGCGTTCAGTTATTCTTCTGGGGCTTCCAGGTAGACTTCTTCATTCATGGCGAGCCTGTCTATCACTGTGACGGCTGTACTGTGTCCTAAGTGCCAATAGTTGAATCTATTTAAGGGGAGAAGAGAATGGAAGCCGCACAACAGACTATAGGGGAGCTGGCGCAAGAATACCTTCACCACCTGGACGCGGAGCAGCATGTATCGCCCTACACCGTGCGCAATTACACCGCTGACATCGGGGGATTCGTTCAGTTTTCGAATGATAGGGGAATAGAAGCTGCCGAGAAGATAGAACTGAATACAATCAGGCTCTACCTGGGGGAACTCCGGCAGCACAAGCTCAGCAAGAACAGTCTGCAGCGCAAAGTAAGCACCTTGAGGGGGTTACATCGATACCTGATAGTTGAAAAGGAAATGGACGTTATCTCGATACCGCGAGGGTTCGGACCTAAACCTGAAAGACGATTGCCCAACTTCCTTACTGTCTACGAAATGAAATCACTGGTAGAAGCCCCGGATACCTCAACCGTCCAGGGACTTAGAGATCGGGCGATACTTGAGACTCTATATGCTACCGGGATACGTGTAAGCGAATTGGTATCTCTGAATGTGGAGAATCTGAACCTTGAGTCCGGTGAGGCCAGGGTGTGGGGCAAGGGTTCAAAAGAGAGATTAGTCCTCCTGGGGAAAAAGGCAATAGAGGCACTCAAGGCATATCTCGCGGAGGCCCGCCCGAAGTTTCTATGGAGAACGCGCACACCGGCTCTTTTCCTGAACCGCTTTGGGGACAGAATCGTAGTACGCAGAATTGAGTATTTGGTTCAACAGTATGCCAGGAAAGCAGGGTTGCCAATGAGGATACACCCCCACATGTTCCGCCATTCGATGGCCACTCATCTTATGGACGGCGGCGCTGATCTTAGAGTAATACAGGAGCTCTTGGGACACGTAAGCGTTGCGACTACGGAGATATACACGCACGTTTCTATGGCCCAGTTGCGGCATTCCTATCTTGAAGCGCACCCCAGGAGCAACCATCGGCATAAACTCAACAATCACGTGGCTATTCCTTCGGATTTCGTATCAGGTCGTGGCGTCCCAGGTTATAAGGCTCTGGCAAAATCATTAAAATCATAAGGAGGGGAATCAATGGAAGCAACAGAATACACGTTCGATTGGCTCACGGATGAATTACTCAAACCCCAACAAGTTGCTGACATGCTCGGATGCTCTGTTCCCAAGGTAAGAGGACTCTATGGAGAGGGGAAACTCTTTGCCTTTAGAATTAGCCGGAAGATCGTGCGAATACCCAAATCGGAGGCAATCCGCTTCCTGAATGCCAAAAAGCCTCTTATGGCAAACTAAAGCTGAAAACGAGGCTCTAGGACTTAATTTTGAGCGGGGTTAGTCGCTGGCGTGACTATTTCCCTGTCTAACCTATGGAGATAGTCCTGCTAAGTGCATCGGGGCTGAAAAGCATGTAGTACAAGGTAATCCCGATATTTCAAAGGTTTCCACAAGCTATGTAGAGCGCCTCTTTACTTCATGCACTACAACTTCGCTAGAACTCATAAGGCACTGGCTAATCCCTATCCGAGAACTCCAGCTATGGCAGTAGGATTAACTGACCATATCTGGACGATTGAAGAGATAGTTAACTTAGTGAATTAAAAATCAAGGAAACAATGGTGGGTCTGTACGTCTTTTGATAAACCCCTTATGCGATTCTGCTAATAGGTCAAACCATGTTGGGATTTTGGGGATTATGCCATGTTCAATAATTAGATGTGCAATGATTTGCTCTATGCTTATTCTGCCAGTAGGAAAGTGTATCTGACGCATTGGTTTATCGTTATGAGTGCCATTGAAATGTAAATGTGCTGATGGAACACCCCGCTCTGGTTTTAAGCAGTATTCATAACGGAATATCCATTCTTCCTCATTATCAGGGTCAGCCGAAAGGGAATAAATATAGCGGCATTCTTCCACTATGACCCTGCCAGACTTTACGCAAGCTAGTTGGCGGAAATGCAGGAATCCAGTAGGCTTTAGCTCAATAGGAAGAAAACTATCATCTTGGTAACGAGAAATTATAAGACAATCTGCCCGATTTATTATGGTGAGCCTGCTATCTGTAACAGTCTGGTTAAAAATACTATTCAGATAGTTAACGTACGCTTGGAGCGTTGCAATTTCTCTGTTATTTGGCAAGCCTTAGCATCATCTCGATATCATGAACTGCGAGTGAATTGGGCAATTCACCCTTTGCATGTTTTTGTATAAATTCCTTGCCACTTATATGCAATCTTTTCCTACACTCTTTATCAACGAGTATTAGAACTTCTTTCTTATTAAGAATAATAACATCACCATTCGTTACCATTTTCTTATTACCCCACAAATATAGCTTTCATTCATATCATATACCACTTGTCAATAGATATCTATATACAATAGTACCCCTTTTGACTATATTTCAAAATGATACACTACCGATATATCACAACTCTGTCCCAAACTCAAGCGTAAACTTTAGCAACCTCCCACAATCAGGGCATGTCTTGGTAGGCGCTGACTCCCGTTTCATTGGCTCTTTTGATATTTCGAAACAGGCGGGGCCGCCTTTATTATCCCCACATGTTGGACACACCCGGCCCCCCTCTGTTTTCTCCAACTGCTCTATTCGCTTTTCGATATTAGTCATTAGACCACCTCTGATTCCACCGGCAGGTTAGGCTTGCGCTCATTCTTGCGCAAATTTGAGAGTATCCCAAGCCCGAAGGATAAGAACTGAAAGACTCTTGAAGCAGCATCATAAGCCGGAGTCACGCCATCGGCAAAATCAAGCATCGGGTAGGTAAAATCCTCAGGCAAAAAACCACCCGTTGCCCTGACTGCCCACCCAGCTTGTAAGCCGTCGTGAAACTCAGCGTAGCACTTCTCTTGAAGTTGTGGGAGTGCCCGTGCCTGCTTCACGATTGCCTGCAAGGGCTCGATAATAGCATCCCTAGCTTGCAAGAAGGCGTCTATTGCCTCACCCTGGAGCTTTGCCTTTGCCACGATGCTGTCAGCCCGCTGTTTCAACTCCTGGCGCTTAGAGGCTATACCCTGAAGCTCACTGACTTCTTTAGAAGTTTGCTCTACTAGCCGCGCCTCTTTTAACTGCCGCTCTAAGCCCTCTGTTGGTTCCCCCTTTTCCAATGCCGCGACAATCTGCTTCCTTAATTCGGTCACTGTTGCCATGATTTTATTCTCCTAATCTATATTTTATCTCTTAGGGTAGGGGGGAACTTGCTCAGGAGGCTAGGACGGAGGAACTACAAAGCCCGCCCTTTGCCAACAGTTCCCCCCATGTGCTACTTTCTACCCTGAACTGCAAGCCTGATTTGCTTCTCACTCCACTCTGGGTGAAGCCGTTTAAAACTGGCAGCCAGGGACTCTTTAGATTTCTCCTCTGCCTTCTGACGTGTCGCTGCGTTCATTCTATCTATGAAGTCCTGGGATAACTCGCCGGAACCTTCCATGATCTTCTGTGTTGCCTTCTGGGGTTTCGTACACGGAACGAAACCGTCTACCGTTCCCATCTCGCTTAGTTCGACAATCTGCGGCTTATCATCGTTCCCATTCTTCGACTCACCAATTAGAACTAGCTTGCCGTTTTTACCTATTCGGTATTTCTTCATTTCCGTTGGCCTTCCTTAAGTAATTTGTTAAACTCCTGAGATGTAAGTCCCAGCTTCTCCGCCGTGAGAGATGCGAGGCTGACGTTCTCGCCTCGTGTTTCCCTTGCCTCCTGTTCAATTCGTAATGCCTCCGGGTCCAGCCCAAGAGCGTTCTGCAGAATAGCATCCGAGTTTAATTGAGCTGGCGGCTCCATAGCAGCCAATACGTCCATGACTTTTTCAATCTTATCAAGTCGCTGTTCTTGTTCTTTACTCATGATTCCCCTATCAGCGGTCTAATAGACCTCTGTTTTTACTCGTAAATATATCGTCTGCCGAAGCTAACATGGCGACGGTTTGGCGACAAGTCCCATATCCACCATGATGATTTCCCCCAATTCTAGCTTCAAGCTCGGTTAGTCTTTCCTCCATAACCCCGCTTTCGTAAACCTTCGTTATAGCATTAGCCAGGGATGCCATAGCCCCTCCCTGGCGATAGTCTAACTTACCCTCGTGGACTTCCTGGAGTGCTTTTTCGAGTTCCTCTAACAGTGGACGCAGGCGTAGAGGTAACAACTTCTCCGCCCGGGCTTTCTTGCTGCTATTAAATCCGCCCTTGCGCCTGGCCTCTTCTGACTCAGGACTGTGTCCCACGCAAAGGCCGTCTCTTATAGCCCACGCTCTGCATGGCTGCCCGTCCGTCCGGGTAGCTTTACATCTCTGGCGTTCGGTGGTCATCTCTAAATTTTTACTTGTCATCTTTTTGCTACCGTCCCCAGCCAAACCTTTACCGCTTCAATATGCTCCGGCTTAGTGTTTTGATTGTTTAGTAATGTCTCTAGGTCAAGACAATTCTCGCCGTCCCCCAAGTGAATCCCCCTGCGGCATCTCACCGCGAGCCGCCTTTTCCTCAAGGATAGTTCGGACGTATCCCCAACTCAGGTGCTTGTAATCAACCGCTTCTCTCATGGCCTCCATGACCTCAAATAGGCCATACTTACGTACAGCCTTACGGATTTCCTTTGAAGTGTAAGGTTTTAACCGTTCTATTTTCCCCTCAAAGAAAAGTAGAGCGGGAGAAGGATCGGGACTATCTGGTTCCCCGTCTACCCCCCCGTCTAGTTCCCGTTCCCGTTCCTTAGTAACCGATACCTTCGTAGTACCAGAGTTAAACTTACTATTATCCCCTTCAGAGAAAAGTGGGGCTGGGTGGTGTAGAACAGGGGTGGTGGTATCTAGTTCCCGATCTCTTCTATTTAATATCTCTAGTTCTGGGTGACGAGTTGGTAACCCCTTTTGGGACGAATCCGTCACCCCTTGTCTCATTGGGGGGGTGACCAATCCGTCACCCCTTATCAGGGGCTTATGGCCATAGGTGAAGTGTCGAAGGGTATATCTGTTGACATGGCCCCGGCTCTGTTCTGTTTGAATCAAGCCGGCCTTTTCAAGGTGCCGAAGTGACCGCGCAATGTTTACTATCTCCGAGTCCCTAGTCAGCCTGGCCTTGCTCGGCCAACATTCCCCAGCTCCATTCACAAACTTCGACATAGCAAACAACACCTTAAAGTCCGCTCCGCTGAGTTTGCCCAGGTCAACCGCCAGAATGCCCAAACTCATCTTTACGAACTGCCTACCCGGTTTCATGGGATACCCCCTCAGCATAGCCTCCAGGGTCTCTACGCTTCGCCCTGCAGGGCTTACACCGCTTTGGGGGGGCCAAGCCACGATCCCGGTAGAATTGTCGCTCACCCGCTGAGAATACAAACGGTTGTTTGCAATCGCAGCAAATTAGACGTTCAGCTTCGAATTTGATAGGTTCCATTATCTAGCTATCTCCCTCTCTAATATCGTTTTACTTATTTAGTTGTCAGGTCTAACATCTTGGCTCTTTCCGTTGCCTGATAGCAAAGATTCAACTTCCGCTCGGCTCAAAACCATTCGCCGTTCCCCCAAGTGAATAACCTTGATGGGTAGCTTATCCTGTCTTGCCAGGGTGTAGCAAAGTCCTTTAGAGATTCCACTAGCCTCGGAGAATTCAGCTATTGTCATTGTCAGGCGTCCATTCTGCATTATCTCGCCTCCGTGACAGGCTCTAACTCAGGCCACAGCATCGACTCGGATACCCCCATGGCCTGGGACAGCTTGCCCCTAACCTCTTCCCCCGGAAGATGATGGTATTTCTCAATCAGGACTAGTTCCGCTGGGGAAATGCCCGCCCGGACACTTAACTCTTGTTGCTTGAGCTGCAGGGCCCGTCTCATGATTCGAACTCCATTTTGCTGATACATAATTCCTCCTCCTCTTGGTCTTTTTCCAGAGATACCCAGTTTCTTATCGTAGGCTTACGTGGTTAAGCTCGCGGCGAACTTTCAGGATTGCGTGGTATGGCGTCAAGTCTTTGACTCCGCCTCCGTGTTTATCCCGGCGTCCGTATTCGGCTTCTTTGCTCAACTTCGGCTCGTCTGGATTCAGCTTAAAGTCATCTGGCTTGATTTTTGGTTTCGGTTTGTAGTAGGGATCGTCGCTGTCTGCTTCCTTACCCTTTTTGGCTTTGTGCCTTCGTCGAAAGTACTCGCGAATTTCGATGTTTGACCTGGACATAGTCCTCCTACGGCCTGTGTTGTCACCCTTTCGGGGGCCAGGCCGTCCAGTTTCCCGATATTTTTTTCTTCTATTGACTTTCTGCCCAAATTATGTCATACTAAATCAGTATTTACAAATATCTCATTATGACTTCATGAAGACGGGTAAGAAGGATAAGAGGTTAGAAGATTGTTTTACCATCTAGAAGACGAAAAGCCTAGCAGTGGGGACGGTCTCCAGTGGCAACGCCCTCTCACTTCGACAAGTTGGTATGTCCCAGAAGTAATAAATGTACAAGGTGAGAATCTTGTTTGGGATTGGTGCAGACCTAATTCCAAACCTGGGACGGAAGCGAAAAGGGTGCAGGCCAACCCAGGCCTATTAAAGGAATTCATGACTCTTCGTGATGCAAAAGTTAGCAAAGTACTACAGTTTGCAAGAGATTGGGGCCTACTTTTCCTTTGTGAGCATGGATTACCCGCTTGGCACAATGGCGAACAATGCTTGCCGTTAGGAAAGTACATTGAACAAGTCCGCACACGCTCCGAACCTATAGAAGCTTGGCGCAACTATGCACACCGGGCTTTTGTTATCTGTGATAAAGCAGACTCGATTTACCGTGACATGGACAAAAGGGTAAGCGTAAAGGATAGATATGAAATTTGGAATAGACAGGTTCTGCTTTCAACAGAAGTTCAGCGGTGGCTTGACCAAGCAGGCGTCAACGTTGAATTCTTTTGGTCGCAAGATAAAGTCATGTCTATATTGGGGACGCCTAGTTTGTTTGCCGCTCTATCGGTACAGCTCCTGTCTACAGTCAGCAAGAGCAGTTTGGCGATATGCTGTAATTGTGGGGAAATTTATAATGCCCCAAGACGGCCACGGTCTGACCAGCGTAATTATTGCGATAAAGACGAATGTAAACTAGCTCGATTAAGGGACGCTCAAAGAGATCGAAGGGCAGGGCGAAGCAAGAAAAGGAAGGTAAGTCATGAGAGGAAGCATAAGGACCCGAGGTAATTCCTGGCAGATCACTATCGACACCGGAATCGATGCTGACGGCAAGCGCAAGCGCCATATCGAGACTATACATGGCAGAAAAGGCGATGCTCAGAAGCGGTTGAATGAGCTATTAGTCAACATCGAAAAGGGTATCTATGTGCCGCCGGGAAAGCTCACGCTGTCAGAGCACCTTCAAAACTGGCTTGAGGGCTATGTCAAGACTAACTGCTCACAGCGCACCTATGACGGTTATCAGGCAATCATAGAGGGCCACTTAATCCCCGCGTTGGGACACATACACTTAAAGAACCTTCACCCCCAGGCAATACAGAAGTATTATGGCCAGGCTTGCGAGAAGCTATCCCCCCTGACAGTACATCACCATCACCGGACGTTATCCGAATCACTCAAGTTCGCTGTCCGTCAAGGGTATCTAGGCCGCAATCCCGCTGAGCTGGTTGACCCGCCTTCACCACGCGGGAAGCCCATGCGCACCATGACGCCCGGTGAGGTTGAAACCCTGCTCGACTTGGCAAAAGACAGCGGTTACTATCCCATAATCTATACTGCCGTGAGCACGGGACTTAGACAGGCTGAATTACTGGGCCTCCGCTGGCGGGATATTGACCTCGATATACCCTCAATATCCGTGTCCCAAGTGCTCTACAAGCGCCGTGGGGTATGCCAGTATAAAGAGCCTAAGACAGAACACAGTCGGCGCCGTGTTGCCATGACGCCAAAATTGGCGACATACCTTAGAGGATATCGGTCAGAACGTGAGGGACTGTTCCTATTGCTGGGGAAGCCCCTGACCCTGGATTCCCTTGTCTTTTCCAATGTAGACGGGAATCCCGTTGACCCTTCTGTTCTATCCCATGCCTTCGGCAAAATAGCCAGACAAGTGAACTTGAATGGTGTACGTTTCCATGACCTACGGCATACGTTCGCCAGTCTTATGTTACTGCGTGGGGCAAAGCCTAAGGTTATCTCTGAAGCTCTAGGGCACAGCTCAGTAGCCTTTACAATGGATACCTATTCTCATATAATCGACGGTATGCAAGAGGATGCTATGGCACTGTTGGACGAAGTGTTGCCCGCAGGAGTAAATGGGAAGTCTGTAAAAATTCTGTCGCCAAACCGTCGCCAATCTTCTGAAAGTCAGTCTCAGACGCCAGCGTAGCTCAGTGGCAGAGCAGCGGTTTCGTAAACCGCCGGTCGTCGGTTCAAGTCCGACCGCTGGCTTTGTCTTTATAGAAAGGGCATGAGTGAAAAAAGTAGCTGTTATCACAGATAGCGTTTGTTGCCTGCCTGTAGAGCTAGTAAAGAAATACGATATTCAGGTAATCCCCATCTACATAGTCTATAAAGGGAAAAGCCTGCGCGATGGCATTGATATAAGCCCCAACGAAGTCTACAAGATCATGCGCAGAAAGAAAGACCTCCCCACCACCTCAACTATGTCGGCGGGCGATTTCCTCGATGCCTACCGCCAAGCTAGCCTGAAGGCAGAAAGCATAGTCTGCATAACCCTCACAAGTCTGCAAAGCAAGGTCTTCGAAGCTGCCATGGTGGCCAAAGAGCAAGCTAAAGAGGCAGTGCCCAATACCACTATTGAGGTCATAGACAGCCGTGCCGTAGGTGGCGCCTTAGGATTTATCGTCCTTGAGGCTGCCCGCGCTGCCAGCCAGGGGGCTGAGCTACATCAAGTAATTGATGTGGCACGCAACATGATGGGTAGGGTAGGATTCCTGGCAATGGTGGACACGCTCTACTTCCTCGCCAAAACCGGCCGCATCGCCAGGGCAGCGCATTGGGCGGGGTTGCTATTGGATGTGAAGCCCGTTCTGGAGCATAACCCGGCAGTGGGAGAGACAATGCCGGTGGCACGCCCCAGGACGAGAGCCAAAGCTGTAGAAGTCATGCTGAAGCTCATGGCGGAGAAGGTAGGGAATCGCACAGTTCACGTGATAGTACATCACGCTGACGAACTGGAAGACGGCGAGAAGTTAAAGGCCGAAATCGGGAAAAGGTTCACGTGCGCCGAACTTTATCTCACGGAATTCACGCCAGCCATGGGAATTCATGCCGGGCCTGGGGTACTTGCTATATCCTTTTACGCTGACTAGGAGGCCCACTTACCGCAACAAGTGGAGTGAGCGTCCTGCTAACTCGAGCGGAACGTCTTTGAACAAATGAGACAAAGGTTAAGAGAAGGACACTGATAGCAGAAATAGTTATGATAATGTCATAAGGAAGCAAGGTTATTAGAGCTCGATGTTCCTCATTCAAGATCTCCTCCTATCCACCGCCGGGTCGTAAGAAGCAGTCGCCACCATTAATGCCCACACTTGATTTCCTCGGCAAGCTGTTTGGTTTGCTCAAGCAGGGTGTAAACACTCACATCAACCAAATCTTTAGACAGCCTGCTGACGGAGCTTTCTACAAATTCCTCACTCGTGAAAACATCGAGTAAGCTATCTGCTCCCTTATCATCCTTTTTAGGGCTCTTCGCCTGAGCCGGGTCTGCTACTGCGGCTTTGCCGCCACTGCTGTTGAGAGCTTGGGGATTATTTTCACCCATCGCCAATGCCTCCGTCGATCCATCCTTAGCTATACCAGACTTCTTGCTACAATGAAAGATATAGTGAGATTGTCTCTCACACGAAGTTTTGCTCGAGTTCTAGTCACAGAGCTTAATCTATAGGGCTAGTCCTGTGAATAGCCCATCGGTTCAAATATCGTTAGTAAATCGTACCTGGGAAAGCCGTACTAGCCTTAAATACCCTTTGAGTTACTAGAATGCCATTGTTAAGCAACCCCTATAACCCATCGCTTGACACCAGATTAGACAGAACGTTATGCTAATCCTTAGCGTCACTTGGGATACGTGAAAAGGGGGAAATGATGAGCAAACTCGTGGAGAAGCTAGAGCGGATTTCTGAGGGCAGCGGCCAGCCGATGGGTTTCGGGGCTGCGATGACCCGGGCAAAGGTCTCACCGATGCTGACCATCGCCAGTGTGCCCGCAGGAAATGCGCAGTTGATAACCATCGCCACGAAGGAAGGTGCTGACGCTTTGCTACTGACCATGGAGAATTTAGAGAGGGATAGCAAAGCGCTAGCCAAGATGAACCGCACCAAAGCTGAAATTCCCTGGGGTGTATCCCTGGAGACGGTGAGCAAAGAAGATATCGAACAACTCATTGAACTTGGTTGCGATTTTGTTATTTTCAAACCAGCCCAGACTCCAGCCGCGGTCATGATAGAGGAAAGAATCGGTAAGGTGCTTAGGATCGATACCTCGCTGCCCGAGAACCTGGCAAAGGCAATAAGTCGCCTTCAGGTGGACGCAGTGCTCCTCAATCCGGCTAGCGGGGAAGAGACTACCTTTACCGTTCACCAGCTAATGGTTTTGGAGCGTCTGGCTGGCAGCACAGGAAAATATGTCTTAATACCCATGCTCTCCGGCGTGTCAATCAGCGATATCGAGATTTTGTGGGGGCTGGGAGTGCGAGGGGTGGTAGTAGATATGACAGGGGAGCAGCCCGAACAGAGGCTATCCGAGGTGAAGGAAGCAATTCAGAAGCTACCCACAACACGCAAGAAGTCTAAGGAGAAATTCAGAGCAACGCTTCCCACGTCGACAGCACCGTCGGAAAAGGCAGCGCCCGAAGAAGACGAGGAGGAAGAGCCTTAACCCAATACAAAAGCCAAGATTATGAGTATCACAATAACAGCCCCGGTTAGTATCCCTACCCTCTTCAGGTCATCTCTTACATATCGATAGTCAGGAATAGTGAGCCTGATACCAGGTTGCGTCTTAGGCCCCTTTTGTGTAGCCGGGCTCTTTTGGGGCACAGGACTCTTTTTTGCGCTGGCTGCAGCTATCTCCTGACTTTGGGGAGTAGAAACTTCTTGTGGTTGAGGAGCAGGTCTAGCTACCTGCCGTTTCTTTCTTGATTTACTGAGTTCCGAATATCTTGCGGCTCTCTTGCGTGATTTCTTAGCCATATTCCTCAAGTCCCTTTGAAAAGTCCCGGTTTGGCCTAGGCTCAACCGCCATGTTGATTTACGTCTAATTCTAGCCCTTTAAGGTTGCCTTGGCAAGTGGCAAGAATAGAGCGCACCTGATAGACACAAACCCCGCCGTGTGATAGACTCTCGCTTGATGGGGGCCTTCCATGAATACCAATACACGCGAGGCAATGCTATATGAAAAGCTAGGTGACTCCGTGGTTCGCTGCCACGTTTGCCAGTGGCGCTGTGTCATTCGGCCACAGAAGTACGGACTGTGCCAGATGCGCCAGAATAAGGATGGCATCCTCCATATCCTGAACTACAGCGAGGTATCCTCAGTAGCGGTCGACCCCATCGAAAAGAAACCCCTGTTCCACTTCTATCCCACAAGTCTGGCCTTCTCCCTCGGCGGCTGGGGCTGCAACTTCCATTGCGTGCACTGTCAGAACTGGCAGATCTCATGTCAGGCCCCCTGGGAAGAAAAACGTGACTCGCAGCACATATCCCCTGAGAAATCAATTGAGCTCGCCAAACGCTATGACTGTCAGGGCATCGCCTGGACGTATAACGAGCCTGCCATCTGGCTAGAGTACACTCTGGATTCAGCTAAGCTCGCCAAAGCGGCGGGGCTGTATACCGTATATGTAACCAACGGCTACTCCACACCCGAGGCCCTGGATACCATGGGCCCTTATCTCGATGCCTGGAGAGTCGATGTCAAAGGTTTCTCAGACGCCTTCTACATGAGACTTGCCAGGATATCCAGGTGGCGCGGCATCCTTGAAGTCGCTGAGAGAGCACAGCAGAAGTGGAAGATGCATATCGAGGTAGTTACCAACATCATCCCCACCATGAACGACGATGATGCCCAGCTAGGGGGCATCGCTACCTGGATAAAAGACCGCCTGGGTGAACTGACCCCCTGGCATGTGACACGCTTCTACCCCCAGCACCAACTGCAAAACCTACCGCCCACGCCGGTCGCGACGATCGAGCGAGCTTATAGCATAGGGCAAAAGGCCGGGCTGCGTTTCATCTACGTGGGCAACCTGCATGGACACAAAGGGGAGAACACTGCATGTTACTCCTGCGGCAGGGTGGTAGTGCAGCGCGTAGGCTATCAGACCAAGATAGTGGGTCTCAATGGCTCCAAGTGCCGCTTCTGCGGAGCGGAACTTAATTTTAGGACAAAATCCTAAAAAACAAGGGGGCTACGATGATTAGAGAGCCGATTGTAGCCGGACAATTCTATCCCAGTTCGCCTTCCTTACTGGAAGCTCAGATTGGCAAATTCATCGACAAAAAAGCACAAAAGGAAGAGGTTATCGGCCTGGTCTCACCGCATGCCGGATATATTTACTCCGGACCAGTGGCCGGTGCGGTTATGTCGCGAATCAAGTTCAAAGATACCTTCGTAATCATGGGACCTAACCACACAGGCTATGGCAAACCCTTCAGCATCATGACAGAAGGCTCATGGATAACACCTTTTGGCGAAGTAAAGATAGACTCCCAACTTGGCAAGAAGATCCTGGCAGAATCCAAAAACCTGGAAGAAGACCAGGTAGCGCATCTTTACGAACACTCAGTTGAAGTTCAAATACCCTTTCTGCAATATCTCAAGAAGGACTTCAAAATAGTTCCCATTGTGCTCTCAAATGGCCCCAGGGCTGTTTACAGGGAAATCGGTAAGGCGATAGCTAAGGCGATCAAAGATTTGAAGTCTGAGGCAATAATCATCGCCAGCAGCGACATGACTCACTACGAGTCGCAGGAGTCCGCAAAGAGGAAGGATACCCAGGCCATAAACGCCATACTGGAACTAAATGAAGACGAGCTGCTAAATCGAATTGAAAAGCTGAACATCTCAATGTGCGGCTATGCGCCAACGGTGAGTCTCATCTCGGCTGCCAAAGAACTGGGGGCTACGCGAGCAGAACTGGTCAAATATCAAACAAGCGGTGATGTAACCGGCGATTATTCCGGGGTGGTAGGCTATGCCGGGATAATCGTGAAGAGGTGAGCCATGAAATCTGAGAAAATACACCCATTGACGAAGCTAGCCAAGGAGGCTGTGGAGAGCTATGTCCGAAAAAAAGAGCTTCCCCAGCCCAAGGAACTGACACCGGAGATGAAGGAAGAGGCAGGGGTTTTCGTATGCATTAAGAAGCACGGCAGACTGAGAGGCTGCATCGGGACATTCGAGCCGACAAAGTCCGATGTCGCTCAGGAGACAATGTCCAACGCCATATCATCGGCGACCAGAGACCCGCGTTTCCCCCCCGTGGCTACCGCGGAGCTTTCTGACCTCACCTACAGCGTAGATGTACTCACCAAGCCAGTGCCTGTGGCAAGCAAGGACGAGCTTGACCCCAGGAAGTACGGCATAATCGTAGAGAGCGGGGATCGACGAGGTCTGCTGCTTCCCGACCTCGAAGGGGTGGACAGCGTGGAGCAGCAGATAGACATCTGCCGTCAGAAAGCCGGCATCTACCCCGACGATCCGATAAAGCTGTACAAGTTCGAGGTTAAGAGGTACGGGTAGAAGTCATGGCCACCATCATTTCTATGATACTTACTGCCTTCTGGAAAGCGGTTGACTTGTTTCGCGGGCGCCAGCGCTCAAAACAAGAGAAGCGCAAGCACAGAGAAATTCTTGAAATAGAGAATCGAAAAGCCGTAGCCCTTGAGCGTATTGCAGAATATCTTGACGGTCTTCCGCAAGCTCCAGCAAAGATAAAAGACCCCTTTGAAGAAGGCTTGGCTCTTAAGAAAAAATACAAATATGAGGAAGCCATCAGACTTTTCAGACAGGCTTTAGCCCATGGGCCAACAGGTAGTCAGAAAGCTGCTCTTCTGGGACTGATAGGTAACTGTTTTGCTGAACAGTCAAAATTTGCTGAGGCCGAAGGTCACTACAAGGAAGCAGTGACCGCAGCTACAGAAGCAAACGACCAATCAGGACTCGCCGCTACCTACAACAACATCGGCCATGTCTATCAATGCCGAGGTGATTACGGCAAAGCACTAGAATGGTTCATAAAAGCCCTCAACGTAAACGAGCGGACCAGAAACGAGGGAGGACTCGCCACTACCTACAACAATATTGGATTCATCCACTACTCGAGAGGCCACTTTGATAAGGCGCTGGGGTGGTTTGAGAAAAGCATGAAGATAACAGAGAAGATAGGTGACCAAGCAGTCCTCGCCGCTACTTACAACAACATTGGTGCTGTCTACGATTCAAGAGGCGACTACGATAAGGCCCTGGAGTGGTATCAAAAAAGCATGAAAATGAGAGAACAAATTGGAGACCAGACAGGCCTTGCCACTATGTACAACAACATTGGGGGCATCTACGACTCCAAAGGTGACTACGATAAGGCCCTCGAATGGTACCAGAACAGCTTGAAAATAAAGGAGCAGATCGGCGACCAGGCAGGCCTCGCCGCTACTTACAACAACATCGGGGCCATCTATAAATCCAAAGGTGACTACGATAAGGCGCTCGAATGGTACCAGAAAAGCTTGAATATAACCGAGGAGATAGGTGACCAAGCAATCCTCGCCACTACTTACAACAACATGGGTGCTGTGTACAATTCAAGAGGCGACTACGATAAGGCCCTGGAGTGGTATCAAAAAAGCATGAAAATAACGGAGCATATATGCTACCAGGAATTACTCGCGGCTAACTACAACAACATCGGCTCCCTATACAAGTCCAAAGGCGATTATAATAAAGCACTGAAGTATTACCGGAAAAGCCTGAAAATAACAGAGCAGATTAGAGCCAAAGATAAGATAGAGTTAGTCAGGAGAAATATCGAAGGACTGAAAGCCCAAGGGCCAAAAAAGTGAAACAGACTAGAAAAGTAAAAGGCCTGGACCTGTTCCAGCAGGCTGGCGAGAGTCAGTTAGGGCGTGAAGCCCCCCTCGCTGCACGCATGAGGCCCGGGAACTTTGACGAGTTCGTGGGGCAGGAGCATATCTTGGGTGAGGGCCATGTGCTAAGAAAGAGCATCGAGGCCGACCAGCTTCCCTCCATCATCTTCTGGGGGCCGCCCGGAAGCGGCAAGACTACCCTGGCCAATATCATCGCCAGCGTTACCAAGTCGCATTTCAGCCCGATATCTGCGGTAGCTTCCGGCGTCGCCGACCTGCGCCGCATCGTGGACGAGGCTAAAGAGCGCCGCGCACTGAACCAGCAGAGAACCATCCTTTTCATCGACGAGATACACCGTTTCAACAAGGCTCAGCAAGACGCCATTCTCCCCTATGTGGAGAACGGCACCATCACCCTCATCGGCGCCACCACCGAAAACCCTTCCTTTGAGGTCATCTCTCCCCTGCTCTCCCGCTGCCGCGTGTTCACACTGAATGCGCTAACCGAGGAACAGGTCAAACTCATCGTGCAGCGGGCTATCGGAGATGAGGACCAGGGGCTGGGCAAGATGAAAGTGGAGCTTGACGATGAAGCTCTCAAGTTCTTGTTAGTTATGTCAAATGGAGACGCCAGGGTTGCGCTCAATGCCCTGGAGCTTGCCGCCTCGACGACTGCACCCTCGGAAGACGGCAAGCGTCATATCAAGCTCAGCGCCATCGAAGACGCCATCCAGCACCGCGCCCTGCTCTATGACAGGGCCGGCGAGGAGCACTACAACATCATCTCCGCCCTCCATAAATCGCTGCGGGGCTCAGACCCCGATGCTGCCCTCTACTGGCTGGGGAGAATGCTGGAAGCCGGGGAAGACCCGCTCTATATCGTCCGGAGACTGATAAGGTTTGCCTCGGAAGACATAGGCATGGCCGATCCCCAGGCGCTGGTCGTCGCCACCTCGGCCCAACAGGCAGTCCACTTTGTAGGAATGCCCGAAGGCAACCTGGCATTAGCCCAGGCGGTAGTCTATCTGGCTACCGCACCCAAGAGCAACTCCCTGTACACAGCCTACTCTAAGGTACAAGAAGATGTGGAGAAGACCAGGAACGACCCCGTCCCGCTCCATCTGCGCAATCCGGTTACTAGGCTAATGCGCGATGTAGGCTACGGCAAAGGCTATAAATACGCTCACAACTTCCCGGGGCATTTCGTGGAGCAGCAGAACCTTCCCAATTCACTCCAAGGTAAAAAATACTATGAGCCGAGCGAGCAGGGCTTCGAGAAGGAAATAGATAGCAGGCTCAAGAAATGGCACGGACGTGCGAAGGGCGAGGGACAAACTAAAAAAGAGGATAAACCATGATAGAGACCAGAGTAAGATTCCCCTGCGGCGACCTCATTCTTGAGGGCATTGTTACCCTGCCTGAGGGGAATGGCCCTTTCCCTGGGGTAGTGGTCTGCCATCCTTCCCCCCATCAAGGTGGTGAGATGAACAATAATGTGGTCGTCCCCATCTGCCTGACACTGGGACAAGCGTCGATAGCTTCTTTGAGATTCAACTTCCGCGGTGTGGGTGCCAGCCAGGGCACTTTCGGTGACGGCATAAGGGAAAAGGAAGACGTCGTAGCAGCAATCTCCTGCCTGTCGAAGCTGGAGGCAGTTGACAAAGAGAGAATTGGGCTTTGCGGTTACTCGTTCGGAGGCGCGGTATCCCTAGAGGTCGCGCCTGCCGACGAGAGAGTGAAAGCCCTGGCGCTAATATCTCCGGTGATCTCCACATATGTCCAACTGAAGCAATACACCAAACCCAAACTCATCGTCTGCGGCGGCGCCGACCAGTTTGTGAGCATTATTTCCCTGCAGCGCCTTGCCGAGGAGCTACCTCCACCGAATGATTTCGAGCTGGTAGCTGGAGCTGACCATTTCTGGGGAGGCTATGAAGACAAGGTGGCTGCCCGGGTCTCTGCCTTCTTCGTTAATGCACTCAAGTTGCCGGTGCAGAGCTAGCTGGCTCCTCTATAAACCTTCTTGCTGAGAAGCATTGTGAAGTTGTGCGCCCTTCCCAGATATGCTAAACTCGAATTCTAGCAAGAAAAATCGCTGCGACGTATCACGATGACAAATTCGGACCACTCCACCGTTAAAGCGACTAGAGGGTTGCTCTTACTCGTAATAGCGTTAGCTGTGATAGGCCTTGACCAGCTCACCAAGTACCTGGTCAGAGCAAATATGGAGCTTGGGCAGTCCACGCCTAGCGAAGGCCTATTCAGGCTAACCTATACCACCAACACTGGAGGCGCCTTCGGCATCTTGGCCAACCAAGCATTTCTCCTGGCCATGGTTGCTGTAATCGGCATAGCGGTGTTCCTCGTTTACCTTCGCTACATACCGTTACAGAGCACACTGCTAAAAGTGGGACTGGGGCTCGATTTAGGAGGCGCTGTTGGCAATCTCGTCGACCGCCTGCGCTTAGAGGGGAAAGTCACCGATTTCATCGACATTGGAGCCTGGCCTGTGTTTAATGTGGCCGACATGTCCGTAGTCGTGGGTACTATCCTTATTGCTTATTACCTGCTGTTCATGACACCGAAGAAAGCCTCCCCCAGAGCGCAAAAATGAATAAAAGGCTTGAGTTTACCGCCTCCAGCCCTGGAGAACGCCTCGATAAGTACATAGCGGAGCAGTGCCAGATTTCGCGCTCTTACGCCCAGAAGCTGATAGACGAAGGTCAGGTCGCAGTTGATGGCCATGCCGCCAAAGCGAGTCAGAAGCTCAACACCGGCGATAAGATAGTTGTATCCATACCCCCAGCATCGCCTATTTCACTGACAGCCGAGGATATACCGCTTAAGGTTGTCTACGAGGACAAAGACCTGATAGTTATTGATAAGCCAGCAGGATTACTGGTTCATCCCGCTGCCGGTCAAAATACGGGCACGCTGGTGAACGCCGTCCTGGCCCGCTGCCCTGACCTCGGAGAGATTAAAGGCTCGGTTCGACCTGGCATCGTGCACCGACTGGACAAGGATACCTCTGGGCTGATGATGGTAGCCAAGAACGATGCAGCCCAGAAAAGCCTTTCGCGCCAGATAAAGCAGCGCTCGATTAAGAAAGGATATCTGGCGCTGGTTTTGGGCCATCTAACACCGGAGCGCGGGGCTATCGACGCCCCCATAGGCCGACATCCCCAGGACAGGAAGAGAATGGCAGTGGTCTCTGGGGGGAGGGAGGCACGCACGGAATACAAAGCGATTAAATACTTTGATGATTACACATTGGTGGAGGCGATGCCCGAGACCGGTCGCACCCATCAGATAAGGGTGCATTTCGCTGCGATAGGCCACCCCCTCTTCGGCGACCACATCTACGGGAAAAGGTCATCGATACTGGGGCGGCAATTCCTCCACGCCCACCGCCTTGGCTTCAGGTTGCCCTCGACCAAGGAATATGTCGAGTTCAGCTCGGAATTGCCACAGGACCTGCGAGAAGCGCTGAGCCAGCTAGTATGAAGGCAACCGGGCGGATTTCAAAGCTTCTTCGCGATCTTGGCCCATGTGTCGCGTAAAGTAACTGTCCGGTTGAACACTATCCGTTCGCGCGAACAGTCTTTCAAGTCTGCGCAAAAATATCCCAGACGCTCAAACTGGTACTTGCTTCCCGGAGTCGCGCCCGCCAGACTCGGCTCAACGTATCCTGTCACAGTCTCCAGCGAATTGGGATTCAAGACAGTTACAAAATCATCGACATCGCCGGGATTCTCCACAGTGAAGAGGCGGTCATAAAGACGCACCTCGGCTTTAAGAGCATGGGCTGCCGAAACCCAATGTATGGTCCCCTTGACCTTGCGGCTGCTCCCAGCCTCCCCACTCCGTGTCTCGGGGTCATATGTGCAGTGCAACTCGACCACCTTGCCGTCCTTATCCTTCACCATCCCAACACATTTGATGATATATGCATACCTTAATCGCACCTCACGGCCTGGAGCCAGACGGAAGAATTCCTTCGGCGGAGCTTCAAGGAAATCATCCTGTTCTATGTAAAGCACGCGCGAAAAGGGCACTTTGCGCGTACCCATAGCGGGGTCTTCAGGATTGTTGACAGCCTCCAGTTCCTCTGTCATGCCTTCGGGGTAATTGTCGATGACCACACGGAGAGGATGCAACACCGCCATCACTCGTGGGGTACGCTTGTTCAAGTCCTCCCGGATGCAATGCTCTAGCAGCGCAACATCGATAGTGCTATCGGTCTTGGCTACGCCAATACGCTCAGCAAAAGTCCTGATGGACTCCGGCGTGTAGCCGCGTCTGCGTAAACCGGAAACAGTAGGCATGCGGGGGTCGTCCCAGCCGCTGACATTTCCCGCCTCTACCAGTTGCCTCAGCTTGCGCTTGCTCATCACGGTGTAGGTTAGATTGAGGCGGGCGAACTCAATCTGCTGGGGATGATATACACCCAGTTCATCGAGAAACCAGTCGTACAGAGGGCGATGGTCTTCGAACTCCAGCGTGCAGATGGAGTGGGTGATCCTTTCGATAGAATCCTCAAGGCCATGAGCCCAGTCGTACATGGGATAGAGGCACCACCTGTCGCCCGTGCGGTGATGCTCCGCGTGCAGGATGCGATACATTATAGGGTCCCGCATATTGAAATTCGGTGACGCCATGTCGATTTTGGCGCGCAGCACCCGGGAGCCATCCTCAAACTCACCTGCCCTCATGCGCTGGAACAGGTCGAGGTTCTCCTCGACCGAACGGTTGCGGTATGGACTCTGTTTACCCTGTTCAGTGAGAGTGCCGCGGTAATCCTTGATCTTATCCGCGCTCAGGTCATCGACATAAGCCTTGCCGGCTTTAATCAACTGCACAGCGTAATCATACATCTGCTCGAAGTAGTCCGAGGCATAAAACAGGCGGTCCTGCCAGTCGAAGCCGAGCCAGCGCACATCTTCTATAATCGATTCGACGTATTCCACCTCCTCCTTGGTGGGGTTGGTATCGTCGAACCGCAGATTGCACAAGCCTTTGTACTCAGCAGCGATGCCGAAATTGAGGCAGACAGACTTAGCGTGGCCGATGTGCAGATAGCCGTTCGGCTCCGGCGGGAACCGTGTGTGGACGCGTCCGCCGTATTTATTGGTCTTATTATGCTCGTTGATGATATCGCGAATAAAATCGGAAGGCATGAATGATTTATCCCTGGTTATCGAATCTAAAATTATAGATAAGGTTACAGTTTCCCCTTGCCTTTGTCAATGATTGTGCACCTGGATAAACTCAAGTAGACGTTCACCTTCTATGATGCTAGAATAGGAAGCAATTTATAGAAAGCATTGCGGAGGGCTATGAGCGAAAGTAATGTGCGGGTGCGCTACGCACCCAGCCCAACGGGATACCCTCACGTAGGGAATATCAGAACCGCCCTGTTCAACTGGCTCTTCGCCAGACACAGCGGCGGCAGCTTCATTGTGCGCATCGAGGACACCGATGTCAATCGCAAGGTTGAAGGCGCAGTCGAAGCTATCCTGAACGGCCTAAAATGGCTGGGAATAGACTGGGACGAAGGACCCGAGGTCGGAGGTAACTACGGGCCCTATTTCCAATCTCAGCGGCTTGAGCACTACCAGAAGATTGCCCAACTACTGGTGCAGGGAGGACATGCCTACCCCTGCTACTGCTCCGAGGAGCGGCTGGCCCGGATGCGCACCGAGATGGCCCAGCGCAAGGACTCGATGCGCAGCTACGACCGCTACTGTCGGAACCTGAGTCCTGTGGAACGGGCAAAGCGCGAAGCCCAGGGCATCGTCCCTGTGATTCGCTTCAAGACCCCGCTAGAGGGAGAGACCAGGTTCAACGACCTCATCAAGGGAGACGTGGTCTTCGACAACA
>Ga0315274_10000689_pt1 | contig 52597 bp, 44 predicted proteins | sample YL17G02_20_MG_FD_203700 | JGI IMG/M metagenome (GOLD analysis project Ga0315274, IMG submission 203700) | Sediment microbial communities from Yellowstone Lake, YNP, Wyoming, USA - YL17G02_20 | ecosystem: Environmental > Aquatic > Freshwater > Lake > Sediment | place: USA: Wyoming | collected... | reverse complement strand
CAAATGACGTTGTCCCTGTATATTTAATATGCACTCCAGTTGCGGTGACGCCTGCGATAAACGCATGTGTGAGTGGAGGGCTGGATTGACGGATGTCGCTACCAATCACAATTTGTGATCCTTTCATCATCTGTTTCACATAGGTTCCTGCAGCAAGTCCGATTTTGTAAAACACGTCAGGGGAGATATCTTTGTTGTAAAGTCCTCTGATATCATAGGCCCGGAAGATTTGTTTGGATATAGGTTGACTCATTACAAGGCAAATGAGCAGCCTGTTATAAAAATCTGATTGCTGAAATCCCTAGTTTATTCTCCGATCACATTCCCAATTTGTTTGTTTGGATATCCTTGTGGGATCGGCTGATTCCACACAACAGCATTGTCAAGTTTTGTGTGTTTCTCAATTATTTCGTTGTCACCAATCGTAACATTCCTCAGAACTGATCCATCGCCTATCTCACAGTGTTCACCAATCACGCAATGATCCAAGGAAACGTTGTCTCCAATAGTGACCTGATCAAACAGAATACTATATTCGACAGTTGTATTCTTTCCGATACGGACCGTGTTTCCAGCACATGAAGATTTTAGTGTCCCTAGGATTGTGCACTGTTCTCCAGTGGCAAAAGTTTTTTTTTGCTTTTCTAAGAGGAGTGTATGGACGCTGATGTAGCTGCTGATTCTGCCGACATCAATCCAGTGCCCCTGGAACTTGTAGCCAAAAAAACGTCCCGTGTTATTGATGATTTGTGGGAAGATTTGTTTTTCCATGGAAACTAGTTTGCCTGGTTCGATATAATTGAGCACCTGTGGTTCAAGGAGGTACGCCCCAGCATTAATAAGGTCAGAGGGAGCGTCCTCTGCTTTTGGTTTTTCCACAAATTTTGTGATATTTCCATCTTTTTTGATGTCAACCACACCAAACTCTGAGACGTTCTCGATCGGCCAGAGCGAGATTGTAGCAGTTGCTTTTTTCTTTTCATGAAATCGGAGCATCTCTGCAAGATTTAAGGAACAGATAATATCAGCATTTAGCGCAAAAAAAGGTCCTGTGATATATTGGTCAGCATACTTGACTGCTCCACCAGTTCCAAGCGGCTCTGGTTCTTCGTTGACAATGATGGTTTTCCCGAAATCGTGCTTGTTGAAATATTCTTCAATTTGTTCTCTGCGGTAGTTTACCGCGAGAATAACAGTATCGACTTTTTTCGGCAGTGTCTTAATTAAATGGGAGATCATTGGTTCGTTTAGTATCGGTAAGAGTGATTTTGCTCTGGTAAAGGTGAACGGCCGAAGTCTGGTTCCAAAGCCTCCTGCAAGGATTATTGCCTCCATAATGTTCTCCTAAGATCCTGTATAACCCTGAAATAGTTGTTGCGTATTAAATCGTTTGTTTTTCTCTTGTTTTAAAAAGAAGCGAAAAGAATTTATATGATTATATTATTATAATTACTATCTATCAGAGGAAACAATATGAAAAGAAAAATGAAATGGACCTTAATTATAATATCATTTATCTGTGTTGTATTACTTATTTCTCCTGCGTGTACCGCTGGATTAAGTTCTCTAATTCTGAAAAAGAAAAACACACAGACTCAGGAAACAACACAATCTCAATACTGGGCATTATTATTCGCAGTGGGAGTATATGAAAATACTCCTGATGCAAACCGCCCGGAGATGCTGCAAGCTTGTGATGACCTCTATAATGTTCTTATTGATTCACCACAGTTCTGGCAACAGAGTAATATCCATACGGTTAAAGGGAGTCAAGCGATTCTTCAGAACCTCATTAAAGAGTTACTCTGGCTGAGAAAAAATGCGAAGAGCGAGGATTATGTTCTTGTGTATATCACTACACATGGGAATCAGTTGAGGGATGCACATGGTCTGCCATGGGATCTACCCCCAAAAGATGAGGCAGATGGGTCAGACGAATTACTTGTGATGTATAACGGATTTAATAAATGGTATGGAATCATCTGGGATGACATGTTAAACTTCTTCTTAAGTATCATCAAATGTAAAGGACTGTGTCTTATTGTCGATAGCTGTTACAGCGGTGGATTCAACGATCCACCATATACTGCAATAGAACAAGACAAGTATACAGCAGAATCGTTCGTGACCGGATTCGTTGAGGATCTTGCTGGGCCTGGAAGAGTCGTACTTATGTCCTGCCAAGAAAACGAGGTTTCATACGGAGCAGATTTCTCAAATCTCTTAATAAGCGGATTCCAAGGTTCGGCTGATTTTTGGGGGAATAACGACGGTATTAACTCAGCAGAAGAATCTTTTGTATGGGCTGAGTTTTGGTTGAATTGGGGAGGTTATCAGCACCCGACCATCCTGGATAATTATCCGGGTGAATTTCCTGTAACCTACTCGTAAGTTGACCTTCGGTGAACCGACTGGGCATACTGAAACATTTAAAAAGTAATAGAAATTCTGGTTGCACTACATATAGTGATAATGATTTTAGTATTGGGCTCGTGGTCTAGTTGGTTATGACGTTTCCCTGACACGGAGAAGGTCTTGAGTTCGAATCTCAACGAGCCCACTCAACTTATTTTTTTAAAAAGAGTATTTTTCGAAAAGGTAGGATTTGGAGAGTTTTCAGTCAGTATACATGGATTACGCTCATACTAATAGAGTTAATCTGTCGATGGTGTGTCTGATGTACCTTTTTTTTTGATTGGTACAATCCCTGCCATTTGTTCAGCAATAACGTTAGTAATTGCCGTATGCGGGTCAATAACGTATTTGGTATTGTTCTCAAGTGAGTATTGGATCGTTTCTAATTTTTTATAAATCTGCGCTTCATTTCTGAAATATTTTTGAATGGCGGTGTTTATTTTTTCGATTTTAGCTGCATCTGCTTCAGCAACTTTAACAATTGCTTGAGCTCTGCCTTCTGCTTCTAAAATTGCTGCTTGTTTCATTCCCTCAGCTTTTTTTATTTCTGCTCTTCTTTGACCATCTGCCTGTGTTTCAGCAGCTGTTGCATAGTCAATCGCTGCTTGTTTTTCGTTTTCTGCTTTTACCACCTTGTTCATGGTGTCTTGTACGTCTTTTGGTGGGTCTATTTCTTTTAATTCAGTACGGACAACCTCGATACCCCAATTCGTGGTTTCACTTCGAAGTGTACTCATCAGCTCATTGTTTATTCTATTTCTATCGCTATTCGCTTCATTCAAATTCAGAGTACCAATAATGTTACGAAGTGTTGTACGTGCGAGATTTACAATTTGATATTTGTAATCAAAAACATTGTATTGAGATGCCTTTACAGACTCTTCATCTATTTTCACTTTGAAATAAACTTGAGCATCAACCTGTGCATTGAGCTTGTCTTTTGTAATGATAGTCTGTGGTTCCGCATTGACCATCATTTCAGTGATATTAATTTTTATCAATCTTTCTACGACAGGTATTATCCATGCAAAACCAGGTTGTCGAAAACGACTATACTTACCTAATCGTTCAACGAGCGCCCTTTGAGTTGGTCGTACAATGCGAATTCCCATCGAGAAAAACCATACTAAGACAACGATAAGCAATATCCATCCTATCATTCCAAGTAAATCCATTCACATCACCTTGCATTTGATAACAAGAGTTACTTTATTAATTCTCTTTTACGTGACAATACGTATTTTTTGAATCTTAACAAGTTGGCTACTAAATTTTAGTTAGTGTTTCGGAAAAATAATATCTCTTTGAAATGTTCTTGACTACTTCGATGTCTTTTTCAAAAACGGCCAGACATCATCAGCGGTTTTTGCACTATTGACAAGGCTTTGTTTCTCTTTCCACCACTCGGTGTTCTGGATGTCCTCACGACATTTCGCTAGTTTTTCTTCCACATGGTTAATCTCAACTATCTTCTGCATTGAATGAAGCGTATATTCCATATACACAATCACATCACAAAGAACATCCATATCCTGCGCAAGCTCAGGGTTAATCATACTACGTATCTCTTCACCAACAAACTCAAGGGAAAACGCAGGAAACTTCCTATTCAGTAGACCCATTCTTACAACCTCCAATGACCACCTAATAATCGTGTGCTATGAAAGCTCATATCGGTTGTTTCTTTATAAGTTCTCCCTTCATTTCGTTATCACAAAATAGAAATAGCGATGGTTCTTTCCACGGGCCCGTGAACGACAAAGCACTAGAGGAGACAAGCGATTCTTCTTCGCATTTTGAGAACCAAACGAAAGGTGTGAAAGCGTTGCTTGGTGACCCGAAGAAAGCGATTCTTACACTATCTCTTCCCATGATTGTTGCAATGGTCGTACAAACATTATACAATCTTATTAATCGTATCTGGGTCTCCGGCCTTGGTACCGATGCAGCAGCCGCAGTTGGATTTGCATTCCCGCTTCTGTTCATGGGAACCGCGATTGCCACAGGGCTTGGTGTAGGTGGCGGCTCAGCAATCTCCAGAAAAATTGGTGCAAAGGATAAGAAAGGTGGAGATATCGCAGCGGTCCATACGCTTATCCTCATGGTCGTTGTCGCTCTTGCCTATACCATTCCATTGTTCGTGTTCGCAGAGGATATTTTTCGCATGATAGGGGCTGCACAAGCAACAGCAACCGCAGCACTCTACGCACGCATCATATATTCTGCAGCCATCGTTTCGTTTTTCACTTCGATCGCAACAGCTCTGCTTCGATCCGAAGGCGATGCAAAACGATCCATGCTTGCGATGGTAGTGGGGGGCATTTTGAATGCGGTCCTTGATCCGATCTTTATCTACGTTTTCGGATGGGGTGTTCCTGGTGCTGCGATTGCAACGGTTGTTTCGATGTGCGTTTCAGCAATATTATTGTTCTACTGGTTATTCCTGAAAAAAAATACCTTTCTTTCATTTCCCTTCCGCGGGTTTCATTTCGACAAAAGTGTCATTAAGGATATTCTTGCTGTTGGTTTTCCTGCATCATTATTGCAGTTGTCCATGGGAATTATGTTGTTTATCATGAACATTATCGTCGAACGAATCAGTGGTACAGATGGCGTTGCAGTGTTTTCCGCAGGGTGGGCGGTCGCAATGACAGCATCAATGCCGCTTCTTGGTATGGCAACCGCGGTTGTTTCAGTGACCGGTGCGGCGTATGGTGCCCGTGAATATAAAAAACTTGATATTGCCCACATCTATGCACTGAAAATCGGGATTATCATCGAGACGTCAATTGCAATTGTGACTTTTATATTTGCACCAGTTATCACCCTTGCATTCACAGTATCTTCTGATATGGCTCATCTCGGAAACGATATTACCACGTTCCTGAGAATTATTTGCATCTATTATCCTGCAACTGCATTTGGTATGTTGTCGTCATCGCTCTTCCAAGGAGTTGGAAAGGGGCTCTATTCTCTCATTGTCACTATTCTTCGTACTATTATCTTGATAATACCACTCGCCTGGATATTTGGTGTCATCTTAGGGTGGGGTCTTGTCGGTGCCTGGTGGGGACTTGTCGTTGCCAATATTATTGGATCAGCTATCACATTCATCTGGGCAAAACTGTATGTCAATGGTCTGCTCAAATCATCTCCCCTTGCATCATAACAACTCTTAAATGGCTGTAACAGAATTCTCTTTTTAGTGATGAACGAACCTTTGCTGAGCCATGCTGGCGATGATGAAGATCTTGAGTACTGAAAAAAAAATCAATTTCTCAGATATGCTGACGTAGCATATCTGCAATTTTTTCTAAAAACTTTTCATCAGTCTTGTTAAACGCAGCAGGAACATCAGAATCGATATCGATTTCACCGATCACTCTATTTTTCTTTTTAATCGGGACGACAATCTCTGATCGGGTTGAACGAAAGCAGGAAAGATACCGACTGTCTTTTGATACATCAGCGACTACCTCTATTTTTCCGCTTCGTGCAGCAGATCCACAGACACCTTTCCCAATCGGAATCTTTGTGTGTTCTGTCGCTTGTTTCCCCTTCCATGGACCAAGTACAAGGACGTCTCCTTTCACTAGATAAATACCCACCCAGCTGTATTTCTCAAAGCTTTCATGGAGAACATCGACGACATCCTGTAGGATCGTTGTTGATTTGTTTTTTGTGAGAATTCCTTTGATTTTTTGTTCGGCCATCCTGTACTTCAAAAAAATCACCGTACCTTAATAATCAAGCAGACTGGTTTGTGAGTTTTTCGGGCCGAGAGAAACAGGAATGATCTGTTCTTCTGTAGGAAGCTCAATGGTGCCGTATTTTCCTCCACCGCCGGGGATGATGATTACCTTATGTTCGCGAAACGCCTGGATCGCCTCGACAATCGCCGGGATCGTTACTTTTGCGACTTCATGGATGTCAGCATCGAGAATCACCGCTATTTCACTGCCAAACGCAGCGATGAGTTCATCCCATCGCTTGGTAACACTTTGGGTAAACGGTGTATGTTGCCCAAGTGCTTTTGTAATAATTTCTGAGAGAGGAATAAGATAAATATACGGTGGTCGATGATCAGGGTGACGGGGTTCTTTGAAGGTAGCTATCTCTCTAATACGATCTCTTACACCTTTTTTGATCCGTTTACCGCAGCTGCATTTCCATCGTCGTTTGATCGCCTCATCAAGAGTATAATGAGTAAAGCAAGAGATGCATGCGGTCTCGTTGTATTTTCCCTCCTGTGGCGGTAAACCAACGTTTAACACCGGTTTATTACCACTGGTGCGAAGTATCGCTTTCTTAATCTCTTGAAATGTTGTATCGTGTAATTCAAAACGGGTGAACTCCCTTGCAAGTCGTACCGGATGTGGGCTATGACAATCGGAGTTCGTAAGAAATGTGAGTCGATGGAGCTCCTGGATTGTATCCGCATAATCAGAGTCAGCGCTTAACCCAAGCTCGACAAAGGAGATGTATGATGCAAGATCACCGTAGCAGTCCTCCAGAGAAGAATGGTACGCGTACATCGCAGTCCATGGAGTGAACGCATGGGCAGGACCGATAAGACAATCAACGTCTTTTGCAAGTGTTGCTAGTTCTACACCGTTCATATCGACGTTTGGTCGTCCGTCTGTCTCAATGTTTTTTGATTTCGGCTTGATCTTTTCTTTGAAGGTCTCTACGGCAGAAAAACTAGGAAAATAGAGGAGATGGTGAACCCGATGGTTATCCTCAACTTCAGCGCTGAGAATAAATCGTGTACCATTCATTTCAAATGTTCCGTCATCGATGACGGTGCAGGTCTTGATTTCTTTTTGCCACGCTCCATGCAGACAGTCTCCAGTTGCCAGGACATTGATTCCTTTTCGAGGTGCCTCTACGGAAAGAGAGGCTATCGTCATTTTATCGCTAGTTGCACCAGAATATCTGGAATGTATATGCAAGTCAGCATTAATCAGCATGAGTGTTCCCTGTTTTCAATCAGATTATTTTTCCTTCTTCTCTTCATTGACTTCTTCTTGTTTCTTCTTTTTTTCTTTCAGAATAGGAAATGTCTCTTTTTCTTCAAAGAATTTCGCGTGCGCTGAAATTTCGATAAGACCTGCCATGATCAGGAGAATACCGGCAAACATCAGCAGATAGACTCCTATCCCGAAACCCCATTGCAGATGCACAGATCCTCCTCCATCAACCCCGGAGAGTTGGACAGTGTATTGACCGTTGAATGGAGCTGCAGACACCGCATTCATCGCACTGAACACATCGGTATTTCCTTTGATATTGACAGGAGCGAACTGAGGAATAACAGATCCGACCGCCAGGACAAAAATAAATATCAGGATGAAGGGTACTAGGAGTCGGATCCCGCGGAGAATATATTTTTTACCGAGTTTTTTACTCTGTGAAATTCCAATCGTTGAAAGGACAAGGAACACAAGTCCAATACCTAAAATGAGGTAGAAGGGGAGAGTAAACGTCCCAAGAGGAACCGGCCCACTTCGGTCAGGAAGCCGTATTTGTATTCCATTGATGCCATCAATCGAGACTGCATTGAACGTGCCTGTTTCCTGGTACGATGGTATGGAGACATTTGCTGCAACGGTGTACCACGGAAGGAATAAACCGATGATCGCAACGATGATCGCAACAATACAAAGGATGTTCCCGATGCTTTTTGCGTTTACGCCATCAATGTAGAAGAGCGAGAGTTTTCGAGGTCCGAGACCATGCTTCTTATGGCGTCGGTAGATGAAAAAGCCAAGGAGAAGAAGAGACAGCAAGGTAACAAGGAAAAACAACATGACGAAGTTATAGACGAACCATTCGAGGATGAAGACCGCATCGTTTGCTGGTTGTAGGCTTCCCGCCCAGTAAAGAGGCTGCCACATGGTACCATCTTCTCTAAACATAGGTCCATTTGGTCCTGCTTCCCCCAGGATCGCTGCTTCAGCTGCCGATGATTGATCTGCTCCAGCCCAGCCCCAATGTCCTGCAAAGTTTAACCAGGGTTGATCCTTTAATATTTCCACAGAGTAATCAGTGACTGGTCGTAATGTCTTTCCGTTATCGCCAACATCGTCACTAGCTAAGCCAATTTTCCCGGAGTAAGGTTTGATGTAGTTGGCATGGCTTCCTCGTGCTACATAGACTTTCACGTGATTTCCTTCTTTTTCTGCCTGGCTCCAGGTTGCTGTTTGGCCTGCGTAATGCTGACTGAACATCACTTGGGTTGGTTGTTCCCCGGAGAGAACAACTTGGATCATCTCCCAGTCGCCTTCATGGCGATTTATATCCCCTCCGTTGAACGCGTAGAAAAACCAGTATTGAATGATGTTGCTTGTTGTATCAACATGAGCGTAGACTTTGTACCCTAGCGTCGCCATCTTACTCTGATAATCATTCTCGATACCATTGTCGCCTACCGCTACAGTTCCTCGTTGATTGTCAAGATAATATTTATCCAAGGTGTAGTTCGATAGTATCGTTGCAGTTGGTGATATAGAAATCGGGGTCGGGTTACCGATCTCATATAAATAGGAATTATCGAAAGCGTAAGAGACATCCACAGGATAACATTTCTCGCCGTCTACGAAATATAAGATAGGAGCATAGCGTTCTGCGTTTTGATCAGTGAGAGCAGCTGCAGTACCAACAATACTACTTCCCATTATCATTAGGCCTATACAGAGTGTTATCATGATGATTTTTTTATCCATAGTCCTCCACTGCATGGGGGATACCTTACTGCTTATTTAATTCTTCTTAAAAAGGTGAAAAAAAGAGGGGTTACAAGAAAAAGTATAAATACCCATTTATGTACTCACAAATGTTAAGTACTTTACTAAACTTTATAATATGTTAAGATTTCCTTAGGAAAGAGATGATTTGAAATTATTAAGGTCCACCCGATAGTAACCTTTATTAGGCTTTACTCCATATGAGTCTCCTGTAAAGCTACCCTAGGAAAATGGGATAATAAACTCTAACATAAGACAACCAGAACTAGTGTAGACTTTGTAACGAGGCATTTCCTATGAAAGACCATAAAGTATTACTAGAAAGCTCATATGATTCCGACAAAATCCAGGTGCTTGAAGGACTCGAATCGGTACGGAAAAACCCAGGGATGTACATCGGCAGTACCGATGCCCGAGGATTACATCATCTTGTCTATGAAGTTGTTGACAACGCGGTTGATGAAGCACTCGCAGGATATTGTACCACAGTATTAGTGTTTCTTCATAAAAACGGGGCGGTCTCTGTAGCTGATAACGGTCGAGGTATCCCAGTTGATATCCATGAGAAATACAAAAAACCAGGCGTAGAGCTTGTGCTGACCACGCTATATTCTGGGGGTAAATTCGACGGACAAGCGTACAAGGTATCAGGAGGGCTACATGGTGTTGGTGTATCCTGCGTCAACGCACTTTCAAAATGGTTGGAGGTCAAAGTAAGGAGAAACAGCAAAGAATATCATCAGAGGTACGAACGAGGTAAAACAGCAACTGATCTGAAAATCATTGGAAAAGCAAACGACACAGGTACCACCGTGACGTTCTTACCGGATAACGATATTTTTGAGACAACAGAGTTTGACTATGATATCGTTGCCACTCGTCTGCGTGAGATGGCTTTTCTCAACGCTGGTCTGCAGATGGAAATCACTGATGAGCGAACCGATAAACATGAGGTATTTCGATACGACGGTGGAGTCAGTGAGTTCGTCACCCATATCAATAAAAATAAGGTACCATTGCATCCGAAACCCATTTATCTGCAAGGGGAAAAAGATGCGGTTCAAGTTGAAGTCGCGCTGCAATACACCGATGGATACACGGAAAATATCCACACCTTCGCAAATAACATTAACACGATAGAGGGAGGAACACATCTCATAGGATTCAAAGGGGCGTTAACCAGGGTACTAAATGATTACGGACGGAAGAATAAGCTCTTTGATGAGAGTTTTAGTTTGAGCGGGGAGGATTCACGAGAAGGAATCACCGCGATCGTCTCCATTAAAGTTCGTAAACCACAGTTTGAAGGGCAAACCAAGTCAAAGCTGGGGAATTCCGAGGTCCGTGGGATTGTTGAAAGTATCACGTCTGAGAAGTTATCTGAGTTTTTTGAGGAAAACCCACCAGTTGCTCATATGATCATTGATAAAGCAATGCTTTCGAGCAAGGCTCGTGAGGCAGCACGAAAAGCACGGGAGCTTACCAGGAGAAAAGGATTGTTGGAATCCTCTGCACTTCCTGGCAAGCTTGCAGACTGTTCCACCCGTGACCCAAGCCAATCAGAAATCTATCTGGTAGAAGGAGATTCCGCTGGTGGCTGTTTCTCAGGTGATACGAAAATTGCCCTTCTCGATGGAAGAAACATTACCTTCGAACAGCTCGTTGAAGAGGACAAGCAAGGAAAAAGAAATTTCTGTTACACGATAAAACACGATGGGACAATCGGTGTTGAAGAAATCCTTCACCCTCGTGTTACAAGACGAAACGCAGAGGTGATTAAACTTATCCTTGATAATGGCCAGGAAATCATTTGCACTCCAGATCATCTGTTTATGACAAGAGATTGGGGATACAAAAAGGCAAAAGAGCTTACGATAAAAGATTCTCTGATGCCTCTGAGACGACAGTTTTCCAGACCAGGAAAAAGGATTACTATCGACGGGTATGAATTGGTGTACGATAACAAAGAACACCGATGGATTTTTACACATCTGCTTGCAGATCAATGGAACATCGAAAATGAAAAATACTCTCCCAATCTTGGACCGCACAGACATCATCTGGATTTCAATAAACTAAATAATAATCCATCCAATCTTATCAGATGCAACAAAGAAGAACACTGGAAGATCCATAGCGACTGCGCACAAAAAACACTCCACACTGAGAAAGCAAAGGAAAAATGCAGGATGACAAAACAGACAAAGGAATTCAAGGAAATGATGAGTAACAGGATGAAGCAACCTCAAACAAGAAAAATACTTAGTGAACAAGCACGCGAGCAATGGAAAAACCCGGCATATAAAGAATTTATGAAGCAGAAATATCTTGAGTTTTATTACAAAAACGAAGAATACAGATTACAAGTATTACAAAGACTGAAAAATGAACAAAATATCTATTGGAATGATACAAAGAATAGAGAACAACAATCTCATCGTGTGAGAGAATTTTTTGAGAAACATCCTGAAAGACGGTTTTATCTTTCTGCGATTGCTCAGAAGCAATGGCAAGACGAACAATTGCTGGCATGGAGATGTAATAAAACAAAAGAACAGTGGACTCCTGAATTCAGGGCGAAGAGAAAAGAGGCATATAATAGAACATATTATGAAAAAACAATCCATGCGTTGCACGCAATCTATGAAGAGCAGAGATGTCTGAATGTCAAAGAATACGACAGGGTGAGAAGACAAACCCACAATAAAAATCTACTTAGATTTGATACGTTTGTGGAACGGTTTTTCAGCGGCGATGAACAAGCAGCAAGGGACGCTGTAACATATTATAATCATAAGATCGTAGGCATCGTTCCTTTACAGGAAAAAATGGATGTGTACGATATCGAAGTTCCTCAAGGCCATAACTTTGCTCTCGCATGTGGCATCTTTGTTCATAACAGCGCGAAGCAAGCTCGTGATAAAGAATTCCAAGCGATTCTCCCCTTGCGAGGGAAAATCTTGAATGTGGAAAAAGCGCGAATGGACAAGATTTTAAAAAGTGAAGAAATCCTGCATTTGATCACCGCGGTCGGAACCGGTATTGCTGAGGAGTTCAACATTGAGAATGCTCGGTACCATCGGATTATTCTGATGACTGATGCTGATGTCGACGGGGAACATATCCGGATCTTGTTGCTGACGTTTTTCTTCCGGTATATGCGGCCGTTGATTGAGAAAGGATATTTGTATATTGCACAACCACCGTTGTATAAAATAACGAAAGGAAAGACGGTGGAATACGCGTTTTCAGAACAAGAAAGAGTACAGAAAGCTAAACAGCTTGGAGAAACAGGGCTTGGTATTCAACGGTATAAGGGTCTTGGTGAGATGAATCCGCAACAGCTCTGGGAAACGACGATGGATCCTGAGAGTCGGATGATGTTACAGGTGACAATTGAGAACGCGGTAGAGGCAGATGAGTTGTTTACAATTCTGATGGGTGAGGCTGTTGAACCACGGAAAGTGTTTATTGAACAACACGCAAAGGATGTGGTGAATCTGGATATCTGAGGTGGAGAAAGATGGCTGAGATTAACAAGAAAAACGATCAACCACGTGATATTAACGAGGAAATGAAACGTGCTTTTATTGATTATTCCATGAGCGTGATTATGAGTCGGGCCCTCCCGGACATTCGTGATGGGTTAAAACCGGTTCATCGAAGAATTTTACATGCGATGAATGAAATGGGAATGGGGTATGAGAAATCGTATAAGAAATCTGCTCGAGTTGTGGGAGAAGTGCTCGGTAAGTACCATCCGCATGGCGACCAAGCGGTGTACGATTCGTTAGTAAGAATGGCTCAGGATTTCTCATTACGATATCCATTGATTGCTGGTCAAGGTAATTTTGGTTCTGTCGATGGTGATAGCGCCGCAGCTATGAGATATTGTGTCACAGGTGATGCTATGGTCTTGACTGATCAAGGGATCGTAGACATTAAAGACATAGCGCCTGGCGAAGAGACGGAAATCAATGTACAAATTGTTAATTATCAGAACCAAAAAACTCATGCATCGAAATTTTTCAACTCTGGAAAACATCCAACAATATACCTGCGGACTCAACAAGGGTATGAATTAGAAGGATCGTATAATCATCCGGTAATAACCTGGGTCAATGATCATGGTATTCCTCACCTGAAATGGAAAATGCTTTCTGAAATAACAAAAAATGATTATGTGGTGTTAAGTAGATCCTCTCACTGTTTTCCTGAAAAAAATATTTCGTTAAGACAATATCATCCTTTGGTTAGTAAAAGAACGAAAATCTTTCAATTACCACAAACGATGAATGAGGAACTAGCTTTTCTCTTAGGTGCTCTGGTATCTGAAGGAAGTTTTCACCAGAAGCAAATACTGTTCAATAACCTCAATAAAGAGTATTACAACAAAGTGAAAAAAGCAATTCTTCATCAGTTCCCGGAAATTAAACTCTACGAGCGTACGTTACCAAAGTGTCACTGTGTTGAATTAAGTATTTATTATACCCATGTCGTTGAATTTTTAAAGAATATTGGATTAACACAAACTACATCCGCGAAAAAGGAAATACCATTCACGGTTCTACAATCAACCCGTGGATGCATCGCGAGTTTCCTTAGCGGGTTATATGAAGGCGACGGCTCAGTGTCATATAAAGTAGATAAACGACATGGTGGAAAATCCATTGAGCTAACCTATCTATCAAATAGTAAAAAACTCATCCATCAACTGAAGACAGTATTGCTTAATTTTGAGATAATTACAACTCTACCGTATAAAGATAAACGAAACCCATGCTACAAGCTGATAATCTCTGATGTGAATAACATAAAAAAATTCCAGGAGAACATTGGTTTTTCCTGTTCAAAAAAACAAAAACGTTTAGCACAGGTTAAAGGTTTGAACACAACACGCATGAGTAAAAACGATTTTATTCCTTTTCTTGCAGATTATTTACGTGCCAAATACAATGACCCATTGTTCCATCGATATAATTATGATCGTTATAACAATCTGCGGAGAAACTACAGTCTTCTGATGAAAAAACTTGATGCAGTTGATAGAAAACTTATCGACGATATCCTTCATTATGAGTATTTCTTTAATCGAATATACGAAATTACACCAACCTCTGAGGAAAAAACAGTGTATTCTCTTCGCGTTGACAGCCCATGCCATTCGTATATTGCGAATGGTTTTATCAACCATAATACTGAAACAAAAATGGCCAAGATCACAAAGCTTATGCTGCAGGATATCGAGAAAGAAACAGTTGAATGGCGTGACAATTTTGATGGTACTTTAAAAGAACCTGAGGTTCTTCCAGCGATTTTACCGAATCTTCTCGTGAATGGATCGTCTGGTATCGCGGTTGGTATGGCCACGAACATGGCGCCTCATAACATCTGTGAGGTGATAGATGGTACTATCCGGATGATTGACGCTCCTGAGACATCGACTGCGGAGTTAATGGAGATTATTAAAGGACCTGATTTTCCCACAGGCGGGATTATCTATGGTCGTGGTGGGATCCTTTCTGCGTATTCCACAGGACGCGGCTCACTTGTTGTCCGTGCGAAAACCTCCATTGAGGAAGGCGAACAAAAAAATAAAATCATTGTTCATGAGCTGCCGTATCAGGTGAATAAATCTGTTCTTCTGCAAACAATCGCTGAGCTTGTCAAAGAGAAGAAAATTGAGGGCATCTCTGATCTTCGCGATGAAAGTGATCGAAAAGGCATGCGTATTGTTATTGAGTTGAAACGTGACGCCATCGATGATGTTGTGTTGAATCAATTGTTTGAACATACTGAGTTACAATCTTCGTTTGGTGTGCTGAATCTTGCGATTGTCAAAGGTGAGCCAAAGGTTCTGATGCTGAAAGAAATTCTTCAGCATTATATTGAATATAGAATAGAAATTATTACGCGACGTACCACCTATGATCTGAAGAAAGCGAAAGAAAAAATGCACATCCTTGAAGGCCTCATGATTGCGCTGCGGAACATCGATGAAGTCATTAAGATCATCCGACAGAGCAAAGAAGTTGAAGAAGCAAAAAATCGACTGATAACGCGCTTTAAACTTTCTGAGATTCAAGCAAAAGCCATCCTTGATATGAGGCTGCAGAAACTCACTGGCATGGAAATCGAGGCTGTTGAAAAAGACTACAAAGAAACCAAACAACTGATTGAACAACTCAAAGCCATCCTTGCAGACAAGCAAAAGATCCTTGCTGAAATCAAACGAGAGTTACTCGAAATTAAGGAAAAATTTGGTGACGCGCGACGCACCCAGATCGTGGAAGGAGACGCAGGCATCGATATAGAAGATCTCATACCTGTCCAGGAAGTCGTTGTAACCATTACAAAAGACGGTTATATTAAACGTATTCCGACGGAAACCTATCATACACAACATCGTGGCGGGAAAGGACTTATTGGTGTACGGCCAAAAGAAGAAGATTTCGTAGTTGATTCGTTTATCACCAGCACCCATGATTATCTGATGTTTTTCACGAATCACGGGCGGGTTTACTGGATGAAAGGCTATAAGATCCCTGAAGGAGACCGTCATGCAAAAGGAAAAGCCATCATCAACTTACTCCCACGACTTGAAGAAGGAGAAAAAATTGAAACCGCGGTCCCTATCCATGAGTTTGATGATAAACATTTCTTGATTTTTACAACAAAACAAGGCACGATTAAAAAGACGGTGTTGTCTGCGTATGGTAATATCCGCGTGAATGGGATCATTGCCATAAAACTTGAGGAAGGCGATGAGCTTATGGGCGTGGAGCTCTCCGATGGAACCAAGACCGTGATGATCGCAACCGCTGGTGGTCAGGCCTGCAGGTTTAACGAAAAGGAACTCAGGCCGATGGGACGGGCAACCAGGGGCGTGATTGGTATCCGGCTTAAGAACAAGAAGGATGCGGTGGTCGCTTTGACCGTGGTGGATATCACAGGTTCGTTGTTTACGATTACAGAAAACGGTTTTGGGAAACGATCCCCGATTGATGAATACCGGATGACTCATCGGGGAAGCAAAGGAGTACGAACAATTGTTACCAACGAGCGAAACGGGAACGTGGTGTTCGTTAGTCAGGTCACTGATGAAAACGAGCTGATTATTACTACAGAGCATGGAATGACCGTACGAATAGCGGTACGGGACATCAGGGAACAAGGTCGGAACACGATGGGTGTACGAATCATGCGTTTGAACGAGGGCGACAAGGTTGTTTCTGTCACTATTACAAAAATGTTGTCCGAAAACGGAGTGGAATGCAAGGTTGCATCAGTAGAACAGATGCCGATCGGTATGATTGCTGAACAGCCCCAGAAAGAAGAACCAGCACCAGTTGAAGAGGCTGAGGAATTACCAAAAGAGGTCAAAGAATCCTTTCCGGTTGTTAAACCAGCGGAACCCAAAAAAACAGTAAAGAAGCCTAAGGAATCAAGAAAAATCGAGAAGCCGAAGAAAGAAAAAGTAAAGATGGTACCGTTAATAAAAGGCAAAGGAAAACCACTGAAAATAAAAAAAGCAGCACCAGCGAAAAAGAAACCGGTTCAAAAGAAGAAGGTAAAACCAGTGAAAAAACCAAAAGCAGTAAAACCAAAGAAGGTTAAAACAAAACCGGTGAAAAAACTAAAGAAAAGTAAACCAGTCAAGAAAGGAAAAGTGGTAAAGACAAAGAAACCTCAGAAGAAAAAAATCTCTGAAAAGAAAAAACCAAAGCGAAAATGATACATTAGGCTGATGGAACAGGTTGTTTTTCTGTTTCCTTTTTCTTTTTCTTCGGACATTCAGAGTTAATACAGAGTTCCCATGTCGGTCGTCCTTTCATTTTCACTTTAACAATAGGGGTGTTGCAGGCGTCACACAGTTTCGTCGTCATCGTCAGACCGCCTTGTTGAGGTAGTGAATACGTGTTCGTACACTCCGGGTACCCGGTGCAGCCGACAAACCGTTTCGCTTTCTTAGATACCCGGACCACCAGTGGTTTCCCGCATTTCGGACATGTTCCAATCGTATTTTGCTCTCTGACAGCGTTGGTGATATTTGTTTTAATCTTCTCTTTCTCAGGCTCAAGTTCCTGCATTACTTTCGTGAGCATCTCTCGTGATTCCTTTACGGTTGCGTCCAGTGTCTTTTTTCCTTCTGCGATTTCATTCATGTCTGATTCTAGCTCAGCGGTCATTTTTGGTTTTACCACATCACAGTTTATCAACGCATCAACAACCGCGATCGCAGTTGACGTCGGAATAGGAGTCGCTCCGGTGACATACTTTCGACTGTATAATTTACTGATAATCTCATGACGAGTAGATTTCGTGCCTAGTGAAAGCTGCTCCATCTTCCCGATCAATGCCCCTTGGGTGTACCGCTGTGGTGGTTTTGTCGTGTCTTCCTTGACAAAGATCTGGACGATGTCAAGTTTCTCCCCCTCGATCAGTTCCGGTAGTGTTTTCTTTTTGTCTTTGATGTAGGGGTAGAGATTTTTCCAGTGTGATTCCACAAGCCGGTACCCGCTGGTGATAAATTTCTCCCCGGAGATATCGAACCATACATCGGTTGTCTCAGAGATCGCGTCTTTTGCTAGTGTCGCAAAAAACCTCCGGCAGATAAGCTCATAGATTGCTGCTTGGTCAGCGCTGAGTTTTTTAGACGGCGCATCAACAGGGTGAATCGGGGGGTGATCGGTTGTTTGTTGTTTCCCTCGTGTTGGGTAGCTCCTTCCGTTCGTTTGTACTTCTTGGACTTCTTTAGAAAACTGAGCAGCTGAGAGTTTCTGTAAAATACCGCTAATGTTCAATGACGGGGGATAGACAGTGTTGTCTGTTCGTGGGTACGACGTCAACCCTGTCATATAGAGTTCTTCTGCGATGCTCATTGCCTTTGCCGCGGAAAAACCAAGATAAGAGGCTGCTTGTATAAACGTAGTGGTGTTGAATGGAGTTGGTGGAAGCTCGCTGTTCACGATTTTCTTTACTTCCTTTACCAATGCTTCTTTGCTTTCCTTGATTTTCGTATAGATCTCTTGAGCGAGGTGTTCTTCTCGGAATATGCCGTGTTCATGATTGGTATCCAAGGGTTTGTCTTTTTTGAGTCGAGCGATAATCTGCCAATATGGTTTTGGTACAAAGTTTTTAATCTCTTTTTCTCGTTCGACAAGTAAAGCAAGGGTTGGTGATTGTACCCGTCCGATTGAAAGGAAATCTCGCCCGAGTCGATGAGACGTCAAGGAAATAAATCGCGTGAGCACCGCCCCCCATACCAAATCAATGACTTGTCGTGCTTCACCAGCGCTGGAAAGGTTATAGTCCACCTCAGTGAGGTTGTCAAATGCGGTGTTAATCTCAAAAGGGGTAATAGCGCTGTATCTGGCTCGTTTTATTTGTGTAATGTTTTGGTTGTAGCTTTTCAGAAGGTTGACAACTTCGACACCGATGAGTTCCCCTTCTCGGTCAAAATCAGTCGCAACAATGAGGAAGGGGGTGTTTTCAACCAGGGTTTTTAACGCTAAGGCGATCCCTTTTTCACTAACGTTTTTTAAGGGTTCTACGTTAATCAGTTCGTGAGGAGCGATCTTGTTCCATTGGTTAAAATCACTGGGGTAATCCAGGTTGATGATGTGTCCTTTTAATCCGATGACGCTCCATGGTTCATTGTCTTTTGTGAAGTCGTACACAGGTATTTTTCCGAGATACGTGCTTTTTGTTTTTCCCCCGGAAAGAATGTACGCGATTCGTCTCGCCGCAATGTTTTTTTCACAAATGATAAGCTTCATGGTTGGTCCTAGCTTGAAAAGTCAACATAAAGATTAGATATAATTAGTTTACGATAGTCAAAAAAGGTAGGTTGAAACTATTTATATGGTCATGGTATTTCCTGATGTGAGATTATGAAAATCCAAATAATCCTGGGGTCGTCTTCTGATATGCCGGTTGCTGAGAAAGCAAAAACAATTTTTGAGGAATTTGGAGTTGATTACGATATCAAGGTTGCATCTGCGCATCGAACACCGGAGGTACTTAAAAAGCTCGTAGAGAAAAGCAATGCTGATGTGTTTATTGGGATTGCTGGGCTTTCCGCAGCTTTACCAGGGACCATTGCTGCTCATACCATTAAACCAGTAATTGGTGTGCCGGTGTGTGGGAAGGTGAATCTTGATGCGATTCTTTCTATCATTCAAATGCCACCAGGGATTCCCGTGGGAGCAGTGGGCCTTGACCGGGGCGAGAACGCGGCGTTGCTTGCTGTTGAAATCCTTGCAGTTAGTGATAAAAAATTAACAAAGAAATTGGAAAATTACCGGAAAAAGATGCGGGAGAAGGCACTGTCGAAATAGAGGTTTATCAGATGTTTAATCCGGAGAAATTCATCGAAAAAACAATTCCAAATCTTCAGAAAGATATTCAGAGAAAAGCACTTATTGCATTCTCCGGTGGTGTTGATAGTACTGTGTGTGCGGCATTAGTGAATAAAGCGATTGGTGACCGGTTGATTGCTGTACATGTGAACACAGGGTATATGCGGAAGAATGAGCCTGAACAGGTTAAACAGATGATGGAAGATCTGTCGTTGAACTATCGTTTCGTTGATGCAAGTAAAGAGTATTATGCTGCTTTGAAAGGTGTGGAAGACCCTGAGAAGAAACGAAAGATCATCGGGGAAAAGTTCATCAGAATATTTGAAAAAGTTGCCAGAGAAGAAAAAGTCGATTACTTGGTGCAGGGGACGATTGCGCCTGACTGGATTGAATCTGGTGGGGGCTTGCGTGATACCATTAAATCGCATCATAATGTTGGTGGATTGCCCAATGATATGAGGTTGAAGTTGGTTGAACCGCTCCGTGATTTGTATAAAGATGAGGTGCGGAAAGTCGCCCGCGTTCTCCATTTGAAGGTTTCAGAACGACAGCCGTTTCCTGGCCCAGGGCTCGCGATTCGGATCATCGGTGAGCCAACACCAGAACGCACCGAACTCGTACGAGAAGCATGTGATATTGTTGAAAAGGAAATTGAGCGTGCATCTGAACAAGGACTCATGGAACGCCCGTGGCAGTATTTTGCGGTACTTATCCCGATAAAAACCGTTGGAGTTCATGGTGATAAACGAGCCTATGGGAATACGATCGCGATCCGTGCGGTGCAAAGTGTCGACGCGATGACCTGTCATTATAGCACGATTCCTCATGAGGTGCTGGATACGATTTCTACGAAAATCACTAATACCTTAAAGGAGAAAGTGAACCGTATCGTCTATGATGTGACGAATAAACCTCCGGGGACTGTTGAGTGGGAATAAACGTATGGTACGAATCTACGTAATTGATAACGGTGGGCAATGGACGCATCGCGAATGGCGTACCCTGCGGGACCTCGAGGTTGAGACGAACATCGTACCGAACACGACACGTCTTAAGGATTTACAAAAAGAGAACATACAAGGACTGGTTCTCTCCGGTGGGGCACCACGAATAGGGCTTGATAGCAGCCTAGGGAACTGCGCTGAGTATTTAGAGAAGGCGGACTTTCCGATCCTTGGAATATGCGCCGGACATCAGTTCATGGCACGTCATTTTGGTGGTGAGGTGAAACCATCGACGATACCAGAGTTTGGGCAGGTTGAATTGACGTTATGTAATAATGATGATCCATTGTTTAAAGGTGTTTCACAAAAGTCGATTGTGTGGGAATCACACAATGACGAGGTGACTGTTTTACCAAAGGATTTTATTAAAATTGCAGAAAGTGAAAACTGTAAGATCCAGGCGATGCGACATAAGAAAAAACTTCTCCATGGTTTGCAGTTTCATCCTGAAGTGGAGCATACTGAATACGGAGAGCAGATCTTTAAGAATTTTATAAAACTATGTCAAGGGTAATGAAGTTTCATAACACAACTGAAAATCCCGTTGTGATAAGCAATTGGAAAGTTAATTATTTTTTTCTAACTAGTGCACTTCGGTATATCGTTTCGACGAGTACGATCAGGAGAAAGAAAAAAATCAACACACCCACAAAACTACCAATTACATAGAGTACGATTGTAAAGAGATCATCATCTGAGAAAAGAACATTATTGACTCCGAAGTAACTAACGCCCAGCAGAGCAATAAAAAACATAATGGAGAGAACTACTGCCAGGATAAATTCCAAAAAATAATTTTTCTTTTTAGGACTTTTAGGGGCATCTTCTGTTTCGTCCAAAAGTTCTAATACCTCTTTCTTTTCTTTTGTCAGTTCGACAGATTCTTCTGCGTTTTCTTCTTTGATTTCTTCTTTTCGCTCTAAGGTTTGTTTTTTCTCATTTGAAATTGCGTCTATGAATTTCTTATATTCAGTCTCGGAATCAAAGAGAAGAGATGCTCCTTGGTACCCGCAGTCCTTACATACTTCTTTCCACGAGGATAATCCAGATATTATGCCGTCGCCGAGTGTCCCAATACCGATATTTTTACTTCCACAATTCGGACATGCGGTAATTTCCATCGTTCACACCATCGATTATTTCCATCGTTTGAACAGAGAATGTTGGAGGCCAAGTTGATCAAAGACTTTTCCAACAATAAAATCAACTAACTCTTCAATGTTTTTTGGTTGATGATAAAATGCAGGCATCGCAGGTAAGATGATCGCTCCGCTTTCTTTTGCAGCTAGCATGTTTCTAATCCCTGGTACATCAAGTGGTGTTTCACGAAGAACCAGAATCAATTTTCTTCCTTCCTTCAAACAACAGCTCGCTGCTCGTGATGTCAACGAATCTCCGTATCCATTGGCGATCGCAGAGAGCGTTTTCATACTACAAGGAATAACAATCATGCCATCGAGAGGGAATGAACCGCTTGCTGGACCAGCATATAAATCATCGTTGTCGTAGACGACGGCTACTTTTTTCTTGATAGCATTAGAGGTGTACCTGGTTTCGTGGTTGATGATCTTTTTTGCTGCTTCGGAGATAACAAGATGTACCTCGTGTCCCGCTTTGTTCAACTCTTGTAGTAATCGGATCCCGTAGATACTACCGGAAGCTCCCCCGATGCTAACAAAATATCTCATATCTTACAGTCCTTCTATTGCGGTAACAATATCGGTGAGTGTTGTTTTAAAATGCTTGTCTTTTTCAATCGCAGTACCAGTAATGATGATGTCTGCTCCTGCACGTACTTTTTCTTTGGCGGTCTTGGAGTCTCGGATACCACCACCGACGATGACAGGGATAGAGGTGTTTTTCTTCACCGCCTGGATCATCTCATTTGGAACCGGTGTTGGAGCACCAGAGCCAGCCTCAATATAGAAAAACTTCATGCCAAGGTATTCTGCGGCAAGGGCATATCCCACCGCGGTTTGAGGATCGTCTCTTTTGATTAACTCAGCTTCTCCGACACGACCAGCAGTCATTCCTGGTTCTACAATCACATATCCCATGGAAATCGGTTCAAGTCCTGAGTATTTGACAAATGGCGCTCCTTTGACATGCTCCCTGATCACGTAATCCAGATTATTTGAGTTGAGGAGACTCATGAAGAAGACCGCATCAGCGTATTTACTCAGGAATTTCGCGCTAGAGGGAAACAGGATGACAGGCAGATCTGAATTTTTTTTGATGGCTTGAACGGTTTCATCTACCCGTTTCTGCGACAGGAGGGTAGACCCACCAACAAGGATCGCGCTACTTCCGGCGTCAGAAACTGTCTGTGCAATTTGTCCAGCAACACTTGGTTTTTGTTTATCCGGGTCGAGGAGTGCGAAATGAAGTCTCTTTTTCCGTGCTAGTTCAACAATCGTATCTGCGATAGTCATTAGGGGTTAAAGAACACCGGATGTATTTATGTTTTATGCCTTGGGGAGAAGGTCGCAGATTAACTTTTCTGAACATGCGGCAAGAACACTGGTTCTCTCCACTAAATTAAAATCCATATCCAGGTCGTCGCCGGAGATGGTTTTGACAAAACCCCCTGCCTCCCGAACAATCAGGGTGGACGCGGCGATATCAATGACTCGAATAATGTCCTTTCCCACGAAATAATAATCAAGGGCGCCGATTGCGACCATGCACATCTCAAGGGATGCTGAACCCAATGATCGAACGTTACCTTTTTTTGATAAAGAACCGGCTCTTGAGGTATGGTTCTTCCCCAGAGAAATCGATGAAAGCATCTCAGGAGAAGGCACCTCACAGACCCGGATTGGTGTGTTGTTGAGAAACGCACCATGATGTTTCTCGGCGGTGAACACATCGCCCGTTGGGATGTTTTTTACAATACCATATTCGATATCGCTGATCTTCGATGTACCTATAGCTAAGGAGACGGAGTAGAACGGGATGCCCCGATACGCATTTCGTGTTCCATCCACCGGGTCTAACACGAACACGTACTTACCGCCAAAATCAACAAACCCTATCTCTTCACTGAGTAAATTTATCTTTATCTCTGATTTTTTTAGTATTTTGAGTGCAACATCCTCAGCGACTTTATCAATATAGGAGGTGGGTGTTCCATCAGCCCCAAGGCCGATGGTTTTCCCAAGTTTATAGAAATTATTCTTAGCTTCCTTTTTTACTTCTTTGCTGATTTTTTCTACAATCTGATGAGCAAGATGTTTTAGTTTTTCATCCATGTGTTATCCCCTGATGTTGATACCAAGATAGGTGAGCATCCAACTGATGTAAAGGGTGAGTATAATCATAATCACTGCAGCAAGAATTATTCCAATGAAGATAGCAAGCAAAGATTTGGAGAATTTTAAATCAAAAAGATACGCGATCAATGCACCTGTCCATGCACCAGTGAAGGGAACAGGTAATGCAACAAACGCAAATAAGCCAAGATACTGATACTTTCTGATTCTACCATCTGCTTTCTTTCGTGTTCGTGCAAACAACCAATCCATAATCTTTGCCCAAAATGTGTACTTTCGAAGGAATTTTTCAACGTAGCGAAAAAACAGAAGGATAAACGGGATCGGCAACATATTCCCTGCAATAGCAAGAGGAAACGCTTGCCACCACTCCCATCCATACTGCAGCATCGAAAATGGTATCACATACCGTGCTTCGAGCCAGGGTACCATGGAGAAAAAAAATATTTGAAACCATTGCGGTAAAAAGTCAAGCATGTATTATACTCCAACGAGCTTGCCAAATCCTTGTTTCACGAACATCTGATGGTCGTCTATAACTTTTTCTCCCCTGATGAAAATCATGGAGGGGAAGATCGCAGGGAATCCTTCGAACGGTGTCCACCCGCATTTTGAATGAAGCTTTTCTGCTGTTATCGTCTCTGTTTTTTTCAAATCAACAACAATGAAATCGGCATCTCGCCCAACCTCTATTTTTCCTTTTGGGAGGTTCAGGAGCTGCGCAGGTCGTTCACAGAGTAGAGTCAAGAGAGTACTGAGTTTGATTTGTTCTTTTTTCATAGCGGTAAGCAAGAGAGGATACATAGTTTCAACTCCGGGCAGGCCTGAGGGAGCATCGTCAAACTCAACGTTTTTTTCTTCTCCAGTGTGTGGCGCGTGATCTGATTCAAAGACATCGATAAGCTTGTTGTTCACGCCGTACCAGAGTGTATCGCGATCAAAACTTGATCGGATCGGGGGATTTACTTTATATAACGTCTGTTTAGTGTTAAGGGAATGCACATCAAAGAAAAGATGATGAGGGGTGACTCCAACGCTTACATGGTTTGGTTTTGTTCGTAGCATCTCAAACCCTTCACAGGAAGAAAGATGGCAGATGTGAATCGGTGAAGAAAGACCAGTGGAGTTGTTAAGGATGGTTCTGATAGCGGTTTCCTCGCATTCCGCGGATCGACATCGAAGATGATCAACAAGATTGCTCTCTCGGTCTTCATGTGTTTTAAGACAGTGTTCGTCTTCAGCGTGAATCAATGTTATTTTCTTTGTTCGATTGGTTTCAAGCAATGCGACTCGAAGATTTTTGGTGCTGAGTTGGAGAGAATGGGTACTGCCTCCTAAGAAGATTTTAAAACCACTGCAAAACGGGGAGATTTCTGCGAGCCGCCCGATGTTCTCATCACTCACCGCTGCATAAAGCCCGAAATCCACATAGCTTTTTTCTGAAGCAATCTGTGTCTTTTCTTTGAGTGTCTGTTTGCTTGTGGTTTGAGGCATAGTGTTCGGCATGTCAAAGACACAGGAGACACCTCCGAATGCTGCTGCCTGTGAACCAGTTGAGAAATCCTCCTTGTGAGTAAAACCAGGGTCACGGAAATGAACATGAAGGTCGATGCCGGCTGGGAGGATCAGGTTGTTGCCGACGTTGATATGATTGTCTGTTTTTAGGCTTTTTTTTATTGCGACGATTTTTCCTTGTTCGATGCCAAGGCAGCCTTGCTCGAATGTTCCGTTATAATAGAGTTTTCCTTCAATTGTCAGATCCATCAAGGTGTGTCTCCTTAATTGGTCCATGTGGTTTTGTTTCGGTAAAGATTTGCCCTTGAAACTTCGAGATTTTTATGGTTTTTTCAAACCACGCGTCAGGGGGTAACCCTGCTTTCATGCAGGTATGCGAAAGATACTCTTCTTTATTCCATTCTTGTTCTACAGGCACCTGAGGAAGCAACAAGCCTTTGTAAAAGCTTTGTTCAACAATTAACCCGTCTCGTCCAATGTCTATGTGTGCAGGATAGTCTTGAGGTTGTTTTACTTTAATGAGTTCTGGTTTTGTAAGCAGGGTGACTTCTACAATGATCGTATCAAGTTCCGTTTCTGCCAATGGCGGAAATCTAGGGTCTCTAGTGACTGATTGTGCTGATTCGATAATCGCTTCTTGCAATGACATGACAGGTAGGGGGATGCCGATACATCCTCGTAACTCGTGATCTGGGAAGGTGTGAAGGGTGACAAAAACTCCTTGTTTTTCATGAAAAGAATTTTCAAGATTTGGTGATGATTTCTTCTCATGTTTGACATATTCTTGAATTATCTGCCGTGCGAACTGAACAGCTTTTGTCCCCTCTACAAGACTCAACATGGCAGAAAGTATAAGGAAAAGCATTAAATAAAACTTGGTGAGGGGAAAAAACCCCCTCTCCCTTTTTTATGGTAACTGTTCTCGTGTCAGGAGAATATTCAGGTCTTTTGGTGTATCACCAATAGTGAGTGTGATTTGTCCGGTGCCGGTATATGTTATATTTTGACCGCCTTCATTGACAAGTTCTTCAACACTTGCGTTATATGAGCCTGGCGCCAGTTCGGTGGTGTAATTTCCATTGCTGTCGGTTATCACGCTTTTTGTTACTGCAGTATTTTCCGCAATTCGTAAATCCTCTGAGAAGAGAATGGTCATGTTTGCTTTCCCTACACCATTGTATTTTGTAGTTCCGCTGACAGTAACAGATACTTTGGTAACGGCGATGTTGTAAGATGCGGTTCCTTCTCCGACGGAAACAGTTAGTTTGTCTGTAAAGGTGTATACCGTGGTTGCTGCCTCTGTTTTTTTGACGGTAACATTGTATGTTCCTGGTGTGAGTTTAGCTACGTAGAGTCCCTGAGCATCAGATGTCGCAGAAATTTGTTTTGTTGCGGTGTTGTTTTGTATTGATTTGTCAGGGGCGAATGTAACTGGGATGCTGTCAAGATTGGCTGTAGCATAAGTTGTATATCCGCTGACAATGACTGGAGCATAGGTAAGGGAGATGTTAACCCAGGATGTTTTGTTTGCGGTAAGGGTGACTGTTTGTTCGGTGACGTAGTCAAGGTTTCCTGTGCTGGTATTTTGTTTTGTCGCATTCAAGGTGTATACTCCCGGAATTAATGAGGGGAAAGAATAGGTTCCTGCGGTACCTGTAGTTATAGTGGTGACTGATTTTTGGGTGTCATCGAGTTTGGTGTAGGTGAGTTGAATTTGCACGTCGCTTGCTTCTTCACCAGTAGTGTATTTCTTATCAACATTGCTATCGGTATAGACAACTCCTTTTACTTCAGCTAATTTTGGTTTTGAGATGTTGTACGAGTTATTGCCAGGTTCAATATTGATAGGCTTTCTGTTAAGGAGGGTGTATTCATTTTCAACTGCAGAGATATTGTATTTACTTGGGTATAAATTACTGAAAACGTAGTGTCCTTGTAGGTCTGTTGTCACCGGTTGGACCGGCCTTCCGAAATAATAATCGTTTAATTCGATGGTAATCCCAGATAATGGGGTATCAATGGCTTGTTCGTAGGAACCGTTGTTGTTGTTATCCTGATAGACAAAACCTTCCAGAGTTGAAAGGCTCACATTGATGTTGAAGTTACGTGAATATTTCGAACCGTTGAGACGCATGGCTTCTGCGTCCGTCACTGGAGAATATAACATATTATTGGTGTTGTTAAACGTGATTTTTTTCAGGAGCACTTCGTTGGCGTAGGTGAAAAGCAGAGTGACATTGCCACCAGGTGCGAGGAGGTTGAAACTACCGTTTGCATCAGTCGCCATGTTATCGTGTGGGAACCCGTAGTCATCAAGGATTGCGACCGTTACATAGGGAAGTGGCGTGTCATTGCAGCTGATGGAACCGTTGAAGAACGCACCTTCATAATACTTCGCAATAACCACAGCTTGTCTGCCCTGTCCGTAGTAAGGGTACGGTGACACATAGACCGGGATGAAATGCCTCATAGCATAGCAGGGGATTTGTTGATTTGGTGTTTGATAGTATCCACTCTGATCTTGTTGCGGGGGGGTACCAATGTAGGTTCGATAGAACATGGTGTTGAAATAATCTTGTTTGTTAATGGTTGTAGTTCCTGTGACGGCGATACGGTTTCGCTGCTCTTGGGGCATATCGTTGAGTTCTTTTGCCGTCCATTGACCATCAGGGCCCTGGGATCCATCTGTGTTTACCGAATAACCCGTGTATATGACTTGGATGAAATCGTCCTCGGGGTTGTGGAACTGTTTTCCTGCGGTTCGAAGCGCTGTTAAAACGTTGCTTTTATCGCCGAGGAATGCGAAGATGTTGAAAATCTGCTCGTCATATCCTTCCACCCCGTAGTACCGAATGCTGTAGCCAGTGGTTTGCTGGATATCATGGTATAACCAGGTGATTTGTTCATCGGTTAAGGTATCGTTTAAAAGTTTTTCGATATCGTGATAATAAGCGTTTTCAGGATATTGCGCTCCCACGAGCAGGGTCTTGCTCAGATTAACGTCATATTCTGCTCCGATTGCCTTCTTCTGCGAGGGAGAAAGCGCGGGATTAAGCATCCAGGATGTAATTTTGGTTGTATTGTTATTCCCAAGATGTTTCTGAAGTGCAGTAATGACTGAATCAGAGAAAGCTATGCCGTTGTTATCTTTTCGATTCCCTTCTAATAATCGGACAATCCAGACTGCGATCCCTTGTTTTTCACTTTTTGCGGTATGGAAATTAGCTGCAGGTGAAATTCCGTCTTGGAAGTTATCAGCGACGGTCGGATGCGCTCCAACCGCAACTTCGTAGAACCCATAGTCCCACCAGGAAATAAAACCAGGTCGTTTTGATGGGTCCGCGATGTTTGTGTCTTGTTTGTTTAACCAAGCATAGGCGGCGACCCAGTATTGCTCCTTGTAAGAGCTAGAGCCGAATGCAGAGGAATGATTTTCCCCGAAGAAATCATATTTCAAATTACTCGTACCGTTTTTTGATGCAGCTGATGGAACCGCCGCATCGAGTGCGAGGTACCCATTAGGGATGAGAATAAGGAAAGCGACAAAGAGAACCCCGAAAACGTGGTAGATTCTCACGCCTTTTCGTATGCCTCGGATACCACCGCCTGCGTTCCTTATGTTTCGTGCCATTTGTTTGTAGTCGATCTTACTAATCAAAAACCAAATCATCCATCCAGCAAGGAGGGCGATGAGGGGTACCATGTCGTTAAGGAAACGACCAGCGGTTGATGTCAGCCAGATGTTGATTACGAATAACGAAAGGATGAAGAGGTAGTCACGTCGTCCTTTCTGTTTCACATATTGGTAGATAAGAAACGCAAAGCCAGCCCAGGCAAGCCAGTACAACGCGGGGCCGTACGACATCACGGTTCGGCTCATAGTATACGTTCCTGCCTCTGCAATCGTAAGGGATACCTTTGATCCATAAATCCCAGCACCATAGATGAGTTCTGCGATGGGATTTAAGGGTGCGAATATCGAAAATGTCTTTGGATATTTATAGACGACATAAAGAAATGCTATAACAGCAGCTCCAATACCTGCAATTACCGGATATGAGATGACCCAGGGTATCCGTTTTCGTTTGAAAAGGATGCAGATGCCGCCGAAGACTAATACACCAATGGCTAAATAGAAGGGAAGGTCTAAGAGGACACCACCTGCGAACGAGATAGGCCATGAAACAAAGAATCCAGTGAACAACGCGATGGCGATGCTCATGACGAATCGCTCTTCAACTTTATTGGTGAAAATATCTATTAAAAGTTGAACTACTGCATAGACGGTTATCACAGTGTAGAGGAATTGTGCTTCTACCCAAACCATGGAGAGCGCTGCAAGCGGGATTCCTGCGAGGAGCGCGTAGAGAATGGAGCGTTTCGTATCTTTTTCTTTGATGCTTTTAATCAAAAAGAGAAACGTGAGGAAGAACAAGAGCAGGTTGAACGAGTCGTGGTCAAACAGACCGTACGCGGAGCCATGTCCTGAGCTAATATGAATAGGTATGATCGCGATGAGGAGCGCGGCGACGAGCCCAGCTTTCTTCCCGAATAAGATTTTCCCGATGAAGTACACGGGGAAGACAAGTAAGGCACCAAATAACGCAGGGATAAACTCCATTGCGTACCCGATTGCATCTGCTTCACTCATAAAAGGGACAAGGAGTTTACTGAAACCGATCGCAGACATGACGAGTAACGGAGCACGACCTCCTGATTTCCCAAATGGATAGGCGAGCAGGGGATCGTTGGAAGAGAAGAAGGGAAAACGCCCGGTCTGTACTGTATTATCAACGAGCCGCATGTTATAGTACGGGTCAGGACCAGATAAATAGAACGTATCGGTCATGGTTGTTCCTGATGGGTTCATATTCACGTTTGATACGATGTTGAAATAGGAGTTCATGAATAAAACTAAGAAGAAAATTGCTATCAATGCTACTCCAATCCACCAGTTTTTCTTGAATCGAAATCGCTTTCGTTCCGGGGCGTTTGCTACGCCTACGGGTTGTGGAGTTGGAGCTGTTTCTGATTGCATTGGCGTTTTAAATTGTGCTCGTTTCCGCATACGTTTCACCCTAGGATGATTACAACCGTAAATCCATGGTCTTATAAATAACTTATCTCCAAAAGAATCTCCTTAATTTTTGATGTGCGGGAGTGTTTTTAAGAGGATTTCTGCAATGCAATCTGCGGCGCTGACCTTGCTGAACTCAGTTTCTATCGTGTCCGTTGAAATGATTTCATCACAATCTGCAGACAGGAGTTTTTCTTTCGCACCACCGACAAATAATCCATGGGTACATGCAATCGAGACTGTTTTAGCACCTTGCTTTTTCAACTCTTTAATGGAATTGGCCATAGTGTCGCCAGTGGAGATAATGTCATCGATGATAGCGACGTGTTTACCTCGGGCATCAAGTTTCTTTGGTGTTATCTTAACGGTAGTTCCATCGATACGTGTTTTCTCCAGGTAATCGTACTCGCAGTTGATGAGGGTCGCTGCTTCTTTGGCTCGGTCTTTAGCCCCCTTATCTGGTGCAAGGATAAAATCAATGTTTTTTTCTTTGAGATACTGGGCGATGGTTGAGACCGCAGAACAGCTATATGCAGGAACTGAAAAGAATTTCAGAATATGCTCCTTATGCGGATCAACGGTGATAACAAAGTCAGCATGCATGCTGATGTGCTGTGCGACAGCTCTTGAACTGATTGCTTCGCCCTCCTCGAATTTTTTATCTTGTCTGCTGTACCCAAAGTAAGGAAGGACGACCGTGATTTTCTTTGCGCCTGCCTCATGAACCGCGTCCTGCATGAGCAGGAGTTCAACAATTTTTGAATCAGGATATGCGGTTTGAACAATAAGGACGTCCTCACCTGCAATGTCGTCTAACACGCGAATGTAAAATTCATCGTCAGGAAACCGTTTGTATGTTGCCTGTAGAAGCGGTTGCTGAATTTTGTTCGCAAGATTTCTTGCAACGTTTTTTGCTGAGGTTCCCCCAAGTATGTACATAATGCGACATCGTAAATGGTCGATGTCTTTTTAGTGATTTCGTAAGAAAGTTTTTATAAGAGGTTTTGCTTAATTCCTTAGAAGTGAGTGGATGAGATGCGGCGACATCTATTGATACAGCCCATAGCGGTTATTCTCTTATTGTTATCTGTCGTTTTTATTTACACGGCACCTGCGAGGGCCACAGCAGATAGCAACGTAGAGGCAACTATCACGTGTAGGTTTGAAACAGGGGCGCAGCTGATCGTCCGGTCGCAAATGATTGTCAATAGCATCAACGTATTTGACACGACGTATGACAGACAAGCTATTGAGAATATGGCTACGACCAATCCGTATATCATGGGGGCAATCATGCTTCGCCTTCATGAATCAGTAAAAACCCAGATCGAATCAGCGTTTACCAATGCAGCGGTAGACACCATTAATGCGATGCCTTTGTATGAGAAACCATTTTTCATCGATGATTTTCAGGTGAATCTCACTGCAGCGTTTTTCCGTTACAATGGCTCCATGAATTTTACGAATTTCATTAGCGGCGTGCTCGACATGGGTGCGACGGCCACCTATCATTTTAATTTACAAGCAGAGCATGGATGGAACACGACGTACATGTATGTGCTCCCAAACACAATGACGCTAGCGTTCGCGAATACGCCAGATACAAATCCTGATACCAATAAGGTCACCTGGGTGGTACGGAATTGGGATGGAAACGATACAGGAAAAGACGCAATGTTATCCATGAAATCGAAAAACCCGACAACACCGGCTTCAGAGATCGAAGATATCGCCCTTGAATTTACCTTAGACACCAGAACAGTAGACGATATCAGTTTTACCGATTCCATTGTTGTCAAAAAAATGAACATCCACAGTTACAATGTGTTGCCTGAGTTTATCACCGGATTAGGCATTATATCAGCTGATGGAGTACGATTATGTATCGATAGCGGACTGTTTTCCTGGACAGACCTGTTTGAAAAAACAATTCGGCCGATCGAACAACAGACCACTCCGATAATCGAGAATTCCTCTTTTCAACAAACCCTGAATTTTTCATTTACCTGGGATGCTGAAAGCACCACCAACTGTTCAACCCCGTACAACATTACCCATATGGATGACTCACCAGCGATACGCGCTGACTTCAAAGACCCTGACGTCCATCTGCAGATTTGCCAGATGCCAGCGAGAGCGTTCTTTGGATTGATGAATGCAGGGGCAACCGCGTCGATCTCATCAGCGGATGTAACCTTTGGCTCAGGGCTTGACGGAATCATATACCCCTATGCGATCATGTTGCGTCTTCCCACAAACATCTCTCTGAACGGAGACAATGCGTATACCTGGAATAAAACAACACCTATCACAGGGACATTTCTCTCAGGACTTCAACCAACGCCCGCATACACAGATGAATATATTGAGACGCGCGTTGAAATCGAGCTGTTGAAGATGGACTTGAACATCCCGAGTGTTTTTACTGGAAAAACCGAGTTAACGGCATCTACTAAGATGAAAGAAGATGATCGACTCTATGTGATCCGTCGGGATGGCGAACTTTCCTTTTCCCCGAAAGTCAATATAACCTATTTGAATTCAGATGCGTTCCGTCTTTGTACCGAAGAAAACGTCTTTAGCGAAAGTCAGATAAGCTCGTTTCTCTCACAGAAAACAGAGATGTTTCAACAGCGGCTGTCCGAGATCTTCCATGGACTGCGTGTGAAGGGTATAATCGACAGAAAAATTTTTTCCAATTCACTTGTGTGGGATGGGGATATCTCTACGATGGATAATGTTGTACCTGTCGTAGTTTCTAATTATGCAAATGAGGTGTACGCAGTCGGATTCAATGTATCGTTATGGCCTGCGGAGCTTACGCTTGCACCGCAACGGTTTACCTTCCAGGGCGTGGAAAACCAGACCGTGACGTACCGGATTATCTTCCCACGAGGTATTACGATCAACGCGAGTGATAGTGCGGGAAAGCCGCTTATCACAGGGAAAACAAATGATGGGCGAGATTATGTTGAGCTTTCTTTTGATGCGGAGTCAGCAACGGAATCAACAGTCCTTACCTGCGTTTTGAATGTATCACCCGTGTATGTCCTCGGATTGTTTTTACCCTGCATTCTTGTCTTTATCTTGTTGGTTGTTCTTGTGGTCATTATTTATTTGATACGGAAAAAGAGAGGGGGGTTACGGAGAGGGAAAGGAAAACTCTTCGAACCGGAGGATAACGAGCCGTCTGAGTACGGCGGGCAGGATTACTATGTGCCACCTCCACCGCCGTCAACAAAGAAGAAAAAATAATCTTATTGTTTTGTCCGTTTCAGCATCGCTGGGGCAAGAGATAGCAGAGAAGGCGATGTTCTTATGAGTGGTAGAGCAAGTCGTGAGGGGTAATCGATATCTCCGTGGGTGTTGATGATTTCGATTGTTTTTTGGTTGTTCAATTTTTCTAGATATTTGTTGAGTTGTTCGTCGGTGAGGCTGGTGAATATTTTCCTGAATTTCATGCCCAGGGAGAGTTCTCGTCCGATTTCTTTTGCCCATTTTCTATGATAGTGTTTTAAGAATTCTCCATCGAATTGTTGTTTTTGTAATGCTTCTTCAGCGACCAGAGCGCATTGTGTGGCGCAGAGTAAACCGGGGTAGATGCCGCCGCCGGATGTTGGTTTGACCTGTGCAGCTGCGTCTCCGACGATCATGACGTGGTCATCAGCGGTTTTTTTCAGGGGGCCTAATGGAATCGCTCCACCGAATCGTTTCATGACATTTGTGCCTTGTAAAAGTGGTTGCTGGAGCAAAGCGGTAAAATAGTGTTTGAGTGGATGATTGCTTTGTTTTCCGATACAGAGTCCGATGCGCGCGGTCGTGCCCTGCATGTTTGTGGGGATGACCCAAGCAAAGAAACCCGGGGCAACGGTACGTCCTACGAAAATATGGACAAAACGAGGGTCGAGCTGGGTGTCAGAAAGTTCAGCGCCGATTCCTTGCAGCATTTCGATTGGGTGTGGGAATCCGAAGATGTTTCGTATGCGTGATTGGGATCCGTCTGTCCCAATGAGTATGTTGCATTGAACCGTTAGCGTTTGTTCGTTTTGTTGTATCGTAAGTGTTATATGTTTTTCTTGTTTTTTGGCGGAGACAACTTTGTATCCTGTTAGTAGGGTGGCTCCAGCGGTCTGTGCATGGCGTGCGAGTGTTTCGTCAAATCGCTGGCGGTTGATCACCAGCCCATGGACCTTCTCCCCGCCGATTGTTAGAGTTGATCCGGAGGGGCTATGGATAACTGCTCCGTAAATCTTATTTTGAACAATTCTTGTTGGAGAGCATTTGGAAATATCGAAGACGCGTTGGGTGACCAATCCTGCGCAGTGAACTGGCTCTCCGATTGTACTGTGTTCTTCAAAAACGGCGACATGCCTTCCTTTTGATGCAAGCTGTTCTGCAACAAAGCACCCTATAGGTCCTCCGCCAACAACAGCGATATCGTACTCGTCCATTGCTTCTCAGAATATCACGAAAGATATATAATAAAAACGGTATTACAGGGCCCCATGGTTTCTAAACTCACTATTTTGCTGCTCACATCGGAATATATTGGTAGCATATTCTTTTTTAGCAAGAAAAAAGAAACCACTAAAACCAAGAAAAACATCGAGAACGTTGATCCATCGATGATCTGTAAGTTTGTGTTGGATGGTGCGGGTAAAAAAATCGGGGAAAGCGTTTCCATTGATCATGATGTGCTGATAATTAAATCAGGTTCTCAGTTTTTAGGTGTTCCTCTGAAACATGTGGAACCTGGGGAGAAAACCCTGGTGGTGAAAGGTCTCCTTGATTTTACAAAAGCTTATGAACTGGGTGAGAAATGGCGGAAGGAATCGTATCGTGAGATGAATCAGCATGATTGCCCAGAGGAAAAATCAAAGCGACTTTGAGTACAAAATGGTGATTGTGACTCGTTCTGATCTTTCTCTTTCTGCAGGAAAGCTCGCCGCACAGGTGTCTCATGCTGCGGTGTCGTGTACGCTTCTGACGAAGAAAAATAAGCCTGAGTGGTTTGCGAAATGGCAGCGGGAGGGTGCGAAAAAAGTCGTGGTGAAGGTGGAGACTCTTGAGGCGTTTTTTTCGTTGAAAGAAAAGGCTGAGAAGCTTGGGATTACTACGAATATTGTCACTGATGCGGGGCATACGGAGATACCGGAAGGAACGCAGACGGTTCTGGGGATTGGTCCTGCGCCAAGTAATTTAATTGATCAGGTGACCGGGGAGTTATCGTTACTATAGTTATACTTGTTGAGATCATCCATCTAAAAAAACACATCCCGTCTGTGAACGTAATGTGACGGTTGAGCCTTTGGCGGCTTTCCTTTTTTAAAACTCTTTTAATGTCCTCTGCCGATTATCCGGTAACACAACTTTTCGTTCGACTTCCCGCCATTCCAAATCATGCTCCTTAAGGAGTTTTTTCACCATATCAGGGACACGCGGTGCACAAAGAATCCCACGCACCTTCGGCTCCTTTCTATCTTTTTTGATATCTTTGACATACATGCGGAGCTGATGCACAGAGCTAATGGTAGCCAGGCTTCGTTTCACTTCGATGACCACTGGCACATGATCTTTGTCAAACCCGTACAAATCAATGGACCCTGTTTTCACTGGTTTTTCACGTTTCACGATCCGAAGGCCTTCTTCGATGATACGAGGGTCACTGACAATCTGGTTTACCACATCGACCTCCATACCAGCGATGATGAGGTTCGCGCGGTCTACAAGCGAGGTTGCGGTCACCAGTTTCAGCTGGCGGAACGTCACTTTCATTTTCTCAGCGGGACGGAGGTGCCTGCAATTGAGTATGAGTTGATCATCCTTGGTTTTGAATTCGGTGATGCTCCCGGTCGGCTGCCAGTTCACCGGTTCGCGCATCACCGGTTGATGAACCAGAACGGTCCCATCTTGTTTGATCATAATAAGACGCTCACCCCAATCCAGTAAAGACCGCGCGCGTCCTTGATAATCCACCATGCATTCACCCATCACCAGCAGCATGGTTTTTTCTGGCTTTGAGGTGTGATGCTCCTTGATAAACTGTAATGCATCGGATGCAGACGGATGAATAACCGTGTTCATGAACTAACTCCTCAACACACCAGGAACTTGAATGCCACCTTAGACAGTGAGCCGTGCTTGTCCTTTCATCTTATAGTTAGCAAGCTCTTTGAACATATCGTCTTCCTGAAGAACGGTGAGTAAATCTTTCGAGGAAGAAGACGAGGACATCTGAATCTCCGTCGTCCGTCCATGCCGTCCTTTGGAAATCACGCGGGCGGTGATGATGCCAAGCATATCAAGCTCAGAGATAAGATCCGCGGTTCTCCGCTGTGTCAAACAGTTATATCTCGCTTTCTTACAGAGTTCTCTGTATATATCATAGACCTCACCGGTCGTCAGCGCCCGTGTTGTCCCTGCTTTTTTGTTTTGTTTATCCAGCAAAATAATCGAATACAGAACGAGTTTGGATTGGTTCGGCAGGGTGCGGACGACTTCGGTGACACGATCAAGCTCGATTTTGTTTTGCGCAAGGCGCACATGAGACCGGGTGACCTTCGGGACTTTACCACGCTCCGCAAGCTCCGCAGACACCCGCAGGAGATCAAGTGCGCGACGGGCGTCCCCGTGTTCCTGCGCAGAGAGCGCGGCGCACAACGGAATCACATCATCCTCGATGACGCCTGGTTTCAACGCGGTTTTGATCCGATCACGTAAAATATCCTGGAGTTGCTCTGCGTCATATGGGTAGAAAATCATACTTTCCTCGCCAAGGCTTGATTTCACGCGAGGATCCAGAAACTCAGTGAACTTCAAATCATTGGAAATACCGACGACGGAGACACGTGCTTTGTCCAAATCACTGTTGATACGGGTGAGGTTATACAAGGCTTCGTCTCCTTTGAGCTTGTCGATTTCATCAAGGACGATGACCGTGACGCTTTTTTCCTTGTCCATCATCGCTTTTACTTTTGAATAGACCTCATCGGTAGGCCATCCGGTGAACGGCACGTGATCGTTCCATTCGTTAATGAGCCGGTTTGCGATGTTTTGCAACAGCCGGTATTGCGTGTCGACAATCTCGCAGTTCATGTAAATGAAATTGACTTTCTTTCCGGTTTGTTCTCCTTTTTTTAGGAGTTCTTTGCCCACGAATTTCACGACCGCTGTTTTCCCGGTTCCTGTTTTCCCGTAAATGAAGACATTCGACGGTGTTTCTCCCCTCAGAGCAGGTACGAGAATGTTTGCGAGATCATTGATTTCTTTTTCTCGGTGTGGTAGGATTTCTGGCATATACGTTGGTCGCATGACTTCTCTGTTGGTGAACAGTCCTTCGCTGTTGAGTAGATGGCTGAATATGTCTCTGGTCACTTGTTCTTTAGGGATAAAACACGCCTCCTCGCAGGATCGTAAGGGGTTATGGTATAATAAATTTTTGTGTCAATTTTTCTAAGATTTTTCTCTGTTGGACACGGGAAGGGGGGAGGGGATGATTTCGCATGGAAACAGATGACACGCATCGTTTTAATTTTAAAATTTTTTTAATTTTATAATTTTAAAAATAGCAATATTCAAATAGTTCGAAATGCATAACTGTTCAGGACTACTGACGTAAACTCTTTCTATATTTTGGCTACCTCCCTTATTTTCTTTTCCATACGAAATGAAGGGGTCCCTCCATGCAGAAACAAAATGAGAAACTTCTCCTGGAAAACAGTGGTTTTATTAGGAGAAAAAGAAGAAGATGAACGTGGGAGTAAAACGGTTGTTTACCCGCCCACGATGATAACGTCTTTTACCGATCTGATTGCTTCGAACGGGAACACCAGATGGCCGACCTCATCAAGATGATAAAGCCGCGGATCAATATCCTCAGAAGGCTCCACAAGAATACTGAGCAACTGACCAGTTCTCTCGTCCACCAATGAATTCCTCAGAATGCCGAGGTACAAACCCTCTTCACTCATGACTGTTTTTCCTCTCAAATCACTCTCCAGTAATTTCATCATATCCCTCTTGTTTTTTATTATACACTTACATATATTGAATGTCTCGTTCTTTTTTATCCTTTTGGGCGATGCTACTACCCATATCATCCTTTGCTTTCTTATAATATTTTATAACATCCTCCGTCAGGCTGCCACGGGCCTCAACCATCGCATGTTCAAAATGCATCTTCCGAACTTCTTTTACGTTGATATCACCACGAAGCGCGATCATCGCTGCCTCCCGACAGAGTGCATCGATATCTGCACCAGAATATCCTATGGTTTTCTCTGCGAGATCATCGAGCGACACATCCTTTGCAAGCGGCATATCTTTCGAATGAATCTTAAAGATCTCCAGTCGTGAGATACTATCTGGCGCAGGAATCAGAAGCAATCGGTCAAATCGACCAGGACGCAATAATCCAGGGTCGATAATATCTGGTCGGTTGGTCGCCCCAATCACCACAACGCCTTCCATGCTCTCCAACCCATCGATACTCGTAAGCAGTTGATTAACCACACTCTCCGTCACATGTGACCCGTCAAAGGACCCACGTCGCGGGGCAATAGAATCAATTTCATCCAGAAACACGATCGTCGGGGCGACCTGCCTAGCTTTCTTAAAGAGCTCTCGAACCGCTTTCTCACTCTCACCAACCCACTTACTCAACACCTCGGGTCCTTTAATGGAGATGAAATTCGCTTTGGACTCATGCGCAACAGCTTTCGCAAGCAACGTCTTCCCAGTCCCAGGAGGACCATACAGTAGAATCCCGCGAGGCGCATGAATTCCCATACGTTTGAACACCTCTGGTTGGGACAATGGCCATTCTACCGCTTCCTTTAAACTCTGTTTCACGTCTTCAAGGCCACCAACATCCTCCCAGGAGATTTTAGGAATCTCAACAAAGAACTCACGCAACGCAGAAGGTTCAATGCCACGGTGCGCATTCTTGAAATCATCCAACGTAACCTCCATTTTCTCCAGCAGCTCGATAGGAATCGGCTTTTCCAAATCGATCTCTGGGAGATATCGTCGTAACGCGTTCATCGCTGCCTCCCTGGCTAACGCAGCAAGATCCGCTCCCACAAAACCGTACGTGATATCAGCAATGTCATCCAGCAGCGATTCTTTCGAGATCCTCTTAATGAAATCATCCGGACTTTCTCTAATGATAGCAAGCCGTTCATTAATCTGTTGTTCTGCGCTCACGTTTGAGTCAGTGTCATCTAAATCATACGGCAATAAATTCGTAATTTCATCAGCTATCAAACGAATTACTTTTTCATAGAAAAGAGGAGGCATCTCACCTTTAAATGAATCAAAAATCACTTTGAGATAATTGCCGACAACCTCAGAACGTTTATTCCTATCTTTCGACCGTAACATACTCCGTAAAAGATCAGAGATGTGGATTTTCTTAATCCCGTGCTTGATAGCGCTCAGGATTTTTTCTTCATTGACTGTCTCCCCGGGGTACAACTCAGCAAGACCTGGATTAATCGGCATTCCTCGCGTATGAATGAGCAGGATCTCTTTTCTTCCATTTCTGTCAGGAACATCAATGCGGATTTCTCGATCGAACCGACCCGGTCTTCGTAACGCAGGATCGATTACATCAGGTATGTTCGTTGCACCAATAACAATGACTTTTCCTCGTCCCTTTAACCCATCCATCAAAGTAAGGAGCTGAGAGACAACACGACGTTCCACTTCACCATGCACTTCACTACGTTTTGGCGCAATCGCATCAATCTCGTCAAGGAAGACAATAGACGGGGCATTCTTCTGTGCTTCTTCGAAGATTTTGCGGAGATTCTCTTCGCTTTGCCCGTAGAACTTACTCATAATTTCCGGGCCGTTAATAGTGTAGAAGCTCGCACCGGACTCGTTTGCAACCGCTTTTGCGATCAAGGTTTTCCCGGTCCCTGGCGGACCGTGCAGGAGAACTCCTTTTGGTGGGTCGATCCCCAGCCGGTCAAACAACTCCGGGTGTTTCAACGGCAGCTCAATCATCTCTCGTACTTTTTGAATCTCAATGTGAAGACCACCGATGTCTTCGTAGCTGACTCGAGTGCCTTCCTCCTCAGTGATTTTTGCCGCTTCTTCTTTCACATGTAAAACAGTACGTTCCGTAATCATGATAATGCCATGAGGATTCGTATCAACGATAACAAACGGGAGTGCGTTCCCAAAAAAAGCGATCCCTGGGATGATGATTTCATCGCCTTTGGTAATTGGCCGGCGTAGCATATTTTTCCGGATGATAACGTCAATCCCCATGCCAAACTCAATACGTTGACCTTCAGGCATCAACGGTGCAAGAGCGACATCACGGGCTTCTTTTACCTCGGCACGTCTGATTTTCACCCGGTCTCCTAACCCCGTACCAGCGTTTTTCCTGGTCAGATTGTCTATACGCACAAGTCGTTTCCCTTCATCAGAAGGATGCGCCCGCCAGACCGACGTAGCAGTCACCTTGGTCCCCTCAAGTTCAATGACATCACCAATAGAGAGATCAAGATCCATACGGGTTTGATGATCAATACGCGCTCGGCCATAGCCGACATCTTGTTGGAATGCCTCTGAAACTTTCAGAACAACTTCTCGTACCATAAATCCCACCAGTCGTAGTTACCGTGGCCAGAAGAATAACGCGCGTTATAAAGCTTTCTCCCCTAATTTATTTAAATAGGAATAACCAAAAGGAAAATTAAATAAAGAGATTCTATATTTTCAATCCTATAATTTAAGTCTGGGGGAAAAAAAAAATGAAATTCAAATATCTTATTATTATCATTGCGATCACGTCGCTTGTAGCGCTCTATTTTTTATCACTGGTCTCCCACCCTGTTCTTATTTCACTTTCAGCGCTTCCTACCTATAATGGACAACAAGTGATTGTTCAAGGTGTTGTCACCGAATACCGAACAACCACCTACGGCAGCCAAATAATTACCATCAGAGATATGGAGAACAGCACTAATTCAGTGACGCTCTATATCGAAGGTGAAGTTTCGGTCGAATACGGAGATAAGGTACAAGCGATAGGAGAAGTACAACAATACAAAGAACAATGGGAAATCTCCGTGAACAACCAGCAGTTCGTCACTATCCTTCAAAAATGGAACAATCAATCATTTCCCCTCTGGCAGCTCGCAGAAAACCCTGGCAAATACCTTGGGACAAACGTAAACGTCACCGGAATCGTTACTCAAAAGTACGAGTCGTCCTTTTCGCTTACTGACTCTGAGAGAAAATATTCCATCGATGTTTCTTATGATTCCTCCTGCCCCCATCAATTCTCAAAAGACGATTCCGTTGCGGTAGCAGGGCGATTTCTCTACGAAACAAAAACATTCCAGTATGTCCTGAAAGCAACAGAAAGTTCCCATGGCATCTGGAAACTAGAGAGGTAGCAGCATGCTGGACTTTCTCCTTATCATTGTTTTTTGTGTCCTTGGCGTACTCGTTGGGATCGTCACCGGTCTGTTACCTGGTTTGCATGTCAACAATGTTGCGCTGATTATGCTTTCTGCTTCCAGTGCTATCGTAGCTGTTTGCAGTCCGTTGTTTGCCTATGGCATTTCTGAGCAGTTTATCCTGATTTTAATAGCAGGATTTATGATTTCCGTATCAATTTCACATTCATTCCACGACACCATCCCCACCACTTTTATCCAGTAGCTCCGAAAGTAGGTTTTTAGTTTCGGAAAATAGACCGAAACTCGCAGATCTAGGACACAGAGGCATTGAATTTCAGCACCAAAACAACAAAATCATGACTAAAAACAGAGGACTAAACCAAAAAATTACCAAGAGAACCAGGGCTTACGCTAATACAAAAGAAAAAAACAATAACAAAACGGGTCATATTAGCCCCCTGGATCAATTGTATATAATACAGTCCCAAAATATTTCGATGTAATCAGATGATCTTCTTTCACTACGCCGAAGAGGGCAAGCCAAATGAGGATATCAGCAAGAATCCACAGGTTATACAACAGGACTGAGAACATGAAATAGAACAACCGTATCATGTAATTCTTTGAAGTTGTCTTAGGAAGATATGAATGCTTTTTCACCCTGTAACTAGTTTCTATCCCCCATCTTTTTCCATACAGGTCGAACAGTTTCTCCAACAATGCTACATCGTTTGGGTCATAGTCCTCGTTTGTTGCAAACACACGTTTTTCTTTCTTCCCGTTTTCCAGTTCTTCTTCAAGTAACACCAAGTTCAATTTTACGTCTTTGAGAACAAAATCTTTGATTACAGATGGTGTTGGAGTTATCTTTAGCAGCTGCTGTACGTTATATTGACGTATCCCAGGCATAAGGTATTTCAGATGAAACTGTTCAAATGCCCTGATTGATTTTGAATCATAGAATCCTCGGTCGACGTAGACTTTTCTTATTTTTATATGCTGCAAAGCATACTCCAACATGGTTTTAATGAGCCTGTCCTTGTTTACGTTGTCCAATGCGCTTACAGGTAACGCCAACAGGGTGAAACGCTTGCCAGCATCTACGATGTTAATGGTGATGAACTTGTAGCATTTCGCCGTTCCCCTTTCTGGTTCTTTGCCGACCACCATGAAACTTGATTTATCCCCATAGAAATACCATTCGGTGAAATCAATGGCGACATCGTAATGTTTCCGTATGTCGAAGATGTTGGCTTTGCGTGCCATCTCCCAGACGATCTCAAACAGTGTGATGAACATCCTGTGGACATCTTTGTTGTCGGGATATTTCTTCAGATGATACAAAAGCGTATCTGCATCAGGGCACCCGCAGCATCGGACTTCTTTGTATGTTGCTGATCCGTTCTCTGCGAAATCCCTGGTCTGCCCCAGATGTATCAAGAGGTCGATGAACTGGTTCTTCTTGTACAGTGTGTTGTTTTTCAGATTCAAATTGATAAAAGGTGCAAACCTTTTCTTGAATAATCTACAGATCTCTTTGGTTTTATCGTTTTTCTGTAGGCGTTGATTCCGTTCTTTTGTCTCCTTTATTGGTTTCTCTGGTTCCAAGGTTTTAACATCAAACAGGATGCCGAATTTTTCAGATATCTCTTCGATCTTCTTAGCGATGAACTCAATGAGCTCCTTGCTATTATTATCTAATATATGATTAATGAAATACCCGACTTGTGTCCTGTCTGGTGTTTCGCTGAATCCTAGCTTGAATTTTTCTGGGGGATTTCTTCGGAGATATTTTGTTAGCTTGGTGTGGAACTTTATTCCTTTGAGTCTTTGGAATAAAATAAGTTTGAAGAGAGAATCGTAAGTGAACTTAATCTTTCGGTATGGTTGTTCGTTTTGTGGTATGTGTTCGAGCTTATTGAGGAGGTCTGCTATCTTGATGTTTTTCTGTTCATTGAATTGTGCAAATGTGTTATATATCTCCTTTTCAATCGCTGAATAGGAGATGCTTCGTTTGCTTCCTGGCATTCAGGTGTTTCCTGCCAAGGGGGAGTCTCAAACCTTCCCTTGGCTTTACCTATTAGTAACTAACTAATAGTATGTGCCATTATTAAGGTTTTTCAGTTAAAGTTAAATACTACTAGTAATATAGTTCAATGAAATGGCAAAAATAACACTACAAGGATACCAATGCGAACGATGCGGACACACATGGGTGCCACGAAATAAGGAGGAAAACCCCAATGTCTGCCCTAGATGCAAAAGTGCGTACTGGGATAAACCCCGCAAACTCCCCACCAGGAAATAACTCCTCTTCACGGGGATATGACATACGTTTAATTTTATATAGGATTTTTCGACCAAACCATGAACCGTCCAGAGAATGAACGGTTCAAAAAGTGAACGGTCCAGAAAGTGAACCTTTATTAAGGAGAGACCTATTTATTATATGAAATGGAAAATAAAATATCCACTGTTATAATAAAAATAAGTCTATGCAATAAAACCATGGAACTTGGTAACCTGCTTGGTCAAAAAGGAACAATAGAAATTTTACAATTATTAGAAGAGCGGCCAAAGAAATACACTGAAATTGAAAAAGCACTAAACCTATCTCATGCCTCTCTATTGAGGCGACTTACAATTCTTCAAACATTGGATATAATTAAAAAATGCCAAATAAGATCGAGACGACGGGAAACACATGAATATGGTCTTACAATTAGAGGTGTTGAACTGATGAAATTCATTAATTCTTATGAAAAAGAAGTGAAATTACCGTTATCACAAAAAAAGATTATTTATTAAACAATTCTTCGAAATCGTTGATCAGCTTGTTTAGATTTTTCAAGTAAAATGATCCTGTCTTAATATTTTCAAAGAGATTTTGTAATGATGGATTTAATACATTATATATTTTTTCATTTTCTTTAACTGGCACATCCCTTTGATATTGATTAGCTGCGATGTCCTTAAAAATGGAATATATAACAAAATAGGGTGTTCTTAGCTCTTCGTTTTTCTTACTAAGTTCCAAACATTTATTTGAAAAATCCTCAATTTGTGAACAACCGCCAAGATGCTCATTCTTTGTGATCTCATTATAATCTTTTTGTAAATTTTCTATATCTTTGTCACTCATTCTTAATTCACTCATACTCCGAAATCCTTCGTAGTAAATAAAGCAATTAGTTCAATGTTATTTTTTTGCAGATTTTCTTTTGCACCAGCCAATCGATCAACAACTGTTATCACTTTGTCTATTTTACAATTTAACTCTCTTACCTTCTCTACCGCTTGTAAAACAGAACCGCCTTTGGTAGTAACATCATCAACCAAAATAACTTTCGAATTTTCCTTTAAATTTCCCTCAATCAGTTTCATCGTTCCTCGTTCCTTCGGTTTTTTACGTACAAAAAAGCCGGGAATTGGTGTACCTTCAATCCAACTCTTTGCGCACAAGGTTGAAACAATGGGGATCGCACCAGACTCCAAACCACCGACATAATCAACATTTTCTTTTTTTAGGATTTCCAATAAAGCATCAGCAATTAAATTAGATCCTTCTGGGTCCATAGACACCATTTTCATATCAAAAAAGAAATCACTAACTCCACCAGAGGCTAGTGTAACATTCCCAAAGGTTAATGCTTTTTCTTTAATCAGCCATTTTAATCTTTCATTACTTTTAGATAATTTTTTTAATGTCACTTCCATCAGCTATCGCCTCTTATATAATATACTTTCGAGTTGCCAACTTGTTCCATATCAATGATTTCCGCTGTCGAAAGAGAGGATAATGCCTTAGTCATAGAAGTGGGGGATAGATGTGTCTTCTTTTTAAGATTTGTGATATTTAACCCCATCTTATTGGTTTTTTTCACCTTTTCAAGTTCTCGAATGATCTTCTCCGCACTCGGTAGTAAATCTGTTGGTATCTTTAAAAAATTATTATATTGTTTTAACATTCAGGACACATAATGAATAATATATTGAAATACTTTTTGTATAAAACAATATAACATATTATCTACAATACATTGCATCATACCATACAAAAAACCTTGTATAATATTTTGTATAAATTATTTTTCAGACAAGCTCTATATCATAATTCTTTCAACTATTGCAATAGTTATATCAGTTATTTCTATAATTATTTCTGTGATATCATAAACCTACTGATATTCACCACCCGTATGATTCACCACCCGACATCCGCAGAATCACCAGAGCATGAAAATGGTAGCTCTGTGATCTTCAGGAGTATACAATTTTTGAAATTTAAAAAAGGTGTTAGGAGCCGTTATTCAGTTGTTTTTTTAATTTCTTTATCTTTTTCAATATTTATTTCAAACATCTCGTTATTTTTCATTTTTGAAAACTCATTACTTTTCCTTTGTAAATATTCTTGGTTTGATTCTTCTTTTTCTTTTTTGCCAATCCAATTCTCTATTTCATCAATCAATTCATCTTTTATGTTATTGCTCTCTGTTTTGAAACCAATTGCGATATTACAAATTCCCATATAATTTTTAACTTCAACCCAGTATTTTTTACATTTGGTAGATCGTAATCTTTCTAAAAAGATTTTGAATTCTTTGATTAGTTTTTCTTGAACGTCTGAATCTGCCCAATTCTTTAATTTATCTCCATGTTTAAAAAGATTTTCTAATTGCCATGATTGAGTATCTCGCACTCCTTTGTTTTGTTGTGTATATAAATCTGGTGCCCTGTCCCAAAATCTATATGTGATTTCATAGAAATCTGCTGTAGATATTGATTGCATTTTTTTATCAGAACTTGTTGAAATATCGTTAGATTCTTTGGATATTACAATAGAGTGACATGCTAAAAACAGTGATAAAGTTGCAAGACATACTGGAAAAAGAAATTTAAAGAATTCAATGAAAGCAAGGATATTAAATAACATACCAGTTAATTCAAATGTTACAGCTATAATTATAAATCCAAATGTTAAATAAAGAAATATACTTCTAAGTTTTTCAAAATCAATTTTTTTATATTTATCAACAGTTGCCATTTTATAACCGATTTTCGTATTATTTATACAGGATTTATTTTAAAATGTTTCCATCACACCATTTTCAATACATCTCATGAATGATATGCCTGATCATTCAGCGGCAAGAGTCGATAGAGTCAATTTTTTTAATTCTATAACATTGGTCATTGCCATACTCGCGAACCCAGTTATTAGCATTTTCCTTTGTATATGAATGATGAACAGTCCGATTTGTTTTACAGGAAACAACTCTATATTTTAGTCTTCTCACCATTTATTTTCCCCCCTTATTTTGTACAAAAGTTCTAAAGAATCTTATTAAACAAAGTGCAGGGTTAATACTCTGTTAATCTCTCCTAATCGAAATGTAATTTTTTAATAGCTTCTTCTACTTTTTTCCTCTCTGCAGCATGTATTTTACTTGCTATATTATTCTCCTTTTGTTTTTCTATTAAAAAAGATTCATATTTTACGTTTGCAGTTATAGCTGCAACCTTTAAACTGTCAAGGACATTTTGTAATTCATCTAATTTACATTGGATGATGATTTGTTCATCAATGGTTTCAGTTATTGTATCACTTATTTTTACTTTTTCATATTCTTCCGAAAAAAAAGACATCCACCCCTTTGTTGGTCTGTCAGAATAGTGAAAAATCATACGGTAAAAATCTTTTTTTAATTGATTAATACGTGGTCCTTCTTCAACTTTAATGATTTTAATATCTTCAAATCCCATAATTATTCCTCTAAGCATTAAATATTATAAAGATATATTAACTTATACTTTTAGATTAACTTTCAAACACCCATATAATCACCACCCTCGGTTCAATAATCATTTTTTACCACCCAACACTCGCCAATTCACCAATTTACTTCTTTTTGGAAAAATCTGTAAAATTATGAAAAAAAAAATGCAGAATCAGAAATAAAAGCGTAGTCAACAAAGGTGAAAAGCTTATCTATAAAATTATAATATTTCTATGGAAAAGTCGCCACGTGTATTACCCGTGTTTCGTAGTCTAAAATTGAATTCCTTTCTCCCACGCTCATAGTACAAAGTAATTCTCAAATTGTAAGTTCCGTTGTTAAGCCTCCAATTTGGATTTTGCCACATTGGATATAGATAACTTTCGTTGCTAAATACATGACAATCTTGATTTCCTTCATATTTTAGTGCAATATCAATTTTGGGATTGTCGTGACTATGTATGTCATATTTTTGAGCCATTAACATTCTCGCAGGGTCGAGAATATTATACAAATGTCCGCTACTTAATGTAGGAAGCAAAGGTTCTGGTTGGGATGGCCAACGTGCAACGATAGTCTCTGGAATTACACGTATTGTTCCATTAAGATCAAAAATTTCGATTGTTGCTTTACAAGACCATGCTGGTCTTCTTCCAGGTAAAGGCCATTGAGCCGAAACATTTCTGACTTTTAGATGGTAGAATTCGTGAGGTGGTTGATTTGGAATTTGACCTTGCGCTCTTGGCGAATCATCCAGAAAAATCTTAAGTAAAGGTCTGGTGCCATAGTCAATCATTAAGGTGGCTAAAGTTGATGCAATAATCCCAAATATAAAACCAATTACTATGCTTTCTAATTCTGTCAATAATTTATCCTCTCATCTTGATCTTTTATCCGGAATATATTTAGAATATTCTTCCGTTTAAAAAGTTATCCTATTACATTTATTGGCTAATTGAACTTGGCTAATTAGCCATCAAATTCAGCTAATTAGCGCCCCTCAAAAGAGACAGAACCTATTTTCATCAGTTTTAAATACCATGAGAACAAAGGCTAATTAGAATTGGCTAATTAGCCGCCCTCTTATAGATTTCCATTTGCAATATTCACAAGAGTATTTCAAGTCAATTTCTTCTGTTTTGATAAATTTTTCAAAATAGATGAAACCTCATTTGCTGCATCTTTTTTTGTTTTAACATGATCTGTATATTTGTCCTTATCAATCATTGGACTAAATTGATTAACTTCCTTATGCGTAGAATATAATCTATGAATTTTTAACTCCATTTTTAGTGTTTCAAGAGAATCTAATGATACTGGTTTTTCATAGATTTCAAGTGGTTTTATCTTTCTACAAGTTGGACAATTACAACTGATTGAATGTGTCTCTGAAATTTTCTTAAGCCCGTCAGAATCATACATCCCATATGTATCGATCAATTGGTATCTTTTTTTATTCATTTTATCCTTAATTTTATCTGAGGGTATTATTTCTTCTTCACCTTTACCTGATCTAAGATTACTAAAAGAATCAAAACCATAAATCGAAACTAAAAGATCATATGCGGGTAATACCGATTTTCTCCATGTGCCATGCCAATCAAAATGAGGTACATTAACACCATGAACATGAATCTTTCTCCATTGTGTACCTAATTTATCGATTATTCCTCGCATTCTACCTTCAGGGACTTTCCGTGCATCAAAATCAAAAGTTAAAGATTCGATACCATTTTCTAAATAATATTGTGCCATCGTTATAGCTGTATTTTCCATCACATTTCTTGGTACAAACCCAGACAACACATGTTCTTTAAGAAAATCGGCATGTCTTTCCTTGAAAACTTTTGTTGCCATTTTCACCCAATCTAAACCATCACCATTTGAAGAAGAAACAGGAAGAATTATCATATCAAACCCCTCGACATCTAACAAATCAAATAATTTTTCTAAGACTCTTTCAGAGGGTTTACCAAATGCTCTAAAATCAACTTCAGATTCATTTGGACTACGTTCATTGACTAACATGGGATAAGCAATGTTGATCCCTTTGCTTCCAGTTTCAGATAGCATATTTCTTATTGCATCTTTGTTACTTTGATGTTTAGAAGCATCTCCCACTAATTCCCTCAATCCTTTTGGCGTGATTTTTAAAACAAACTCTGAGACAAGATGATCATCAAATTCTTTTCTAAATAAAGAAACTTCGCTTGAATCATTTTTACTAATATGTGTTGCTTTTCTTGGAAAATCAATCCGTTTTTTGTTAAGTTCCATACGTAAATGTTTTGCTCTTCCCTCTTTATCAGATACCTGATTTTTTATTTCAATGCTCAAATCTATCACCATTCCAATATTTTTTAATTTGCTGATCAATTGCTTCTCGTATAAATTCAGAACGGTTTTCCCATAGTCCTAAATCATGTACAAGTGTCTCGATTTCAGCCATCATGCCCTCTGGAATTTTAATTGATAGAATAGATAGCATATTTTATCAAAACCCTATAACGATACTACAGATATAAGTATTACGGTTAGTATTACCTTTGGTATTACTTCTTTTGAAATTTTAGTATTACCATCGGTATTACCATTATTTTTTTGTTGAAGGAACTCTGGAGATTTCTTCTCTCCATATACAAAACTTACAGTTTTCACTATGTTTTGGCATAGGGCCGTTTAACGGCTTTGCACTTTTAATCAGAAAAAACTCGAATAAAAGTGCAGAGTGATGATTTTAAGTGCAGATGAGATAGATTTAAATCTTAGAAAAGGAATGAGATCATAACCATTCTTGTGTGTATTTTGCCCAATTATATTCATCTAGAAGCTTTAGAATAGTTTTTGTATGGCCTTTATATGGACTGTAAATCCTTTTAGAAAGTGCTTCACCTGGATTATTTACCCGTCCATAATCATTAACATATGTTTTGAGAATTTCTTCAATCTCCTTCTTGGATCGGAGAAGAAAATTAAAATATCCTTCTTCAGTCTCTGAGCAACCATATCCATTACGTCGTATATCATCATCCCACATTGCAAAAAATGATGGGTTTAAAACATGAAGTGCCTTTGAAGAACCTGTAGATTTTAGATTTTTCCCAAATAATTTGAAGAGTTCAATTATTTCATCATGATTATCCCATAGTGATACTTGAATAATATCCCATCGTAACATCTTGTTATATTTCTCTTGAAAAATCTTTAATGTTTTTTGTAGTCTTGCATTATCGATGTGTAATCGACATTTGCCCCATTTGTTAACAATTATACCGATTCTTTCTGAAATGGGTATAGTATCATCTAATGCAATGTAATATTTAGGGTCTTCACCACCATTTTCATAGGGGGTCATTGGGAAATTTTCTCCTTTCGCTTTTCCCTCATAATAATATGCATTTATTCCTGTAAGGAGCCTGTCCGAGTAATACCTAAATCACGATAAATATCGCTATCTATATCAGGAGACAACAGATATACATCTCTTAGGTGAAGAGATGAGTAAAACATATCGTTTTTATGACCCTGAACAAATACTACTTTTTCCCCCAAATATACGGGAATGGCTCCCCGAGGGACATCTCGCCTTCTTTATCGACACCCTCGTCGGCCATGCAGACATCTCAGCAATAACAGACTACTATGAACAGTCCGATCGCGGGAACCCACCGTACGATCCACGGATGATGACGAAAATACTTACCTACGCCTACTGCATCGGAATGCCTTCTTCCCGAAAGATCAACAAAGCGTTGTACGAGGACGTCGCCTTCCGAGTTCTTGCTGCCGGGAACTTCCCGGATTTCAGAACAATCAGCGACTTTCGGAAAATCCACCTGAAATCATTAGAAGAATTGTTTGCTCACGTATTAAGCCTGTGTTCTGAGGCAGGCCTCGTGAAACTTGGTACCGTCGCGCTTGACGGGACAAAACTAAAAGCAAACGCGAGCATCGATCGGAACTACAACCATCGGAAACTTACGGAGAAAGAAGAACATCTGCAGAAGATCGCCCATGAACTCTTTGAAAAAGCAGGACAAACTGACGATGAAGAAGACCGCATCTACGGCAAAGACCAACGTGGTGATGAGCTCCCTGATGGGTTCCGAACCAAAACGGAGCAGTTGGAGCGGATCCGAAAAGCAAAAACCATTCTTGAACAAAGACAGCAGGAGAAAAAAAACAAGTACGATCGGAAAAAACAAGAACGAACTGAGACGGAAAAGAAGACGGGTAAACAACTACGTGGTCGTAAACTAAAAAAGGTTGAACAAAACCCGCAGGATTCTGCAGTGGCGAACACGACTGACCCGGACAGTCGGGTGATGAAAACCCGGACTGGATACATTCAAGGATACAACGGACAGATTGCAGTAGATACAAGCAGCCAGGTGATTGTCGCCGCTGATCTTGTTTCAGATCAGAACGACAAACAACAACTCCAGCCTATGATGCAGAAGATACAAGAAAACACCGGACGGCTCCCACAGCGTGCAACCATGGATACCGGCTATGATAACGAGGAACAGATCAGACCATTCTGGGACAAAGTAGATCTGTATATCCCTACACAGAAAGACTGGAAACAACGCAAAGCCATGAAAGAAACACCGCCTCCAAAAGGCAGAATCCCTACGAAACTACCACTGAGGGAACGGATGAAACGAAAACTCCTGACTAAGAAAGGGAAAGCCATCTATAAGAAACGAGGAAGCAGTGTAGAACCAGTGAACGGACAAATCAAAGACAGCAGAGGATTTGATAGGTTATCGCTCCGAGGTCTATCCAAAGGAAAAAGCGAATGGAAATTCATCTGTACTACCCATAACATCCTCAAACTCTGGAGACATACAACACCAATGCCATCGTACTAACGTAAGGGAATGTACCTCTCTGCAGGGTAGAATAAATCGATACTGAAGAGTATTATCTTCTGCCCAACCAGAAATTGACTGCGAGACAGCCAATTCAAATACTTGTCACATCAGAAAGTTCGATTTCTCAGACAGGCTC
>Ga0315274_10000688_pt1 | contig 52623 bp, 102 predicted proteins | sample YL17G02_20_MG_FD_203700 | JGI IMG/M metagenome (GOLD analysis project Ga0315274, IMG submission 203700) | Sediment microbial communities from Yellowstone Lake, YNP, Wyoming, USA - YL17G02_20 | ecosystem: Environmental > Aquatic > Freshwater > Lake > Sediment | place: USA: Wyoming | collected... | reverse complement strand
TGTATGTCTAGTGATATACGCATTCAGCCAATCAAGTTGAAAATTAACGTTAAAGATTTGGCATAAAATAGTTGACATGTTTCTGAAAACCTGTAATATATATGTTTATGATTAAGCAATCTCAAAGTCAATCGAGTTCCAGTCAAATGACTGGCTGATTAGCTTTGCAATAATTTCCCAAAGCCCTCAGTCAGGCAATCTGGCTGGGGGTTTTTTGTTCTTTGCGATATGATTGCCCATTGGTATAGAGGTTGTGCCGCAGGCTTTGAACTTGCAGAGCCCCGTTCGAGTCGGGGATGGGCTGCCAATTTAAACGGTAGTAGTCCGGTTGGTCGAGGAACTTGTCTTGAAAACAAGCGAGGCCTAAAAACCTTCGGGGGTTCAAATCCCTCTGCTACCGCCAATTATGGATAGTTGGGTGAGTCCGGTTTAAACCGCCACGGTGCTAACGTGGTGCAGCCTAAAAACTGCCACAGGTTCGAATCCTGTACTATCCTCCAGTTTATTTGAATTTTAATATGGAAGCGCTGAGTATTGACGAACTCACCTATCTCGAAAATAGGAGCTGGCGAAAGCTGGCTTGAGCGTTTGAATCGTTCCGCTTCCGCCAATTTACGGCGCAATGACAGAGTGGTAATGTACCCGCTTGGAAAGCGGTAGTCTGGCCTTAAAACCAGCACGAGTTCGAGTCTCGGATGCGCCGCCACTTTATGGTGTCGTTATGCTAAAATCTTAGCTAAATAGTTGCACAGACTTGGAATGTAGGTTTAAAGCCCTACCGACACCGCCAAATTTAGTTGTTGACATTGTATAAAAAGTCGGTATAATTATTTACAATGAAAACTAAATTCACAGAGAAATCCTCTACAAAGTTGAATGTATTTCCCGTCCTAGTAAAACATCAGGACTCTGGTCGTGTTGTTTTGATGTTAAATGAACAATACGGTATAGCCGTTGTTAATACCGAAAATAATTTCTGGTGTGACACGCCTGCTGGCTGTATTATGGATATTACTTTACAGCACGATGAGATTAAAAAGAACATTTATGGCATCGGTTATAAAAGTTACGAAGCCTTCCGTAAACACTTCATTGAAGTCCACGGTAACGTTGAATTGGAATTTTAAGCAATGAAATTTATAATTGAACATTACATTGATGAAGAAATGGATACGCGAGTGGTTCATACGTGTCTAGTGGATGTGAAACGATTGCTGCCGGCACGAGCGATTGCACAGGGCACACGGGAGGCAGTATTAGGAATGTGTTCTGACATTCTAAGCTACGATATGATTTCTGATATTGGCGTTGATGCTATCGGTTACAAAGTGACGCCTCTTCGCCGATATTTGAAAAATCTTGCACAAAATGGTAAGGAGCTGCGCAAGGAACAAAAGGTTTTGGACGCTGAACAAGAAGCCGATGAAAAGAGAGACAATTCATTCTAAAGGATTAAAAATGAAAACATTATTTAGAATAGAGCATTATTCGGATTACCACGAAATTTATGATAAGCAAGATGCGGCTAAAGGAAGATGGAAGGTTTTAGAAATCGGCTGTTTCCCTGTAGCTGATGCAGGCTGTTGTGAATATTTTGCATTGAGTTATCTTGGAAAACGTCCACGGTTAAAACAAGTCTATGATAGATTGTTAAAGAAAATTGTTGTGGGAGATTTCGTTCATTATCGCTCAAGCGAAAATATTGGATTTAGTCCAGAAGATGTGCGAGTCGAATTAAAATCACATGGAATACGATGACAGATAAACAAATAATTCAAGAATTGTGTAGAGGAATGCGTCGTGTATTAGCGGATATTTACCATGGTAGTTCCTTGGGACCTGACCATAAATCTATAAAAAGCATCCGCAGACTATCAGATAAACATCGTAAAAATAAAAGTAAAAAATAGTTGACATTTTCCAAAAATTGCATATACTTATGTTTGTAATGATTAAGAACCTATATAAAAGCTTTAGCAACTTGTGGCTTAATAAAGCCTCCAGTGATGCCTAACTACTTTTTATAGGCATTTTAGGTGATAACACCCACTGGAAAAACTCCGGTGGGTTTTTTGTTCTTTTGACAATTTAATAGATGAAATTTAGATTCCTGTATAGGGGAATTGGTAGACCCATCGCACTGTTAATGCGACGTCCCGCAAGGGCAATTCCAGGTTCGAGTCCTGGGACAGGAGCCATTTTTGAGCTATTTGAATACTATTTATTAACAACAAGAGTTAATCAATGATAACATATAGCGAAATAATGAAAATCAAAGGCAAGCAACCTTTAAGAAAGAAAACAAGTAAAGTATCTGACGAAAGACGTAAAAAGATAGTTCTAAATGTAACAAAGTGGAGAATTAGAAATAAACAAAAACTTGTTGAATATAAGGGTGGTAAATGTGTTAAGTGTGGTTACAATAGATGTTTGAGCAGCTTAACATTTCATCATCGTGACCCACTTCTAAAAGAAATGCGAATTAGCGGTTCAACTCGCTCATTTGAAAAATTGAAAAAGGAAGTTGATAAGTGTGAACTAGTATGTAATAATTGTCACGGTGAAATTCACTCTGGTTTAATTGTTCTTTGATTTAATTAGTACGTGCCAATGTCCCAAGGTGGCGACGAAGTCTCCAAAACTTTGTGGCAGCGTTCGATTCGCTGGGTGCGTGCCAAATTTAAGTGGGTCGTTGTGCTGAGTCTGGCCGAAGGCGCCTGCCTGTAGAGCAGGATGATGCGAAAGCTAACATCGGTGGTTCAAATCCATCACGGCCCACCAAATTTCAATGTGGATTCGTAGGTAAGAGGCCGAAACCAACGGACTTTTAATCCGTAGCGTAATTGCCATCGTGGGTTCAACTCCCACCGAGTCCACCAATTTAATCCCCGTTAAGCTAATCAGGTGAAAGCGCAACTCTGAAGAAGTTGAGAGGCCGCTCGATACGGACAACGGGGACCAATTTAATGCCCGTATGGTGGAACGGAAGACACACCTGCCTTAGAAGCAGGCGCCTGTAATGGGCGTGGGGGTTCAAATCCCTCTATGGGTACCAATTTCAGTAAAAAATTCCAGCAATCCGAATCTGGATAGCCGAAACAATGGCTGTGGACCATTAGTAATCCTCAAGAGGGAATCCACTACAATTTGGGGCCGTATGGTGAAACGGTAGACACGTTGCACTCAAAACGCAATGCCTGTAATGGACGTGTAGGTTCGACTCCTACTATGGCCACCAATTTAAGCTGTGGATATGTCGTAACGGCAGCCGAGCAGGCTTGAGAAGTCTGTGCCCTATAAGGGGGCGTGTAGGTTCGACTCCTACTATCCACACCAATTTTCTCCTTGACATACTAATTATATTCACTATAATATAGTTAATAGTATGGATAAGATTACACCAAATGAATGTCCCGTATGCAAAGAGAAACTCACCCTTTCCCGGCGTGAGATTGTCATTCTTGCAGCCCGCGTAAAGGATTCTCTACGTGGACGTTACTTCGTTCCCGACGAAGATGTTGCTGCAATCCTCCATAAGTTACATAGCGAAAGAGTTGTGGTGTAAGTTGTTGTTCCAGAGATAGTTATAAACTTTTATAAAAATGGTGTTGACAAATATCATTAAATGAGTATAATTAACAATATCAGAAACGAACATAAACACGAAAGAGAATAATGAAGATAATCACATCCAGCGTAAATCAAGTTGTTAATTCAGTTCCGTTTGAGAAACACCAATTCGGCATCAAGTCAAAGAATCTCCACTATATCATCGGTCTATTGCGAAACGATTTGTATAGTGATAAACTCCTTGCAATCATTCGTGAATACGCTTGTAATGCTCAAGATGCGAATGTTGAAGCGGGTCGTGCTAAGACTCCAATTAAGATTACTCTGCCAACCAAACTTTCTCAGGAATTAAAGATTCGTGATTATGGTTGTGGACTCTCGAAGGAAGAAGTTATGGACACCTTCATCAGTTATGGCGAATCCACCAAACGCAATACCAATGCACAAGTCGGACAAATGGGCATCGGTAGTAAATCCGCTTTCTGTTACGGCGATTCTTTCCGAGTGACCTCTTATAACAATGGTATCAAAACAGTTTATGATTGTGTCCTTGATAAGAATGACGTTGGCGATTGTCTCGTGCTCTTGACTGAGCCGATGAAGCCCACTGAGAAGGAAGGCATTGAAATTACTATTAACGTCAAAAAAGATGATGTTGATGTCCTTCGTGAAAAGGCTCTGTGGTTCTTCAAGTTTTGGGATACTTGTCCTGAGATTGTCGGCTTCACCAAAGATGAATTGCTAAAACAATTTACAGAAAAAGATAAGGTGCAGTTTAGTGGCACCGATTGGACAATCTACTCCAGCGGCGGGAGCGACCGGTATTCATATAATCGCAGTCAGGAAAAAGGCCACGCAGTTATGGGCAATATCGCCTATCCAATTAACTGGGAAAACATTCGGTTTGAGTCAATCAACGCGGATGATTTCAAGGTCACAAAAAATGTCTTTGATTCCTTGCTAGAGTATTTTAAGACTGCTAAGTTGGTGCTGAAGCTCAAGATTGGTGAAGTCCAATTTGCACCGAGCCGTGAGTCTCTGCAATACACTGATTACACCAACAAAGCAATCGTTTCTAAGATTTGTGTGATGCTGGCGGAAATACAAAAGTGTATTCAAGATAAGATTGCTAAGTCAAAGACCCTGAATGAAGCTTATTGCTTCTATGGTGAGACTTTTGATTACTACTCTGGTCTGAATAGTATCGCACCTTACTTCAAGGGCAAGTTGTTTTGGAATAATATCGCAATTAACAATGCTAATTTGGAAGGTCTAAACTGCTTTGATGCCGTGCAAGGTTACAACAAAAATGGTTGGTATTCTCAAGGCAGCGGTGAGTGGCAACCTATCCATCAGTCATTCAGCACTAATCGTGGTGATTTGCGTAAAGATACACGACACAATCGGGAGTTTTCATTTAATAAGTCAACGAAGCTAATGGTGTATGATACCGAAAAGAAAAGTTACATTCGGAAGGCTGTGCATTACATTCACAATCAAGATTCAACAAACATTAAAAAGATTGTGGTCTTTCGCTTCGCTAATAAGGCAGCGCGTGATATTGCCTTCAAGATGCTGAATCTTGACCAGTTGGAAATGATTAAGTATTCCGACATTCACGATGCCGTCAAAAAGACGATTGTGCGTGCTGGAAAGAATACCAAGCAGACAAAGGATTCTTCAGTCCGCGAGTGTAAGAGTGTTAATCCAGCAAGTCATGCTACTAGCTGGCATTCATTCAAGTCATACCGCGACTGGAACAACACAACTGTTGACCTTTCAACTGATGAGGGGTATTACATTCCACTTGAGAATAATGAGCCGAAGTTTGCGGCCGGCTCAACAATCGGTCACATGAATGCTTTGTGCTCTTTCGTTGAGCAATATAACAAACGCTTTACAACCAATAAGATTGACAAGATTTATGGGTTTGGTATTCGTGTTACCGGCAACAAATTGTTTGATACTAAGAAATGGGTCAATGTTGAAACATACATCGAAGATCAACTCACCCAGTATTTAACTGATGATAAGTTTAATTATTACATCTCGTGGGTGCATATCTTGAAGAATAATTCGTGGGCGCTAACTCCGGCTTTCTTGACAAAGTTGGTTGATAAGTTGTCGAAAAAGAATACAGAGTTTCACAAGTTGTTGGACATTTCTACCAAGATGATGTTCAGCGCAGCTTGCAATACAGATACCGGCGACAATATCTATGAGATTATCAGTCGGACTTCAAAACTGATGACCCAAGTTACCAAGTCAAGTCAGTATAAGGAAATTAAAGAATTGGTTGAAGAAATTAGTATTAAATATCCATTGTTACAGCAGTGTGACGATTTCCGCAGTGGGGAATGCCGATTGAGCACAAAATCGTGGAAACCCTATACGGATTACATTGACGCAATGAGTTGAAATAAGTGCTTGACAAAAGTATAAAAACCAGTAGAATAGTAAAAGTAGAAACAAACAAACAAAGGAAAAAAGAAATATGCTCTCCACATCATTAAGAAATAACAGTTTGACGGCGCTGGTCAACAACAAGGTATATAGTTGTGACAGCACCCATCCAAACTGGCAGAAAATCCTGCAAGCAGTTCGTGACCACAACGAGTCGTTGCTGGTTAAACTGATTGACGTTAAACGCTCCGTAGTTAATTTTGTCAGCGGCCGCCTCCGCGTCTGTGGCAACGAAGTCCTTTATGACGGCAAACGCCTCGAAGGAATTATCGTTGACCGATTGCTGGAGTTTATCCGCAACGACCTGCCGGCCGAGCCGCTATGTCGGTTCATCGCTAAGTTGATGCAAAACCCGTCGAAACGTGCCGTCGAGGAATTGTATAAGTTTCTTGAGCACAAGAATATGCCGATTACCCCTGATGGTAATTTCCTTGCCTACAAGGGAATCCAAAAGAATTGGTATTCAATTACCAGCGGTAAGTTGACGATGATTCAAGGTCGGGTTGACGCAGAAGGACACATTCTGAATGTTGTCGGCGCAGTCGTTGAATGTAAGCGCAACGAAGTTTGTGACGACAAGGAAATTGGTTGCTCAAAGGGAATCCACGCTGGAAGCCTTGAGTATGCTACCGATTTTGGTAGCGGTGGTCGTGTCGTAATCGTCGAAATTGACCCAACAAATGTTGTGAGTATTCCGACAGATTGCAGTTGTCAGAAGCTCCGCACTTGCAAGTATAAGGTTGTCGGTGAATATGAATTGCCTCTTGACAACACTTTCACAGATGCTTTTTGTGAAGATAAGGAATGGCGCAATTCGTGCTGTCAGAAGCCGAAGTCGCCGTGTAAGTGTGACAACGACGAAGATGCTTACGAGCAAGGCTTCCAAGATGGTTATGATGGTAATGATCAAAGCTTTGATGCTCAAGCCTATCTTGATGGTTACAAAGATGGCCAAGCATCGTGGGACGAAGATAACGAAGAATGTAATTGAGAGAGAGCAGGATGGTGGGCGCGAGAGAGTGGTTGGTTGCTGGATGTGGCCAACCACTTTTACCCCTTAAAAGGAATAAATGATATGGAATCAGTAACAATGTTAGTTAATGGTAAGATGCAGTTCATTGGTTGGTTAAATAAACAAAGCAATCGGACTGACGCAATCCCCGCGCGTGGGTCAGCATTAGGATTTTATGATGCTGGCGCAAATACCACGACCCGATTTAATCCATTGAGCGTAATTGGTAAAGGTGACTTGACCCGTGGGCTTTTAATGGAATGGGCACAAAAAAATCTGCATTAAAAGAAGTTTAAAAGAATAATAAAAAAGTGACTACGGGCGGGGGGTACCCCCCGCGCTTTTTTTATGCGCAGCTGTTCGCGCCGGCGGGAGTCTTGGAGCAGATCAGCTTAATTATTCTCGCGAGGGAGAGAGCAACACCAGCCTTCTTGCAATAGTTTTCTTTAGTGGAGCACCGCGCATCCGCTTGATATTCACTGCCAGAACGTGTGGTCAGTGTAATGTTGGTATAACCACCAGTTGCAAGTGGACCTGTAACCCACATAGGATTAACTAAAGAATACTGATAGTTTGTTAAATAGACATAGCAACCATTGGTTCTATCGAAGTATCGGCGGAAGTGTTCTACTCTTACCTTATGACCTTCTTTGCGTAATTGGTGGACGGTTTTAGTCATCGTTTAATACCTTATCTTTAAATGATCGAATGAATTGTGTTTTGTATTTGAAGTAACATTCAACGCACATATGAAAGAGGGTATAGAATACAAAATTAAATGCCATACCGACGATGAAAATTACCCATACAATCCAGAAAGTATCGGAAAGCGAAAGTTTTAGTGGGTCTGTCATAATGTCACACTTTACAGGAAGTGAGTCATTTTGTCAACAACAAACGCACAATGTCACACTTAAATGACGCGGTAGCGTCATTTTGACACAGTTTCTCTAACTATATCTGCAACCAATAATTCTATTCGAGATTCTATAAAAAGTCAAGCACCAATTTTAAATAATATTTATAAGCATTATTAAGATACCGCTTTACCAACCACGCCAATCGCCGGTCCCCTATCCTTCCCGATTTACCGGTAGTCTGGCTCTTTCCGGCGGCCGCCGCCTTGTGTCATATCCAACTATGCTTATTATACGGATATTTTATAATAAGTCAATAGAATTAAATGTATTAAAAACCCTTAACTATCAACTACTTATATAACAATAATGCTATGAAAAGAAAAATTAAACGAAAATATAATCGAAAAACCCCAATAGATTTAGAGAGAAAACAAAAGCAGGATTTTTGGAATAAATCATACTATCAAAAAAATAAAGAAAATATTTTACAATTCAGAAAAGAATATTATAAAAAAAATACAATGCAAATCAAACAACATCAGAAAGAATATTACAAAAAGAAAAAGAAAATTTTATCCGATGAATTGTCGGATAAATTAGCAACTAATCTGCGCATACGACTATGTAAAGCTTTACATAGAAATCAGAAACGTGGTTCGGCAGTTAAAGATTTAGGTTGTTCTATAATAGAATTGAAGCAGTATTTAGAATCAAAATTTCAGCCAAGAATGAATTGGAATAATTGGGGTAAAGATGGATGGCATATAGACCATATCAAACCACTGTCATTTTTTGATTTATCTAACCGAAATCAATTGCTGGAAGCAGTTCATTATACAAACTTGCAACCTTTATGGGCATCTGATAATATGAGCAAAGGAAATAAGTATGAAAAAGAATAAAATGGTGAGATTTGAAGTGCGCAGTAAAGGTGATGGTAACTATCCATATTTTGTTGAATACCCATATCTAGCATATTATAGCAGGCCTAAGTATAACGAAGCCAATGAGTTATCAGCAAAGAAATACGCAAAAACTTTAGAGGATGCATGGGTCGTAAAAATAACAGAGACAATCGTTTAATGTTTCCCGACTTGATTTATGTCTGTAAAAAAACCAAGTATGCAACCTATCCTATTGCTTATGCATATGCTTCTGTAGCGGATGCTCACTTAACTATTTACTATTGTGATACTTGTAAGGCATATCATTTAAGTTCAAATACTGATTGACATTTTTATACAAATGGATAGAATTGTAGTCAATGAAAACAATTACAAAAGTTCAATACGAAGCATTTGATGGTCAACTATTTGATAGTCAAATCACTTGTGAAGAATATGAGCGGTTACAAAATCATCCCACATCGTTTGATATTCATGCAGGTGTAAAATTTGCTTTGCGGTCTGATCCACAAGGGAAAAAGTTTGGTGTTATTATATTAGTTGCGTATGGAGTGAGTTGTAAGTGGGCTGACCAGAAGTATCTGTTTATGACTAATGATTTTACATTGTATGCTATAGAGCAAAAGACTTCTGTTCAGGCATTAGACTATTTGATTCAAAATGATTATATAAGAGTGGGTGGATGTAGATTGAAAAATAAATTATGAAAGATGCATGCATTTACGGAAAGCTTCCTAATGGGCGTTGGTTTATTGCTCACTTAGAAGGCGATTACTATATTGTTGACCGACCTATATTGGACGGCGATATGATGGAAGAACGAGCAAAGGCTATTTGTGAAGTATATAACAAGAGGGATAATAAATGAAAAAAGGCGCAAATGTAAAGATTACTAAACTCTGTGCTTGTTCGGATGCAAAGTGTCCGACGCCGGATATGCAGGATTATGTTCCCGGTCAGGTAAATCCTGATGAAGTAAGTTTGCCTGCGGATTATACAGTTAAGGGTTATTTAGTTGAGAACATTCAGCAAGGTCATCGAGTTATGATTGACCGGTATGAACGCAATGGTGTTAAGGTGGGCGGAATAATGGTAACAAGTCCCGTCAAAGTAATTCGTAATTCAACCTTTGAAACCGACAACAGTATTTATATTGTTGAGTTACTATGAGTAGAATTCAATTAACTGAGGAAGAATCAATGTCGATTTGGCTGGGCCTTATGATATTTTGTCTCGCGTTAGGTTATACCACGGAAGCAGCAACTGGCTGGATGATATTTGGAGCTGGTATCATTATGATTACTGCTATTTTCAAGTAACAATATAAAAACTTGATTGTTTTCTGAAATGAAGTACTATATATAATCAGATGCGGGTTTAGCGCAATGAGAAGAGCGCCTCTCTACCCGAGAGGAGGTCTGGTTGAGCGTTACCCAGAACCCGCTCCAATTTTATTTGCCGGCGTGACCAGTGGCTGGGGCAGAGTTTTATAAACTCTTTTGAGGCTAGATTAGCCTTGCATTAAGGTTCGATTCCTTACATGCCGACCATTTTATGACAAGACAAGCGATGGACTGTAATAAGATTGAGAGGATGTTACAAAACGCAATAGGCACAGAGGTTGATGTTGATTATGTTCAGAACCCTGTGATTGGTTTGCGTAGTATACTCGTTGGTATGCTTGATTATAATGAATACCTCGATCGTTATTGTGTAATGAGCGAAGATGGCTTAAAGAATTTTTGGCTGTGGGATGTTGAAAATGTTTTTATAGTTGATGGAACGGAACGCACATGTGTTATTCTGATATAGCCTGTCCGACTTGTTATGTCGCTTGGTGGACGAAGCGACATCCGAATGTTGTCATGCCAAATCCGAAGAAATGCGATACTTGCGGCAATACTATCACGGAAGGCGGACACGCCACGGTCTACGATGAAGGCGGAACTACCAAAATTGGCAAGCAATACTGTGATAAGTGCTGGTTGGAACTCGGAACGAAACTTGAAAAAGAAGGACATGATGCTTTCCTTCATCTCAAGAAGCATTTCTCTCCAACATCCGATGGACATTTTTCAGATTGCCCACCAGATTGCCACATTGACCACAAGTCAACAATTCGGACGCAGTTGTAAGGTTGTGGACTCGACAAGTGGCGGAAAGGCTAGACCGCAAAGCCTTTAACCTTATGCTATTTATCGTAATAGCACTACTACTGTGGAGTTTATAATATGGCAAAATGGATTACAGAATGTGAATTACGCAAATTGCTTGCTCGACATAAGGCAATAACTAAAGAAACTAGTCCGGAAGAGATAGCTGAAATTGATAAACAAATGAAACTAGCGCATAATCAATATATTGTCAATAACAACCAAGGGCCATCACTCTGGTCATGTATCTTAGAGTGGTTAAAATAGTTTTGCTCGGTAAGTGGTTGTGGTTTAATTACTTAAAAATAATCCCGTTAATTGCTAAAAAATAAATTAAAATTTTCCATATATTATTCAGTACTTAGCTGCATAAGCCCTGAGCCTCTTTAAGCAATTAAGCACTAAGCAAAGCTGTACAATATATCAAAAATATTCTTTGACTTTTTAGTTATATCAGAGATAATTATAGCTTGCGCGGAAAGTAGCACAGCTTGGTAGTGCGCTTGCTTTGGGAGCAAGAAGTCGCAGGTTCAAATCCTGTCTTTCCGACCAACGCCTTTATCGTATAGTGGTATTATTTCTACCTCGTAAGTAGGGGACACGGGTTCGATTCCTGTTGAAGGCTCCAGTTTCGTAAATTAAATTCTTCTTTGATACTTTCACTTCAGTCTGACCTAAAAGGACACGGGAAATTATGATGAGTGCAAATCATTGTAACGACCCACGGCAGCCAGTAAGCGAGCTTAAGCGCTTATACTGGCTGCCAAATTTTTGTTGTTGACAGAAATATAAAATTGGTTATAATAATAGTCATATGAAAAATATCAACTTAGCCTTGACCGAAGACGAATCCGATACACTCTTTGCCATACTTTGCCAAGTCGGTGGTTCACCTGTTCACTCTCCCCGAAAGTATGCATCAGATATTCTTAACCGCATGAGAGGTCTTGGATTAGACAAGCGACTATATAATAATTCCTTTGTCGGTAACAAGGGATTGTATTTTAAGGATAATAGCCTTAAAAAATAGTTATTGACATTCTTAAAATAATCGGTATACTAATCGTTAATGAAAACACTTGAAAAGACCTTTACAGCGAATTACGATAAAACTGGCAGTATGCAGTTCACCGAGCAGAAGCGTGAGGGTAATGTAGCTTGTTATGAGCGCAAGTATCCTGATGGCCGCCTCCATTCTTACGAAGTCTTTGAGGTTAAGGTAATTAAGGCGGGCGCAAAGCTCCCAAATGGTGCGGTTGTCGCTGAGGATTATGAGCGTTATCCCGGCGCGGCATCCTTCGGCAAGGGTGCGTATAGTGTTAATACACAAGAGCGTGCCGACTTTCGTTATGAGGAATTAAAGACTACTCTCAGCAATCGGCCTCCGGCAGAAGTTAATGCCGATGGTGATGAAGTCGTTGTCGTCAGGAAGGCTGGCAGGAAGGCTGTTATTCGCCCGGAAATGACCTTTCCAGAGGCTGAAAAGTGGACTATGAAGGATTTGCTGGCTCTCAATCCAGCCTACACTCCACCGCTGTTGTATGTCGCCCTTCAGAAGAAGATTGCTGCAAAGGTAGTGCAATGTGTTGGTGAACAACGGGTTGCAGGTGCTCGAGGCAAGCCCGCTAAGATTTACTCTCTTGTAAAGAGTTAAGTATGAACGCGTTACATGTTGGGTTCACAGGAACTCAAACTGGATTAAATCGAAAGCAGCAAGGTAAGCTGCGCAGCTTTCTGGAAGAGCTTAATAGGATGTATAAGCACGCAGCGCCATTTCTACATCACGGCGATTGTATAGGAGCAGATGCACTGGCTCATCGAATTGCTAGGGAAAGCGGATTTTTTGTGATCATTCATCCACCTATCAATGTATACAATCGAGCATTTTGTGGAATAGCTTTTGCTAGTGAAAAAATTTTACCGACGAAGGAATACCTCGAACGAAATCACGACATTGTTGATGCGACAGAATTCTTGATTGCGTGTCCAAAGGGATTGACAGAGGAAGTGCGTAGTGGAACATGGGCGACTGTGCGTTATGCGCGGAAGTGTGGTAAGAAGGTTTATATCTTTTATCCTGATGGCACAAAAGGGTATTGACAAAAATATAAAAAGGTATATACTGGTAAAATATGAATGATACGAATTTAGTCAATGATATATTGAAACAGAAATTGGTTGAGTTACTAGATAAGGGTGAAGCGGGTGCTGTCAGTGCTGTTAATTGGTTACTTGCACAAGCTCCTGATGTTGCTAAACAATATCTACAATGGGAGATTGGTAAGAGTATCTTTTGGATATGCTTTTGTGTGATTGGTATGCTTGTTGGATATATGCTCTATCGAGTTATGAAGGCTACTCAATCAGATGGAGAAGAATTTATACCGCTCGTTAGCTCTCAAGCTTTGGGTTGGATTGGGTTGGCTATAAATACTTTTTCGTTAGTTAAGGTGCTTGTTGCACCGAAGTTAGTTTTGATTGATTTTGTTATTGGGTTGGTTCACAAGTAAGTGCATTCCCACACAAACAATTCGACACCTAAGAAAGACTTAATAATCTTTGTGGTGTGTATGATTGTATCGCTGGTGTGGATTTTAATTCTGAAAAAATGTAGTTGACAAAAGTATAAAAACGAGTATTATATAACATAACAAAGTAAACAAAGGATAAAACATTGAATCAAGGAACAAAAAGTGGTTTGCAGGCGTGGATCCGAAACAATCTCGGTATGACTTATACCGATTGGAAGCGTCAGAACCGTGAGGTTCGTGGCGTGCAGTATAACAAGTATCAGCGTGGGGTGAAGTTGAACCCGCTCGCTCCGCTGCCTGTGGTAGCGGCGATTGATACGGGTGAAGCTGAGGATGAGGTATTGGCATAATGAATATCTCTATTCTCTTATTGAAAATCATATCTAGTATATTTTTCGTATGCCTGACTTTCTTTATTGGTATTGCTACAATGATTTATGGTTGGGGCATTCATCCTGTTAGCTGGGGCTGGATTATTTTTAGTTCTGTTGCTACATGGATTATAATGGTGTTGATGACTCTAATCAACGCAATTCCAAATAAGGACTAATATGAATATCAGAGTTAAAGTTAATACCATTGATGGGCGTGAGTGGGAATCAAAGGTTCAAAATTTCACTAGTGATGAATACAATAATTTGTTGGAAAGCATTGAGCAATACAAGATAATGAATTATTTTCGTATTAAGACTGAATCCAATGGTGGTTTGATTAAGGGCAATGTAACTTTTCAGCCACAACATATCGTCGCAATTACTCTTTTGGAAGTGTAATTAAACACTTGACAAAAATATAAAAAGTGATAGCATAGTAACATATGAATATCTCTGCTGACGATTACAGTTATCTTACCGCGAATCTTAAACGTGCTCTCAACATCTTGGAGATGTTGAATAAACAACAGACCCTTGTTGCCAAAGTTGACCCGATGGACATTACAAGTATTCCGAGTAGTAATACTTCTAATAAAGTTTTCGGTTGTAATGAGAAAGTGGTGCGTGAGAAGGTTTCCTCGATAATGAAGGCTGCGATTTATAATAATGTCGCACCAAACTTTATTTCTTCTAATTATCCCACAAAGTATTTTACCGCTCCGGGTGGATTTAAGGTTTTAGGTAGAACGGTTTGTGGTGTCTATATTGTTGATTGTAATGGTCGAGTTTATCGTTACACTTACAACAAGAAAAATAATGGGTATACTCTTTTTACTTCTAAAGATCGTGATTCGCGTAATTACAAGGGTTCGTTTGTCAATGGACCTCTTGGTGACGCACTGATGAAGGTTATTCATGCAAAATACCCGTGGAAGAAATATTCCGTCAACAAAATGTATCGGTCAGCAAATCCGAAGCTTAAGCGAAGTGTTCGTATTCGTAACTTTACAAAAGACCACTCCACACATTACGATGTGTATGTTTACTGGCGCCGTGTTTACAACACATATTAAACGCTTGACATAAATACTATTTAATAGTATTATTCTAGGATGTGGACGAAACCTAAATCGTGGGGCGGTTATGATACCGCTAAGGGAAAGTTTTATCTACAAACCAAAGATGGTTTTTATATTACGGAAACCTCAACGGTGTGGGATGAAGCCTATGAGCTTTGGTTGAGCGGTAAAAGTAAGTGGAGTCTGTTTGGTTACAAAGAAAAATTGATATGATTAAATTCCCAGAAATTGAAGGTCTGCATCAGATTGTCAAGATGCTTGACAAGTATCCTCAGTATATTCCTGTTGCACCCATCGTGTATAAAGGTAAAATCAAACTACACGGCACCAATGGTAGTGTTGCAATTTATCCTGACGGCCGTGTAATTGCGCAGAGCCGTGAGCAAGAATTGGTTGATGGTGCTGATAATGCTGGGTTTGCTAAGTGGGTTGAAAGCAACCTGATTCATTTCCGCTGTCTTCAAGATAATGTCCAAGTTACTGTATTCGGTGAATGGTGTGGGAAGGGCATTAACAAGGGTTGTGCAATTCATCAGATTCCTGAAAAACAATTTGTAGTTTTTATGATTCAGTTTGGTGACAATGAAACCGGTCAGTGTTATACCGAGCCGCATATTCTTGAAGATATTTTGGAATACATTCCGAATATCAATGTTTTGCCGTGGTATGAACCTGCTGAAATCACACTTGATTATTCTAATAAGAGTCAATTGCGTGAGCAAGCAGACAAGATTTCTGCACTTGTTCTTGAAGTTGAGAAGTGTGACCCGTGGGTTAAATTACAATTTGCTGTAGAAGGAATTGGTGAGGGCATTGTTTATTATCCTCAAATTCCTATGGACCGTGAGAGCTACACACGTTATATGTTTAAGGCTAAGGGTGAGAAGCATCAGGTTGTTGTTCAGAAGCAAGCCGTGCAAGTTGATCCCGAAGTGGCCAAGAGCATTGACGAATTTGTGACGATGTTTGTTACAGAGAATCGTTGTCAACAGGGACTTAACGTTGCCTGTGGTGATGTTCTTGACCGCAAGTTGACGGGACAATTCTTGAAGTGGCTCTGTCAGGATGTCTTAAAGGAAAGTAAAACCGAATTAGAAGCGTCTAACCTTACGTGGGATGACGTTAAACAAGCTGTGCAGAAGGCTGCGCAGAAGTGGTGGCTTATCAAAACTGCTTCCATTTAAATGTCCGAACCCTCCCGTGTTATGATATTGGAGAATTTTTAACAAAGTTTGTTTGAATCCGCAGTAAATTGGCCTACATAATGTTCAGACGTTCTTATGTGTTTCTTTCTGCCAATTTGGATTCCACGACGACAACTAACATTGTCAGTCTCCGTTAAAAAGTTACAACATAACACGGGAGCGAATTTTAGTGCTTGACATAATTATATAAATCGGTATAATTAGTAAATTATGAAATCTGAAGGCATTTACATTGTTACTAGGAAACTCACGGGTGTTACACTTAATTTAACTCTTGAAGAAGCCGGTTATTTACGAAAGGTTTGTGGTCAAATCGGTGGCGACCCTGATACGACTCCTCGAGGATTTTTCACTAAACTCGCTAATCATCTAGACAGTTTGGGTGTGAAAAAAACCGGCGAAATCTCTGACTCTGACGGAACTGGTATATTTTTTGAGAAATTTTGAGAGATAAATGAATAAGAGTGTTACAAAGTATTCACGGGTTATCAATGCCCGTGAAGAAAGGGATGCTTGGAAGGCTTCCAAGCGGGGTAAGGTTCGTAATCCCAATGGCAGACGGGAACGCCAAAAATATACTTACCAACAAATCATTGACATTTTGGCCGATGAACAGGACAGATATGACAGATAAAGCAACGATTCTGCCTGAGGATGAATTTACAGAGATTTCTAAAGTTGACCTTGTTAGCAAAGCTCTAACCTTTGCTACGAAGGCGCATGAAGGGCAGACACGCAAGTATACAGTTGAGCCGTATATCAATCATCCGATACGGGTGATGGAAAAGGTTAAAACGGTAACAAGTGAACCGACGATGCTTGCTGCGGCTCTCTTGCATGATGTTGTTGAGGATTGTGGGGTTAATCTGACTACGATTGAAAAAGAATTTGGTCTTGGTGTTGCTCTATTAGTTTTTCAGTTGACAAGTCCAAGCAAACAATTTCCTAAGATGGAGAGAGCAAACCGCAAACAATTAGACCGCTACCATTTAGCTGTTGCTAGTGGTGATGCTCAGACAATTAAATTTGCGGACTTCCTTGATAATGTTCCGAGTATCGTTAAGCATGACCCTGAGTTTGGTAAGGTTTATGTATTGGAAAAGATTGCAGATGTACATGTTATGACGAAGGGCAATACATATTTGCTGAAAGAAGTTCGTGAAATGCTTTACCGAGCCTCAACAGATTTGGAAATCGTTTAAATGAATATTGGTTCAAAGAGTAGGTATCCCGCATCAGCTCTTAGTAATTTTGCGCCCCATCCGTTTGTGATTTATGGGGTAAAGTGTAACAGCATGGAAGGGTTTTTACAATCTTTAAAATGCAAGTATCCCCGTATACAAATAGAAATCTGTAAGCTTGTTGGTTTAGCTGCAAAGTATAAGGGTAAGAAATACAAGTGGTGGAAAGATGGAATTGTATATTGGAATGGCCGAGCAATAGACAGACACGGCGATGAATACCAAAAACTTTTGGATACCGCATTCACCGAATTATATAATCAGTCACAATCGTTTAGAAAAGCGTTAAAAGCAACTGGAATGTCTCCGTTGACACATACCATTGGTAAGACTAATCCAAAAGAAACGATATTAACTCAATCAGAATTTTGTTATCGGTTAAAAATGTTAAGAGATTATGGACAAATTCCCGCTTGACTTTTATATGTAAATCTATATACTTGTAACACTATGGAAAACGAACTATACGACTTGTATCGAATCAGTTGTGAGGAAGTTTATCAGGAAGAGGAAACCGAGCTATGAAACCGCTAATATTATTTCTTGCAGTGTTGTGTCTATCTACCAATCTCCAAGCTAAATCAGAGAAAGCTGTAAATTTGCTCGATGGTATTTCCATGCAGACGCAGCATTATACTCAAACAATTAAGGCTAAGCCGCTTGCTATTACAAAGTTTGGTTGGCGCGAAGGTTATTGTCAATGGTGTCAAAAGCAAAACATTGTTAGTCACTATATTGAGTTGGCAAACTGGGGCTGTGCAGTTTGTGATTTTTCAACAGGTACGCAATGTCAATGTGAACGCGGTCATTATTGGTATCAAAAATATATGACAAATGGAACGGTGCAAGTCGAAAGATTTAAGTTAAGCAAACGTATACTGCCGGACACACGACAATGGGCGGCATTGCATCGTGAGCCGGTGACTATTGTATTACCAACAGACCCGCTGCCTGATTTGAAGCTTCCGCGGCGTGAGAAGGAAACGGATACATTGTCACTAATATCAAGTGCGAGCGCTGAGGAAATTACTGTTAGACCGCCGACTATTCGATATATTCTATTTAGACGAGGCGAATGAAAAAGTTAGTATATCGAGCAAGTGATTTTACACCGACAGAGTTTACTACGGCAGATGAAAAGGCACGTTTTGCAAATCACTTCATTCGATTTATAGAAAGTGGTTGTAAGTGGACATTATTCCATATATGGTTTTATCGTAAATTAAGCAACTGCTTTGGAATGCATGCCCATTATGACCGACGCAACTTCCACGCTGCTTGTTTTGAAAAGTATGGTGGTAAAAATTACAATCTTTCTAGCTTCATAGATGATTGCTTGGAATATCCTTGTTATGGTGACCCCAGTTATACTTTTTGTGATGTTGAGAAGAAACTAAAAGAATACTTGACAAATTATAAAAAATCAGTATAATATATAAACAATGAGCGAAAACCTTACGGTATCCATCCGCTGTATCAAATGTAAGAAACTCCACACCATCGCAGTTGCCCGTAAAGATTATGACGCGTGGATTAACGGAGCTTTAATTCAAAACGTGATGCCCTATCTCAGTCTTGACCAACGTGAATTGTTGATTAGCAAGATTTGTGGCAAGTGTTTCGACAAGATGTTTGGAAAGGAATAAAATGATTATTACTATTATTATAGATGCTGAAGACCCCAACATAATGATTAAGGATTTAATGGATACATTTGAGAAATCCGACACTGTTGCAGAATGGAGAAAGATAACGGCTAATGGGAAGGAAGTTACGATTCATAATGTTCTGGACATTTGCAAGGGAATCAAAGTGTTATGACTGACAAACTTGAAGAAATCCGAAAGTTAGTTTCGATTAAACCGCCGATGACCTGTGAAGAAGAAATGGATTGTCTGGAAGATGGTTTTGCCAGCAACATAGATGATGCATACGCCGCAGGAATTGCGCAAGGTGAGGCTCTAATGGCCGAATCAATTCTTAAAATTTTATTGACAAAGGAATAAATGAATTCTACATTTACGGTTGGTCGGCATGAAGCAATTCTCGAGCAATATGCTGGTCAGACAATTATCCATTCGTTTCGTAGAATGGATGTTGGATTATTTTCTACCCGAGGCATATTATCATTAGAATTAGATGAAAAGTCCAATCGGATGTATTTTAAGACTTTTAATCCGAAGACGGCGCAAGCTACAGCCTCACGGGTGGACGCAATTTCGGGAATGGAAACCACAGAGTTAGTTGGACCTGAGAAAATAAAGTTGCTTCACGTTTATACGGAGATTTAAATTGCTCTTGACAAATATATAAAAATGGATATACTTATTGTTAGTTGAGTGACGCTAGCAGTTACTTGACTTGAAGGCAGCGGAAATGAATCAGGTTGCAACGCGTTATCTGACAAAGCCAAAGGCTGCCTAAAAATTTAGAAGTGTAGTCACGAATCGGTTGGCAGGTTCAACCTAACATCGCAACACGAGGCTTTCGAAAAGTCAGACGGGCGGGATGGCCAGCAGACCGTGACTCGATTTAGAAGTAAATGGTTCTTTAACAATTTAGCATCGCACTTGGTAGGACAAGTGCTGTCGGGGTAAGCCCGGCCGAGGTTGCGTGTAAACCTTGCCTGTTACCTCTCTGGCCAACCATTCGACGTCGAGTGAGTCCTGGAGAAATAATAACGGATAAGCAGGGGAGTAGGGAGTAAGCGATTAAATGATGAATTTTTGACGCCGATAACAATCACAGCTCCACCAATTTAGTGCCTTCACCGGTGGTGAACCAACCCCTGCAGGGGTTATGCTTCAAGCCGTACTAGAAGGCATTAAAAAATGCTGGTGGGGTCGCTCCCCTTTATCACAATTCTGTGGACAGCAAAATTTCCACTTGACATTATTATAAAAATAGCGATAATAAAGACTATGAAAGCTTACTTTGTCTGTAATCATTGTGGTGAAGTCATTGATGTTAAAGGCCTTAACCAAGAAGTCGAATGTCCTCGTTGTTATCGTGAGGTCAATGTTGAAAATGCCAGTGAATATGGTGAACGTCCTGAAGTTGAATTCAACGAGTATAACGATAAGGATGTCACAGATTGTGCCAATGGCGATTATAATACTTGGGAAGAAAATCAAATCGCTAACGAGGAATAGATTTAAGAAAATTTTTTATTTCATCGTTGGTAAATGAATTTTTTGCGTAATTCAACGCAACACAAACAAGTTGAATGTTGTCTTTGGTGTATGGTTTATTGGAGTTAATTCTATCAATGGAAATCACATCAGGAGTTTTTGGACATCTCTCTCCAGAATGTTTAGGAGTCTTGAGTTTAAGTCCTGATAAAGCACAAATTCCATTTTGTTTTTCAAATTGTTTACGTACATCATCAATTGTAATTAAACAATCTTGTTTTCTACTATTTTTAACAGAATTGAAAACTCTCACAAAAGGAGAATTGATGGTAAGTGGTCTATTAAATTTTTCTAATCCTTTTTTTCTTCTTATTTTTTCTCTACGACATCTTTGTTTGAGATTTATTTTTTCTAAATTTTTTGCCTTCCATCGTTTATTAGAAGCCTTTATTTTTTCAGAATTATTTCTTCGATATTTTGCACAGATTGCTTTCCGTTTTAATTTGTATTCAATGTCTTTAATAACCTCATTCAATAATTGTATATCTTCATTCATAGTCATCTCCTTCATATACAAATACATATAAAAAATAAAAATGAAAAGACGATTTATGTTGACATTTACATCAATTAAAGTATAATAAGTAAATAATGAAAACACCAATGAATAAGCCCGTTGTCAAAGGTTCGATTGTAACTTACAAAAACGGGTGGTATCGTGTCTCTGCTCTGCGTGGTGGTAAGGTGAATCTCAAGAGCGTTTTCTACGATAAACTTTATTTCCAAAGGATTCCCGTGGAAGATGTTACGGAAGATTACGACGATTGGTTTGAGCATTGGTCAAAGAGCGAAACTTATCAGAGTATGTAAATGTGGCTGTGGCTGTGGCTGCTAGTAGCGTATCCCCTTATGGGCGTGATAGTTACGATGTGCAACACACTATTATTCCTAGTTATTGGAATTAAGCCACAACTAGTTGATGTTGTTGGTGTTATGCTCTTCTGGCCTATTACGATAAAAGCGTATTTTCGTACATTTATCTATTGAGTCTTTCAGATAATATCTCATCCGTAGTAAAATCTAGCTTTGTGGGTTCATTTAATCCAACCTCTTTACAACAATTAACAAACATAGTTTTTATTTTGGTTTTACTAGTTTTGGAAACCGTACCGTCGGGGAAAATATAGACCATTTTAATTCCTTTTCTTGCTGCGATAGCTTTTTTAGCTGCATCACTCTTTTTCGTTTTGACAAATACTTTTTCTCCATATACAGGTTTAAAATGGTGTTGACCATTATATTCAATGCCCGCATTTAACTCGGGAAGCCAAATATCAATCTCAAATCCTTCTAGTTGCACCCTTTCATTCGGAACAATTTTAAGCAACGGATAATTTTTTCGTAATAAACAAACCATTGCGCATTCTCCAAAAGAACGATATTGCGGAGAGTAATTCCAATGTGTATTTCGCACTTCAACGCCCATGCACTTTCTTGAGCAGAACTTTCTTCCATTTTTTAATACGGTGGGTGTTACCATAAATTTTTTATGACAAATTTTACATTCAATTTCAATTCTGTCTTTTCGGCGCCATTCCATTTCACAGTGCTTAGAACAAAATCGGTGATTTTTTGATGGACAAGGCCTATCAATTTTTTTCTTACACCACTCACAAAACATAGGATTCTTAAAAAAGAATCCACGACTTTTGTTGCAACATGTTGTTGAACAGAACCTTGTAGTAATTTTTTGTGGTGTAAAATTTTTATTACAGACTTGACATTTTATATCATTTAACATATAATCTTCTCCATTAAGATAAATAGTGTTATCTATTCAAAAACAAATGAAAATTTCATTAAATAACTACGATTTTACCGATTTTATTGTGCATGAACAAGAATTTTGTGGTGTTTCTTCAAAACTCATTCAACCACAACACATTGGAATTAAATTTAATCAGACCAATAAGATTTTTCGTTCTTCAATTTGGGATTTGGAAGGCAATCTGTTGTCTGCTGGTTTTCCTAAGTTTACTAATTTTGGTGAGAATTCAGAAAATTTTACTGTCCCCCTCTCTGTTAATGGTGTCGATTTTGTAACTAAAATCGACGGCTCTCTTGTCTGTATTGATTTTGTTAATGAGCGTCTGAATATGCGCACGCGAGGCACCTTCCATCACACATCATTAGAAAATTGGGCAGACTTTGAGTATTGCTTAAATAACAATCCTAAGCTTGTTGAATGGCTCAAGAAGAATTCCAATTATACTTTGCTTTGTGAAATTACTACGCCCAATTTGAAAATAGTCATTGACTACGGTGTTACGCCACAATTTTGGTTGGTCGGCGCCATCAATAAAAATGACTATTCTCTTATGATTCAATCTGAATTAAATGGACTTGCGATTGAATTAAATATCAATCGTCCTGAAGTTTATTCATTTAATTCTATTGAACATTGTATTGATTCCGTAAAACTTTGGAATGGTAAGGAAGGTGTCTGCTTATACTCTCAAAACGGCCAAGCAATTCACAAAATCAAAGCAGAAATTTATTTGAAGTTGCATCGGTTTAAGGAAAATGCAACGATGGATAACACTATTGATTTATTTTTTGAATATAATTGTCCTTCATATAATACTTTTCTTGAAATGTTAATGGCGCAGTTTGATTTTGAATGCATGCAAATGGTTTTACCGTTTGTTTCAAAGATTGTTGACTCAAAGAAAAAGGTTGATGTCATTGTTGCTCATATGAAGTCATTTGTTGAGCCTCTCAAGGTTGTCTCCCGTAAGGATGCTGCGTTAGCGATTGTTGGCTCTTACGGTAAGACTAACCGCTCATCGTTTATGTTTTCTCTATTGGATGGTAAGGAATTAACTGTCGAACAAATGAAGAAATTGGTGTATCAGTGCTTGTAATCCTTCGCTTACTGCCGCCGCGTTTCCACTGGTTGAAATACCGATGGATTCGTTGGCGGTATGGTGAACAAAGAGATTACGCATGGGAAAGACCTTGACATTATTATAAAAATAGCGATAATGTACATATATGACGATTTACGTATTAACGCTGGAGCACTCAACGGATTATGATGGTTCGACGTTTGCAAATGTCAAGGCGTTTCGGACGTATGACGCAGCGATGGCAGCGTTATGTGCAATGCCTTATCGGTTTCATACCTCATATGAGATTGACGAAGTTGAATTGGTTGATTGATTGATAAAATTATGAATGAAAAATATCTTGTAGCAAACATTGGATCCAATACTATCTTGGCTTGTTCTTTAGTCGAAGAAATGGATGTAAAAGATGCCATTCGACAATTGTTGAAGTTAGCAGGGGAAGAAGATTTTGACATTGAAGGATTTTTCTGGAATGGTTGTGCGGGCAATGTAATGTCATTACGTAATGGCACAAGGATTCAAGTTTTATATACGCCATTTGCCTAATTAACGCTTGACATTTATTATAGAAATCGGTATATCAATGCTTATGAAACTAATTAAATTAAGTCAAGGCGATTGGCGCCTTCAATTCAAGAAGGCAACACTGACATGGGAGCATTGGAGCTTCCATTATATTTGGGGCATCGTCTATTGGCCGGGATTAGACGCACAAGGAAATACCAGAAAGTCTTTTAGACTGATTGGGTTTCCCTTCTGGCGTTGGATTCCATACTGCTTAAAAGACTTGACATTTATTATAAAATCGGTATAATTACTACTATGAAGAATCTCTGTGGAAAGACGGTCAAGCGTGAGCAAGCGTATGAAGTTTGGTCAAATGGTGAATGGACTTGGTATTGCTTGAAGAAGTATCAGGCGCCCGATGGTGAAGCAAATAATCCGTATGCCCGTTGGTTCTGTGATGTAGTCACGCCAATGTGTCCCGACGGCGAATTGGGCGATGTCTATGTGACAGAAATTAAGCGCAACGCGGTTAAGGTTAAGTAATGAAATCCAAGTTTCATATTGTTGGAAGCACCGCTGATAAAGTCTTTTTAGTTGATGATAACACCGACGCAATGAGCGTTACAAATGACGCTGAAAATGTTACCGAATATGTCAACCGGCTTTATCCACAATTGCGCATCATCTATCGTGATAGCGATGGTCGGTGGGACGAATTGGTTCATAACAACGGAACGTTCACGGGCTTTGCCCCATTTGACCCATACCGTGAGGAAAATCCTTATCTATGACAAAACCGCAATTTAATAAGTTAATGGATTATGTGCGGCGTGATGCAACGACATGTCACGTATTGCGTAGCCGGTATTGGATTAATACGACATGTGGACAAATTCAGATGTTAAAATATGTTGCTATTCTGGAAAACTTTGTCGGTCTTGAGGAATTGGATTTACTGCAGACCCAACTGAATGAAATTGTCACTTGACATTTAATATAAAATCGGTATAATTAGAGAATATGAATAAACAATCCCAAGCTTGGTTAGCTAAATTTTATCCGGTAGATGCGATGGAATCCACAAAGCAAAATGCTGTCGAGCACGCATTACGCAAGTGGCGTGGTTTGACCTCTCATGTATTACAGGAGTATGATTTGTATCTTGACGATCACGTAGTTGCGAAGCGTGGTCCCAATGGTAAAACTGTTTTGGAAATCGGCGCCGATAGTTGTTCTCTCTGTCATCACTATTTGGAAGGGGATTGCATTAAGTGTCCACTTTACAAGGCTCTCAATGGTAGAAAGTGTGATTACTCTGCTATAGATGATGAGCCTCTTTCACCATACCGACAATTTCGTGAAAACGGCAGTCCTGATAAAATGATTGCTGCATTGGAGAAGTGTCTGCCCAAGACTATTAAGAAAAAGCTAGAGACGGCAGCCGATCTGCCCACCTTTGATCCTTGTTGCAATTTGTTGCTTCTTGAAAAAGAAGGTCAGCAATATATTCTTGCTAGAATGGATGTGCGTACACCGGGTGATGGGTTGCTATATGGTTTAATCAATTTGTGGGACGGCAATCGTTATTCAGATTGTATTGTGCTTAAAGCTCATAGGAAAATGACTCCGAGTGAGTTGAAGGTAATTTGTGGTGGTCAGCCTGAATCATTTAAGGTTGTGAAATTTGCAAAATCGGTTTAAGATACCGCCGGTGAATGTAGATATTTCTACGGATTACCTCGACAAAAACGATGGTGTCCGTGAGTGGCTTGTTAGCTATTGCAAGGCCAATAAGATTCGTACATCTACTAGTAAATTTCATTGTATAGGCGATTATCGTGATATGGAAGAGCGTTTGGTTATTCATTTCCGAAGCAATAATCAAATGCGGTGGTTTCAATTAAAAGGCAATCAGAATTATCCTTACTTTGAGTTTCTTTAAGAGTTGACTTTATTTATAAAATTGGTATAATAGAGAATATGAATAAAACATGGGCAGAGAGATTTATCGGCGCACTTAACACTGAATACAATCAGAAAAGAATACAAGAGTTTAGGTGTGCTCGCTATTTGGCACATTGTCATCCAAAATTATACCGAATGAGGAGAATTGATAAAAGGGGTTGGATAGAACTTGAAAAGAAGCATTGGTTTTTTGGTTGGGAATATCATAATTTTCTCTTTAATCTAAAAAATGAAATGATTACATGGATGAATTTTCAATGAAAACAGATAAAGTTTTAAAAGTATTTACCATCACAATTTGTGAGCGGTCTGAAAAAATCAAATACGAAACTGTCCGCGCATCTTCCTTAGAAGAAGCACAAGAGATTGCTGTGGATGAATTTGCTTATGACTTCCGCAGTGATGGTATGGGCAGCTCCTACGGTGTCGAAGTCCTTACCGTCGAAGCAGAATAAACTTGACTTAATATAGAATTTCTCTATAATTAAGTCATTATGAAAGTTAAGTTCCTCCACGAATCCAAAATTCGTATCAAAATTAACCGCTATTGCGGCGATGGTTGCTGCAGCTGGCCGGAATGGGTGGATTCTGAAGCATTCAAGGACGAGGAGTATGTCGTTGATGATGAAGTAGATGTGACGGGACTTGTATTTAATAAAGACTACATAATCATTGAGTATCCATAATGAAAACAATCGTAATCAGCGACTTGCACAATCAAGTGTCATGGGTCGAAGGCTATTTAGCCTCAACGACTTACGACGAAGTTGTGTTTCTTGGCGATTACTTTGATAATTTCTACGATTCGCTTGTTGACATTAAAAGGGCTGCAGAATGGCTCAAAAATAGTCTTAAACAGCGCAACCGCATACACTTATGGGGCAACCACGATTTGTGGTATGCTCATCCTCTTGCTAAAGGTTTGCACTGTTCTGGCAATACAAGTGAGAAGCAAGTAACCATAGAAGGTGTGTTGGATGCTGATGATTGGCAACAGCTTAGGCTCTGTTATTTTAGTCAAAACTTCCTATTTAGCCATGCTGGCATTCATAAGTCTTGGGCATTACATTCTATAAAAGGGTTTGATTATCAATACCTTACGGAGATTTGTGAGGAAGCGCTTACGTATGCTAAGTGTGGTCATACGCCGCGCCTATTGCGTGCAGGATGGTCAAGGGGCGGTGATTTACCTGTTGGTGGTATAACTTGGTTGGATTACGATACGGAATTTGTACCAATCAATGGGATTCATCAAATTGTGGGTCATACACCGCATCCAAACCCTTTAGGGAAAGGTATTTACAAAGCTTCTCCGAACAGGAAGGATAGTTTGAGCAACAATTACGATGTAGATTTTGCTAATCGGTATATAACGATTGTTCAGGATGGCGTCGTAAGTCATGAAAAGAGTCCATTTTTCAACGATAATTAAACTATATATTAAGACTATGAATGTAATGTATAAACCGCTTGAGGAATTGTATGCTAGTATTTACAATGAAATTGTCAAGCACAAATGGGTATTGAGTGAGCGCACAGGCACTGATGTTGGTGTAAATGCGGCTGAGCGGGACTGGTATGCGCGTCACTTTAACGATTGGTCACGGTATCAAAAGAAATTGATATTCGATTCGATTAATTGATTATAAAAACTTTGATTGGTTTGCCCTTGGTTGTTTTAGATACAACATTGGACCAATCTCCCGTTCCACAACAAGACGCAACAGCTGCAACACGATAGGAAAAGGTGGTTCTGTCGGGAAGAACGGCGTCGGTATAACTAAGAATATTTGTTGCTAATGATGCAATGGATGTCCAATTTGTGCCCAAATCAGGACTGCGCTGTAGTAAAATAGAATCATCTACATTATCAGTGCAATTTGAGATACAAACCCAACTCACTCCAAGACCGGGATTCCCTGCATAAATTGTTGCACACGATGTTAAAATTGCAATCGCTGTAATACCAAGTAGTTTTTTAATAATCATAAGTTTTATCCTCCAAAATAAATAGTATCACAAAAAGTTTCCGCTTGACATTTATATAAAAATCGGTAGAATAGTAACAATATGACAAACGACAAAGTTATTAAGTTTCTTCGCGGTCTTGCCCTAACTTCACTCCCCTGTTCTCCTGTTATCAAGGAACAAGCGCTCGACCTCTTAATTGAGATTAGCCCAAGTCCAGAGATGTTTTATACGATTGTCGGCTCGACAGCAATGGGCAGTCCACGTTTTAATCTTTCTCCTACGCAATACATTATCATTGATGATTTTCTTGCTATGGGTAATAAGATTGCTGCTATTAAGGAAATCCGGCGGGTGACAAATTGGGGCTTGAGGGATGCTAAGGATGCATCAGAGGATGTACGTAATTTTACCAATGCTAAGCCTCCTGTTTTTACAGCATTTTAAGACATGCAACGTCACAACAAATATATTGCTGGATTGTTTTTTGGAATGTTTGGTGGTCTATTCCTTTATGGTTCTGCAGTCCTTGGCTTTTTATCAAGCCCACGACATTTTAATGTTTTAGTATGTATATTTGTTCCGTTGATATTGCTTGTATTAACATGCATCGGTGCATTTCTAATTGGAAAAAATGAAATCTTCTAAGAATAGTTGTTGACAGAAATAAGAATTGTGGTATGATAGATGTCGTTGAGAAAACAACGCTAAAATAAACCGTGGGAGTCAATGTTAAAGACCCGTCAGGAAATGACAAGCGAGCAAACCGGTTAGAAGCCAACCTTAAACTCAATGCTAGTGACTAGCAAAGTCAGACAAGACTGAAAAACCATCAGCACAAGATGTAAAAATCAGTCCGAGCAAGACTTAAAACTCTCAGTCAGGAAAGACTCAAACATCAGTCATGACACGACTAAAACATCAGTCCGAACAAGACTCTAAATTGTCAGTCAGGACAAGACTCAAAAACCAGTCAGTCAAGACTTAAAAACCGCCGATGGTGAGTGGCGTAAAACAGAACCAAGTCTTTGATTGGCCTAGACGATAAACAAGTGCGCAACGAGGTTTCTTTTACGGCGAGCCGATACGGCGTAACCGAGTTTTCTTTTATCGCAATTAAAGAAAACTTCCATTTTCCTCTTGACTTATTATATAATTTCTGTATAATTATACTATGAAAGCAAGACTATCGTGGTATGTAATCAAAAAGTATTTTCGTGGCGGCAGCTCTGAATACGCCTTTCGTTTGACAAAGAAAATTGCCAATGAATGGTCAAGTTGGGATGGGTTGTTTGAATATATTGGAGAGAATACAAACGGTGGTCATGAATCAGGTTATACTATTCATGCTTACAGAAAATTTTCAAAGCCCAAAGATATGAAAGTACTTTCTATAGAATCAGTTACAAGAACGGGTATTGTTGTTAAATAAGAGCTTGACTTATTATATAATTTACCTATAATAAAGAGTATGAAAGCTATTAAGATTGATTCCCACCTGCAGACAATTACAGAGATTGAAGTAAACGGTCTAACTGATATGCAGAAGGCTGTCGAAGGACTCATTGAAGTCGCTGCCGAAATTAAACACGGCAGCAAGTATAACACAGTTTATGTAAATGAAGAAGGTCTATTTGAGCCGCACACCGATTGGTTTATTTGGGACGGCGCTCATCAGCCATTCAAGGGCAATGGCCTTGTCGTCGGTTACAATCCAAAGTCAGGCAATAGCTTGGATAGCAATATGACCGTCGCAGATGTTCAGAAGTTTGTGCGCTTTGTCTCCGAAGATGTTGTGCGACTGGATATGGAATAATTAAATAGATGTTGACAAATATATAAAAATATATATACTTGTTAGTAGTGAGTTGTTAATTGGTTAGTTTGATGGAGACTTTAACAACTTTCTCTCCCGTGCTGGGGGAGACGAGATCCATCAGCGGCGACCAACCGCGTCAAGACAAAATGAATTTTAGATGTTGATGGCTGGGGGCACTACAGCAGCTATCAAATAAGGTTTATGGTAATCCTAAAAAACCACTGGTAGCGGAGGTTGTAAATGTTCTTTTGATAACTTATGGGCAAGAAAGCTCAAAATGGTAGAGAGCGCATTATGTAGACCCGATTGACGAATCTAGTGTAACGCACTATAGGCGGCGCCGTGAACCGGTAAAGCGGACCAACGGTTTATATCACGAACACTCGAAGTAAAGAGGTAGCGGGTTCGACTCCCGCCTTGCCCATCAATTTGTTTCGCTGGATTATACTGTAGAACGGTATAGGCGTAGAGTGTCCTGAGGAGGTATGGCTTCGTCGGACCTAAGACTAACACGCACCATAACAAGCGAAACAATCAATTTGCAAACGGTGCTAGACCGCATCGAATCACGGATTTTTCTAGCCTACTCCGTGTGAAGTTTTTTGGTTGTCGAATATAAGCAAACCAAAGCTATTTTGTTGTTGACATTTATTATAATTTCCGTATAATAAGAGAATAATGAATAAAGTTATTGAATATCGAATTGTTGACTTAGGCCTAAAGCATCACCTTGAAAAAACTGTCAATGACTGGATTAGATTAGGTTGGATTCCGATTGGCGGCGTAACTTTTATTGAATCCCATTTTCCTGGTGGGTCAGATTCTTGGATACAGGCAATGGTAAGATATGAGAGTTGAACCACGAGTAATTACACTAGATGACAATCGGTTTGATGTTGAATTTGACGGCACTTCTCTTGGCCGACAATACAACTGGCTGACCGGTATGCAAATCACAAACTGGCAGAGAATTGATGGCAATTGTGTCCGTGTAATCTTCGACAATTCACAGAAGGCTTAATTATGGAAACAACTAGAGCATTTGAAATTTGGTGGGCAGAGACTCATATAACATCTACATCGCCTTTAATTGTTGAAGCATTCAAAGAAATTGCATGGAAAGATTGGCAAGCCGGTGAAAAACACTGCGCGGATTCCTCAAGGTTTGGAGCTTAATATGCGATTGACAAATCTATCAAATAAAGTATAATTAAAGAGTTATGAAATACATTATCTTCGATGTCAATGGTCTTGAGTGTCCCGTAATCTTTTCCGAATTGTTGACGCACAATCAAGTTCGGCAAAGTTTTCCTGATTATTACACACCCATTTCGGCGGGATTCTGCCGGGCAAGTGTTGAGGATACGGGCGGCGACGAAGAATTAGTTATAAGAGCGTGGGGCAAGTCTGTTTCTCTTAACCTTTCTTCGGGTGTAAATGATACAGAAATATTAACGAAGTGTAATGAATGGAGTCAATAATGAAAACCACGACAATTAACTTGGGTTATCTAAACGAAAAGACCGCAGCTAAAGTATATAATGCTTTGAATGGTAAAACATATATGAATTTCTGTGTTAATCGTGGTGTAGTTCCCAGCGGTATAGCGGTAACAATCACAACTGATTATGATGCCACCCACAATGAAATTAGCGGGAAGGCGTTGCACGTTTTAGCAGAGGCAATGCTATGAGTGATACACGCAGATGGATTCAACCGGGCTGGGATAATTACGGTAAGCCAAAAAGTAAAAAGCATCAGAGTAAAGACCGCAAACCTTTTCCAAAAGGACACCGCTTTGCTAAGGGAACACGCAATAGTGCTTACAATCTATTAAAGAAAGTAGATGCGCTGCGTTTCGACGAAGAATTTAACACTTGACATTTATTATAATTTCGGTATAATTAGTATATGGTTATGAATGACACGATTACAGTTAATTCGTTAGTTGACTATTTCTCAAAGAAACTGGGACAAACTACGCTGGGTGTAGTTATTCGTGAATGTCAAATTGTCGCAGAAAATGTTTTAGTGCAACCCGTCAGTGGTTCTAAATCTGACCGTGAGTGGATTTCCAAAGAAGATTGCTCGGTGATATAAATGGAAATCGTAACACCACAACCGCTTGAAGCAACTGACCCCGCATTGGCGGAATTGTTCAAATGGTATGTCAATGAAAATGTTCCGGAATATAAGCGGCAACAAGTAATCCTACAATGGAAGAAAGAACACGCTTACGACCTCTGCCAATGTGGCAGCGGTAAGAAAGCAAAATTCTGTGAGTGCGTATGAATAAAGAAGCCTATACCGACGACCTTAATAAAATCCTAACAAGTAATACCAAATTCATTCTTTGGTCCAATACACGTTGGCCATGGAGCCTTCGAGCGATGAATAGTATTTTCTATAAAATTCTTGGCGCTATTGCGGAAATGAAGCACCATTACATTCCCGTTGATAACGGCGAAACCTATGCCGCTATTCCATTGCCTTCTTCCGTTGCACAGTTTACACGAAATGATGAAATCGTCAAAGACAGAAATTGGCGTGGTAAGGAAGTTGAAAAAACAATCATACGACATATCCTTTACTTAAACTTTGATAAAGCTTTAACCGACGCAGAAGTTAAAATGTGGCGCCTAATTAAGCTCGGTATCTTCCTTGACGAAAAACTTGACATTCACTGATTGATCTGATAGACTAACCAACATGAAAGAAACGCTCAAACTCCTTGCCTTCCTCGTCCCGCTTTTATCGGTCGGACTCTACTCCATGTGGTGTCTTGCCAAAACGTCCGGTCGAATCCACGATACCTTGAAGAACTACCGCACGGAAGCGGAAAATGCCTTGAACCGAGCCGGACTGCTTGGCGTTAGAAAGAAGCTTTGCGCCTTTGCCCGAAAAGAGTGCGTCTTACGAGTTTACGGCGATCATGCCCGAACTGTCCTCGCCTATGTTGACGGCAAATTAGGAGTGATCCCCTCGCCGTGGCGTTGTCCAACTTGCGGCGCACCCACCAATGTTGCGCTGATGCGTAACCGGCATCTGAGCGATACCGGAGCAAATGAAGGCTATTGCACTGAACCGGCTTGACATTCTTATACAAATCCGTATAATAAGAGAATAATGAAGCTTAACCTTCCTGTTCATTCGACCCGACACTTCACTGCTCATTTCTGCGACAAGCTTATGATTGCAGAAGCAAGTAACTTGACAGGCCGATTGATAGGGCAGATGTATGACGATGCCTGTGATATTGGTATGGCTATGTATAGTGAGAAAACCGGCAAGCAATCGGAATGGACTCTGGTTAAGACCGATGAGGACAACGAAGATGTTTATGGTTGGAATTTTGCACCAACAGCTGAGAGTATTCGGAAATTCCCTAATCTTGCTGGTTGGTCCGTGTTGATTATTAACGATTGACAAAAACTACAAAAAAGGTATAATTACTAATATGATTAACATTACTCTAGCACCAAACGAAAAAATCTCCATCAATGGAGTCGTCTTTAATGAAAAACCTGTCTGCGCAAAACCGCCGACTGCCGACTTTAAATTTAAGGTCGGTGATTCAGTTGATATTAAGTTTAATGATGTTGATATTCACGGCGCAAAAGTTATCTCAGCATTTATTTGCGATGGAAGTTTCAAGCAATATGTAATCCGTCACAATTATCATGCTTTTAGAGTAAAAGACAAACAACTTACATTCACAATTTCAGTGTGGCCAGAAGATTTTCTAAGTCAGCCGAAACCACAAGATTTTCTAAGTCAGCCGAAACCACTAACAGTAAAAGCTGATTACAATTCTTGGGCGCCTCCGGAAAATTATAATTGGAGTAGTAATGACATTACTCCATGGAGTAATGAGTGGCATGCAAAATAAACCTTTAGAATTACCACAATGGTTAATTGATTGGGCCAACGCCGCTCCCATTCATATTATAGATTTTGTGTCTAAAAAAGAAGTTGACAATCTTAATAAGATAACAGATAATACCAAAGATGTTAAAAATGAAAACTAATACCACCGCCACTTTTGATGTTAAATTAAAGCCCGAAAACCGCAACCTGATTATCAGCGCCCTCAATACTACAACCAATCTCCCCTATAATCGGTTGGAGAATGAAATCGGCATTATACTGGATTTTTGCCTAATGCACAACTATAATAATCGTTGCACCATGGCTGCATGCTTCGGCGTGCTCTGGAAACGATATAGCAAAATCTACGAAAGTGCCGAAAAGGAATCGTAATGCAACTTCGTAAACAACACCGCAAACAAATCAGAAATGTCATCCCATGCCGCTGGTGTGGTAATGATGAACATAAAACTAAAGAATGCCCAAAAGTATCTTTAGGTGGTAAGAAACGCAAACAAGAAAGAGAATACCGCTCCGACGATTGGTATGATAAACAATGAATAAACTAATCATAATCCTATTAAGTGTAACATGTTTGTATTTAACTGGTTGTTCAAAACGTACTACACCGGGTGGTGCTCGAAATGCTGTATATAAAGAGTTCCAAACCACAGATATTCAAACTGTTCCCGGTTCCATTTACACCTTTATCGTCCGCGCAACAAACGGAAGTGTTTGGTATGTAAAGTGTGACAACATAGACGATAATGAAATATCCAGTAAGTGTATTTTGTTTAAGTGATTGCCCATTAAAGACTTATAACTTGTGAATAACCCTTGACTTATTATATAAATATTGTATAATTAGAGAGTAATGAAAAGTATAGTTAAGTGGTTAAAATCGTTAGTAACCAAACCCGTCAATTCTTGGAAGTTGTCACCAAGCGACTTTGCCTTCCTCTATAATCGTTGCCCTCGTTGCTTCTATAATAAAGTGCGACGGATTCCAACACTCACAGTTCCGGGCTATACTCCAATCGCCAAGATATTTAATACGATTGACAGCGGTATGAAAGCTGCATTCAATGGTATCCGCACCGAAGCAGTTTGTGATAACATACCAGCAGGTGTCATTGAGTTTTCTGAAAACCTTAATATCGAATCCCTACCATTCGCTGTTGATGCCGGTGATGTTCCTCTTTACTTTAAGGGTAAATATGACGCTCGTATTAAACTTGACGACGGCACCTATGGTATCATAGATTTTAAGACCACACAAGCTAAACAAGAGAAAATGCGCTTGTATTCTTCACAATTACATAGTTACGCACATAGCGTTGAGAATCCAGCGAATAAGGGCGACGGCTTTGGTCCGGTTACTAAATTAGGCTTACTAATTTATGAGCCCGCGTCATTTTCCTTTACAAAGGGTGAAGGTAAATTGGAAGGCAAGTTGACCTATATTCCAATTCCCCGCGATGATAACATGTTCTTTGGGTTTCTCCGCGAGGTTTATTCACTCTTAAAGAGTAATCCGCCAATGAGCAATCCGGAATGTCAAACTTGTAATTGTCATTGACAAACAAAAGAAAAAAGGTATAATTAAAGAATTATGAAAATCTATAAAATCACTGTGGGATTTGTTATCCAACAATTCGACACTGAACTAGGAAAATATATTAGCCAAGAATTTATAGCGGGCGATGAGGTCAGCTATGAGTTTTTAAATGGTGAAATAGCGGATTCTAGTTTAATGGAAATCAATGGGGTTGAACCTTACCTACCATTAGAAATGTCTCAGCCCTCTTAACAAAACAAAAAGGTATAATTAAAGAATTATGAAAACAAAAGTAATCGTCGGTAAACCAACAACATCTAAAACAACTGTCACCCTTAATTGTGTCAAAAACAATGCCGGTGTCTATCAAGAATCTAGCCCCAGTGCTGATAATGATGTTTTTATTGTATCCTTTGGAAGTACTACTGTATTGTATGTAGATTCAGCCAACAATGAAGTTGAGCCCATGGATTTTTCCGTTTGGAGTGAAACTGAGTTTGTCAAGGTCAATGTTCCCCTAACTATTACTGCAGAAAATACCGAAGAATAATTATGAAAACCACCGTCAAAGTTTCAATGAAAAGTCCAAACACACCAAAGCTAGCTACATTCACGCTCAACCAAATTAAGAAGCGCCGTGGTATCTATCAGATTGTAAACGATGAAGTAACAGGTGTTAAGCCACGCTATCATGATTGTTATTTTGTTTCCGTACCCTACTCCAACAATGAAATGGGCATTACAATGGCAGTATTATATATTTGCGAAAATGACGTTGAAGCCATGTCTAAGGATGCTTGGGATGACAATATTTTCTTTGAAAATACCGATGTCAAGATTACATTTACCATAGAATAAGCTGTTGACAATTATTATAAAATCGGTATAATTAGTAAATAATGAATGACACCGATCGCTTCTCCGTCGTTGAGTTCTACCACCTTCCCGGCTTTATGCAGGAAGAGTCCGCTCGCCTAATCAGCCCAAAGGCTGGAATGCCCAAATCCTTCTGTCAAGGCATTGTGGCGGCTGAAACAAAACTCAACAAGGTCACCGGTTGTTCCAGCGAATACCGTTACGAAATTCTACCCCTTTCGGAAGTCTTTCAGAAAATCGCAATGACCAACGGCCTCAAAAAGCGCATAATCGCTGAGTTCCGTCACAAGGTCTATGGCGAGCCGATTCCAGTTGGCTGTCAACTCCGAGACTAATATGAAGGCATTACTTACCCTCTTATTCGTTTTAATTACATCCGTGGTATCAGCTCAAGTACTCGATTACCATATTAAAACCTTTGCCTTCACCAATGATGTCTCTAAAGGTTGGACAAACAACTGGCTCTATGTCGAAGCTCATAGCGAAACCAACGACCTCTGGGGTAAAGAAGTCTACCTCGAAGGTAAAGTTAATATAACCGATACCAATTGGACCGAAGTCGCAGGCACACGTTACCTCTACACCGGTATCCAAACCAATGTTAACTTCCGCCAAGGTAACTTTAAATTCTACCGCGCGGGCCATACCGACTAATAGATGTTATCCCTATGCTCTCCCCATAGGTGCAGGTAGTCTCCCCATAGTATCTCCCCTCGATGCTCCCCATTAACCCCCCTTAAATGGGGTGGGGTACCCTTCTGAATAGGGGGGTACAGCATACCCCCACCGCAGGGATACCCTTTTTAGATCCGGGCCTAGAAAATCCCATTGAATTTTTTATTATAAAAGAAGTGATTTAATGGGTATATTTTTGAGATTAAGTAGGGGTTTGGTGTGCGGGGGCGGGGGCAAAAAAATATAGGGGAAAAGTTATTAAATTATTAAATGGTTATAATAATTATATGGGGTAATATTATGATTAATGTAATAGTTGATAAGATTATTAAGGGTGGTGGGTATGAGGATTGTGAGGTAATTGGATCTTTAATGGAGCTTTATAATGAACCTGATGGGGATGTGGTGAGTGGGTCTGGGGGTATTATTGAATATAGGCGGAAGTTAATGGAGAAGATTGAGCGATTAAGCATTGACTGATAATATATATTAGGGATACCGCGAGGGTATATAAGAAGCAGCAAATAATGGAGAATTGAGATTATGGAAATTAAAGAGATAAGGGTTCGTGATAATAAGTGGTATGGGTGTATTCCGGATTATCCTGACATTCGAGATTTAAAGTTTTCGGCACCGAAGCCGATGCTTGAAGCATTACCGAGCAGTGTTGATTTGCGGAGTAAGTTAGCAAGTGTATATGATCAGGGCAATTTGGGAAGTTGTACAGCGAATGCGGGTTGTGGAATTTTTCATTATAATCAGATACAGCAGGACATTAAATGGGAGAGCGATCCCTCGCGGTTATATTTGTATTACAATACGCGGCGGCTTGAAGGGACCGTGAAGCAAGACAGTGGTGCGAGTATTCGTGATACGATTAAGGCGATTGCGTCGTATGGTATGTGTCTTGAGAATGACTGGCCATATATGATTAACAAGTTTACGACAAAACCCCCTCAGAAGAATTACAAATTTGGGCGGCAGCATACTGCGGTGATATATGAACGTGTTGAGCAGAATTTGAATCAAATTAAGGCGGTTTTGGCAAGTGGGGAGTTAGTGGTGATTGGATTTTCGGTATACAGTGGTTTTGAGACGCCGGAAGTGGCGACGAGTGGGCAACTGAATATGCCTGGAGCGGGAGAGTATTTGATGGGTGGGCATGCGGTATTATTTGTTGGGTATGATGATGCGACTCAGCGGTTGTGGGTGCGGAACAGTTGGGGTGCGGATTGGGGTATTAACGGAGATTTTACGATGCCGTATGAGTATGCGGTGCATCCTGATTTGGCTTGTGATTTTTGGACAGTGCGGACAGTTAAGTAAGATTGTTATAGACAACAAAAAGGAATAGATATGTTAAGTTTAATATTGTTAGTGTTGTTAGTATTGGCGGGTCTTAGTTTAGTTACGGGGGATAAGCTTCCGTATTCTGAGCATTGTCGGGGCTTGGTTATACTTGTGGCGCTTTGGGTACTTTTGTGGAAGGTATTTGGGCATTAAGGTTGGGTGATTATTTATATTATTGACATAGTTTTGAAATTGTGTATGATATATAAGTGTTGTGGGAGTTCTTTGAGAAGTTAATGGGAGTGTAAAGGTATCGACTTAGGGTACAGCTTATGAATGCATGTGGAGGGTTGAGTGAAAGGCCTCTTTAAAAATTCATTCGAAAAAGTAAATGCTGAAAACAGTAATACTTATGGCTTTGTCTATGACAATGGCCTTGTTCTTGCTTAATTAAATAGGCGAACCGTTATGTGGGATGATGTATGATAGTTCTGGATAACGACATTTATCATATATTTGGTATACCGTTTAAATTTATGGGTATAGCGAATTAACAATAAGTTTCCTTGACAGGTAATTTTTCTATTTTTGATATTTGTCATTGTAAATGAAAGTAGGCAAGCATGTAGACTTCAATGGTATGTAGTTTAAGGACAGCGGTTCAATTCCGCTCACTTCCACCAATTTAGTATAAAGATAAAAGAGCAATATACCAGAATTAAGTGCCCGTACTATGAATAGAGATGGGCTGCTACGCATAAAAAGTAGATGAACTTTGATTTCATCGAAGAGCAAGAGCTAGGCGCGACTCCGAATAGTCTGCTTTGTATTGGAGCGAGACACTTCAATTGGTAAATCAAACTATTGCTCTTTTTTCTTTGTCCGCGTTTATATTTATAATTAATATGGATAATGTTGCTCGACTTAAAAGGTATATAAAGGAGTTTATATATAAGGATAAAGACCCACATCGTTTTGATGATATGCCGGGAAATATGATTCATGTTAATCCGGAAGATGTTATTGACACCTCGCTTACGGAAAAGAAGAAAGTCAACTGGGATTCTTTGGCGAATGATTTTATTAAGGCTGACCCTCTCGAAGAAAAGTTAAAAGAAATAGATAAAGAATAGTGATTGACATGGTTATAGTTTTGTTGTATTGTATTGTCTATGGTATCAAAAGACGAAGAAATTTTTATGGTTTCACCTTATAGTGAGAACGTATTGAATGTTAAATATGAAAGAGAAGGGGACCGTTATGGTTTAGCCATCTCACGTTCGAGGCAATCAAGAATCTTAAATTTCCGTCAGCGTATTTCTTGGATGTTTAATGTATTAATTACAGGTAAGCCTCAATCTGATTTTATTTATTTACTTTCTGAGCAACTGAAATTGTTGTTTGATTTTTACAAGAATGTTGAAAACAGAGGAGCGGAAACCTACACGCAATTGGAATTTAATTTTAAGGAAGTGCCAAGACGTGCGGTATCGCTTCAAGATAAAAGGCAATTGTTATTGGATATTGCTGATGATGAGCTTTAATATATGAATACAGACACCAAAGAAAGAAGAGAGTCGTATGTAGTTGTTCGGAATAACATACGTGTATCGGATAAAGAGTATTTGAAAGAGGATGATGCTCAGAATGAATTTGAGTATTGGCATAAGTTGGTAAAGGATTGGCCGGATGGCAGTAAGGTTGAGGTTGTTAAGAAAGACTCGCGGTTACATAGGATATACAATTTATGACAGAGGAAAAAGTTTTTGGATTACGACAGAGAATTTTAAAGGCGCAGAGCGAGCAGGAAATTCTTGATTTATTAGAAGAGGGCAAGACTTTCAAAGTTGCTTCGGAGAGGACGAAGCGGACTTGGCGGCGAACGGGCAAGGATGTGTTAGCAAAACTAAATTCGTTTAAAGCGGATAAGAAAGATAAGAAGTAATATAAAATAACATAAATAAAATAAGACACGCATCGTAATATGATGCGTTTTTTATTTATTGGTTTGATATTTATATGTGTTATGACTACTATCAGAAAAAAGAAAGTGTCAGCGGAAAAGAAAGTTGTGAAGGCTAGTATAAAGAAAGTTATTCCTATTGTGCCTACTCCTCCGGTAGAATTTATACCATTAGCTTTACCATCCAACAATAATTCTCTTGCGAAGTATATAAGCACCAATAGAATTAAATTAATGGAGACAGTTATATCTTCGGTGGAGAATGCGATGCAAAATAACATGCATGTTGCGGAAGTATTTACTTTTGACAACAATGATTTTCTTATTACGGTTAATAGGGCGCAATTTAAGAAGAACATAGAAAAGATATATAATTTTTATGTTCAGAATGAATATTTTGAGTTATGTCCAAGGGTTGTACGGTTAATTAAAAGCTTAAATGAAAAATAAAAAGTTGGATAGAAGTCCAATTGTAAATCAAACTTCTAAACTAAAACAACAATTAAACATACGTGAGCGTGTATTTACAGAAAAGCAGCAAGAGTTTCTGCGGCTTATTTTGGATAAGAATGTGAAGATGATAATTGTTTCTGGTCCTGCGGGCACAGCAAAGACTTATATGGCGGTATATAGTGCGCTCAAGTTACTGAATGAAAAGAGGATTAGTGATTTAATTTATGTGCGGAGTGTGGTAGAGAGTGCGGATAGCAAGATGGGATTTTTGCCGGGAGAAAAAGAGGAAAAGTTAGAACCATATGTTCAGCCATTGATGGATAAGTTGGAGGAATTTTTATCAAAGGGTGAAATTGATGGTTTAATGAAAGACAATCGGATTAATGCTGTTCATGTTGGATTTTTGCGTGGTTTAAATTGGAATGCTAAATTTATAATTGCAGATGAGGCGCAAAATATGTCTACCAAAGAGCTTATTACATTGATAACAAGGACGGGGGAGTTTAGCAAGATATTAGTGTTGGGAGATCCTGATCAATCGGATATTAATTCCAAGAGTGGTTTTACTAAAGTATTTACGGCTTTTGATGATGAAGAAAGCAGACAAAATGGTATATATACATATACTTTTACAGAGGATGATGTAGTCAGATCTTCTTTGGTACAATTTATCATTAAAAAAATCAAAAAATCAGATTCTTTACATATTTATAAATAAGAATGTAATATATGGCACAGTGCGATTCAAAAAAAATAACAGAATTAGCAATTTTAACATCTGCGAGTATAGCCCCTGAGGATTTACTTGCGGTTGCAGATGTAAGTATAAAGCAGACAAAATCCATAACTTTGTCGGAATTAGAAAGTCGTTTAAATGCAGAACTTTATGTACAAAACGCAGTTCATTCAGATGTTTCAGACCATGCATTAAATGCTGATTTTGCTGCATCAGCCAGTTGGTCTAATATTTCTGCTTTTTCGTTTACATCGTCTTATGCTCAGACTATTGCCGCGCAGTCGCTTCCAATAAGTGTTTCTCACGCACTTTATGCTGATGTGGCGGGTTTTGCTGATTATGCTTCGGAGGCCGGTCATGCGTTAACTGCTGATAATACAATGTCATCTGCATCTGTATCTCTTTTTGCGGAGAGCGCTTCGTGGGCATCTTCATCGGTTAGTTCTTCTTATGCCTTAACAAGTTCATATACTATTGGTACTCCAACGGTTAGTGCATCATATGCGACCACTGCTTCTTATGCTGTTACTGCAAGTTATTTTATAGGTAGTACTACGGGAACTCAATTTCAAAAGGTAGTGGCTACAGCAGATCATAATATTACTAGTTGGTTGTCGGGAAATGGTCCGGGGTTTGGTTCGGGTACATGGATATTAGATCCGACAATTTCTATTCCGATAACTGCGAATCAAAGAATATTAATAGATTTTGTAGCGCCATATTATGCAAGAGGCGGAGATGATATTGCGTTTTATATAGGCATAGCAGGAACATCAACATGTGGTTTAATTTGTACACTTGATCGTGATAGTGGGGGTTCTCCACATTTTAAATATTTTACTTCAATGAGTAATTTGGCGCAGGTTAATTATATATTTAATAATTTTGGAGCTACACAAGATCCTGGAATGATTGTGGCGCGTGGTTGGTATTTAACGCCAGGGGTTGTTGCGCCTGGAGCAAAAATATCATTTTATTATACAAAGAGAGCGAATGGTAGTGGTGGTACGAATGCAGTAGTTCGTGCTGGTAGAACTCTTATATATTCTGTGGTATAATATATTTTATAAAAAGTTGAAGGGGTTTTATTTTTGTGGTATAGTTTAGGTGTTATGAAAAACTATACGGAAGTTCAAATCAAAGAAAATTTTAATACATTTATTGAATTTATAAAGTCTCATTTTTCTGGGGATAGGCTTGAGAAACTATTAAAAATGTATTCCGAAGAAGAATATGGTTATCGTGCTGCAATTGCTCCCGCCTCTTCCAAAGAATATTTATATAAATGTTATCCGGGTGGTTATATTGAGCATATTATGTGTGTTTGCAAATCTGCGTTTGGCGTAAAAAAATTGTGGGAGACAATGGGAACGATTGTTGATTTTACCGACGAAGAATTAATATTTTCTGCGTTGCATCATAACTTGGGAAAACTTGGTGATGAAAACGGAGAATATTATCTTGTCCAAGATAATGATTGGCTGATAAAAAACCGCAGTGAATTGTATAAGATTAATATAGCGTTGCAACATATGCCGGTATGCGATAGGTCGTTGTATATATTACAAAAATATGGTATTAATTGTACTAAGGCGGAATATTTAGCAATCAAGTTATATGACGGAATGTATAGTGAGCCTAACAAGACTTATTTACAGGTATTTGCAATTGAGAATGACTTGAAGACAAATTTGCCTCATATTATTCATGCCGCGAGTTATTTGGCCTGTCGTGTTGGAATTGATAGATACAAGCAAGAAAATCTATAATTAAGTATATATAAAGGAAAGAAAACCGCTCATATAGAGCGGTTTCTTTGTTTCATGACTATATATAAGAATCGTAGATTATAACGCATGAAACATTCAAAATTTTTTCCTCGTCTTTTACTTTTCTCCGCTTTAACACTTTCTTTTTGTGCCGCGTATTTTTCTGTATATGGCATTTCAAGTTTGTTTAGTGGAGCAATGATATCTGTCTCTATAATGGCTGGTTGTTTAGAAGTGGCTAAATTGGTTAGCAGTAGTTTTCTTTTTAGGTATTGGAACAAAACCAAAGCATTTTTAAAGGCCTATATGTTAATTGGTGTGGTGGTATTATTAATTATAACCTCAGCGGGCATATTTGGTTATTTGTCAGCGGCTTATCAAAAATCTTCAACGGAAAGCAAGATATTAACGGAGAATGTTGAGCTTATAAATGGTCAAAAGAAAATTCTTATTGATCGAATTGCTCAATCGAATAAGAGAATAGATTTTATAACAAAGTTGCGTGATACACAGGAGACGCGTTTAAGTGAAATGCTTAAGAATGAAGAGATTGCAAAGAATATTATTCAATTGCAAGAGGTACAGGGGCAAACCGCTGATTTGATTAAGAAGTCCGATGCTGATTTTGAAGTTGAAAACAAGAAAATACAAGAGTATACCGCCGGCATATCAAAATTAGATGCAGATGTGTCTCAGTTAAAGATAAAAGGGTTGGAAAAGAGAGATATAACTACATTTCAATTTGTTGCTGATGCGCTCGGTATGAATATAAATTCTGTAGTAAAGTGGTTTATTTTATCCTTAATATTTGTATTTGACCCAATGGCAATTGCGATGTTATTGGCATACAATACGATTGTATATGAACATTTAACATATGGTAGAGATGAAGATTTGATAGAAAAAGATGAAAAAGTGGTTAAAACTGCGGAAGCATCTCCAATAAAAGAAGCAAATCAAGATAATATACCATTAAAAGAGGCGGTTGCTGTCGAAGAAAAAGTTAAAAAGAGCAGTGGCGGAGCTTTTTCTAAGATTTTAAGAAAGCCTTTCTTAAAAATGTATAAATAATAATTAAAATAAATTGATTAATATCTATTACTCGTATATGTTAATGGAGAATTTGAATGTATTATATAACACAGCTAGATATAAAAGAGATTATTGAATTATTGAACAAGGCAATTAAATACGAAGAATGGGATCAAGTGGAGGAAGCAAAAGAATATTTGGAAGAATTTGTTACAAATGACAAAGAAGAATATCGAACGGAGTAAAAAATAAATATGTGGTTATATATAATTTTAATAGTTTTACTGGTCATTTCTGTCGGTGCTAATATAGCGATGGGAATTGTGATAAAAAATAATTTGTTAAAAATAAGCATTTATGAAGGATGGATATTATCTACTCTTAATGAATGTAAGCAGGCATATTTGCGTCTAAAAGAGATTGACGACAAGCAAATGTTTGAAAAAGACGATGATGTTGGTTTTATATTTACAAGTATGTTAAATATAATAGATGAGTTGGAAAAAAAGATAGAATAATATATGAAGAAAAAATTCACTGGTAAAAAAAATAAACAAAAGAGGATAAAGTTAAAGAAGAAAATACAAGTAGTAAAGAAGCATCGTAGAGTAAAAAAAGAAAAAATTATAAAGGTAGTAAAAAGAAGTAAACCAAGTGTAGCGGCTCCTGTTATTGCCGTTGAAAAAGAAAAGAGAAAGCCTTCCATTGAAAAGATGTATTTTACTAAAAATACACAAGATGCTATTGTTTTGTATAATAAAGAAGAAGACCTTGTAAAGCGGAATGAAATTTATAACACCAAAATTAAATTTTCATTTGAGAAACTTGTTGAAAATATTTTAAATACTTTTAAATTTAGTTATTTTGATGTCGGTTCTCTTGATACCCAAAAAGAAACAGTATCACATTTGGTTGCTAATATGGACAAGTATGAAGAAAGAAAAGGAAAAGCATTTTCATATTTTAGCATCATAGCAAAAAATTATCTAATATTTCATAATAATAATAATTTTAAACGATATAATCAACATGTTGATATAACAGAAGAACATGAAGAGCATGGTGTTCGATTACAAGTTAAAGATAAACATCACGATGATGTACAAACGCGGGAATTTTTAGATTTGATGATTAATTTTTGGGATGCGAACATTGATAAGATATTTAAAAAACAGAGAGATATTTCTATTGCGAATGCGGTTATAGAACTTTTTAGGAATATAGACAGAATAGATGCTTTCAACAAAAAGGCATTATATCTTTATATCCGAGAAATTTCTGCGTGTAAAACTCAACAGATAACAAAAGTGATCAATAGAATGAAGCAGTATCAAGATCAAATCAAAAATGCTTATGTAAATAGTGGCACTATTTCGGTATAATCGACCGATGATTTGCCGTAATTAACCGAAAATCTACTGAAAATGTTAGCAATCATATATATTTATACATATGAATATAGATTTATCTGATTTTGAGATTTATAAAGGCAAAAGTTTTTCTTCTCTTTGTAAAGAAATAGTTACCAATCAAAACGAAAAGAAAGATCAACTTGATGTTCTTATTAGTGAATTGCGGCCTCTGATTAAAACTGTTAGTGATGCGATGGTTATTGTTCCTCTTTTAAAGGAATATTTTGATGTTGGTGTAAAGAATGACGAACAGCTTGTCAAACTGGCTGCGGTAATTCAAAAAATAATAACCCGCAATGATGCTATTGATGGAAATGATCCATTTACTATTACCGAAGATGAAAAGAAAGAACTTCTTAGCGGTATGGCAGATATAGCAAAAGAGGCAGAAACTATTTTACCACCAAAAAAATCTTCAGAAACCTCCGTGTAAAATAAATGAGCACACTAATAACAAATCAATTATTTAATTATAATATTGATGAAGAAAATTTTTTAGCCACAAAGCGTGACTTAAAGTATATTCAAAATACTATAACGGAGATGCAATGGGAGCCGGGTATAGTTCTTGATATTATTTTGGATGATACCCACCCCCTTTTTAATAGTCCGGGTCTTGGAAATGTTGTTAATCCTGATATATGGCCGTTGAATTATAAAGATGAAATAGCTAAAAAGACTGATAAAAGTTATTCTGAGGTTGGTGTAGCTCTAATTCGACTATGCCTTTCACAAAATAAACAAGATAAAGAAGATGTTATTTATGCATATCCATTGGATAAAGAGTTTTCTTCATGTCCATTGTTAAATGAGATTGTGGGTGTCGTAAAATTTTTAGATAGATATTATTATTCAAACAAAATTAATTACAAGAATTTAGCTAATACCTCAGCAGATTTTAGGTTTGAACCGACTTATGGCCAGATTGAAAAAAATACAGGTAATATTAGAAAAGACGGGACAGCTGATCCATTAAAAGGGCCTGAGTCAAAATTTGATTCTCTTTCGGCTGAAAATAAAAACACTTATTTTCGGGGAATATTAGGAAATTACTTTTGGTTTAACCGAAGAATTAGAAATCTAAGAAGATTTGAGGGTGATACAATTATAGAAAGTCGCTTTGGCCAATCTATAAGATTTGGGGCATATGATTCCAACAGAAAAAATGATGTGGGTGCTTATGCTGATTATAAAACTGGAAAGGATGACAAAGCAACAAACACCTTTAGTAATATGCACACGGGCGGAGGCAACCCGATGATTCTTATTAGAAATCGTCAACATCCTCTAGATAAAAGTAAATTATTAAATAGTGAAATTAATGTGGGCGGGTATATTACAGAGGATATAAATAGTGATGGTTCAGCTATTCATATAACATCTGGTCTAACACAATCAAGATTTTTTCAAACGACACTTAAAAGTATTTTTACAAAAGGCTCTGGATGGAAGTTTCCGCCCTTAGTAGGAGATCAAATTGTAATAAACTCTGACCGACTTGTTTTTTCAGCAAAAGCAAATGAAATCATGCATTTTTCAAAGAAGAGATATATGATTGTTACAGATGATGAATATGTTTTAGATGCTCAAAAACAAATTGTATTAAACACAAATAATAAAACTGTTATAAATTCTCCAGCGATTTATTTGGGTGAATACAACAATACAAATGAACCGGCTGTTTTAGGACAGAGTTTGGTTGATTGGTTATTTGATATATGTAATTGGATGTTAATGCATACGCATGAACATATGCATGTTCACAATCCACATACATCTCCGCCAATGACAAAAGCTCCAAAGGATTTTCCTGTTGATCCTATGACTATACAATTAATATTACTTCGAGATAGATTACATAGTTTATTGAGCAGGCGAGTATTTTTAACAGGGGGCGGTTATGCTCCTGGATTTAATGGTGTTGGAACGGATAGTGTTCAAATTAAAAATACTACGGGGGAGACATCACCTGCTGGTATTCCTGGAGGTTGGCATGGTAGAACTAGGAGAACGGATGCAGGTTTAAGTGATAATAGTGTTGTGGATTCTATAACTGCTACTATGGTTACTCCTATGAAGAGTTTTATAAATTCAAATGTTGGCAAAATGTCCGACACAGAATTAACAAGAGAATTAGAAAAGATGATTGACGGAGCAATATAATATGATTACTATAATCGCGCCAAAATTGCCGACTATTCCTACGCCTAATCCATTTTCATCACCATCATTTCCTAAGATAAATTTATCAAATGTGATTATACCCAAGCCAATATTACCTCCACCTTTTATACCGGCAGGTTTAGCCATTCCATTTCCAAAAGCTCCCGGCTTTCCCAATCCACCTAAATTTCCTGGTATTCCATTAATAAGCCCACCAAAACCATATTCTTTGAATTTGGCGTTGCCATCTCCAGACCCATCTACTTTTGGAGAAATGATAAAAACATCATTAAAATCGAAGATACCAGCAATGATAGCAGAAGCAAAGGTTAGTGCTGGTTTGCCCGCTATTAGCGCTCAAGCAATTGTTCCAAAATTGACAGTCCCTGCGGTTCCAGTATAATAATATATTCTTGTAATTATTTAATTAAAATTCATCTATTTATATGGTATGAATATAGATAATTTTCGAAAAATCATCAGAGAAGAAGTATCTGCAGAATTAAAAAAAGTTATACCTGTAATATTAAATGAATATTTCAAGGGTGAAGACAAAAGAACCCTATCCTTTAATACTAAAAATTTGGGACACCTTTTGTCAGAAAATGATGAAGATAGTATAACTAATGTAGAATCTGAACCGAAGAAAGAGGTTAAAAAGCCATTGCGAATGTATTCTAAGAATCCTGTTTTAAATCAAATATTAAATGAAACCACGGTTAAAATTCCTACGGATTCTATGGTTGCGATGGATGGAGAAGTTGAAGTTAATAAATCTGGTATAAATATAGAGAAAACCTTACCTTCTGTTTTTAATAAAGATTATTCACAATTATTGAAAGTTGTTGATGAAAAGGTTAAGAGTAGACGTGGATAATATATGACCATTAATACAAACACATCTGCTTCATTCAATCCGATTGGATTATTAATACCATTTACAAATGGAAGTAATGGTTATTTTGCTCAATCATTTGATACAAACACTCAGGTAAAGCAAAATCTTGTTAATTTTTTGAATACGCGGCGTGGTGAGAGAAGAATGATGCCAGAATTTGGCACAAAACTTTATGAGGTTTTGTTTGAACAAATAGATACTAACACATTAGAAATTGTTAAAAATATTGTCGCGGCGGAGTTACAACAATGGATTCCTCAAATTACTGTTCAAAATATATCTGTTAATAACAAGCAAAACACAGGTACCAATGATAATTATAAAATGGGGATATCTGTCGATTATATTGTAAATCAGACAAAAACACAGGATAACATAGCATTCGATATACAAAATGTTAATATATAATTTATGTCAACAACATTAAACAAAACATTTATACCTCAGCAAAAAATAATAAAGTATTTGGGCAAAGATTTTGACCAATTTAAATCCAATCTTATAGATTTTGCTAAAAATTATTATTCAAAGACATATAAAGATTTCAATGATTCATCGCCGGGTATGATGTATATTGATATGGCTTCATATGTTGGGGATGTCTTATCTTTCTATATAGATTATCAATTTAAAGAGGGAATGATTAATTATGCAGAGGAAAGAAAGAATGTAATTCAATTGGCTAGATATCTTGGATATATACCTAAACCATCTAAACCATCTACAGGAATATTGGATGTATATCAAATTGTTCCTGCAAAAAGAAACACAGATGGAACATTTGAACCAGATACATATTATGCTTTAAAAATAGCCTCACAAATGCAAGTGTTATCACAAAATGGCGTGTCATTTATAGCAAAAGAAGCGGTGGATTTTTTTGTTAATACTGATGCAAGTCCCCGAGTTGATGAGATATATTCAAAGAATGACAATGATGAACCCGAATTTTATTTGTTAAAGAAGTCTGTGCAGATTTATTCTGGAAAAATTGTAACGCAAACTTTTAATGTTTCTTCACAAACCGGAGATTTAAAATTACAATTAAATGGTGATAATATATTGCAAGTGTTGGATGTAAGAGATTCTGATAGTAATGTGTGGTATCGTGTTGATTACTTGGCCCAAGATTTAATTGAGATTCCTGTTGAAAATAATCAGATAAATTTCGAAGCGTATTCAAAATATAATTCTACTGTACCAGCGATTATACAATTTTTAAGAACCAATCGAAGATTTGCGATGACCGTGGATGAAAATAATAATACATTTTTACAATTTGGAAGTTCACTTGATACAGTAGATGAAGAAGTGGTTACACCAAGTTCAAAAATGATTGGCGTTGGATTTTCAACCATAAATAAATATAATTTTACTTTAGATCCTACGACATTTGTAAAATCGTCTGCATATGGAATCTCACCAATTAATACTACACTGACTGTAACATATGTAGTTGGTGGTGGAATAGCTTCTAATGCAAATGTAGATAGTGTTACTACTGTATCTTCGATTAGCATTGAAACACTACAAAATTATCTTCCATCGGAGATTTCTCTTATTAATGTAATAAAAAGCAGTATTCGGGTAACTAATTCCACGCCTTGCGTTGGTGGTGAAGGACAAGAATCTGTATATAAAATCAAACAAAATGCCTTGGCTAATTTTGCGACACAAAATAGAGTGGTAACAAAAGAAGATTATATGTCGGCGGTATATGGGATGCCTTCTGCATATGGTTCAATTGCTAAAGTTTATGTTTCTTCGGAGACTAATTTATATACAAACAATACCACTTTCATAAAAGGTTTATTGGATGAAAATAATAATTTTGTGGTAGATGAAAGTGAAAAGAATTTTAGAAAAACAAATTTGGAAGGAACAAATCCATTGGGCGTAAATTTATATGTTTTAGCATATGATGATTCTAAAAATTTAACTACAATTAATGATGCTTTGGCTTATAATTTAAGAACATATTTAGGAAAATTTAGAATTTTATCAGACCGAATTAATATTATTGATGCGTATGTGATTAATATTGGGGTAAGCTTTAAAATTGTTGTATATTCAAATTATAATAAGAAAGAAGTTTTAACGAATTGTATATCTTCTATACAGGATTTCTTTAATATTGACAGTTGGCAGATTGGCCAACCAATCAATGTAAGTCAGTTGGAACTTGAAATTGCAAAAAATACAGGAGTGCAATCCATTGCAAGTTTGACTATAAACAATTTGACGATTGACAATGGAGATTATTCTATATTTGAATATGATATAAATGCGGCAACGCAAAATAAGATTATTTATCCGCCAATTGATCCCGCTATATTTGAAATAAAGAATTTTTCAAGTGATATAAAAGGTAGTGCTATCTAAAAAATGCATAAAAAAATATGTCCAGAAAAAGATTCCTATATAGAAAAATCTTCCGAATATTATCTAAAAAACTTCGGAAGAGATGAATTGCTTGCGGTGTCTGCTCCAGAATTTATTACATCAAGATATGTTTCTTTTGTAAATTGGCAAAACATAGACGACATATATTATAATCTTCATGTAGAATTATTTACTGGAACAATCACCGGCTCAGCCGTTGGAACGGGAAGTAACATAGTTGGTGTTGTCAATTCATGCGACGGAATGGTAATAGTAGATCCGCCATATGTTCCCAGTGCATCTTTGTTTGTTTATTTGTTAAACCCTTAATTATTATGCATCATTTTATATATCCAAATTCAGATACATATATAACAAACGCTCCAGAATTTGTATTAACAAATTTGGGTGGTGATGAGTCTCTTGTTGTTGGGACAAAAACAAGATATGTGCAAACGCATGCATCATCGGCACATATAAATATAGTTGGGGCATATGCACTACTAAATTTTAATGGCATTATAGATGGATTTTTGTGTGGTGATGCCGATTATATTTCTGGTTCAATATATCAATGCGACTTTTGCTATTTTATGGTTTTTACTGATACTATAACGGATGCATCAAGTTCAGTTTATTACACCGCATCAATAACTGCTAGTTATGGTGCTGTTCCCTACACTTATTCAATAATAAGTGGTTCATTACCTTCTGGATTAATATTAGATAATTATACTGGATCTATAAGTGGTGTTCCAACAGGTTCAGGATTATATTCATTCATCATAAATGTAAAAGATGCTAATTTATGTTTTAGTTCAATGATATATACTATTTATGTAGAACCAGAAACCCCTTGGATATTAATATAATATGGCACAACCAATTTCATCTTCATTTCCTGACCAAATTGCCGTGGCTGTTGTTGATTTAAACAGCACCGGTTCGATTACTAGTGATATATTTGAATTTAGAGAATCTGTGATAAGAGCACTGGGAGCATATGGATTCTTTTCTGTTTTTAATACTTTTGTTCCGCCAAGCAATCCTTCCGCGTGGGATATATGGATTTCTCCTGGTTATCTTCATCAAGGAAGTATTGTATCCGCAAACATAAGAACATGGGATGGATCATCTTGGATTGATATTAATCCTGCTGTATTTTCCGCAATGATAGCCCGTCGAGGATTAATCTCTCCATATAATGCTAATACAAAAATTGAATTTACTACACCAGGCGGAATCGCTATATATGTCAATGGCAATATCATTTTACAATATGAACCATATTAACTATAGGAATTTTTATGAAATCAATTAACTTATTCGTTTTATCATTTCTTTTATTTTGTACATCTGTGTATTGTCAAACTTTACAGACCGATGTAATAAAAGATTATTCTGGTTCTCATACACCACGATTAAATATAAAAACGCAGTCAGCGTATAATTCAACGGTGTGGACGGGATTTAATGCAGATTTACTTGATGGTTTGAATTCAACAGATTTTTTAAGAGATAATAGTTTTCGAATTATCCAAGGTAATACAACCAATTATATCATAAATAATGGAAGTGTAACTATTACTGGTGGCGGTGGATCTGTAAACACATTAGACGTTACAGGCTCATCTGGTTTAAGTGTATCAAACAATGGTTCGGTAATATATCTATATGGTGTCCCAACCACTGCTGTCTTGGCGAGCAATGCGATAAACGCCGCGCACAGCACAAACAGCGATTGGGCAACCACCGCTGTCTTGGCGAGCAATGCGATAAACGCCGCGCACAGCACAAACAGCGATTGGGCAACCACCGCTGTCTTGGCGAGCAATGCGATAATCGCCGCGCACAGCA
>Ga0315274_10000687_pt1 | contig 52663 bp, 36 predicted proteins | sample YL17G02_20_MG_FD_203700 | JGI IMG/M metagenome (GOLD analysis project Ga0315274, IMG submission 203700) | Sediment microbial communities from Yellowstone Lake, YNP, Wyoming, USA - YL17G02_20 | ecosystem: Environmental > Aquatic > Freshwater > Lake > Sediment | place: USA: Wyoming | collected... | reverse complement strand
TAATGTTGTTACAACACAAGAATCACCTAATTATTCGTCATATCCTGAAAATTTATCGTGGTGGTATAGATTTGCTTACAATGAAGTAGTATCGCAACCTTTTTATTTTCCTCCAGATCTGGATTCAGATAATAAAAATGAAATAATGTTTGTTGCTCCTGCGCCATTAGGAGTAGTAATTTTTGAAAATGTTGCTAATAATCAAAATGTGGTTGCATGGCATACAACACAAGGAATCATTGCTTTAGCATTCGCATTCGGTGACTTTGATTTAGATGGTCACAAGGAATTTGTGACTGCTGATGGCAGCTCTCTTGGCAGAGTTTATATTTATGAAAATATTGGTGATAATCAATATGGAGTTGTGCAAGTTGATACGGTTCGAATTCCTAATAGTCATGATGTTTTTTCTGGTAACGATGTTGATGGCGACGGACATCCAGAATTTTTTATCCGCTTCGCACAAAGGTCTGGTGGAAGTTGGATTTTTTATTTATATATGTGGGAAGCAACTGGCAATAATACATATCAGAGAACCTTAATAGACCAGGTAACACGAAGTAGATTTGACCCAGGTGATATGAAAAGCTTATGTGGTGATGTTGATGGCGATGGAATTGATGAAATTGTTTGGTCAATTGCGTCGGATATATTTGTTTATAAAGCCACTGGCAATAATCAATTTCAAGTTGTTTGGCACTGGATAAATCCTGACCCTGGACCACCGCCGGGAGTTCAAGAAGCCAAGGTAAATATATACGATATGAACCAAAACGGTTATGGTGAAATTGTCATCAGTGGCACTGGCACAACCAGACTCTTTGAACTTGAAGCAGTAAGACTTTTAAGTCCAAATGGTGAGGAAGTTTTTCAAGCTGATTCAAGTGAGCTCATTCAATGGCAGAAATTTTATCCACCAAGATGCGATTCGCTGTCTTTATACTATTCAACCGACAATGGCAGAACTTACTTACCTCTTGCCTCTGGTATCTCTGCTTCTGATACCTCTTATTTATGGACTGTGCCAAATGTTAATTCTGATTCTTGCAAAGTAAAAATCATTGCTTACGGACCCGGCTGGCAATATGATGAATCGGATGGCATCTTTAGAATTACTTCAACAGGAATTGAGGAACGCTCCCCGCTTTCCGCTCTCCGCTTTCCGCTGAAAGTATTTCCGAATCCAACAAAGTCGCAGACTGCTATTCACTATTCGCTACCTAATGAAAGTAAAGTATCGCTTCAGTTGTATGATATTTCAGGAAGATTAATTAAAACATTGGTTGATGAGAATAAGAACCCCGGTATTTACAAAATATTTCTCAACTCCAAAACTCTTTCCGCTGGTGTTTATTTTCTATCGTTACAAACTGAAATAAATCGGTTGATTGAAAGGTTGGTAATCATTAAGTAATATATTGTAATAAAACCCATTACTCTTAAAACAACATTTAGCTGAAACAACCCGAGCATGGCTTGAAGCAGGTCTAAAGCAAGAGATATTAGAAAAAGTTAAAAACACGATTTTTGCAGCGTTTAAAAACATATAATAAACATCCAACCACAGAGGACACAGAGAAAATAAATGTGAACACAGAGAATTATAGCATAAAATCCTTATTATATCTCTGTGATTAATTTTACATCTTGACAAAATAAAATATCATCCTAATATTTAAGTAGGAGCTGTAACTAATATCATCGTCGGGGATGAAAAATATGACGAGAAAAATAATTGTCATAATATTATTCGTTGGTACATTAAGTTTAGTAAACGCTGTAAGCGACCAAAATTTCTTAGCAAGCACACCGTTATTTCAGAATGAAGATACAATAAAGTATGATGGACCAAATTCTTCTGGTTTTGGACGTCCTGCTGGCGGAACATTTTATGGTGCGGTTCGATTTCATCCAGCTCAGTCGTGTACGCTAAAATCAATAATCTTTTTCCAATACCAGGCCGTTACAGCTATGGTCTGGATTTATCTGCACGAAGAAGGGTCGACGATAACACCAGGACAGAAAATTGATAGCATTTCTTATTTAGGAATGCCCGGTCCCAGTTCTTGGATAAGATTGAATTTTTCAACACCACACTTTCGTGCTGGTGGGGTTGATTTCTGGATAAGTATAAAAATTACTCATACTGCAGGACAAACTCCGTTAGGAATTGATGCTGGCCCATCAGTAATACCACCTCACTCATTTGTATCAACAGATGGAATTTATTGGCGAAGTCTGCCTACGGTAGGACGAAACAATAACTTTAATATTAGAGCAATTGTGCGATACATACAACCTAATTTTGATATTGGTATTGATGAAATTCTAATAAATCCATTTCATCCCCCTAATACCATGATGAACCTACGGGCAAGGATAAAAAATTACGGATTAGGAGTTGCTACGAATTTTCCAGTCGCTTGTTCAATTCTTGGTGCTGGCGGCGTATTGAGATATTATAACATGCTCACAGTCCCTTCTCTTGCTTGGGGTGATACAGCTCATATCACTTTTGCTTCGTGGATACCAACCATAGCTGAAACTATGACTATAATAATGAACATATCTGTTTCTGACGATGTTCCAGCCAATAATCGAGAGGTTCTAATTATTCCGTTATCAGGTTCTTACGAGGATTTTGAGCTAAGTAGTGGTTGTTTTCCTTGCGACACAGTAACTGGTGCTTGGGAATGGGGTGTGCCCACATCAGGACCTGGTTCAGCACATTCAGGAACAAGACTATTGGCAACCGTGCTGAGTGGAAACTATGCGAATAATGCAAACTGGAGACTGACCAGTATATCATTTACTGCTTATTCTTCAAATCCCCAACTAAGATTTTGGCATTGGTATCATATAGAAATAATCTGGGATGGTGGTAATGTAAAAATTTCGACAGATGGCGGCGCAGCTTGGAGATTAATTCATCCAGTTGGTGGTTATCCGGTTCCTGCTATGTGGCCTTACCCACCGGAATCTTGTTACGGCGGTGTTTGCACAACTTGGACCGAAGCGGTATTTAATTTACCGGTTGTTACGGGTCAGCAATTTTTTATCCGCTTCCATTTTGGGAGTGATGCTTCAGTAGTATATCCCGGCTGGTATATTGATGATGTCACTGGTATCGGCTTTATCCCATCGAGTAGTGTACCAGGAGTTTTCGATTTAAGTCCATTAAATATTACTAAAAACATTCTTAATGCCCCAAGACCTAATCCTGTTATTAATGGTTTAGTAAAAATTTCATTCAGTCTTGCTGAAAAGCAAAGTATTAGTCTAAAAATATATGATGCTTCAGGACGACTCATAAGGACTTTGGTTAATACTAATCTGGAACAAGGTGTACATAATTACACTTGGAATTGTCGAGATGATTATGGTCGAAATGTCGCAGAAGGAGTTTATTTCTATACCCTCGAAACACCGAAACAGAAGTTTACGAATAAATTAGTTTTATTTGAACGTGAGTAATAGGTACATTGACAAGAGGTAATAAAAATTAATTGAGTGATTTATAATAAATCATAAAAAATGAGTAAATACGTAACAATCTTATTCACTCTTTCTATCTTATCATATGGAATAATCGATAATGATATGATAAACTCGGTTGCACCGTTAAGAAACTCATCCGATTTTCGGAGCTGGACTGCAATCGCCGCACCAGCTACTAATGCTGACCGAATTACGCATGCTACTGTTTATGACCCGGTTGAGGATAAAATCTATATGATTGGTGGAAGTCCAGCTGGTGCAGGTGGTACGGAACTCGTACTTTGTCAACAATATGACCCGGTAACAGATACTTGGACTGATAAAGCATCAATGATAACTGCACGCGGTTGGATTAAAGGTGATTATGTGAGAGGAAAAATCTATGTAATTGGCGGTTTATCCAATTCCAGTACTGCTTTATCGACTAATGAAGAATATACAATCTCATCTAATACTTGGGCAACTAAGACTGCGATTCCAACTGCTCGTGTTGCGACGATTGAGGACGTTTGGCGGGATTCGTTAATCTATGTAATGGGTGGCTGGGACGGTGTTTCATCTAGTGGTATGACTGATGTCAGTATCTATAACGCCTTCACTAATACTTGGACAACCGGAACTGCATTACCTATGAATGGTGATATGGGTTCTTGCGCAATTGTCGGCGATACAATCTATATAACCAATGCGGTTAACCGCAGCGGTAGTGCGTGCTGGACAAGTATCTACAAAGGTGGAATCAATCCGGCTAACCCGACCTCGATTACTTGGTCTCCAGGACCAGTACCTCCGTCATTAACTTCAGGTACGGGAACCGCTGCAATCGGTAATGACATTTATTGGATAGGTGGTAGTACTTGCTGGAAATATAACCGAGCAACTGGTGTCATTTCCACGGTTGACTCATATCCGGTACCAATTACCCGAAATAATTTCTTAGTTTCCCGTCCGTGTGCTTATGAATTGTATGGCATTGCCGGCGATGCTTATTGTAACTGGTCAACTCCAAATAATTATTATTATAAAAATACTTTTCCACCATCTGGGTTATATGATGAACCGATTAAATTATTAGTCACAGCGCTTAATACATCAATACCAAATCCTGTCACAAATGGTCTGACACATCTTTCCTTTAGTCTTACTGAACCATCACAAGTCTCGCTGAAGATATATGATGTATCGGGTAGATTAATAAGAACTTTAGTTAATACTCATTTAAAACAAGGCAGTTATGATTACCTTTGGAATTGTCGAGATGATTATGGTCGAAATGTCGCAGAAGGAGTTTATTTCTATACCCTCGAAACACCGAAACAGAATTATACAAAAAAGTCGGTTTTAATTAAATAATTTCTATTTCCGATATTTTCCTCAAAACAATCATTTAACTTGACGTAGAAAGTAATTTGTAGGATAATTTATTGTTATATATTTTTTAGGAGAAAGTAATGAAAAGAAACGCTATTTTAGTGCTGTTTTTATTTTTAGCTAATTTTTGTTTTGGACTTACCGGGGCAAGATATCTTATCATCACACCGGATAGTTATGTATCCGCAATAAAGCCGTTAGCGGATTGGAAAACAAAAAAGGGTGTGCTATCCAAAATTGTTCCGCTTTCGGTAACCGGCTCAAGCGCATCGCAAATCAGAGACTACATCGTAAATGCTTATAACAACTGGGAAATTAGACCGGAATATGTATTATTGGCTGGCTTTGGAACGATTTTACCAGTATCAGGCAGTTCCGATGATTATTATGCCAATATATCGGGTAACTATCGGATTGAAATATGTGTTGGACGACTCCCTTTTACCAATATTGACCAGTGTAATTTACTTGTTTCAAAAATCTTAGGATATGAAAAAACACCTTATCTTGGCGATACCCTTTGGTTTAGAAAAGGCACCACAATCATGAATGAAGACAATCCACCCGATGCGTATTATCAAGCCGACTGTCGTTATATGAGAAGTCTTATGCTGGCAAATGGTTTTTTTCTAACCGAAAGTATATCAGACCTCTATAGTCATAATTCAACGACGGTTATGAATGCGATAAATGACGGTCGTGGTTATGTCGCGTATCGAGGACAGGCGGTTTCGCAATGGTATCCACCATTTAATTCAATTGAACCGAATAGTTTGACTAATGGATTCAAACTACCGGTTATCGTATCCGGGACTTGCGTAACAATGTATCTTGCGCAAACTGGTTCCTATGGTGATAGGTTTATGCTCGCCGGTACCGCACAAGCTCCGAAAGGAAGCGTTGCTTATTTTGGAACTACCGGTATCGGAACATCAGTATATCGAAGTACCGCTTCAAAAGCGTTTTTTACCGCGGTTTTTTTGGAGAGGACATATACTTTAGGTAATGCGACTAAAAGAGCGAAATTCGTTTTAGATTCAATATACAATAATCAAACTCGTTATCAAGAATGGAATCTTTTTGGTGACCCAGCGATGGAACTTTGGACCGGAACCCCGAAACGAATGACGATTGCACATGATACGGTTATTAATGCGATACCACAAACCTTCACGGTTACCGTCAAACTTGGTTCAATACCATTAGCGGGTGCGAAAGTTTGCATAATGATGGATACGTTGATTTACCAAACTAATATTTCCAATAGCTCAGGAATTGCAACATTCAACATTGCACCGCCATCAATCGGTACAATGTCGGTAACGGTAACCGCACATAACTGCATTCCTTATGAAAACAACGTTACGATTAGACCAGGAAATCTACAGCATGATGTTGGTGTCGTGTCAATTATTGAACCATTAGGTACAATCGCAGTAGGAATAAACATTGTCCCCAAAGTGAAAGTAAAAAACTATGCAACTAATACCGATACTTTTTCTGTATCTTTACGGATCGGTTCGGTTTATAGCGAGACCGTTAATACAATAATATTAAATGCTAATGATACAATGACCTTATTTTTTCCAAATTGGATAACGGTGGGCGGTACTCATAATGTAGTTGCTTTTACATCACTTGATAGTGACCAATACCATGCAAACGATACTGCTTATGCAATTGTGAATGTTGTTGTTCCGAATGATGTCGGTGTTGATGCGATTCTCTATCCGATTAGTTCGCATCCAATAAATACGGTTATGATTCCAAAAGCACGAATAAAAAATTATGGAAGTTTAGGGCAAACAAATTTCACCGCGACCTGTTCAATAGTTGGTATGAATAGTATGGTAAAATATACCAATTCACAAAATATTAACTCACTCGTGCCAGGAGATACCGTCATAATTAATTTCAGTGGTTGGACACCAATTGTCACTGAGCAATGTAGTGTTAAAATGAGGACAAATCTTATTGGTGACGAAAACCTACCTAATGACCGGAAAACTCAAATTGTTAATATTGTTAATAATTATAGTCAAGATTTCGAATCCGGTAATGGTAACTTTATTGCTGACCCACTGGCTGGTGATTGGGAGTGGGGTATTCCATCTTCTGGACCAGGTTCTGCACATACTGGGACAAAACTTTGGGCAACCGTGCTTGGCGGGCAATATGGCAATAGTGCAAACTGGACACTAACTTCAGTGCAATTTACCGCAACTGCAAACAATCCAACAATTAGATTCTGGCATTGGTATGAAATTGAAAGCGGTTGGGATGGGGGAAACGTTAAGATATCAACAAATGGTGGTTCAACTTGGACGATTGTTACTCCAGTTAGCGGATATCCAGGTACCGCTAATGGACAAAACGCAGGTATTCCAAACGAACCTTGTTACACCGGCACTGGCACGTATTGGAATGAAGCTGTTTTCAATTTGTCAATAAATTCGGGTCAGACCTTCAAAATTCGTTGGCATTTTGGTTCAGATAATTCAGTCACTTATGCGGGTTGGTATATTGATGACATCTTAGGTTCAGATTTTGTACCTACGACAAGTGTTACTGAGGAAAATCTTAATAGTCTAAATTATATAACAGCCTTAAGTGCCCCAAGACCAAACCCAGCAAAAAACTTGGCAAAGATTTCGTTTAGTTTAGCTGTTCCACAGAAAGTTATGCTAAAAATCTTTGACGCATCAGGTCGAATCGTAAAAACTCTCGCAAATAGTTATTTCGCGCCCGGTTTTTATAGTTTTACTTGGAATGGCAAAGACGACTACGAACAGCAGGTCGCGGAAGGAATCTATTTTTATTCTCTTGAAACCCCGCAACAAAAATATACTAAGAAGCTGATTTTCACAAGATAGAAAATAATCAAGCTAAAGTAAATAGCTGGTAATAACTCAGTTGATTACTGGCTTGAAAAATAGTTGGTTTTATTTGTTGGTCGTATTGTTTTTTGATGAATAATTGACTAAAAAATCTAAAGACCAAGGTAAGAAATCATTTTGGTCGATATGGCGGCGAATATTTTTAACTAAGCTTATAAAAAAATTTAGATTATGGAAAGTAAGAAGTTTCGGTCCTAAATATTCCCCGGCGATAAATAGATGTCTTAAATAAGAACGAGTGAAATTCTTGCAGGTATAACAATTACAATTCGGGTCTAATGGTGAAAAGTCAGTAAGAAATTGGGCGTTTCGGATTGAAATTCTACCAAGACTAGTAAATGCAGTGCCAGTTCTGCCATTTCTGGTCGGCAAGACACAGTCAAACATATCAACACCGCGTCGAACTCCTTCAATAATATCTTCTGGATATCCTGCGCCCATTAGATAACAGACTGATTTTTTAGGAATAAAATCTCTTACGGCATCAATCATCTCATAAGTTACACTTGATGGTTCACCTAAACATAACCCACCAATTGCATAACCGTTAAAATCTAAATCGACTGTTGCTTGAGCCGATTTTTTTCTTAAATCTGAGTAGGTTGCACCTTGAATTATACCAAATAGATTAGTTTCTTCTTTTTTCACTTTTCGTGCCCGTTCTGCCCAAGTTAAAGTTTGACTCATCGTTTCTTGAGCTACTTCATAAGTCGATGGATAGGACGGGCAAATATCTAAGCACATTGCGATATCAGAACCAAAGGTTTCTTGAATTTCTACAACTGATTCTGGAGTAAAGAAATGATAGGAACCGTCAATATGAGACTGGAATTTGACCCCTTCATCGGTAATTTTCCGTAACGGAGCTAATGAGTAAATTTGAAAGCCACCCGAGTCAGTTAGAATCGGTTTGTGCCAGCCGATAAATTTAGAAAGTCCACACGCTGATTTTATTACTTCGGTACCCGGTCTTAAATAGAGATGATAAGTATTACATACAATAATTTCGGCGCCTAAATCAGTTAGTTCTTTTGGCGTGATTGTTTTTACCGTACCTTGCGTTCCAACTGGCATGAAGACAGGTGTGTTGACAATACCATTGGGAAGGGTTAATTTACCAAGACGAGCTTGACAATCTTGATTAGTTTTTAGAACATCAAATTTCATTATTAGTAGTGAGTAGCGAATAGTGAGAATTGAGGGTGAAACGAATTCCTATTTGCTTGCTAATCATCCCTCACTATTATTTTAGCCGAGCTCCATCTCTGAGAATGCACCTAAATTAACATGATGGGCACGAGCACGGACTATTGCGCTTTCACTTAAGATAGAACCTTCAAGTAAACAATTTTCAACATAAGCACGTTGGTTGATAATTGAATCGCGAACAATCGAATTTCTAATCTCAGCGCCTTCACTGATTGAAACAAATGGTCCAATAACTGATTCCTCAATAGAGACTGTATCATCTATATAAACTGGTGGAATGATAACAACCCGTTCCCGAGGTTTAAAATAATGAGTCGTCTGTAATAAGTAGCGATTTGTCGTGATTAATGCATCAGGAGTTCCACAGTCGAGCCAATACTCAACTGGAAAAGTTTTGATTTTGATTCCTGCTTCAACCATATCTTCCAGCGCATCAGAAAGTTGATACTCGCCTCTGGTTCTTCGGTCTTCGCGAATGATTTTTTGGATACTCTTAAAGAGTGGTTGGGCTTGAGTAAAATAATAGAGTCCAACAATTGCCAAATTACTTTTAGGTTCTAAAGGTTTTTCTGTGATTTTCGTGACATAACCATTTTTAGTTTCGACAACACCAAATCGGCGGGGGTCATCAACCGTTTTAGTTCCGATGTAATTTTCTTTTCCTAAAATATCTTTTAGATTAATATCAACGATTGTATCACCCAGTAAAATCAGAACCTGTGATGACTCTTTATTCTCCATAAAGAAGTCAGCTGCTCTACTTACGGCATCACCCAGTCCTTTTGGGTCTTCCTGTTCAACAAATTTAAAATTTAACGAGTAGGCATTTGTTAAATATCCCTGGATTTGAGCACCTTGGTTACCAACAATAACAACCACTTCATCCGGGTTGATATCAAGTAAACGGTCCATAATATGACCAATAATTGGTTTACCGGCGACATAAAGTAAAACTTTAGGAGTGGTATGGGTATGCGGTTTTAAACGTCTACCTTCACCCGCTGCAGGAATGACTACTCTTAACATAAGTTCCTCCTTGTTGTTTAACTTATATTTTTAACATCATCTAACTTTTTTTTCAATTCGTCAATAGCGGAGATTGATTCCGGAACAACTTTCCGAGCATGCGCTAAATGATAACTAATTAGGTCTCCTAACATAATTAAAGAGAAAATACGAGCTAAATCGGATTTACCATCAGGTGAAAATTTCTGAAATTTAAGATATTTTTTACGTATTTTCCCTTCAATACGCTTTTCGATAATTTCTAACGTAAAATTGATTCTTAATAAATTCCGCTTGTGCGATTTGGGGTCAATCAAAAGTAAATAATACAACGGGACTAAAGGGTATGGATCGGTTATACCAACAATTTCATTGTGGCTAAGTTCCGGAAAAACATTACTATGAGCAATAATTTCAGCATTTTCATTTAGTTGTGTTTGCCATCGTTTTGCAACCGGTGCCAGTAGTGAACTGGAAGCATAAACTAAGGGCAACTTGGCAATTAACTGTTTAGCTAACTTTTTGGCAAGGTTATTATATTTTTCCCGCTCGAAAGACATAACTCTAATTGTTTCTTTAATGTGCCTATCGATTTTCTTAATTAATCCAAGTTTTGAAAGACATAAGAGTTGGGGAATGGTGAGATATCCGATCGCACAACGAGATGAGGGACCTTTGGGAAGTTTAACATAATCGATATTATGGTTTTTACATTTGTTTAAAAGCTGCCCACCGGTGGTAATAGCGATTATATGAGAACCAAGTCGTCGTGCCTTATTGAAACACGCTAAAGTTTCTTCGGTATTACCGGAATAGCTAACTGCAAAAAGCAAAGTGTTTTTATTAACGAATGCCGGCAAATCGTAATCTTTGATCGTCATGATAGGAAGCTCTATTGATGATGCTAATAATGCTTTGATAATTTCTCCGCCGATACCAGAACCACCCATGCCGGCAATAACGATGTTGCGGTATTGAGTGAAAGCGGAAGCACTGATATTTATTGGTAATTGACTTGCATTATATATTTGTTCGGGTAAATTATAAATCAAATCATGCATATTATATTGATATTTCATCTAATATTCACTTTCTGACGATATTTTACTAAAACCTTTATGAGGCAATCTTTTTGACAGAGATCCTGTTTCGCGTTGAATATCATGTAAAAATTTTACTAATATCGGATACTTAGTTTCCAAGTTACTATTAATCAAATTAGCTACATCTTTGGCAGTTGTTAATGCTAACGCCTGCCGGCTAATTTCTTGCGCGATGCTGAAATCGATACTGCGAATAATTTTTTTAGCTAAAGGGATTATACTTGATACCATTGATAATTCATCAATACCCATTCCGACTAGGAGTATTATACCTAATGGGTCGGTTGCAAATTCTCCACATAATCCGACCCAGATACCATTGTTATGGGCTGCATCAATTGTTGTTTTGATTAATTTTAAAACAGCTGGGTGAAGACTATCAAATAACTTTGCTACTCTTTTATTATCGCGGTCAACTGCTAAGGTGTATTGGGTTAAGTCATTCGAACCGATCGAAAAAAAATTACATTCTTTAGCAAAACTTTCTGCTAATAAAGCACAGGAAGGAGTTTCTACCATTACTCCTAAATCAATGTTATGGTCGAATAAAATGCTCTTTTTTCCTAATTCATCTTTTGCTTGTTCGATGAACGCTTTAGCTTGTCGTAATTCATCAAGACTCGATATCATTGGTAACATTAATTTCACATTACCTTTAGTAGAAGCTCGAAGGATTGCTTTGATTTGATTTACGAAGAGTTCTTGGTTATCAAAGCAGAGACGGATTGCCCGCCAACCTAAAAAGGGATTTGGTTCAGTGTAGCCAGGAATAATTTTATCGCCACCGAAGTCGAATGTTCTTATTATGACTGGGTCGGGTTTCATCTTTATGGCAACAGCTGAATAGATCTGTTCTTGTTCATCTTCAGTTACCGGTCGTCGACGTGCTAAATATAAATATTCGGTTCTGAACAACCCAACACCTCGAGCACCATTTTCGATTGCAGAAACCGTTTCGGCAACAAATTCAATATTAGCTGAGACATCAATATGTTTTCCATCTTTGGTTGTTGATTCTGATTCTTTAAGTGTGAAAAGATACGTTTTTTGTTTTTGAGTTCTTTTTTCTTCTTTCTTATAAAAATCAATTCGCTTCTCAGTTGGTTCAATAATAAGAAGTCCTCGCAAACCATCTAAAACAACCTGATTTTCCAATGTTGTATTTTCCTCTACTAAATAGGTAGCTTTTTTTAAGAGATTTTCAATGCCGACAACGGCTGGTATCTCTTTTGCTTTAGTCATAATTGCGGTATGAGAAGTTTTGCCCCCCGCTTCAATTGCCACACCAGCAATGCGATTACGGTCTAAAAGCGCTGCTTCGGAAGGAACTAAATCATATGCAACAATAATTGAACCAGGGGTTACTTCATATATTGAAGGTAATTCAACTCCCAAAATGTTGCTTAATACTCGAGATGAGACATCCGTAATATCTGCGATGCGTTCTCTAAAGAAAGGTGTTTTTGCTTCAGCAAGGGGGACGATATATTTTTTTAGTACCTCAGAGTATGCAAATGCTGCATTACGCTTTTGATTCTCGATAAAACCGATCGTTCCTTTAAACAAATCTTGATCATACAAGAGTGTTATTTGAAATGAGATTAATTCAGCTAAATCGCTGCCCATCTCACGGCGGATTTCATTTTTTAAAGTGTTGAGTTCCAGTTCAGTTGCTTTAATTGCTCTCTCAAACCGTTGTTTCTCAAATTCAATTTCGCTATCCTGGATTACTCTTTCTTTGTAGGATGGTAGAAATCGATGAAAAATAAAAAATTTACCGATTGCGAATCCGGAAGAAACCGGGATACCTCGTAGAATCTGTTCTTTTTTAGATATTTTCAAATTCTAACACACCTTTCAATTCAATAAATGCGGTTTGTTCATCCGGTCCAGTTACTTCTATAATTATCTCGCTTCCGTGTTCAGCGGCTAAAGTTAAAATGCCCAAGACACTCTTACCGTTCACCCAGATGCTATCTTTACAAAGACGGACATTCGATTTATACCGCTCGGCAATCTTCACAAACTGAGCAGCCGGACGAGCATGTAATCCGACCTCATTTTTAATTATCAATTTATCGGTTATCATAAAAACTTAATTATCAAAAAAATCAATAGCCCAACAATTAATAAATATGAGCTTGTTCGTTCAGAACGTAATGCAAAATATGATATAATCATTATAATCAAAATCAAGGTTGTTGCAAGGATAGATTTTCCTAATTGCAGTATTGGACCGGAAAAATTATATACGAAAATCAATGGGATAAGAACTACTAGTATGCCCATAATAAATGCTAAAAATTTGTGCAACTTTGGAATTTGTTTTCGTAAGCCCTCAATAAGAAAGATTGCGGCATTTTTACCATATTTTTCCCCTTGATATAAACCACGAACCCGTATCCCTTGGGTTATAAAAATATACGGTAGTAGAAATAGTAAAGGAGAAAACATAAATATGCCAATTTCACAAAAATTCTGTGATTGGACGTAACCGATTAATACAAATATCACTGCAGCGCTAAGCAAGCCAGGCCTTAATAAATGCCAAAAAAATTCATCGCCAATCGAACCGAAAATATGCTGTAAAGAAAAATAGGAATCTTTAAAAATTTCACCCTCGGCGTTGAGTGCGATACCGATCATAGCACCTGTGCAGTAAGGATTAGTATTAAGTGAAATCTTACGTAAGATGCGTTCTTTTATTTGACTTTTAGTCGGACCTTGATTAAGAGAATTAGATTGGTTTTTAGCTAATAAAATTATAGCATACAAGAAACCCAATGTTTGTCTTCCTTCATAGGACCAAGATGTCTGTAAAAAAACTAAAGCTAAAAATCCTTTTATAATTTCAATAAGACCCATAATAACAATCCTGTAATAACTCCGATAACACTAAATAAGATGTGTTTACGTATAACGACTAAATGGGCAATACCAGCAGCGCCGATTACAAGAGGAAGAATTAATAGTTCTCCAATAGTAAAATTAGGTAAAAATTTCATTAATGGCGAAATGGTGATAAATAAAATTAAAAACGATCCGATTAAAACCAAGTTGCGCAAAAGGGAAGTTAATAAACCCGTGAAATGGACCGTAATTATCAATTTCTCCGATGATCTTTCATTCACTTTATTAAACAAAATATTATTTATTTTCTTTTGAGTTTTGGATAATATTTGACCAACGAGACTTGCGATGCCGGCAAGTAATAGACAAATAAAAATAATTTTTTCATAAGCCCGATTAATTAATAAGTTAGTTGCTAATATATAAATAGAAATTGCCACAACACCAGCCCCTTGATTGTCAAGCGGCTCTTTTGAACCTAGTGGTAATGAACCGACCCATATCAGCTGTAAGACGCTGCCTAAAATGAGACCAGCCGAGAAATGACCGAAAACAAGACCAATTAAAGGGCACGCAACAATTGGCTGAGAAATTCCGAATTCACCAATTGCTTGTTTATCTAGAAGAATAAAACTTCCAATCATCGTTAGTAAAAGTATTGTTACAATCATAATTTTATTCTATTAGGTTATCAATATTGATGCTTGGACTACCTGGAATTTCACGACCCTCCAGGGTTATACCGAGCGAAACGATTTTTTTAGCATAATCGATATCTTCATCGGAAAGAAAAATATAGGTGGCAAATGGTTTTTTCCCAACTTCGAAATGAAGTCCACCGATATTGAGCTTTTGTATTTTTACACCCGAACTAATAATCCGAAAGGCGTCTTTTAATGAATTGATCAATATCATTGTTTTTTTATCGTCCTGCCCGCGGTTAATAAAATCAACTGTTTCGGAAATCGCATAAATATTTACGATAATTTCGGGTGGTACAGCCAAAGTGTAAATTTCGCGTTGCCATTCGTCACTGGCGACATCGTCGTTAGCAAGAACGATTCGTTCAATGCCTAGCGGTCTAACCCACCCTGCGGTTACTTGCCCATGAATAAATCGGTCATCGACGCGTATTATAAAATCCATTTAAGATTTTAAGGATACTATATTGCTTTTTGCGATATTCGTCAAGAGTGTTTTGAGTAATTACAAGTTAATAATTAGGAAAGAAGGAAATTATATTCTGATTATCTTCTTAGAAATTTGTTTGTTACCTAAATTGACTTTTACAAAATAAACACCCTCGACTTTCCGTCCCGATAAATTTTTGCCATTCCAGGAAATCTGGTGATTACCCGCAGGTTTTTCCTCATCATACAGGTTTTTAATTAATTGTCCTGATATCGAATAAATTTTGATACTAACCTTAGATTTCCGTTCTAATGAATAATTAATAACAAATGGTACTGACAATGATGAGATATTTGAAGAAAACTTTATATTATCATATTTCTGATTATTCGTTTGGTTTGTCGGAGATTCACCGCTTGGAGTATTCTTGTTAGCTTTTAACATCGTGTCACCCCAGAATACATAAGCCCAAAATTCATTAGTATTACCGCTCTTAACAACATAAGTTAAGTTTAGTGGAATTGCTGTCATAGCAGCGCCCTTTTTTACTTTTGTATTACGACTACCTACTGGTACTGCGGTGAGGGTGTAAAAGGAATTAGTATTTATATCATACTTCCATAAATCCTGTCGATTCCCACCAATAAAAAAGTAAATTATACCTAACGCGGTGTCACAGGTTGAAATCGCGCCGCTTTTCACATTGTTTTTTTTAGGGCCAGGAATTGTACATCTCTCAGGGAGCCATTCTCTATCTGTAATGCTATAGCGCCAAATATCTCTGCTATTATTCCCTTGGAAAATATATAAAGTTCCATTATAATGCGTTATAGAACCCCCATCTCGAATTGTGCCAGGTGTTTCACTAATATGTGACCAGGTATTATCGTTAGGATTATATCTAACAAGGTCAGTGGTATTATTTCCGAATATGGCGTAAATCATACCGTCGTCACAAAGTACTAACCCCGCCCCGTCTTTTGGTTTTTTCCTTCCAATATAAAGAGAATCTTGCATCGGGGCGAGAATTGTCCATTTTCGGTTAAGAATGCTATAAGCATAAAAATCTCGTGTGTCGCCTCCTTTTAATGCAAAAATATTTAGACCAGCAGAGATTAACGAACACCCCGCTTTTGGTTTCTTTCCCGATAATGATTCTGGCATCTTTGGTAATGATTCCCAAGAACTGTTGGCAATATCATAACACCAAAATTCACTACAACTGCCCCCTTTAAGAGCGTAAATTTTGTTAAAAGCAGAAGAATAAGTTAACGCACCATTCTTAACCATTCGGAAATTTGGACCCACTGGTATCGACGGTTTCATAACCCACATAGAAACTAAAACCGAGTCTCGGGTTATATTATTTTGGTGCTGTTGATCATTAGTAAATCTTGTTGAGCAGATAACTGCATGACGACCTACCCGTGCATCCCAATTAGCCAACTCGATTAATCTTTTTTCACCAGGAAGTAATCTTGGAATGATTTCGAATGTATCATAATCCGGTGCTATGGAGAGAAATAGTCGCACCGTATCTGCAATTTCTGTTCCAAAATTTTTAATCCATATTTTCGGAGTAATTGGTTCAGGAATTATAGTATCTTTCGGGTCCACAATTGATAGTGTGCCAACATCTAATGTCGGTTTGTAAAATTTAATAACTCTTTGATTATTAAGTTTATTTTCAGGCCAGTTAATAACTTTTGATTCGGAACCAAATAAATACTGTAAGCCACCATTCCCTGGTGAGTTTTCAATACCAATTGTTGCTGACTTACCACAATTAGCCCATTGTGCCCCGCACATTACATCTTTATATTGAAAAATAATTTTTCCGTCCTCATATAACAATGCTTGAAAAGTAAGACGGTCTGTTCCATTAGTGTTTTTTTGTGAGACATTAAACCATGTAATGACTAGTGCTCGATTTGGCTCAGTTCCAATAAATTGATAGCATATCCTGGCACTTCGATCGGGTGGTAAATAAAGGTCATCCCAAAACGGATACACAGCACAGTTAGGTTCTTGTAAGGATGGGATTGTACAATTTATAGGAGAAGTTAATTGACAATTCGTAAATGTTATAAAACCATTGGTAGAAACATAGATTGTATTGTAACTCGAATCATAGTATGGAATTGGAAATGGCAAGGGCGGCAACGCAGCGATTAAATCGTCGCCATAATCTGTCACTAAATATGCGCCAGTCGTATTAATCCATTGGTAAACTGATCCACCGGTTGAATCAGAATCATACCATACATAACCATTTTCTAATTCCTGACCACTAAATTTTCCAATCTTGTTTTGCACAAATTTGGATCGACGGTCATTTTGTGGGTTTAGGTCCGGTGTATGGGGTGGTACAATATGCGTGCGGACAATAATCGAATCAGGTTCATTATAGACAATATTCCAGGGTAAAGAGAATTCAACATAAGTTCCTTGATCGGAAGCAAGGTAAGGAATTGTTTCGATATCAAAATAACGAACCCAGCCACCATAGACCGAGCGAACCGTACAACTCACAGCGAAATCAGATTCATCGGATAACCCGATATTTTCTATTCTTGCTTTAATTTTGATTTGATAACTGAAAGGTCGACGGACAAATTCATTGGACGGATTACTTATAAAGACCGTTCTTAAATCATTAGCTTTCCGTTCCCATAATGTAGATTGAACATATAAATGTAACAACCAATCGCCATCTGGATAATCACGGACATATGAACTATCAGAATATTTATAATAAACAGCTGATGCGGTTCTTGCTCCGTCATGAAATAACTGTGGTGCAATCGGAGCATCATCAACTTGTATGTAAAATATATATATTGAGCCGGATGAAATCACTAATGTATCTTCATAAAAAAGATAAGATGTGGAATTCCAACCAGCGTTACCATTAATTATTGAAGTTTCATACAAGGTTATGCCAGGTGCTGAATCAATGCCGTCATCGTCAACGATTCTTAATTTATAACGGTAATTAACTTCTGATTTAGATGTTCCCAAATAGCAATCGATTCGATGAATTTGTGCTGGGTAGAAGTCGGGAGTTAATTTCACTCCCCACCCTTGTTCGCCAATATGAAAATTTTCTCCTGCGTTTGCAATGTCTTCACAGTAATGAAGATTTTCAGTCCACGCTATTGTGATAGAGTCTTTTTTTATGGTATCATTAGCGATATTTTCATCACCCGAAACCTCGCACCAGGATTCGATATGATATTTAAAAGGTGGGGGTTCGGGTATTAACCAAGCTGGCGATAGTGAAATCTCAGTAGTTTCGTGTGATTGTAACGAATTAATAGTAGCATTTGCAGTAAGAACAGGGATACCCATAGGGTCGACAATTGAACAACGAACTGGAACGCTATTTAGGTCTAATTTACCTAAGTTCGCGATTCGAACTCTAACTGTACATAAACCTGGTGATTGTATTGAAAACGGCTTTAATATCTCTAAACATGATGCATCCGTATCATAAATACAAGTGCCAGTCAATGATATATTATCAATACACCAAAAGTTTATGTTAACAATATTGCCGGAAAAAACAAATGCGATACGGACACTCTCTTTTTCTTGAGCCCAATCTAAATCAATTGTTTCTAATTTGGGGGCATTAAAATATTCTCCATAATAATTTCCGATTAAATAAGGATAAGTTTGCCCACCATCGATCGATCCAACGATTTTTGAAGCATATTCCCGCTGATTATCTTGAAAATAGGTTGTACAATGTAAAACGATGTCACGGTAGCGATAACAGTTAATAATTGGCGATATTAATGAGTCTAGTTCTTGATGGCTACTATTACTTTTTGTCTCGTATGAGATTTCGGCATATCCAGAATGGTTGTTAGCCCAATGCAAACCAGCGGAATCACGGATCCAACTTTGGCTTCCTACTGAATCATTAAAAATTGTCCAACCAGCGGGCGGATTATTGGTCGACCAGACACTATTAAAGTTTTCTGAGAAAAATGTTGTATGCGCTAATATCCCCGGAGTCAATACAATTAAATATAATGATATTAAGGTTAAATAGATAACTGCTCGATTCATTTTTTTCATTAGCATTTTTATTATTCCATTATATTAGCAATAATATTATTTTGTGCTGAAAATCTATTAAGAATAATTGTAAGACAGAATATTCTATGCTACCATTCTTATTACAACCTATACAGAATATAATAAAAAATAAATATTTTGTCAAGAGTAAATTTTAAACGAAATATTGATACGAAGGCCGATTTTTTGAGATGCTTTAGAGTTATTCCGGATCTATCACAAGATGGACTTTGAGGTAGAGGATAAGCTAATTTTACTTAGAAAAGTTTGACGATTTTTCAAACCTCACGAGCACCATTGTTGTGTCTTTCCAATACTGATTTCGTTAATAACTTTTTGGTTTTTCCTTTGCTCGAGACCTTAGCAAAATAAGAGCAACCGAGTCATCCAGGACAAACCAAAATTAGCGTTTCAATCGTTAAAAGTGCAGTGATAATCTGTTTTTATTTGCCTCTAAGATGTAATACCTTACCATCAAAGCGGCATCGAGTACTTAAAAGACATTTAGAAAAAAGTAGGGTCTTTACTCACTAAGCAGTGCTGAGACGAATGATTCTGAATCAAAAACTTGTATATCTTCAGTACTTTCACCAAGACCTAAAAATCGTATTGGCAATTGAAGTTCCATTACAATTGGTATGATAACCCCTGCCTTAGCGGTTCCATCCAATTTCGTTACGATTAATCCGGTAAGATTCAACTCCTGATTAAATTTTTTTGCTTGTTCAATACCATTTTGTCCGACCGTTGCATCTAAAATTAACCAAATTTCATTAGGTGCATCCGAGCGGAATTTTTGGCATACTCGTTTTATCTTTTTCGCTTCTTCCATCAAATCTTTGCGGGTATGTAGCCTTCCAGCGGTATCAATTAGAATTATATCAAAATTTCTCGAGATTCCTTTTTGTATTGCATCAAAAACGATCGCTCCTGCGTCCTGTCCTTTCTCGGAATAAACCGTTTCAACACCGATCCGTTCTGCCCAAATTCCTAACTGATTTGCAGCGGCTGCTCGATAAGTGTCGGATGCCGAGATTAGGACTTTCTTACCTTGTTTATTCCATAAGTTGGCTAACTTTGCAATCGTAGTTGTTTTGCCCGAGCCGGGAATTCCAACAATCATTATAATTTGTAGCTGATCCATTTTTAGCGAATAGGGGATTATATTTAAAATGTCATATAGTATTTTAGTCAATATTTCTTTATAATTATTATTGACATTGGAATTTCTAATTTGTTCTAAGATATAAGTTGTACTTCTTATTCCAACATCAGCTAATAACAAGACCCCTTCTAATTGGTCAATACTTTTTGCATTAACAGCACCGCTAAAAACTCGACGGGTCTTTTTCAATACCTGAGTTAGTTTACTAAAAAATGCCATGGTCGATTTAAATGAGGAAGATTATGTTTCAGCAAAAACAGGTAAGTCTTTGAGTCTTACTGAAACAATTTTAGATATACCTGGTTCTTCAGTCGTCACACCGATTACAGCGGCTGCCGCCTCAATGCTAAGTTTATTATGCGTGATAATTATCACTTGTGTGGTTTGAATGATTCGTTGCAGGAATTGAGTAAATCGTTTCACGTTAGCATCATCCAGTGGGGCATCGACTTCATCCATAAATACAAACGACGCCGGTTTTATATCATAAAATGCAAACAAGAGCGAAAGTGCTAACAAAGCTTTTTCGCCATCGGACAATTGGTCTAACCGTTTTGGCACTTTGCCTTTGGGCTGTGCGATGATTCTTATTTCTGAATCCAACGGGTTAGATGGTGTTTCCAAGATTAAATCAGCATCGCCTTCTAAAAATATCTCTTTAAAGATGCGCTGGAAACTCTTGCGTACTGCTTTATAAGTTTCCAAAAACATTTCTTCCGCCTTTTTAGTCAATCCCTGTAACGCGGTGGTGAGATTGTTTTGCGCCATCACAATATCAGCACGTTGATTAGTTAATTTATCTAGTTCGGTCTTCTCTCGCTCATAATCATCTTTAGCTAATGGATTTATCAAACCGATCGCGGTAATTTTTCTCTGGACCAAGACTAATTCTTTTTTGATATCGTCGAAATCTTTTTTCTCCAGTTCTTGACTTTTTAAGATTTCCAAGCCGTTCGATGATAGTTCAGATGCTTGTTTTTCTAAGACTTCACGGTTTTTGACAATCTCAAATTTCTGAAGCTGTTGATCGGCGAGGTTCTTTTTCTTAATATCTAAAATTGTCCGGGACTCGTTTAACTTAATTTCTAAATCGTCATACTCCTTCGATAAGATTCCGACTTCAGTCTCGCTGAATGAGGTTCGTTTTTTGTGTAACTTTTCCTGTAAATTATTTATATTTGAACGTAATATATTTTCTTCAGCTTGAACGTCAGCAACGATTGTGGATAAACGGTTTTGGTTAGAAAACAAACTGTCGCGTTGACCTTCCGTTCGATTACGTTCCGACGTAACAAAATCGAGTTCCGCCTTTAATTGTGAGACTTCTTCGCGCTGTTTATTTAAATCAAAGATCATATTACTAGCAAGTTCTAAATTGTCTTTATTTAATTTTCGCTTATTTGTTAACGCTTCCCGCTTTTCTTTAACCAATGCGGTTAACATCAATTTTTCTTTCTCATTTTCTTGTTTTTCTTGTTGCAGAGAAATTAAGGTTTTTTCTAATTCGCGCTGTTTCAGTTCGAAAACTTCAATTTCTTTTGTTATCGCCTTGACCTTTTCGTCAAAACCAGATTTGGTCGTATCAGCCGTTTCTTTCGGGATAATCAAAAATCCGGAATTAGTCAAGGTTACACCTGATTTTGTAACGTATGAGTATTGAGGATATTTTTTATGCATAGCCTGAATTTCTAGATAAGAATCAACTAGAATATACGAATCGATTATCGACTTGATACAATAAGGTAATTCCGAACTTTGTTCCAGAATTTCTCGTAAGGGAGTACCGATATCTTTTGGTAGATTTAGGGGTTGCAAAGAGGTCTTCGCAGATTGAGCGATTACGACCCAACGGTGATCTTCGGGCATGTTGTCAGGCAATAATTCCTGAGCTGAATTAATTACAATCGCATCAGAAATGCCAAACAAAATTGATTCTAATACGGATTCGTATTGCGGTTTAATTGAAATAAGCTCTTTTAAAAATCCGACAAAATTATCACCGAGACGTTCATGTAAAATTGCTCGATGTTTTGCATCAAGTAGCCGCTCGGTTTTTGCTGAATTTATTGCTAATAATGAATCCCGCAAGGTTTGTAGATAACGTTTGTAATCATTTAATTTTGTTTCAATCGATGTGACTTCACTAGCAACTTGAGAAAATCGGATAAAAATTTGTTTGTCTTTTTCTCCGAGTTCATCTAGTGCTAACTGGTCAGAAAAGATTTCTGCTTCCAAATCTTTATTCCTTTGGCGCAACCCCTCAAACCCTTGTTCCTTATTTATATATAATGACTTAATTTGGTTATAGTATTTTTTCTTTTCATCGTAACTTTGTTTATTCGATTCCAATGCTTCAACAAGACTAAATTCGGACGCGAGTTTTGTTTGGTCTTCTTTTAAATAATTTTGTTTATCAATATTTGCTCTGAGTCGTTCTTCGTTGATTATGATTTGTTCTTTGATTGTGTCAATTTCTTTTTGTAGTGAATTTCTGATATCTTCTTTTTCCTGTAGAATTTTTCGCAACTCACTACGACGGTGATCGGCATCTGTAATCTTCTCGGTTAATGCGTTCGCTTCTGACTGAAGTTTTGCTAATTCGTCTTGTGCGATTTGTTCGTCGCGATAAATTTTCTTATAATCGAATTTCATCAATGCAATCTGTAATTTTCGCTCCTCACTTTTAACTTTCTCAAATGCCATTAAACGATATGCCTGTCGCTTCAAACTGCGGGTAATACGAGTTCGTTCCGTGATAATATCATTTAACCGAATCATATCATCCGTGGTCAATTTTAACTTACGTTCGATTTCATCTTTCCGTTCCTGATAAAAAGCGAGTCCAGCTGCTTCGATAAATAATTCTTTTAAGTTCGAGCTGATGATTTGTCGCATCGTCGGCAAATCGAAAATTGAATAACCATGACCGGAACCACCACCGCTCGTAAAAAGATCTTGGATATCTTTTAATTTACATTGCTTGCGGTTTATGAAAAACTCTGATTCACCGGAACGGTAATATCTCCTTTTTACTTCGATTTCCGTTCCTAAACTATAAAGCAACTGAGTGGTTTTATTGGTCTCGTCATGATTTTGTAATATTAATGCAACTTCAGCATAGTTTACTGGTGGATGGGCGGCATTACCGGCAAAGATTAAATCTTCAGTTTTAACGCACCGCATCTGAGCAAAACTCGATTCGCCCATAACCCAACGTAATCCATCCAGCACATTGGTTTTTCCGCAACCATTTGGTCCTATAACTGCGTTAATCGTGGAGTCAAAGGAAATGATAGTTTTTTCGGGGAATGATTTAAAACCGTTAAGGATTAACTGCTTAATCCGCATTTGGTGTTTCGAGAAATTATTACGTAATTCAAAATTATATCACACATTATTTAACTAACATAAAGAATACAGATTATAGCGGTTTTGTCAATATACTCCACAAATAGGATAGATATAACAAGTCGTAACGATTAATTATTCAGAGATATACTACATTATTTGTTGTTTCAGTTATAATCAATTTTCACATGAATTCGAGTATTGACCGATATTTAAAACAATATTGTCGGATGATTTCACTTGACCAGAAAAGTATTTATGATATATTTTAGTATGAAATATCTGATGGTTATTACAGCAGTTCCAACAAAAAAAGTTGCACAAAATATCTGTAACATTGCTATTAATAAATCACTGGCTGCATGCTGCCAAATTATTGGTCCAATCGAAAGTCACTATATTTGGAAAAATAGGGTGGAAGTAAGCAAAGAATATCTTTGTTTGATGAAAACGACCAAAATACGATATCAAAAGTTAGAAAAAATGGTTAAAAACAACCATCCATATGATACCCCGGAAATTATTGCCATCAATCTCTCCCATGGTTTTAAACCATACCTCAGTTGGCTTAGCGAATTCACAACATAGCATTATACTACCAATAGATATAATAGTTATTATATACTACTTATAGCGGTGAAATAAATTAAAAAAAGGTTAAAAATTATTGACATTATAAGTGCTTTTGCTATAATTTTATATGGCAAAGCACTCAATAATTGTTCCGGCTTATAACGAAGAAGACAATATCTTTCCATTAACCGACCTATTTGCTAACGAATTAACACAGGATTACGAGGTGATAATTGTTGATGATGGGAGTTCAGACAAAACCTATGAGTTATTACAACAAGTTAGTCAAAAATATAAGTTCATAAAAATAGTCAAGCATAAGCGTAATCTTGGAAAGACTGAAGCAATTATTAGTGGTGCGATGGCTGCATCTGGAGAATACATTTTAGTTTTTGATGCAGATATGCAATATTCTGTTTCCGACATTCCGCGTTTTTTTGCGGAACTGGAAAAAGGTGCGGATATGTGCGTTGGTTGGAAACAAGGTAAATACGAAAAGCGATTTGTTTCTAATATTTATAACTATTCAGCTCGGAAAATCTTTGGTTTAAAAGTTCATGATATTAACGCAATAAAGGCATTCCGAAAAGAATTATTATGGGAGATAGTATCGTTAAGAAAAGATTGGCATCGTTATTTAGTACCGCTGGCTCAAGATAAAGGTTATGTAATTCGGGAGCTTCAAGTTCAGCTTCATCCAAGATTCGCGGGAAAACCAAAATATCAATCACCGTTTCGAGTGTTTATCGGATTACTTGATTTATTAGCAGTTGGTTTTCAAATTCGTGTGATGCGCAAACCGATGTTTTACTTGGGGCTATTAGGATTTTTTACAATGTCGGTTGGCTTAATAATTGGGATTGTGGCAGTCGTATTAAGATTCTTCGGACATGGATTCAGACCACTATTATATTTAGTAATTCTGTTGATGTTAGCAGGATTACTAATATTTGGATTTGGATTTGTTGGAGAATCCGTTACCCATCTTTCCGAACGCCTGGAAAGGATCGAAAAAGAAATTCAAAACAAAAAGTGAAAAAAAAGATATTCTCAATTATCCAAATCCTTGTCACGCTTGCTTTGTTATTTTATCTTTCTCGAAAAGTTAATTTAAAAGAATCCTTTGTAATCATGAAGCAGGTCAATATTTATTTATTAATATTAAGCGGAATTTTATGTTTTATTTTTTTATTAATTAGTAACTTGCGCTGGAAAATACTACTTGACGCCCGTGGTATTAAGTTTCCTTTCGGTTATCTTTTAAAAGTATATTTTGTATCATGGTTCTTTAATAATATTCTACCGACTACCATCGGAGGAGATGTTTTACGTGTCGCCTATACGGTCAAAAAAGATGCGGTTACCGGGCGCCCAATTACTTCGCCCGCTTTAGCGGCTGCGTTTGTTGATAGATTTATTGGCTTCATTGGTCTTTTCTTTTTTGCGGTGTTAGCCTCGGGTATCCTTTTTTTATTTAAAATTGGTCGGAATCAGTATCTATTAATAGACCTGTTAGGTTTCATAATTTTAGTAGTTATTCTATTAGCGGTATTTTCTGACCGTGTCCATAGGATTTTCTCTAAAATATTTTCTCGCATAAAATTCTTTAAATTAGCAGAACGGTTCGAACGAGCTTATGTTGAAGTGAAAGAATACCGGCAAGTCAAAACTAAACTCCTATATTGTTTTCTTTTATCCTTACTGGTTCAAGTTTCGATTGCTTCGGTTTGGTTTACAATCGCAGTCGGGATTTCAGTTACAAAATCGATTTTATATTACTTTTTATATATTCCGGTGCTGGGAGTAATAACAATGGTTCCATCGGTAGGTGGGTTGGGAATAAGAGAGAATGGTTTTGTTAATATGTTTAATACATTTGTTGGTATCGCAAAAGAAAAAGCCACCGCAATTAGCGGGCTTTATTTAATTGTTAATTTCATATTTGCACTAATTGGTGGTTTTGTCTATCTGTTTATTAAACGGCAAAGCACAAGCACCAAAACAGGAGGATTATAATGAGTATTTTACCAAGACCTAACATCGATGCAATCAAGACTTATAAGCCGGGTAAGCCAATTGAAGAGGTTGCTCGAGAATTGAAGCTCGAAGGCAAAATCATAAAGTTGGCATCGAACGAAAATCCACTTGGCACGTCACCCAAAGCGCTCCACGCAATAATGAAATTTGCCCACGAAACCTATCTTTATCCTGATGATAATGCATATTATTTAAAACAAAAAATCGCAGAAAAACATAGTGTTAATCCAGAGAACGTTATTGTTGGCAATGGTTCGGTTGAACTAATTTATTTTACCTGCTTAAGTTTTCTGAATCCTTATGAACGGTTAATGCGTAGCTCAGGTTCATTTCTGATGCCTAAGATTGGTGCTGAGGTCATCGGCAGTCCGATTCAAGAGATACCAATGAAAGAATATCAACATGATTTAGACCGCATGCTTGCTTCCATTACTGCGCAAACGAAAATTATCTATATCGATAATCCGGTAAATCCATTAGGTACGTGTGTTTGGCATAATGAATTAGAACGATTTATTAATGAAGTCCCAGAATATGTCTTAGTAGTTATTGATGAAGCGTATTATGATTATATTGCCGAAAAAGAATACCCGTACTCATTTAAATTTTTGCAAGAAGGTAAAAACGTACTAATTTTACGGACATTCTCTAAGATTCACGGGTTAGCTGGGTTACGAGTCGGATATGGCATTTCCAAACCAGAGATTATTACTGCTTTGAGTAAGGTGCGAACGCCATTTAATACAAACCGAATAGCACAGATTGCGGCAATAGCAGCATTAGATGACCACACTCATATTAAGCGCAGTCGGAGGGTCAACGAGACGGGTAAAAGATATTTATACAAAGAGCTAAAGAAACTTAAGGTTTTCTTTTTACCAACCTATGCCAACTTTGTTTTCGTAAATTTCGCGACCGATTCGAAAGAAATTTTCGAAGCGTTGCAGCAAAGAAGAATCATTACCCGAACGATAAAAGAATACGGATTTCCGAATGCACTTAGAATTAGTATCGGAACCGTCGCTGAAAATAAGAAGCTGATTAAAGCGCTAACCGAAATTCTAAAACCATAACACCTTAAAATCAAAAATCTACCGATAGATGAACCCCGCCCTTCTAGAGAATATTGAATATTATTTTATCAATACAAATAGGATATACTTATCATTAATATTTTAATCTTAATTTAGAAAGGAAGGGCGGGGTGAATGTCGCAATTGTTGGTCGACCGAACGTCGGTAAATCAACTCTTTTTAACCGCATTATCAAAAAGCGGATTGCGATTACTTTAAAAGAGCCAGGAACAACCCGTGACCGAATCAGTGCGGAAACCGAATGGAACTATACTAAACTTACTCTTATTGATACCGGTGGTTTCATCACCGAAAAAGAATTAGCCGGCTCCGAACTGACCGAAAAAGTTAATTTCCAAATCAGACAAGCGATTAATTCAGCGGACGTGATAATTTTTTTGGTTGACGGTTCGATGTCACCGTTACCGCAAGATTTTGCAATTGCAGATATACTACGAAAATCGAATAAACCTTTTATCCTGGCAGTAAATAAGATTGATAAGAAAGACACTAAGGAGTACTTAAATGAATTTTATCGGCTCGGAGCCAAAGAACTGGTTCAGATTTCCGCCGAACATGGTATTGACGTTGATGAAGTTTTAGATGCAGTAGTAAAAAATTTGCCGCCGGGACATAAAGACAGCGAGCAAGAAAGTCTATTGCGATTATTAATTATTGGTCGTCCTAATGTCGGAAAGTCATTATTTTTCAATCGGATTTTGAATGAGGAACGGGTAATCGTGTCGGAACAACCGGGCACAACTCGTGATGCGATTGAAGAAGAGTTCATTTTTGAAGATAAAAAGTTTAAGATTATCGATACCGCGGGCCTAAGAAAAAAACCGAAAGTCAAAGAGAGTGTTGAATATTATAGTGTGCAACGGGCGATACAATTTATATCCGAGGCAGATATTATAATTTTATTGCTTGATGCGACTAATCAATTGGATCCACCGCTTCCAATTACCAATCAGGATAAGCATATTATTCAATTGGTGCTAAATCGTGGTAAAGGGGTAGTAATTGCAATTAATAAAGTTGATTTGATTCCGGCAAAAAATAGAAATTATTTGATACTAAATACTAAAATTGCACTCGGAAATATTACTTTTCTGCCAATCGTTTTAACATCCGCACTTAAAAACAAAGGAATTATCGAGGTAATCAAGAAAGCGCTCGATGTTTACAAAACAGGAAGCAAGAAAATTAGTGATGAGTTAATAGAAATGACGGTTACGCCACGGTTATTGCAAAACTTACCTTCCCATCATATCCGGTATCTAAATCTCAGGCAAATCGGTGTCCTGCCACCTAAATTTGAGTTGACAACCAATGTTACTAAGGACGTTGATGAATCCTACAAACGATTCGTCGCAAATGAAATCAGAAATTATTTTAGTTTCTTTGGCAATCCGATTCGGGTGACGGTAAAATCAAAATCTTGACTTTAATGATTGCAAAATTATACTATCTAAATATTTAATTTTCTTTATGGAGGCAGTATGGATAAAGAATTAGTGGTTATGCGTAGCGACGACGATAAAAATTTAGTCGCACTTGCTTTTAATATGGCCAAACTCAAAGGCGCAAGCTATGTTGATGTTCGGCTGATACGAAAGCAAGATGAATATATCGCAATGAAAAATGGTCGGGTTGAAGCTTTAAAACGCGATGATGATTCGGGAATCGGGATTCGAGTCATCGTTAACGGTTCCTGGGGATTTGCCGCAACGGCTAAATTAAATAAAAATGACATTGTCAATACCGCGGCATTAGCGGTGAGAGTAGCAAAAGCATCGTCAACTTTAAAAGCAAAAGATATTCTATTAGATATGCGAGAAAAAGTTGTCGGCAATTACCAAACAAAAATTATTAAGGACCCGTTCGAAATTTCCTTGGACCAGAAAATCGCACTCTTACTTCAAGCCGATGAGATTATGCGAAAAGTTACGGGCGTTGCTTTGGCGGAAAGCGAATTGACATTTAGTAAAAAGTTTCAGATTTTCGCTTCCAGTAATGATTCGTATATTGAACAGGTAATCTATCAATCGGGTGGTTTTATCTCGGCAACCGCAGTAAAAGGTAATATCACCGGTGACCGTTCTTATCCGGGTATGCGCGGTCATTACAAAACCGCGGGTTATGAGTTTATCGAAAGCCAGAAATTCTTAGACCATGCCGAACGAGTCGCATCCGAAGCAGTTGCGCTGATTTCCGCACAAGACTGTCCGAGTATCAAAACAACGGTCATCACCGACGGTTCGATGACCGCGATTCAGATCCACGAAACAATCGGGCATCCTACTGAACTGGACCGGGTTTTAGGAACTGAAGTGAGTTTAGCCGGCAAGAGTCATTTAACAACCGATAAATTACATAAATTCCAGATGGGTGCGCCGCACATAAATATTACTCACGACGCGACGATTGAAGGCGGGCTGGGTTCGTTTGGTTATGATGATGAAGGCGTCCCGGCACAAAAAACTTATTTAATCAAAGATGGTATCTTCAATGATTACCTGACCTCGAGAGAAACCGCACCGGTGATTGGTCAAAAATCTAACGGTGCGATGCGCGCCGATTCCTGGGCATCGATTCCTTTGATTCGGATGACTAATATCAATCTTCTACCCGGCACCTGGAAAATAGAGGACATGATTGCCGATACCGAAGATGGTATCTATCTGGAATCAGCCGGTTCGCCCAGTATTGATGATATGCGATTAAACTATCATATCTCTTCTGAGGTCGGCTGGTTAATTAAGAACGGTAAAAAGACCGAGATGGTAAGACGACCTTCTTATTCGGGAATTTCTTACGAAATCTGGCGAAACTGCGATGCGATTTGTAACGAAAATTATTGGGATGTTTGGGGCGTACCGAATTGTGGTAAAGGTGACCCGATGCAGACGATGACGGTCGGACATGGCGCTTCACCGGCACGCTTCCGTAATATTAAAATAGGGAAATAGAAAAGAAAGATGGAACACGAATATCACGAATTGACAAATGGCACGAATGGAAAGAATCATATTAACAAAGAGCTTCATATTCATTCGTGGAATTCGTTTATTAGTGTAATTCGTGTTCTATTTTATGAGGTGATTAATGATTGATAAGAATAAAACTAAAGAATTATTAAAAGCCGGGCTAAAGCCTTCGGATATGATTGAGACAGGAATTTTTTCAGTTCAGCGCGGGACGACCCGTTTTGCCAACTCGGTTATTCATCAGAATATCGCGGTCGAAAATCCCTATCTCTGGACACGCGTCATAATTGATACACCGGAAGGCAAACGGATTGGCGGTCTATCATCCCGTAATTTAACGACCGATGGCATTAAGATGACAATCCGAAAAGCTTCGGAATTAGCAACTCATGCAACACCGGATAAAGAATTTGTCAGTCTGCCCAAACCAGTCAAGAAAAATTCGAAATTCGAAATTCGAAATTCGAAATTACCTGAAGTTGTCACTCCTGAGCAAAGAGCTTTGGCAGTAAGAAAGATTGTGAAAGTCAGTAAAAAACACAACCTTGATGCGGCTGGTGTTATTCATACCAGCAGTTATAGTCTGGGTATTGGAAATAGTTTTGGTATCAGCAAATATGCTCAAGGCAGTGATACTTATGCTTCGATTACCGCGATGGCTACTAACAGTTCTGGATTTGCTTCAGCGGTGGATAAAAAGTTTACTAATATCGATTTTGAAAAGTTAGCAGAAATAGCTTGCGAAAAAGCGATTCTTAGTAAAAACCCTCAAGAAGTCAAACCAGGACTATATAATGTTTTATTGGAGCCGTTTGCGGTTGCTGAACTTATCATGTTTCTCGGCTGGTTAGAGTTTGGTGGCAAAGCATTTGCGGAAAAACGGTCGGTAATCTCTAAGAATTTAGGGAAAACACTTACCGGTAAAAATATCACGATTATTGATGATTATGCGCATCCGAAATCGCTATCGTTCCCCTTCGATTTTGAAGGTGTTGACCGTAAAAAAGTCACCCTGATTGATAAAGGGGTTGGCAAAGGTGTCGTATTTGATTCGTTCTATGCTAATAAACTAAAGAAACCGAATACCGGTCATGCATTACCACAACCGAGCCCGTATGGACCATATCCGACAAACTTAGTCATAAAACCCGGAACAACTAAAATGGAAGATATGCTCAAGATGGTTGATAAGGGAATTCTAATTACCCGATTCTGGTACACACGAGTAGTTGACCCGGATAAGACATTGCTTACCGGTTTGACTCGTGACGGAACGTTCTGGGTTGAGAATGGCAAGATAAAATATGGTATTAAGAATTTACGCTATACGGTTGATATTTACCAAACGCTAAAACAAGTAATTGTGATGTCCAAGGAATCATTTCTGACTGGAGAGAACGCAGCAGTTGTTGCACCGGCAATGCTCATAAAAGACTTCAACTTTACGGGTAAGACAGAATACTGATTTCTCAAATAAACAAAGAAATAATGTTATTTTTTAGTCATTCCCGTGACAACGGGAATCCAGACACCGTCCTTGTGAAAGTAGGGAACTATAAGCAACTGGATTCCTGCTCCCCGCTTTCGCGGGGACAAGTTTACCCCGTTAGAAAAATTTTCTGTGGATGGACAGTTTTTTCAGTTAGGACATTTTCTTCCCTGCGGTCTTGTGGATTTCTAACGGGGTTTACCCCTGCGTCCGAATCGGACTCCATTATAAATTGAAGACCGTATCGGTCGCAAGCAGGGGCAGGAATGACTATATGGACAGGAATGACTAATTGGGCCGGCGAGATTTCTCCGCCCTGATTTTTTCCGAGTAGGGTAGCTGGTTCACTAATAGAAACCCTGATTAATACTCTGATGAATTGTCTGATTAATGATATCTGCTACTTCCTGAATGATACCCTGAGTAATGTCCTGAAATAATTTGTAATATATTCTGTAAAAGACTCTGTAATTGATGATAGAATAAACTCTGAAGTTATTACGGAAATTAATAACTTAATTAACTTACATATTAACTACATTCTTTACTTCAATATCGTATCTGTAACCATCACCCAAGTATATACCCTATACTATATAGGTATTTTTGCAGGAAATTGAATTAATAATATGAATAATAATGTGTTAGATGAAAAATCCCCTTGATTTTCACTTGACTTTTATGTAAAGTATAGATTATGGTTTATTGTAATAGCAATTCATGTTACATGACTGTCTTTAATTTCACCCTCACCTTTATCCTCTCCCCTCGAGGGAGAGGGTTAGGGAGAGGGGGTACAATAATGACTTTTATTAAAAATAAATTTACAAAAACTGCAAGATAATCAAAGTGTAAATATGCGAGAGAAAGAATTTATATTTACCCAAGAGATGGGTTTGGTATTAAAATCAATTCGTGAAAAAGCGGGTTTGTATCAGATAGATGTGGCTAAGGCAATTGGATTCAAGTCAAAAACTGCCTTTTCTTATATTTCCCGTTTGGAAAAAGGGATGATAAAGAACCCGTCTTTGAAAACTATTATAATGTATCTTAATGCCTGTGGCGGTAATCGGTTTTCATTTTTTACTGAACTTAATCGGATTTTGACCAAACAAGAACAACAGGAAATAATGTCACAAGCCGATCTGAGTACACAGGCAAAAATGAAACGGGTTGGATACAAGACTTTAATCCAAAAACTTGACCGTGATACTGCTCTGTATGCAAATAAGATAAAATACATGCAAAGACCGATTGATAAACACAGTTTACAAGACAGGATTGAAAGAAAAGTGCGGATGTTATTGTCTGACCATAAGATTGAGAAAGAGCTGATACCAGTCTATCTTGATTATGCCTTCAAGTTTTATAAGCGGGAAATTGACGAGTTACCGATTGCACCGATTGATGAAAAGCAGTTTGTCCGAACCGGAATCAAGCCATTTTTATTTGCTTCGATTCGCCAGATTGTTTATAAAACAATAAAAGCAGAAAAGAAGCGATTGCAAAATACTAAACAATATTCAACCGAAGAGCAGAAAAAGCTGGCTAAAGGATTCTTAAAATACCGTGTCATTATCGAGCAGGTTGAATTTGAAGTCCACCAATTGCTCAATGATTTGCAGGTTAAAGAAATATTTTATATGGCATACAAAGATTATGCCCGCGCTTGTTATAGTATCTTGAACAAATATTCTGAAAAAGACCCGATGTTATTAAAGCACAAATTCGATGCAACCACTGAAAAATGGGCGGGAAAAGGATTAGATGAAGCAGTGATGGGGAAAATAAAAGGAGTGACGATAAGAGTTTTTAAAGAGTTAGCATCAAAAATATAAAGTTTAACTTCTTAATTTGTCATTCTGAGCCACAGCACTTTTACAAAAGTGCTGGATAAACTTTGCGAAGAATTTCTGTTTTTTATCCTGTTAATCCTGTCAGAAATACTCTGAGCTCTCTGTGTCTCTGTGGCTAAAATTCTACCTCAGCATCAGCATTTTCTTTTGCATCTTGTCGTTATCAGTTTTCAAGACATAGAAATAGATACCTTGTCCGACTTTTCTACCCTGATTATTTTCACCATTCCAGTTAATAGAATAGAGACCAGATGTTTGATATTGGTCAACCAAAGTCTTAACCTGTTTTCCAGATATATCATATATCATAAGTGATACATTACTTTGAGCTGGTAGCGAATAACGAATCGCAGTTTGTGATTGGAACGGATTTGGCATACTCTGATAAAGCAAGAATGGATAAATAATTCCTGACGGTTTTGCCATTATGCCATTTTCCCCTTTTGTCATTGTGAGCGATAGCGTGGCAATCTCACTCGGAGTGTAGGACCAAAACTCCGGTGTATTATTCCCTTTTAATAAATATAATGTCCCATTTGCATAGGCGAGACTTGCACCGGTCTTTGCATATGACCTCGCATTTAATCTCGGAATCGTGTCATCGGTTGACATTGAAAAGCCGCTACCGACATCATATTTCCACAATGCGGTTGAACCACCACCTTTGATAATATAGATTTTGCCATCGCCACTTGCTATTGAGGCACCATCTTTTGGCGTTTTATTTGTGGTCTTTAAACGAACCGGGGGAGCAGCACGCTTAAGCGTATCAACTTTTGGAATTGAATCTAATAAAGTCCAGATAGACCCGTCATATTTATAGAAGTATCCTTGTTTATCGCTGCCTTTCAAAGCATAGATTGTATCGTTATAAAGCGTAAGACAACTGCCATCTTTCCAGACTCTGTTATAAGGACCGGGTGGTAATGTATCAAGGATTTCCCAGCTATGAGTAGATGGAGTATAGGCATAGAAGTTGTTAGAATCTGGTTTTGGTCTGTTCCCGGCTAAGAGATAGACCTTACCATCTTTAAATACCATCGAAGTTCCGCCTTTGACGCCTTTGAGAGGAGGAAGAGTTTCTTTCATCGTCCAACTGTTGTGGTTAATATCGTATGCCCAGAATTCACGAGTGCCACCGCTCTTCGTGGCATAGATTGTGTGGTCGCCATCATAACAGAGAGCTGCGCCGTTAGATGGATATTTCTTGATTGGTGTAGTTGTGCCTGGTTTGTAAAGCCATGGTATTGATTCTAATGCGTTTGGTCTTGACCAGGTATCAGCATCTGAGTAGTACTCATAGAATTCTTTTGACCGATTACCGCGGAAAACAAATATCCCATAGAACGGGTCGCTTCCAGGTTCAAAGAAACCAACGGGAACCGATGCACCGCCATCTTTTGCATACTTACCAGTAACTCCGGTCGGCAGAGATTCTTTCTGGCACCACCCGGTATGCACGGCTGGTTCTACCATAAATGTACCATTAATCGTATCGTTATAAGGATTCGCGTCCATGTGGGCATAGCTATAAAATTCTATGGGGTATAATCCAGCCTGGGGTAGATTTACATATGCAAATTCGACATCAATTAAGTGGTCTGGTGGCAACATTAGATTAAGAACAGAATCGCGGTGAGGAACCGGTAAGTTAACTTCAAAATATACATCAAAGAAACTCTCGACATAACCATCGTTATAAACCGTAACCTTTGGTGTTACTATCGATCCGGCTGGATATGTGCCGATAGGCGCTTGGATGAACATTGGTCGGATATCAATTTCGTCAACGCGGATTCCCAGCCAGTCTTTATCATGATACATCGGATTACTTAGCGAAGTTGCTTCGCAGGAAATAAGGTTAGTTGTCCATAACGGTACATCCATCGGAATAATTATTGGAACGCTGAATGATGAGTCGCCACCGATATCCAGGGATATATCAAAGAATGATTCAACTGGCCAGCCTAATGGATTAGTGATCGTAACATGGAAAATATCTGGCAGCTCACCTTGATTGGTGACCGTATAACTTGCTTCAATAATCTGACCGCGCAAGCCGTGTGTGTCAGCTTCCGCAACAACATCAACCGTTGGCACGACATTAATCATCGTGAAATCAAATGAAGTATCATCTTCAGTTTGTGCATAGCAGAATAGTTCGTTGATTGTTCCAATTTCGGTCATTGGAGGAACATGAACAAAAACTTCCAGAGTTGATTCCTGTTCAGGATATAAAGGTACTGTGAACATTTGAGGCACTATTGGCCAACCAAGACTATCTGTTATTATACAGTTAAATAGTTGCGGAGTGTCAGAGTTGTTGATTATTGTAACTTCTTCCCGAACAACGCCGCCCGGTTGGACGCCAACACTCTTCTGTTTCCATTCTGCTTCCAGAGCATCCAGCATATGTTTTAAATTACCAGCCTTTCGATTTAGGATTTCCAATTTCTGTTCGATAGTAAGTTTAATTTTATTTCCATTATCCGCATTTAAGATTGCTTCATCGGCTTCAAATTCCAATTGAGCTCGGAGAAAACTTGTATCTGGCGGAACATTACCGGGTCCCCATCGACCAGCATTCTTCTGTTTCTGGTGTTCCCATTCGTGGATTTTAGTGCCGGCTAAACGGTCCGGACCTCCGGCAATACCTGGTTCACAAATCCGAATAAAACATTTGTCTGTATTGTAACCGCGGTCTTTACATTCTGGGTCATATTTTATATCTGTGCCAGCTGGAATCCCTGTATCGTATAATGAATCGACTGCATGAATCACCGAATCACGATTTGCCTGTAAAGCAGCTTTCGCATTATTTTCATCGTTTAATCTTGCCCGCGCTTGATTTATTAACGGTCCGGTTCTTGGCTGTCCTGCTGCATCCCATTTGTCGATTGCTTCATTGGTTATATTGACCGCTTGCTGATACGCTTGTCGTAATGGATCACCGCGGTTTATCATCTGCTGAATGTTCTGTTTTTCCGTAGTGCTGGGATAGGAATAAACGATCGTTGGGATCAGTGCGATTAATAAACTTGCTAAAATTATGAAATAATAAATCCGTTTCATTCCGCACCCCCTATTCCAGCACAAAGTTTACTGGATCTGACGTAATTCTACCCAGCCAGGTATCACTGCCGTCCGGATTTTTATGATAATTCTGGTATCTCACAATCAGCGTATAAGTCCCAAGTTGACTAAACGTAAAAGGCGTCTGTAAATTATAATGTTTACCCGCAGTCAAGCCCGGTGCCAATATCTGAAAATCGCTGCTCTTTAATTCTGATTCCTCAACCAATAATCCAAAAGTCAAAGTATCACCAATCGGGTCAATACAAATATAGCAAAGTTCTGCTTTATTATTGGTAATTCCTCCAACCGTAAATCTCTGATTCAAATTTAAATCGGTTAGCCCGATATTCTTTAATAATGCAAAACTTTCAATTGTATCTGATAAACTATAAGTCGGAATCCCTGAATTTAATATTTCCTCATCAAATATAACTTTTAATTGCAGGTTGGTCTCAGGATATGATACTAAGATATCATCAACAAAAAGTCTAAGTAGATTAGGGTCGCTATAACAGTGAAATCCGATATAATAGACACTGCTAATCGGAACTGTAAAAGTCGCAGTAACAAGTGTCATTATCGTATCGCTTATCGCGCTGTTATTATAAATTTGTGTAGTCATACTTCCTGAAGCTTGAGTCGACCCAAACCAAATATTCATCTTCTGAACCGATGTACTTGATACCTTGTATCGAAAACTCAGCGTATATGTAACCCCGGCATTTAATGTCAGTGCCGGTGTATAAAACCAATCATCGGCGGTCACTTGTGCGCTATATCTTACGCACTGCGGATGTTCACCTAAACCGCCATATTTTTTGGTCTCCCAAGTAAAACCGTCACCATTATAATCCTCGGTCAGCCAACCTAATGGCCAGCTTGGTGGTGTTATATCTTCAAAACTCTCCCAGAGCACAAACTTTTCCGCACTTGCCCAAACCAGCGAAACCATAACGAATAACATAAAAAATATAAATATTTTACGCATTGGTTCTCCTATGAATAAATTATAAATTTATAATTATTTTTGAATTATCCCTTGCCCTCAGACAAAATATATCGTCAAGGTTACGACAATCGGTAAATATTAAATGGGTATATAATTTATTGTTCGAATAATAACAATTTCTTCCTTTTATTTTAGGTTTCAAAAAACTGAGCGTTTTCATTATTTTTTTAGAATCTACCGCTTCAATCGCAATTATATCATCCCTTGAGATTTTGTCAAGTATTTTCCTCTTTTGGCTATAATGATTTTACAGATTATCAATCTTGACCCCGCACCTATTTAAAAGATTGTAATAGTAAAATAATATGTTAAGTTAAAGCGTATTGTTTTTGAAAATAGGTGCGGGGTTGACATCAACAAATTATATAGTAGAATAGACTTAGGGCGGTGTAGCTCAGCCTGGCAGAGCAGGAGAATCATAATCTCTTGGTCAGGGGTTCAACTCCCTTCGCCGCCATAAAAATTAGGAAAAAGAGTGACCACGAATAACACTAATAGACTAATATCGCGAATGAATATTAAAATAAGAATTTGTGTCATTCGTTTTATTCGTGGTAAAAGATTTATTCAGACTTAAAGGGAGGAATAAATGCCATTACAAAAAGCTAAATATATCTGGATGGATGGAAAATTAGTAGCTTGGGACGATGCCAAGATACATATTAATTCTCATGTCGTGCATTATGGAACCGGTGTTTTTGAAGGTTTACGCTGTTATAAAACTCCAAAGGGTTCGGTAATTTATCGGTTGAAAGAACATACTGACCGTCTTTTTAATTCCGCGAAAATTTATCGGATGGATATTCCATTCTCAAAAGATGATGTTAACAAAGGAGTAATCGATACGATTAAAGCAAATGAACAACAAGAATGTTATATCCGACCGTTGGTTTATCGCGGTTATCTTGAGTTAGGTGTTAATCCGTTTAACTGCCCGGTATGTGTTGCTATTTCAACTTTCTACTGGGGCGCATATTTGGGCAGCGGCTCAACCGAAAAAGGTGTTGATGTGATGGTTTCATCCTGGAATCGGATGGCACCAAATACCTTTCCGGCAATGGCAAAGACCTGCGCTAATTATATGAATTCCCAGTTGATTAAAATGGAAGCATTGAAATATGGCTTTGTTGAAGGCATCGCTTTAGATATCTTTGGCTTTGTTAGTGAAGGTTCGGGTGAAAATATTTTTGTTGTGAAAGATAACAAACTTTACACACCACCGTTACATGCATCGGTGCTGCCCGGAATCACTCGAAATTCAGTCATAAGAATTGCTAAAGATTTAGAATATGAAGTTCTGGAGACGAGTTTCTTAAGAGAGTTCTTATACATTGCGGACGAAGTATTTTTCACTGGTAGCGCTGCGGAAATAACACCAATCGGTACGATTGATAAGATTACAATTGGACAAGGTGGAGTTGGTGCAATAACCAAGAAACTCCAGAAAGAGTTCTTTGCGATTATCAACGGTGAAAAGGAAGATAAATACGGTTGGCTGACACCGGTAAAGTAAAGTCAAAAGTCAAAAGAAATATGCCACGGAGACACGGAGCACACAGAGAAAAAAATCCTGTCAATCCTGTCAAAAAAGAAAGTATTGGTATTGGCTCAGACCATCGCGGGTATATACTTAAGGAAAAGTTAAAGACATTCCTTTCTAAGCAAGGTTACAAAGTAACTGATTTCGGAGTATTCTCGGAAGAACGCGCTGACTATCCATTAGTCGCATTTGAATTAGCAAAACACATTAAGGGTGTTGCGAAAATAAAATCGCCCAAACTCAATTTCGGCATTTTAATCTGCGGTTCGGGTTTGGGTATGTCGATTGCCGCTAATAAAGTAAAAGGAATTCGTGCTGCATTATGTCTGACACCCGAGTTTGCTCAAAGGTCGCGACAGCATAATAATGCAAATGTGCTGGTATTAGCAGCAGACTTTACGAGTGCTACTAAGGCAGAAAAAATTGTCAAAGCATTTTTAACCGAACCTTTTGCTCAAGGTCGGCACAAAGCAAGAATTTATCAGATTTCTAAATACGAAAACAAGAAAAAATAATTAGTGGTAATTAAGGACTTATTATCTTAAATAAATTAGTGCGGTAGCAATGGGAATTGCAATGGCACTGATAATCGTAGCATAATCCTGCCACCATTTAAATGTTGTTCGAGGCACAAAAATTATATCACCTGGTTCGACTAAGGGATTATTTTTAGCGGATATTTTTTTGCTTTGCCGTCGGATATATCCATGACCTAAACTTGCATAGTGAGTTGGTCCGCCCGCTTGACCAATATAATCACTGCTTTTTAGATTAGGCGTAAATAGAAACGAACCGGGATTAGTCACTTCACCCTGAACATAGACCAAGGTATTCATCGGTGGTATTACCAAAATATCACCATTGCGCATCATTAGATTCTTTATCGTATCTTTCTCAAACAAAACTTTGTAGAGGTCAATTGGTATTTTCATACGACTACCCTTATCAGTTTCAATCCGTTCAATGTAACTTGCACCTAAATCTCCCCAAGGTGTAACACCACCAGCCTTAGTAATCATATCCGATACTTTATCCAATAGATTTAACTCGTAAACTCCTTCGGAAATACGTTCTTTTTCAGTCGTTAATGCCGATGTGCGAAGTTTTGATTCGCCACGTCCAAATACTGCTCCTTTTACGGTTATGATACCTTTGACTTCTGGAACCATGATGATATCGCCCGATTCGACAAATGGATTTCCAGTTATGTTACCTTCCATTTCAAACTTCTCGATATTGATATCGGATTTTTCAACTCCGCCGCGCATTATTTTCACATTCGACTTTGAACCGATTGGTGTAAAACCACCAGCTCGGTCAATCAGTTGTGAGACTCGGTCAACCGGTGAAGCATAGTAAACGCCAGGATTCTGCACTTCACCCGTGACAAAAATAACACCGGTGCGTAATGATATTAGGGTAAGTTTTACCGTAACATCACGCAGATATTGATTAAAAACTTTTGTTAGTGTATCCTGTGCGGTTTTTATTGTTAATCCAGATATAATTATTGCATCTACGACGTCATAACGAGGGATAACAATACCTTGGTTAGAAATTGTTGAACCAACCGGAATATTGATTGTAACTTTCCCTTCATAGGTTACCCAGGCATTATAAGAATAATTAGTCTTTCCAGTAATTGTGACGAGCAAACCATCGCCTGGTAAAAGATGATACTGGTCAGAAATTATTGGTGACTCGACACCGACTGCGCTGGTTGCACCAGTTCCTGCCGGTGCCATTTGGGTAAAAATGGCAAACGATAAGATTATTGCTAACATCATTTTATTCTATTGAAAATCGCGGAGCTGTCAATATTAATAATACACTAATTAATTTTAAGATGATGGCAATAACCAGGGTATTGAGGATACCTAATATCGGAATTAAAATTAATGATATCGTGATTGCTCCAATAAACCCGCCTAATAAATCAGCCGCATATAATTTACCAACCGCAGTCGCGGGATTGTTGATATTAGTTATTTTGTTAGCCAAAGGGAATTCTAAACCAACTAAAGAACCGGATACAAAAAGAAAAATGAAAAAGTCGATATAGGTACCGAATATTTTGGGATATGCTTGATTGCGAAGTGTCAGGACGATAATTATTATCATCGCAACTATTGAAAATTCGATAATAATAAAATATTTTCTATTTTTAGACAGAAAATTATTACTAAGATAACCGCCACATGCGATTCCAGTAATAAAGGTTGTCAATAGAAGATTGATTTGATAGTAAAGAAAACCATAGCGGATCTGAAAACCTAATGAAATCACTAAAGAAAAAATCATCGCGACGACTCCGGTTGAAAAAATTGCAAATGACAGATAAGCCGAGCGCATTAATTTCTTTCTAAATAAGAATAGCACGACAAATACCAGTAATAAGATGATTATGATTGCAGCTAGATTTAAACTTCGGACAAATGTAAATAATGTCTTAAGCGAAGGATTAGCAACCGTGTTTGAGTGAAATAAACTATAAAAGAGTCCTAAGGGTTTACCATCATAATTAATTGTTGCGGTATTCTTATCCGCGGTCAGCGATTTATCCAACCAGACCCGAAAATGACTTTGGGTGCGATATTTGATATAGTTTAAATTGAAGAGATTAGTTGTGATTCGGTTCGCTTGTAACCGCTGGTTGATACTATCGGCGGAACGATTTAAGAGATTACCAACCGAACTTAAATATAAATTATAATCTCCCGGGATTATAAATAGATTAGCAAATACTTTTTCTAAAGTATTGATGTGAGAATTTATGATACTGCGTATGGTCGGGCTGATATAATTTAATGAACCGGGTGTTAAGGTTACTAAAACACCGTCTTGATTTAGTTTTCCTTTACAAAGGGTATAAAATTCCGCAGTAAAAAACCGGTTGGTTTGTAAAGATAGCGGTGCTAAAAAACTCACTAATATTAAATCGTATTTATTATTCTGTTTTTCTAAAAAGAATCGCGCATCAGTATTGATAATATTTACTCTCGAGTCATTAAGTTCTTGATTGGTTAGCTCAGTCGTGTATCGTCGCAGGGTTTTTATGAGATAAGGGTCTAATTCGACATAATCAATTTCTTGAATCGGATATTTGAGCATCTGAGTTAAAACTCCACCGGCACCACCGCTTATTAATAGTACCCGCTTTGGATTATTGTGGATTAACATAGGAAAATTAACAAAATCTTCGACAAATGCTTGGTCCGGATATGGTGTGATAATGGTCGGTACACCATCAACCAAATAGATATATTGTTCTTCCCGTTTTATAACGGTCAGGTTGCTGTAAATCGTATTGGTTGATATTATAATATTATAATTCGGATAATTTTTTCCTAAAGTCCATAAATCGATTTTATTCGAGTAAAAAAGCAGGATGATAAATAATCCCATCAGAAAATAGTTAGGCAGGTCTCTAATAAAACGTATTGGTCTTGACAATACTAATACCGATAAAATATTAATTATGCCTAAACCAAATGCGATTTGTAATACAGAAAAGTTGGGGATTAATAGTAAAGATATGATAATACCGCCAATAATCGTACCGATATTTTCTAAGAAATAAACTTTCCCGGGAATTTTATTTTGTAACGGATAGCGGGCGGGCGTTAGAATAGATACCGATGAAGTAAACAGAGCACCGTGAAGAAAGCTAACCGGCAAAAGTATTACCAGCGATGAAGCGAACATTACGGGAAATGATATTATCTCACCCGGGATGATGCCTAAAATCGGTTTTAATAGTTTGGCAACCACACAAATAATTGGGAAAATTATTGCAAAACTATATATCAGAGATTTGTAACTTTTCGGTGAAATTTTTATATTACGGAAAAGAAAACTACCCAATGCTTCAGCAATTAGCCAATTCGCTAAGATTATACCAATTGACAGTTCATTACCCTGATAAATAACTAATAATTCTCGCACCAAAACAAGCTGGGCGATAATTCCCGAAGCGCCAATCGTAATAATAACCGGTGTCATTGTCAAAGGCTAATTGATGATTATTAAAATGTCAATATTTCATTAAAGATTGACAGCTAAAATATGTCGCATTATAATCAAAGTGAATTGATATGATTAAAGTTACAATGCTAATTAAAATCTTTTAAAAAGGTGGTGATAAAATATGGATGAAGAAAAAAAATGGCACCGGCACCGCAGTGGTTCTCTATTCGTTCCTGGGTTCCTATTAATAGGAGTTGGAATCGGCATATTATTTGGACATGCGGGCGCCGGCACCTTAATCGGTTTAGGTGCAGGATTTATTATCTGGGGAATTTTTAGGATAATCAGAAATGTATAATCGTTTTTAAGAGAAAGTTCATATCAAACGACGATATGTTCTAATATTGTTAAGCTTCGGTTTACTTAATTTCGATTATTTTTATTACGGTTGACTCTTTATTATCCAATGATGTGATTCTCACAAAATAAACACCTTTATTTACACCAATTGATAATTTATTTATTTCATCAATTGAAATATTAGAAATAAGTTTTGTCTTAATCAATCGACCGGTAGCATTATAGATTTTTACCATTCCCGAACCGAATTTAATATCGGTCTTATTATTGACCGTTGATAGAACAGGGATTTCGGTTTTGGGTCGATATTGGCTGACATTGAAAGTAAAATCTTTTTCTGGGTCAAAGCACCAGAATTCACGAGTATTATTGCCTTTCAAGGCATAGACTGTATTATTGATATATGCTAAAGCGCCACCACTGGAGATTTTCTTTTTTCCTGAACCCAGTGGTAACATATCTAATTCAGTCCATTGATTACGATTGATATTATAGACCCAGAAATATTGAGTGTTACCACCTTTGACCGCATAAATCAGGCTATCACCCGAATAACAAATCGCAGCGCCATCACTAACCTTTTTTGACCCTCTTGCGACCTTATTATATCGGGGGAGACTTTCTTTTTTACACCAAACATCATTGGCAGCATCATAAGCCCAGAATTGATTATATTTAGTTGCTGTATTTCCTTTGAGGACATATAACGTTTCTTTACGACCAGCAGTGATACAACTGCCGTCTCTAAATGGCTTTAAAGAATCATCATTTGGTGGTTGTGTTAAATTTTTTACCCAAGTATCAGCTTTACAGTTATAAGCGTAGAATTCAAAAGTGTTATTACCTTTCAAAAGATAAACATTTTCATTGGAACCTCGTTTTAAGAAGGTAATACTCGAACCACCATAACATTTCTTGGTTGAAACAGGGTTAGGAACCGGTCGTTTTTTAGTCCAGGTGTCATTGGTAACATCATATGCCCAGAATTCTAACGTATTATTTCCTTTTATCGCATAGATTGTATCATGGTTATGGTCGCCGAATTTATTATATGCTAAACTGGTACCCTTACCAGGAAATTTTTTCGTCGCAGCCGTAGTTGAATCGAATGGGATTGATTCTTTTATTGCCCAAGAGTCATTGTCTGCATAATATGTATAGAATTCTCTTGAATTATTTCCTTTTAAAGCATAAATTTTATTTCCGACACCGGCAACTAATGCGCCGCCGCGACTTACTTTTTTCTTTTTTTCTCCAGCAGGAATACTTTCTTGTATTGTCCAAGAAGCAGATAAAATAGTAAAACTTCTGGCTTTAGAATTATTACTTGAGATTAAATCTGAATTACGTTTTACCCAGGTCGAACAACGATAAATGCCCGGAGCTAAACTCGATAATGATTTCGGATTAAACTCGATTGTTTTCGTCTCGAGTGGATTTAAGGTGGTCTGTATCGAATCAAGATAAAAAGAACTGCTGCCAATCTTATAAAAGACTTTAACAAAACACGGATTGGTAAAATAAGAACTATCTTTAATATCAACTTTTGGTTTTATCGATTCGGTAGTATAAAACGTATCATTTAAAGTTGGTATAACAATTTCCTTTAACTGAGCATCAAAAAAGGCAACCGTGGTGGTATCGAGCTTTCGGTCATTTGATGGGTAGGAATCTCTTGGAACTTCAGTTGTGCAGTTGATAACATAATTACCTTTATCAGCAGTCCAGCTTGGGTCAAATGAAATAATGATTGAATCATTAGGTGCAAGATTAGAAATACTTCCAGTACCATTATAAACCGAACCGATTTTTAATCGGACACTGAATGATTCTATAGTATTGCCACGATTTTTTATTTTTGCCTGAGGTTTAAATAAAGTTCCTTCAGTAATCGTATCTGGAGGATTAAGAACTCGCAGAACCGTGCCATCACGCCTAACTCCGTCAATCGGATAGGTGTCACCATTGACGATATATGTCCATTTATTCACTTTGATAGCGGCAGTTGTATTTAAGATTCGACCAGAATCAGGAATTCCGAATCTGCCGCCACTGGGATTATCATTCATTTGATAAATATAAGAATTATGAGCAGCTAAACGATCTAACGCTTCCTGATGGGGATGGCCGTTAGCTGTACCTTGTGAGATTATTGCGACTTCAGGTTTAAGTGAATCTAAAAACGTTTGAGTGGAACTATTCCTACCCCCATGATGGTTAACAACATAAACATCTACATTTCTGACTTCAGGTGCCACTTTAGTTTCTACATCACGATCATCTGATATCCCTGTTAAATCACCCCCAATCCAACACTCAAAAAGACCATATTTCAAGATAAAACCTATTGAGCGATAATTTTCGTGTTCGGTTGCAGGTGTCATTGGTAGTACACTATCATTATTAACTACTTTGCCATTTCTTACAACACATTTTAATGTCACACCATTACCCAAGTCTAAAATTTTACCTAAACCTATAGTTTCACGTTTTGACCCAGCCGCATTTCTATAATTAGAAAAATGTACTGCAGAAAATGTATCTATATCACCACGGTCATAGCAATAGTTTAAGATTGAATCATTTCGACCAGGTCCCCGACTTAAAGAACAAATCACTACTGGAAATCCTCCAATATGGTCAGCATGATAATGTGTTGCAATAGTATAATCTAAGTGAGTAATTCCAAGATTTTTTATGAATTTAAACACAGTATCACCATAATTACCAGAAACATCACCAGCATCAATTAAAACATATTTATTAGCGGGAGAGACTATAAGGGTAGAACTACCTACATTAACATCAATGCAATAAATTTTTAGTGTATCTTGAGCTAATAGAAATGACGATAAAAGGAATGAAACTGATAAAAATATTAATATTCTTTGCCTAATATCCATCATATCAATTTTATTACATTTGTCATTTGTAGTCAATTGTAATTTAATATATATCTTTCTTGGAAGTATTATTAAAAGAAAATCTTATAACTTGAATGTCAAAGTGTTCAATTGTGAGGTAATTTTATAAGTTTTCGACTTAATTTTATTGGCTGAGAATTATCTTCAAGGGGTGTCGCAATAATATGTATAAAATAGATACCAGGCGATAAATTACTAATATGATTCCAAGTCTGATTTGAAGTTTGTTTGGTAGTATTACAATAGAACTCAGAAGATACTAAACGACCGGAGATATTATAAATTCTTAATGATACGGTTTTAAGTTTTTGGTCTTGAGAAATTACTGGGGATAATTCTTCAGCGTTTATTCCATTCGGGTCAAGAATATTGAACAGTACTGATTTTTGATTGTTGGTTGAGACTAAATCATTATCACGAACAACCCAAACCGAACAGGTATAAACACCCTCGGATTCATCTATTAATGGTTTGGGAGAAAACATTATCGTATCGGTCGTTCCTGGTAATGAAATCTTTTGAATTGAATCCTGGTAAATTATGTGACAAATTTGCATTAAACTATAGACTTTTATCGAACTTGGATAAGCAAACTCAGAGTTATCCTTTATAATCGCGGTGGGGGTGATTGTATCATTAAAGAAGTATCTGCCGCCCTCAGTCGGATTTAAAATCGACTGTATTTCGTTGTCGTAATATGCAACCGTAAGCTGAGCGGTTTGTTTGTCATTAGCGAAGTTCGGGTCACCGAAAACTTCGGTTGAACAGGAGACAGTATAATTATCTCGTATCGCATACCAGGCAGTATCAAATGCGACGGTTATAGTATCGTTAGGTGCTAATCCATAGATAGTTTGAGTTCGATTATAAGCCGGGTCGATTCTAAATCGGATTCGGAATGATTCAGTCGTGTTACCAAGATTTTTTATAAGTGCTTTTGGTGTTATAATAGATGCTTCGGTTACTGTATCGGGTGGCGATAAAATTTCCAGGCAGGCGCCATCGCGCTGAACACCCGGCATTATGTATTCATCACCATTTATTGTATAAGAAGCATGATTGACTGTTATCACTGCAGTGGTATTCAGAATGCGACCATGACCAGAAGGGATTACACCGCCAGAGGGATTATCATTCATCTGATACATATAAGTATTATGAGCAACTAATCGGTCAATCGCTTCTTGATGCGGGTGACCGTTGTTACTCGGTATTGTGCCCTGAGAAAATATTCCGACTTCAGGACGAAGCGAATCTAAAAAGACCGCCGTCGAGCTGTTTCGACCACCGTGATGATTAGCGATATATATATTGACATCACCTGTAACCACCGCTGCTTTTGTTTCGACATCCGGGTCACCGGCAACCGGATTACCAGTTAAATCACCGCCAATATAAAATCTAAAGTTGTTATATACTAAAATAAATGCACAGGAACGATAGTTTTCTCCACTTGAAGATGTAACGCCGGTACCATTCATAACATGACCATTTCGAGCAATGCAGAACATAAATGCGCCACCACCCAAATTCAGTGTCTCGCCCAACCCAATAACGCGCCTTTTCGAACCAGTGGCACTTGCATAACCAGTATATATTAGATTAGAAGGTGGACTCGAATCACCACGGTCATAGCACCAGCCTAATATTGAATCATTACTTCCAAAACCACTAAGAGCATAAATCACTTCATCCGTTCCGCCAATATGGTCTTCATGATAATGGGTTGCGATTGTATAATCTAAATGAGTAATGTCAAGATTCTGTAAAAACGGATAGACCGTGCTCGTACCATAATTGGTCATTCCCGCATCAATCAATACATATTTATTAGTCGGGGAGACAATAAGAGTTGAACTTCCGGTATTAACATCAATACAATAAATCTTTAATTGCTGTGCTTGAGTTATACCGATAATCAAGCCGGTTAATAAAATACCCTTTACCATAAATCGCATAACAGAAATTTTAACTGAGATTTAAATGGTCGTCAACCCCGCACCTATTTCAACTTCATGAAATTCTCATTGATTGGTTTTATTCATATATCACTTTGAGAAAAATAGGTGCGGGGTTAATCTATTTAGTAGCAACTTTGACTTTATCTTCCATTGTTTGTTTTTTATCTCGTCGGTCGTCTATCTTTACCGTTGTCAAAAGTCTTTTGGCGCCCATTTTTACTTGGGCTTTATGAATCTGGAGAATTAGTTCGAAAATATCCGAAAGGTCTCCTTCAATCGAAGTACCCATTGGATTAACCTGATATTTTAAACCGCTTTTTTTAATTAGCTTAATGCTTTTACGTACATATTCACTGACACTGGGATTTTTTGTGCCGATTGGTACAATACTAATATCGACAATTGCCATTTTTACCTCCGGTAAAAACTAAATGATTGTTATTGTTTCTGACCGCAATGCGGACAAACGGTTATATCTTTTGCGATAGGTTTTTGACAGGACGAACAATAATTTATCTGTTTGTTACAGGGTCGACAAAAAGGTGCTTTGGGTGCAACTGGTTTATTACAATAAGGACAGACGCATTCCTCAGTCTTTTTTACACCCGGTTTTAATATACTCTCGGTTGTTGTTTTCGGCTTGTTGCGATAATTTTCAATCGCTTTATGTAAAGCATCGGCACCTAAATTAGAACAGTGTAATTTATTAGGGGGTAATCCACCCAGTTCTTTAGCAACATCGGCATTGGTTATTTTCATTGCTTCGTCTAAGGTTTTACCGATTGCCATTTCCGAAACCATACTCGAAACCGCAATTGCTGCACCACAACCGAAAGTTTTAAATTTTACATCGGTGAGACGATTATCTTTAACCTTGATATAAAAGGACATCATATCGCCACAAACCGGATTACCTACTTCACCAATACCATCGGCATCTGCAATCTCACCGACATTGCGGGGATTACGAAAATGGTCCATTACTTTTTCCGAGTACATTTTACCTTATTTTTTTAACCACAGATTACACAGATACACACAGAAACTATATCTTTAATCTTGTGAAAATCTGTGAAATCTTGTGGTTTCATTTTCTATTCAATCTCTAATGAAAATTCTCTTAAGTTAAACCAAAATCCAGTCTTTTCGATATAGTCGATTTCGGCTTGAATCAGTTCGTAATGGGCTTGTTCCATTTTTACCAGTCGTTCGTACATATCTTTTGCTTTCGGGTCAATGGATGCTTGTGCTTGTTCGCGATAAAATTTAATGGCGCGGTCTTCTAAATCTAAGGCAGTCCGTAATGCTGACATCTGGTCCAAACCTTCACTACCTTTAATCTTTTGTATTTTCGCTTTTAAGGCGGGAGTGAGTTTTTCAATCTCCGATTTTTCTAGCTTAACAGTTATCCAGCATTGATTTTCCTGGATGCTTTCGCGCTGTTTTTCTAAAATCGTCATGTGTTCAAGTTCATCACTTGCCAGCCGAAGAAACATATTCTTACCCGATTCATCTTTCGTTTTATAGCCAAAATTGAGATAAGTCTTAAGACCGGTCTTTTCAGCATTGATTGCTATTTCTAATGTTTTAATTGGGTCAGTCTCTGCCATATTATATCACTTCCTTCATCGCTCTTAATTTACGGATATGCCCTTTTTCCTGAGCGATGATTTTATCGATTAATGGTCTATTTTTTTTCTTTAATAACATTAAAAGAATGAACACGAATAACACTAATAGACGAATAGCACGAATTTTTTATCAGTTTTTCATTTGTGTCATTCGTTTTATTCGTGTCATTCGTGGTAAAAGACTTCTGACCTGTCTCTTCAGTCTTTATCTCCATTTCGATTACTTCAACCGCTGAATAAAATGTCGTCATATTTATCTTCAAGTCTACTATTTAATTAGACAATGTCAAGATTATATCCGATTCTATATAAATGTCATTGCGAGCGACGATAAGGAGCGTGGCAATCTTACTTTTATTGACAAAGGATGAGATTACCACATCGCTACGCTCCTCGTAATGACAAATAAGACTAGATTGTAAATTTTCCGTTCCGATAAATGACTTTACCATCACCCAACACTTCAGCATCTTTTCGTAGGTCGCAAACCATATCCCAATGCAGACTTGACTTATTTTTACCACGAGTTTCAGGATAACAAGAACCTAATGCAAGATGAATCGTACCGCCGATTTTTTCATCAAAGAGCGTATTCTTTACAAACCTGGTAATACCGTAATTTGTGCCAAATGAGAATTCACCAATTCGTTTTGCACCAGCATCCATTGCAATCATCGACTTTAAGTAATCTTCGCCTTTTGATGCTTTGGCTTCGACCACTTCACCCTTTTTTAATCTCAATCGGACATCAGTTACTTCCCGACCTAAATAAACACAAGGGAATGAATAATAAATCTGACCTTCGACCGAATCTTCTAAAGGGGTTGTGAAAACTTCGCCGTCCGGGAAGTTTTCTTTTCCTTCGCAACTTATCCATTTTCTGTTTTGTACAGATAAAGATAAATCAGTGTCCTTTGCTTTAATTGTTATCTTCTTTATTTTCGAAATGATTTTGATAAGTCGCCTCTGTTCTTTAACCAGCACCTGCCATTTTTTTACTGGGTCTTCGTCATTTAAAAATCCTGCGGCAAAGATAAATTCTGCGTATTCGTCTAATGACATTTCGGCATCCTGAGCTTGAGCATTATCCGGATATGCGGTCAATGACCAGCGCATCAAACCTTTGGCAGCACGGTCTAATCGTCTTTCTAATAAATAACCGGTTGTCTTACGTCTTAAACTTAATTTTTTCGGGTCATAATTAGATAAAGCCTTTTGGTTAAATTCAGAAATTATATACAAATATTTATCGATTTTCTCAATCTCGAGTTTTTCAATATCGGATAGGAATTCGAGTTGTTCTTTGTTTGCTTCTTTGTAAAAGATTTCGTCCAATCCTTCACCGCGATATGTAACGTATGGATTGGCACCTTTGCGTAAAGCTAAACGATAGACTTCATGAGTCAATGGGTCAGCCATATGTCTTGATTTAATTTGAAATAAATCGCCCTTTTTTACACCAAGCGAATAATTAACCAAGACATCAGCCCAACGCTGTAACCTAATATCTTTCATTTATTCCTCCGATAATAGCCACTGATGGACACTGATAAAACAAGAAAAATACGACATCCATGGGTTTTTGTGGCATAATTTTTGTATCAATTATAAAGCCAGAAAGATAGATGGTCAACAGATTTATATTGACAAAATAATTTATTCAAATATATTACAATCTGTGTGTAATAAAATTACTCTAAAGCAAGCTCGGGAACTTTTTCTTCAAAAACAATTATTAACTGAAACAAAGTTACCGAAAGGTAAAGCGGGTACTTATAAAGTCATTGACCAGCTTGGGTATATTCAGGTTGATACAATCAGCGTGATTGACCGTTCTCACCATATTGTTCTTTATACAAGAAATCCAGATTACAAACATAATCATCTACACGAATTACAAGCCAATGATAAGAAAATATTTGAATACTGGGCGCATGCTGCGTCTTTTGTGCCAATGAAGGATTATCGTTATTACCTGCCACGGATGAAACAAAAACATGTATATGGCTCGTGGATTAGTAATTGGATTAAGAATAATCGCAAGGTTCTGAAAATAGTCAGAAAACGGATTGAGAAAGAAGGTGCTCTTAGCGCCAGTGATTTTGACGACGAGCCAAATCGCAAGCGTGGTCCTTGGTGGGATTGGAAACCAGCTAAGATGGCTTTAGAGATTTTATTTTGGCAGGGTATCTTGATGGTTAAGGAACGTAGAAGTTTCCAGCGAGTCTATGACCTGACCGAGCGAGTGCTTCCCAAAGACTTGGATACAACAATGCCAAGCGATTCAGAAGAGAAACAATTTTTTGTTAAACGGGCATTACAAGCAATGGGCGTGGCAAATAGAAATGATATTCGTAATTATATAGCAATAAAAAAAGATTTAACACCTTACCTGAATTCTTTAGAGAAGAAAGGGGAGATTCAGCAAGTAGAAGTAGAAGGTTTGAAAAATCCGTATTATATTTTATCAGATGAACTAATTGAGGGGTGCGACCCCACAAATGGGTGGCACCCCT
>Ga0315274_10000686_pt1 | contig 52681 bp, 44 predicted proteins | sample YL17G02_20_MG_FD_203700 | JGI IMG/M metagenome (GOLD analysis project Ga0315274, IMG submission 203700) | Sediment microbial communities from Yellowstone Lake, YNP, Wyoming, USA - YL17G02_20 | ecosystem: Environmental > Aquatic > Freshwater > Lake > Sediment | place: USA: Wyoming | collected... | reverse complement strand
AGTGTAAAGCGAAAAGGAAACAGCTCCGGCAGGCGCAGCAGATCGGCAAAGGGCAGCTCCTCCGCCGGGTGGGCGCGCAGCGCGCATGCCAGCAGCCACACCTCCAGCTCCACGCTGCTCGCCGGGAACGCCTGTCGTCTGGGCGCATAGGCATGCCGTCCCGCCTCGACCAGCACCCCCCAGTCGCGCAGCGAGGCCACGGCGCGCTCCGTCGAGCGGTCCAGCGATCCCAGGTGTCCTCGTTCCGCGGCCAGTCGCTGCTTGACCATCCGCGTGGTGATCGCCGCCCCGGCGCGGCTGAACTGCCCAATCGCCACCAGGCACTGGCGAAAGAAAGCATAGGTCACCAGCGTCAGCCCATAGTGCAGCCACAGGCGGTCGCCGGGCACCTGCATGTGTGGAAACCACTCCACCGCTCTGGCGTGAAGCGCCGGCACCACATCGCGGCTCTTGAGCCACACGTGGATCAGGATGTCGATCGTCTTGCGCCGGGCCTCCGCCCCCTTGAGGTCCTGGCCGACCACCGGCTCCAGGCGCGCCCGTACCTGGGCTGCACCGCTCGGTGGGAGAGGAGTACTCTCCTCCACCCATCCGCCGCCCTCGGCGCAGAATGCCGCCGCAGCATCCAGCCACGGCAGGCGGATCGTCCGGTCCAATCCAATTCCCTTGTCCATGCTCCTCACTTTTGCAGATGGATCGCCACCAGCGGCACCACGACCTCGTCCAACGTGGGGCCGCCGTGGGTGACCGCCGTCTCGCGGAAGGGTTCAAAGGCGTTGCGCCCCCGGGGCATCAGCGCACACACTCCATCCGGCAGCAAGCCATCCCCTTCCCACAGCACGACCCCAAAGCCCTGCGCCACGGTCTGGGCTGCGTGCCGGTCACTATAGATGCGCGCCCGCTTGCCCCGCGTATCCACGACAAGCCCCTCGGAGGGGCGCCCATAGCCCCACGCCTCGACGTGGCCGTGGTCGCTGCACAGGTATACGACGAACCCGCGCCCCAGCAGTTCGGCGATCAGCGCTTCCCACCGCCGGCCGGGCCCCTCCAGCCAGAGGCGCAGCGACGCATACAGGCTCGCCGTCCCCAGCACGGCACTGTGCGCCAGGTCATCGATCCCGCTGTTCACGATGCACAGCGCCCGCGTCCGCGCGCTGTCCACCTCCGCAGGCACGTCATCCCGCTCCATGGCCAGGTGGACGTACGGGCAGGCATCCTCGCTCAGGCCCTCTGCTGCCCAGAACGCGGACCACAGCCGTGCCTCGGCCCGGTTGTCGTACAGTGTATCGGCAAAATCGGCCGGGCGCAAGCCGCTGACCAGCGCCTGGCGAGACACCGAGGTCAGGGTGGGCACCTGAGCCAGCACCAGGCGCTCGTCCAGGCCCCAGTCCGGGTGACGGGCGCGCCACGCCGGGCCGATCAGCGTCCAATCCGCCAGGGCCATGCCGTCCAGGACGAGCAAAGCGGATGGGTACATCCGAGCCACGCGATCCGCCCCTCCCTGGCGGCGCTGGTAGGCGATATAGTGAGGTACGTGATACACGTGATGCGGCCTGGGCAGACGCTGGCTGCCCAGCGGAGCGTACCGCTGGCGCAGCCAGGCCAGGAAAGCGTCGTCCACGCCCGTCAGCATGCGGTTGTATGCCTCCTGGTGTGTCGGGGACAGGGCATGGTCAGGATCGTAGCGCAGGGTGGTCAGCTCGGCCCAGGCGCGGGCTACGGCCTGCCACTGCTCCCAGCGCGCGGTGGCGAGGGGCATCCCCAGGTCTTCGGACAGGATCGCGACCAGCTCGACAGCGCGCCGTTCCCGGCGGTCCTCGTCGGGGGCCAGGGCGGCAGGGCGTGCCCATGCCGGCAGGCGGTCAGGACGCTCCACGGCGAGCGGTTTCAGCGTGCCGCTGCGCACCAGGCCGGGCACGGCGTCCTGCAGCGCACCGTCGGCCTCAAAGCGCAGCACATAGCGGACTGCTTCCTCTCCCAGGAGCTGGCCGCTCTGCTGCTGCATACAGGCCCGCCACTGCTCGCGCACGAACGCCGCAAAGGCCTGTCGGTCGGCCAGCAGCTCGCCCAGGGGCCAGTCGGCATAGGCGGCGCCCCTCTTTAGTTGGACCAGCAGGCACTCGGCCAGCTCGGCCGGCATCGGATCGACCTGCTGGTGGTATCGATCCAGCCAGGCGACCAGGCGAGCAGGCTCCCATAGCGCATCCGGATCAGCGTCGAAGACGGCGTCGAAGACGTGGCGCAGCAGGAACTCGATCGTGCCCTGCCGGCCCAGGCGGCGCGCTGGCGATGCCGCCTGGCTCAGCCGCCAGCGCTGCGCCGAGGTGAGGGCGCGCACCACAGGGTAGGCCAGGTCGGGGAAAACCGTGTGCAGGTCCAGCACCACGTGCTGCCCCTGCTGCCACAGATCATAGGGCAGTTTCTCGAGTGAGCCGGCCGTGACCACGATCAGCGGACGTTCCACACTGAACGGACCCGCACCCTCGACCCTGTGGCGCAGGCGGACCGGGTCCGGCTCGTCGATCAGCGTAAAGCCACGCTCGCTGAGCGCGGCCAGGATCTCCTCGTCGGCCAGCAGCCCATCGCGATCGCTGGCCACCGTAAGCGGGTGCGTGTGGGGTGAAAAGTGGAGGAGAGTACTCCTGTCCCCTCGATCACCGTCCCTCCTCACCGGCGTTGGCCGCAACATTTCTTGTACTTTTTGCCGCTCCCACAGGGACAGGGATCATTGCGGCCGATCTTGGCCCCCGTGCGGGCCTGCCGGCCCTGGACGTGGCGTTTGGCTTCCCTGGCCCTGCGTCGTGCCTCCTCTTCAGCCTCTCGATACAGGCCCTCATAGGTCTCCAGGATGTCAAAGGTGCGATCGGCGTACAGAGGCGGCCTGGCATCCGGTTTGAGCTCGGCCAGGTAGTCGTTCAGTCCGCCGAAAACCTCCTCATCGATCACACCCTCCCCAAAGAGGGCCGTCACCAAAGGCTGGCTGTCCGGATCCCGGATCTGCATGAGCGTGTCGACGGCCCAGGTCCATAGCTCGGGCGGATCGTCGCGTTCCTCCGGCGTCAAGATGGGCCGTCCATCCTGATCGAGCTGCGGCAGCAGCGCCCGCATGGCACGGGCAATGCGTTCCCGCACGTCCGGATGATGAACGCCGACCATGGAGAGCATGTCGGTGGCTCCGATCCGCGCCCTCAACGATGCGCCCACATCACTCGCCAGGTCGATGAGCATGGGGACGGCCAGTGGACCATAGCCCCGGGGCAGCGCCGTATCAAACCAGTCGAGCGAATCGTCCCAATCTGGATCTTGCAGGATCTTGGCGAAAACGGGCAGCGCGGCCGGCTCGCGCAGGGAACAGAGCAGCAGACCGGCGTGAATGCTGCGGTACCCGCGCGGATCGTCATCCTCCCACTCCTGGCCTGGCTCCGCGCGCAGCATCTCGAGCAGCCCGGGCGTGATCCCCTGGCCTCGATCCAGGATTGCGCGGATCAGCGTCGGGTCAGGGCCGCGCCCGGCGCGTTCCAGGGCGGACAGCAGTTCCTCGACCGGCATTTCCGGATAGGTCCGTTCGCTCACCACAGGCTCGCTCATCACTCCACCCTCAACGTCGCATTGTCATAGTACATCAGCAGATCCGGGTCCTCCTGCAAGACCAGCTCCGGCAGGCGCCCGGCGACCCGGACGATGGTCGCGTACTCGCCCCGCCGCCAGGCATCGGCAAAGCCGGCGCGCACTGCCTCGCTGCGAAACGGACGCAGCCGGCCCCGGCCCTCAGTATATGCGGCGAACTCGCGCAGCAGGGCCCGCTGGCGCAGCTTTTCCAGGTCGCCGATCCGATTGGGGTCGGGCACGTACCAGCGGCCCGCCTCGTCCTGCAGAAAGCCCTGCTCCAGCATCTCGCTCAGCTCCGGCAGCACCTCGTGGCTGGCCTGGTGGAGCTGGCGCAGGAACTGGGGCTGGATCTCCTGGTAGGTCTGTGGATTCCCGCCCAGCGCGGGGTCCACCTGCTGGCGCAGCCACTGGATGGCTGTTTTTTCGTCGCTGACAAAGAGCGCCAGTTGGGCCACGCCCTCGGCCGACAGCCGGGCGCGATCGTATTCGGGCACCTGGTCCGGCAACAAGTACATGCCGTCGCGCTCCACAAAGCGCTGGCGCAGGCCGGCGTAAAACCCGGCGGCGGAGAGGGGCACCGTTGCCCCGCGCTGGATGTGAAAGGCCACCATGCGGTCGAACAGCAGGTGCGCCTGCCGCTCGGCCACCACCTCCAGCATCCTCCCCTCTCCCGCGCGCGGGAGAGGGGCCGGTGGCCGCTCCACGACCACCGGCAACTGCTCCAGGTGCTGGCGGACAAAATCCCATGCCCCCTCCTCGCTGCCGGCCTGCTGCAGGAAGCGGCGCTCAAAGCCGGTGCGCGGCTTGTAGGCCGAGATGATCAGGTCTTGCTTGACTGATCCGGTGGCTGTGATCTGATTGAAGGTACCTTGTTGCTTGTCAAACGTGCGCACGTCAGCCACCACAAAGCCAGCCCGCAAGATGGCCTCCTGGATGGCATTCCAGACAGCGTTCTGCGAGTTGTGGAACTCGACTGTTATCCAACGGCCGGGCTTGAGGAGGCGGTGGAACTCGCGGAAACACTGCTCCATAAGATGCTGGTATTCCACCAGCCCTTTGCGTTGGGTCTTGTTGACCACTGCCTCCGGACCGTTGTTCGTCAGGACGCGCAGCCAGGCTTCCTGGACGAAGTTTAGCTCAGAATACATCAAGTTCCCACCAAAGGGAGGGTCAACGAAAATGTAGTCTGTTGATTCGTTCACCAACTCCGGAATCCTGGTAGCAGATTGCGTGGAAACCTCAGTTGCCTCTGAAGCAGACAACTGAGCTTTTCGCGATACGCTAGCCAAGCGTGAGATCTTGCGAGCGACTATGTACTCGAGGGATGTCTCAACCACTTGAGAACCGATATAGAGTGTACCACTCAATCCCTGGTTAACCTGAGAGTAATGGGTGGGCACGTAACGCGCCCAGCGAGACATACCCATTATTGCCTGCTCAAACGTAAAGAGCAACCACTTTTGCCGTTCCTTACGTGCTCCCTCAAGTCTTGAGAACACAGCCGCCAGCACCCACAGGTTACGCCGCGTGTAGAAGTGGTGCACATGGGTGATGCCCAGATGGACTGGGTCACTGGTTTTGTCCCCTTTCGGGAGGGCGTCTGTCGGGAAACAGTACGGAATGTTGCTCTCATCGATGCGGTGGATCAGGGCCAGGTCCGCGGCGTCAGGTGCTTTCTCGAAGCGGTTCCTGCCCAGGCTATAGTTGATCAGCACCGGCACCTGCCTGGCCCGGCGCACCGTGTGCCCCAGGGCGCGATCGTAGATCGTCTCCCAGGCGCGTTCAACCTTTATGGCGTTTGTGCTTCGGCGGGGACTCTTGGCCAGCGTCACGCCGCAGCCAGGGCAAGGCCAGTCATCACGCACGCTGCCGGCACTCTGGTCTACCGCCACGTCCCAGAAGGCCATCTCTGCGCCGCACTGCGGACAGACAAACACATCGGACCACACCGTATAGTTGATCCGTCCCTTCACCCGGTTGGAGTCGTCACAGTGAGGGTGCCAGGTCTCGTACATCCACCCACACTCGTCCTCCACCTCGCGCAGGATGCGCCGGGCCTCGCGCTCAAAGGCATCCACGTCCACCGGCGTGTTATAGTTGTAGGCGATGAACGTCGCCGCCGGGGAGAGGTCCACCAGCACCGCCTTGCGCGCTCCGAGTTTCGGGTTGGGGGTTTCGGGTTTTGAGTGGGACTGGTCTATCGGGATACATTCCCCTGAACTCGTGACTCGAAACCCCAAACTCTCAACGGTTTCCCTGTCGCCGCACAGTTGCGCCGCCACCCCGGTCATGCCCGTGCCGCAAAAGCCGTCCAGCACAATGTCGCCGGGGTCGGTGTAGTGCAGGATGTAGCGCATGATCGCCTTGTGAGGCACCTTCGTATGGTACGAGTGGGCATTGTAGATCGGGTCGTTCTTGCCCTCGCTCACGTCGGCGGCAAAGGGCTCACGGTGATAGCCCCTCATCCCCGCCCCTTCCCCCGTGGACGGGGGAAGGGAGTCCCCGTTGTCGTGGGAATCGTCGGGGAGGCCCAACTCGGCGCGCAGTTGGGCGCGCTCCTGCTGCCAGCGGGCGACGATCTCGGGTAGAAAGGGGTTCGGGCAGGCGGTATAGTAGGGCGGGTCGGACAGGGCCAGGATGTCCTCGTCCTCGCCGATGGGAAAGCCCTCGATGGCCCGAAACTCGGGGTCCTTGAGCTTGTCGCGCAATCGCTCCAGGTATGCCGCGCGCTCGGCATCGCGGGTGGCATCGTCCACTGCGGATGGGGTCTCAGGTTGCGCGTCCGGCAGTTCCAGTTGGTCATTCAATGGGCGGACCTCGCTCTCCAGTTCGTCAGGGCGCTGACGTGACCGTGAGACTGACCTCAATTGTACTGGGTCGCTTCAGGTCACCTGATGCCTGGTCTGGCCAGACGTGCCATCGAGAGGCGGGCGGTCGAGGAACCGCTCCCGGTATTCCTCGTGCAGCGTGCGTTCCAGCGTCAGAGCCCTTTGCTCATCTGGCACGACCAGATAATCGAAACGCAGCCGCTCGCGCGGGACCAGCCGGTCGAAATGCCATCTGGCGTATTCGCCTCCGGCGTGGTGGGGAGCCCTCAATCCTTGCGCTGCCCGACAGAACAGCCGGATCCTCCTTCTGAGGTCATTGGCTTTCCCAATATGCAGGATCCCTTCCCGGTCGACACCGCCGGCCCTGGCGATCGGCAGCGGTCCCCCCTTTTCCGCAAAGGCACGGATGCGGTACACGCCCGGCCGTGCCGGCACGTCGGCCCAACCTTCCCGGTCGAGCAACAGGTAGGCCAGCGACCACTCGAGGTCCTGCATCACTCATTCCCACCGTCATCTGCCGTGCCCAAGCCAGCGCCATAGACAAAGGCCATCTTGTCAAAGATGCGCAGCACGGGTATGCCAGGTCCCAGGGAACGAAACCGTTCCACACCGTAATCGCGTATCCATTCCTTTACGGCCGACAGAGAGCGGACGTACCGTTCACCCGAATACCCCGGCTGCGTGCTGGATCGGTACGGGATGCGAAACGCAGCTCTCAAAGCTCGGGCAGTGTTCGCATCCACGATGATGAACAGCTCGGGATGGAGAAAGTGCAGCACTTTGGTCGCGCCCACGTGGAACGCTTTGCCCTGCTCGTGCAGTCCATCAGGGCCACCGGCTGCCAGTACATCGTAGGCGCGCACAATGTCTCTGCCAGACCTGGAGACGTCAACCTCAAACAGGTTGTGCTGGACCAGGGGCTCAAGGAGCGGCTGCACCCGGGCCAGTTTCCTGTCCAGCCGAGTGGCAAAGCCTCCCGCCGCAGAGTCATACCTCTGCACCAGCCCAGCCCCCATCATCCGGCCCATGTCGAACGCGATGAGAGCGGCGATCAGGTAGGGACGGTAGGCGAGGGAGAACGGAGCCTTTTGCCTGCGCCATTCTGCATAGATTGCATCCGCGACCAGGTTGTAGTGCGGGCAGAGCTGATCGTACCGTGCGAACTGACTGGCAGGATCTTGGAATACCATCGGCGTACCCTCAAGTTACTGGTCCAGCGTCAGCCGCGTGTTGGCCGGGTCGTTCTTGCCCTCGCTCACGTCGGCGGCAAAGGGCTCGCGGTGATAGCCCCTCATCCCCGCCCCTTCCCCCGTGGACGGGGGAAGGGAGCCCCCGTTGTCGTGCGCATCGTCGGGGAGGCCCAGCTCGGCGCGCAGTTGGGCGCGCTCCTGCTGCCAGCGCTCGACGATCTCGGGCAGGAAAGGGTTGGGGCAGGCGGTATAGTAGGGCGGGTCGGAGAGGGCCAGGATGTCCTCGTCCTCGCCGATGGGAAAGCCCTCGATAGCCCGGAACTCGGGGTCCTTGAGCTTGTCGCGCAATCGCTCCAGGTACGGGTTTCGAGTTTCGGGTTGCTCCGTTTTGCGTTCCCCGTCCCCTGCGTCCAGCGCCAGGGGCATCTGCTCGCTCATAGTCCCTCGCACAGTCTCGGATCTGGAGTCTGGATCACGGGCTGACCCGAACCCCAGAACTCACGCCTCGCCCAGGGCGCGTTCCAGCAAATCGGTTACCCCCAGCTCATCGGCCATGCGCCACATATAGCGGCGGTCGAGCCGGTCGCCCTGCACCTTGAGCACGCCCAGCACATCCAGCCATTGGCGGTCCGATACCTCATTGCCCATGCGATACCAGTCCAGCTTGGCCAGCACGATATCTTCGGCACTGATCACGTAGGCGTGGCGCTCGGGGTCCTCGCTCAACATGTGCAACTGCCGCCGGGCAAGCTGCGAACGGTCAAACGCGCGCGGCCTGGCGCAAAAGACGTCTACCTTGAACATGCTCTCCAGGTGGATCACGTTAAAGGAGGCCCGGCGGTGCACCGCGCTGCGCATGCTGGCCACGTCGGCATAGAAAGCGTCACCCAGCGCCCGGGCCAGCGGCTCGACCTGTTCCAGGCGCAGGTCGGCCACCAGGTCAGCGTCCATCGTGGCCCGCATCACGCCGTGCAGCGCGCCGGCCAGTGAGCCGCCGATGGCATAGGGCACATGCAGGGCCTCCAGTGCATCCGCCACCAGCAGCGTCACGGCGATCGGCTCTGCCAGCATCAGCCTTCCTCCGGCAAGGGCCCATAGGCGCGGGCCGCCAGTTCCGGCCCCAGCACCAGGTCGGCCAGCCGCCGCCGGATCATCGCCGGGTCATCGTGCGGGTACCGTTGGCGCAGACCGGCGAGGGCCATGGTGCGCACGGCGCGGTTCATCTCACCCACCAGCGCCAGCTTGCGCCAGGGGGGCATCTGTCGCAGCAGGTCGATCTGCACTCGTTCCACCTCGGCTGGGGTGTCCAGAGCAAGCACAGCCATCCCACACCTCCTGGCCAGGGCATTGCCCTATCGATCCAGCGTCAGCCGCGTGTTGGCCGGGTCGTGGCCGCGCATCGCCCCGTGCACATAGGCCCGGAAGCGGCGCTCCAGCTCATCCACCGTGCACGGCAGGCCGCCTTCCTGCAGTGCCTCGATCAGGCCGTCGGCGGGCAGGGCCAGCGCCTCGATGCCCCGCAGCGCCTGGGCGGCGGCGGTGACAAAGCCATCCGGGATGATCGGGTCGTCGTCGCCCCGGGCCAGGAACTGCTCGATCGGCCGGCGCTCGGACGGCGTCATAGCCTGAAGGCTGTGCTGCGCCGGCGCGCTCTGCAGCGCAGAGCGCAAGGCTTGCCGCCAGCGCACCAGCAGGTCGCCCAGCCGGCCTTCCAGGGTCTCCAGCACCTCCTCAGCCCGGCCGGAACGATGCTGCGCCGGCCGCAGGTGACAGTAGGGGCAGGTCGGCGCCCCGGAGATCGCTGCCTCGTGGAACTGGCGGCAGGTCGGCAGCCCGGCCAGCGCCTGCTTCCAGGCCTCCAATTCGGCGCGGTTGAGCAGCTCAATGGCCGACAGTGCATTCAGCGCCGCCAGGCGCGCATCGTCATACCACCGCTGGCGGCGGTCGTCGGCCTGGGGACCCAGCACCAACTGGCGGTGCAGCTCGGCGTACGCCGAGACATAGCCCGCCTTCAGGCTCTCCAGCTCGCGCGCCAGGACGAGCTCAGCCCGGCTCTCTGCTCCGCTGCCCAGGCGGCGCACGTCCTCCAACAGCCGCTGCCGGGCCAGGTCCGCTTGCTGTGACCATGGGTGATCGTCCGCCAGGTTGGCCCGCGCTTCGGCCAGGTACGCGGTCAGCGGCTGGATGTGACCCACCAACTGCAGCAGCCGCTCCGCCCGATCCACAACCGCCCGATCCTCCAGCACGTCATGTACCTCTTGCAGCGTGGCGCGCAGGTTGCGCAGCTTGCCCACGGTGTTTAAGGCGCTCAGCGTCTCCAGGAACCGCTTGTACCCGCGCAGGTGAGGCAGCAGCGCAGTGACCGAGAGCGTCACCTCCGGCAGATCGGTGCCCACCACTGTCCCGGCCTCCACGTCCATGGTGAACCGGTCGGTGAACAGCGGCGTGTTCCACAGGTGTAGGCCCTGCTGTACCTGTCCCTGGATCGTCGCCGTCCGCGCCAGCTCGCTGCCCACGGCCCGCTGCAGCTCGCGCACGGCCTGCTCGCGCGTGTTCTCGTCGCGGACCCATCCCGCCGACAGGCCCAACCCCTCGAACACCGCCGACCACAGGTTGACCGGCAGGGTCCGTGGGCGCTTGTAGAAACGGAAGTCCACCAGGTCGGCCATGGCCATCGTCGCCGCCCGCTCGACGCTGCCCGCGTCCAGCTCCTCCCGGCCCCCGATGTTGAGCACAATGTCGCCGTTGTAGGTCAGGGCCAGCAGGACCACGGCCACCCACTCTGGCTCCAGCCGAAAGTAGACGTCCTTTTCGATCGGCTGCAGGCCACCGGCGACCTGCTCGATCAGCTCCCCCCGGTTCACCACCTGGCCCTCCGGCTTGTCCTGCAGCAGCTCCAGGTAGCGGCGCGCGTATCGGGAGCGATAAGGGCGCAGCCCTCCCTCTTCGTCCACCAGCTCCAACCCTTCCAGCACCCCCAGGGCCAGGCTGGTGCGCCCTCGCCCGGCCAGCAGGCGCACCGCTTCCATGGCTCCGGTCGGGCGGGCCGCCTCGCTGATCGGGCGGGCCAGGCTGGCGAACCTTGGGTAGTCGGCGTAGCGGTCCTCGAGCTCGGGGGCCAGCAGGTGCGCGGCGATCAACCGCAACAGGTCCTCGATCCCCTGGCTGGCCGTGCTGCGCAGGCGGGCCAGCACCGCCTGTACCGGTTCCGTCACCCCCTGGTGCGTCACCTGCAGGTGCCCGGCCAGGTGCTCGCGCAGCCAGCGCAATAGCCCGCGCAGGTGCTCGTCGGCCTTGTCGGCGTACGTCTGCCGGTACTCGGAGGATTCGATAGCCATGGCCCTTGCTCCGGCGTACCGGCGCAGCAGATCCCTGAACCCCTCGTCGAGGCCGGTCAGGCGGTAGATCACCTCGTCAGGCCGTTCCTCGTCGCGCCACTCACGGCTCACATAGGGCGGCAGGAAATAGAGGTAGAAATCGCGCGGCGGCTGGGCCGTGCTGCGCTCGTCCGGCGCGCCGAGGAATAGGTAGCCGGGGCGGGTAACCTGGTGCTCGGTCCAGGGCAGCTCGTAGAACCAGATGCGCGAGCTGGGGACGTACGTGGTGTCGCTCAGGTTGAGCGCCTGGCGCAGGGCATCGCCAAAGTAGCGGTTGAGGTCGTCGTCCCCCATGGACCCGCCCCGCTCCCCGATCTGGGCGTCGAAATCGATGTCCTTGTCCACGTCCAGGTAATACTGCCCGTTCTCCTCGTTGTACGAGATGTACTGCCCGCTCACGGTGCGCATGATCTCGCGCAGGGCCACCTGCACCTGGTCCAGGAGAAAGGAAGCCGAGGGCTCGGGCACGGGGACGTGCAGGCACAGAGTATCCCGCAGCTCCTCTGCCGTCGCCCCCAGGGGAACGCGGATGTCGCTGGTCGTCAGCCGCTGCACGCTCAAGGCGTGGATGATGCGCTGGGCCATGGGCAGCAGGTGTCGCCGCGTGTACGCGTTGCGGATCCGCCCCTCCAGGACGTTGCTCTTTTCGATCACCTGGGCCACGTCGGGCAGGCTGCGCATGCTCGGGTTGTCGCGCAGCACATCCCAATAGGCATCGTAGGAGATCAACCCCGGCTGGTCCGCCGGCACCTCCTTTTCGAGCAGGCCGCGCATGGCCAGGCTGAACGTCTTGAGCACCTCACGCTTTTCGGCCACGTACACGCGCTCAAAGGTCTCGATGTAGGCCGGGTGGATGGGGAAGAGCTGCGCAAACGGCTCCAGCCGCTCGGCCATCAGGCCATAGAGCGACGTGAACGGCCGCAGGTGGTCGGTGATACGCGCCAGTTGCTCGTCCGTCTTGCGCAGCAGGCGATGCGAGACGACATAGGCAATGTCCTCGCGGGCGATGCGCACCTGCTCAAAGCGGTCGCGCACCCGGCGCAACTGCTCGGCCACAAAGGCGAACCGGGGGCTGTCGAACAGCGTCTCCTGCAGGCCACCCAGGAGGCGAAAGGGCGTCAGCGCCGCCACCTCGCCCAGCTCTCGCAGAAAGCCCAGGTCCAGGATCAACTGGCGCTCTTCGCGCGTGCGCAGATAGTCGAGCAGCTCGTCCACCACCAGCAGAATGCCATGGTCGGGGTGGCGCTGTCGAAAGGCGTCCACCGCGGCAATGAGGGGGTCTTTGTTGTTGGTCACCTGGTCTGCTGGCGGGAACGTGTAGGGCGTGCCCCAATGCTGTAGCGCGACCTCGAGCTCCCGCAGCAGGATGTCGCGCAGGCTGCCGGTCACGCTGCCGACCTCGGTCCGGAGCACCTTGAACCGTCCTGCCACCTGCGCGGCAGCCTCTCGCACCTGCGGGTGATCCAGGCAGGCAGCCAGGTCGGCATGTTCGGCCACCGCAGATAGGACGGACATCAGGTGCGACTTGCCCGTGCCATAGTTGCCGACGATGAGCACGCCCTTGCTGTCGCGCGGGGTGGTGAACTGGAGCTGGGGTAGGACGATGCTGACGATCTGATCGGCCATGCGATCCGAGATCACGTAGGTCTGGACCAGGTGGCGGGCGGCATCCTCGCGATCGGCGTCTCGCAACTGGATGACCGTCTCGATCGGCTCGAACTGGACCAGTTCACGGTAACGCATGGCAACCTCTCTGCTGTTCAGACCCGACTAGAGGACGACAACATGCACCTGTGGCTTGTGCCAGACGCGGTAGTGCTTGTGCTCGGGTACGGCATAAGCCAGTACGCCGTCCTCATGGCTCCCCGGCCAGGCGACCACCAGCGGCGTCGCCCGGCTGATGTCCAGGAGCAATCTCAGGGGATCCAACTGCAGCGTTGGCTCAAACAGCAGATCGATCTCGGTGCACAGCACAGGGCCAGGAGCCATCTGGCTTATCTGCTCTTCCATCCACTGGCGTGCCACCCGGGGTCGATCTGCCGGCGGAACGGCAAGCAGGGCAGCGCTCAACTCTCGTCCCACGCGCAGGCGAGGCCAGCCATACGCCGACGCAAGTTCGTCGCTGGCATCCATCAACCGGCGGATGTCTGGATGGACGAGCAATAGGCAAGGATGATAGCCGGGGTTGGCCACGAAATCGGCGACTGCTGCGTGCAGACTGGGTTCGTTCATCACTGAGGCCTGGGGCATGCCTGTCTGATTATCATTATAACATGACCGATACGATTGTGCAAAAGATGTCCTCCGCAAGCCTGGCCGTAGCCCGTCCTTCGTGTCCCTTTGTGTCCTTCGTGGATCCCTTTCCCCGCACGCCTGGGGGGTGCACCGAAGCAGCCGTCGGCGGTCAGTGGTCAGGCTTCAGCCTCGCCTCTCCCCCTCCAATCTCTGCCAGAACTGGCGAACCGTCACAATGGGGATCCCCTGGCATACTCCAAGGTCCAGCAGATGATGGTCGCCGCTGACGATGAGGTCGGCTTGTGCTTCGATGGCACAGGCCAACACACACTCATCGGCAGGGTCTTGAGGTACAGAACCGGCCATGGTTGCCTGGCCCGGCACAAGGAGAGCGTCCTGCTCGAGGAGATGCATCAACTGCTCCAGGTCCTCGTCGGCAATGGCGTACTTGCGTCGGATGCGGGGATAGGCCAACGTAGCGCGGATCTCGGCAACGATGGAAGGGCAGGTGATCAACAGATACTGGCGCGAGCGCCAGGCATCCAACACCTGCGCGGGCTGGCCGGCCCGGACCAGCAAGCTACTGACAAAGACGTTCGTGTCAAGCACCACTTTCAGCACTGGCGGCCCTCACGGCGGCGATCGCCGCGGCTACATCATGCTCCATTTCCTCGATGGAGACCTCTGGCAGCCGGCTGCGGATGCGGTCCAGGACCTGAAAACGCGCCTCTCGTTCCGCCACAAGCTGCTCGTACATCTCCACCGGCATGACCGCCACCATCGGCCGGCCAGAACGCTCGACGATGACCACCTGCCCGCCATAGTGCACACTGCCCAGCAGGTGGGCAAACCGATTGCGTGCCTCGCGCGCGCCCATTCGTTCAGCCATTGTGCTCCCTCCTTGCTCTCGCGTCGCCACCAGTATAGCACACCTGTGTCCACAGTGTCAATTGTGTACACCAGGAGGAGAGCATTTGTCCTTCTCATCGGCTCTATGTCATTGCCCGGCCTCTATGCCTGCTCAAAAGACCCCCAATCCAGTCCCAACTGCCGGATAATCTGGCGCAATGTACCCAGCTTCAGATCCTTGCTTCCCCAGTCGGGCACAGGGGCGATCCGTCCCGTAACCGGATTGTGCCACTTGCGGTGAGAGCCACCCCGTCGCCGGGGCAGTTCCTCGCACCCCAGGGTGCGCAGCTTGCGAGCGACCTCCCGGTATCTCACGCTGTAACTGCCGTCTCAATCCAGAAGGGGGTCCCCAGGTCGAGCATCACTTGCTCCAGCACAGGTGGCAAGGGACGGCCCAGGTCCTCGTAGGCCTCGATGATCGCGCCGAGAGCGTCCTGTGCGTGTGCCAGTGCCTCGGCAACGGTGTCACCCTCGGTGATCAACTCGGGCAAGATCGGACAGGTCACGGTATAGCCGCCCTCCGGCTGGGGTTCGAATACCAGGGGGAGCTTGTAAGCCAGCTTGGTCTCCAAAGCGTTTCACCTCCCTGAGCGCGGGACAGGTACGTGCACCTCCCTGCTGAAAGGACGTCGGCGTTCTCACCGACCATTCTACACCATCACCAGAGGATCCGCAAGGGAAATCCACCCTGTCCCGCAGACCTCGCACTTGACCAATCTGTGCGCCGATGGTACACTCTACCACATGCACACCCTGGCCCAATGGCTCTCACAGCAACTGCACGGTCGAGCCTGGCGAGCGGCGGACCTGGCGCGCCGCGCCGGGATTACCGAGGCCACGCTGAGCCGCATCCTCAGCGGCAAACGAAAGGCCGGGCCCGAGGTCTGTGCCGCCCTGGCCGAGGCCCTCCAGGTCCCGGCAGCGCAGGTATTCCGCATCGCCGGCCTGCTCCCCTCCGTGCCCGACGCCGTCGAGCAGGAAGACGAAGCACTGGGCCTGTTCCGCCGGCTCGACGCGCCCATGCGCCAGATCGCGCTCGGCATCCTGCGCACCCTGGATCGGCAGCAGCCCGCCGCCGACGGCCAACAGACCCTGTCCGAGCGCCTGGCCCAGCAGATCGCCCGCGAGCTGGAATCCATGCCCCCCGACGACCAGCAGCGCGTGCTCGACCTGATGCGGCAGCTCCGGGGCACCGAGCAGGTAAGCGGTATCCCGGTCGAGCCGCAGGCCTGATCCGGCCGGGCCCAATATCCAGCCCCAGAAGGAAGCAAACCATTGACCTCTCAATTCGCCGCGATCCTCCTCGGCTTTTACGGCACCGTCGTCGGGGAAGACGACGCTGCCATCCGACAGATCTGCCGCCAGGTCGTGGCCGCCTCTCCCCTCTCCACCGCCGCCCAGGTTGGCTCCTGGTGGGCTCGTGCCTTCCGTGCGCTGTGCGCCGCAAGCCCACGGGCCGGCGTTTCGTCGGCAGCGGGAGCTAGAACGCCTCTCCCTGCAGCAGGTACTCGCGCAGGCCGAGGCCAACCTCGACGCCGAGGCCCTGAGCCAGCCCATGTACGCGTACTGGACACGCCCGGAGCCCTTGCCCGAGAGCAGGCGGGTGCTCGCGCGCGCCCCGTGCCCATCTGCCTGGTGTCCAACATCGACACGGCCGACCTGCAGCAGGCCCTGGCGCATGTCGGCCTTTCTTTTGCGGCCATCGTCACCAGCGAGGACTGCCGGGCCTACAAGCCACACCCGGCGCCATTCGAGCGGGCGCTCTCGCTCCTTGGACTGCCGCCGTCGCACGCCCTGCACGTGGGGGACTCGTGGGGCAGCGACATGGTTGGCGCGCAGGCTGCCGGCATCCCGGTCCTGTCGATCAACCGCAGGCAGAGACCCATCCCCGACGGAGGCTCACCGCCCACCTTCATGGCCGCCGATCTGACCGGGCTGCTCGAGATCGTCGGCCCGTCGTAAGGGCGCAGTTGTACTCAACTGCAGCATTCCAGGGCAAAGCACGAGTCCAGTAGACAATAAAACGCGATAGTGGTATAATGGGGGTGCATCGGCTCGAGTGGGGCCAGACCTGAGCCGATCTTGCAGCCGCTTGCCCGAGGGGTGGGGACCTGGATGGCGAAACACTACAAGTTCAAATGCCGCGAATGCATCCCTCGCGTCCGCATCATGTGCATCCAAGAAGCGCAGATCTCGCCGGGCGCCAAGCGCATCATTGAGCGGGCCTTCGAGTCACACACCGACACCGAAGCGACGTGGGACCTGCTGCAGGTCAACTGCCTGCTGATCCAGCGCGAGGAACTGATCATCGGCGGGCCCAACCGCCCCAAGAGCGGACTGCTGGGCCGCATGCGCAACAAGCAAGAGCAAGAAGGGGCTGCACCGGTGACGGAACCGGAAAAGGAAGCATCACCCGTTGTGCACCCGCCCACACCTGCGGCGCGTGACAGCCTGTTGAGCCGTACGCAGCCCCATGAACGGGAAGCGGAGCCACCCGCTCCAGCATTCCCTGCTGCATCCACGCCAGAACCGCGCCGCGAGGCCGACACAGGGCCCGATCTCGCCATGCCCTCAGTCGGAGAGGAGATCGTGCCCGGCACCGCCCGCAAGCCAGCAACGCTGCTCGACCGCCTCCGCTCCGAAGCAGAGATGCGGTCCGAACCCACAGCGCCGGCGACGGAACCCCAGGCACCGCCGACCGAAGCGCCACCGATCGAAGAGCGGCAGAAACCGGCGCCGCCGGTGGTACATCCCAGATACCCTCCTGCCGTGCCGCCAGAGCCCGTATCCTACCTGCCACCGGGCCCACGCGTGCTGGTCGTAAAGGCCAGCGGACATCGCATCCTGCTTCCCGAGGATGGAGAGCTGATCCTGGGCCGCCTGGACCCCTTGACCCGGGTCAAGCCCGACGTGGATCTGACTTTTGAAGACCGGCTGGATCGGGGCATCTCGCGCATGCACGCCTCGATCAGCGGCTGGCAGGGGCGCTACGAGCTCACCGACCTGGGCAGCAACAACGGCACGTGGCTGAACAACCACAGGCTTCCCTTGCAGCGCGCACCCATCCTGCAGGTCGGCGATGAGATCCGCTTGGGAAGCTGTGTATTCTACTTTGACCAGGCACCCAAAGCGTACAGCAAGCCATTCGGAGCAACCCGGTTCTTTTTCTACTGCACGTTCAGCGGGCGCTTTATGCCTCTACCCGACAAAGCCACCATCCTCATCGGGCGCGCCGATCCTGCGCTGGGGTATGCGCCAGACATTGACCTCAGCAACGAAGGGGATGCCGCCTCGGTCGTGTCCAGGCGTCACGCCAAGCTGATCCACAGTGCAGGCCAATTCCTGGTCGAGGACCTGGGTAGCGCGAACAAGACCAAGATCGATGGCCGACCGGTATATGTGGGCACCCAGGTGCCGATCGGCCCGGGTCAGCATCTGTGGCTCGGTGGGTGTGTGTTGGCACTGGACGTGATGGAGGGCCTCAGCTAGCGTCTGACCCTTGCGAAGGTTTCCTCAACCTTCGCAAGGATGTCCAAGCATCTCGAGAGGAGATAGGCGATGCCAGAACCGAACGCAGCAGTGCAAGTGGAGACTCGTCTGCCCCACCGGATCATCTGGGAGCCAGACGGCAAAGAGATGATCCTGATGGCAGGAGGCTCTTTTGCCATGGGCCGCGATGACGGACCAGAGAATGCCAGGCCCCAACACCCGGTCACGCTGGACGCCTTTTACATCGATCGGTACCCGGTCACACAGGCCGAGTACCTGCGCTTTGTCGAGGCTACCGGGCACCCGGTCCCCTGTTACCAGGTCGGCTGGGTCAACACCAACGAGTACAACTGGGATGCCTACACGCACAAACCACCGATCGACAAGCTCGATCACCCGGTTGTGCTCGTCACCTGGGAAGATGCGCGGGCCTACGGCACCTGGGCGGGCAAACGCCTGCCTACCGAGGCCGAATGGGAGAGCACGGCGCGCGGCCCAGATGCCCGTCGGTGGCCATGGGGAAACGACGCTGTGCGCGGGTACTGCAACACCTATGGCCTGGGCATTGGGCGGACCACTGCCGTCTACCGGTTCTCGCCGCACGGCGACACACCCGAGGGCGTGGGAGACCTGGTCGGGAATGTCTGGGAATGGACCTCTTCCCTGTACTGGCCCTACCCATACGACGCACAAGATGGCCGCGAAGACGCAGAGGCGGCCGGATGGCGCGTGTTGCGCGGAGGCTCCTGGTTCAACGACCTCACCGTGGCCAACGCCACAGCACGATTGGACGGAGATTTCCTGTTCTTCACCAACGTCGGCTTTCGCTGCGTGGTTTCAGCCGACAAAGTCGTTGCCGCCATGGCCAACCACTAACTAGGAGCACCGTTTGTAGCAACGGCTTTAGCCGTCTTTCCACCGCTAATGGACTTGGACGACTTGATCGGGTCATAGAGCCACGAGCCCAGTGCCCGATCCCGAGCTCACGGTTCATTGGCCGTCTTGCCCACCGCTCAAGCGGTTACTACCGCTCAAGCGGTTACTACGGAACCACCCGAGGGGCGTACTCGCCCCCGTTGGGTGTAACGGCTTGGCTGTCTTTCACGCGTCCGGATTCGCTGCCTCGTCGCACTGAAACCCGGCCAGGTCGATGGCGGCGGCGGCGCTCAGCCCCAGCACCGACAGCATGTCCAGATCCCGCTCGTCAAACGGACGCCCGGAGAACTTGTTCACCACCTCGATCACCCCCAGCACCTTTTTGCGGCTGATCAGGGGCACACAGATCAGCGACTGGGTCTGAAAGCCAAACCGGACGTCGATGACCGGGGAAAAGCGCGCGTCCTGCCTAATGTCATTGGAGATCGCCGGCTCTTCGTGCGCAATGACCCACCCCACCAGGCCCTCGTCCATGGGCGTCCGGAACCCCTCCAACTGGTCCTGCAGCGTCCCCCGCACCACCACAAACATCACCTCTTGTGCTTCCTCATCCACCAGGCTCAGGGACCCATCGGCGGCGTCCACCATGCGCAGCGCTTCATAGATGATCCGGTCCAGCAGTGGCTTGAGCTGTCCACGGGCCTCTACGTTGGACAATGCCCGCTGGATGCCCCGGATCGATCTCAAGCATTCGCGCAGATACGCATTCTCTTCCTGCAGCTCAACGCTCTCATGCTGCAGCCGCTGGGTTTCATCCTGCAGAAAGCGCACGATGTTCGTGTTCTCGTCCCTCTGGCCGCCCATACTCACTCCCTCATCCCCTCCCAACCCACACGCCGCACGATGGCACAACACCGACGCAACGCCGACGGCTATTCTCTGCTCTCGATAAAGCACTTGATCCCATTCACGATCCCTTGCGCAACCCGATCCGGTTTTTTGGTCAAGAGATTGCGGTCGGCCGCCATGAACCCGATCTCGATGATCGCCGCTGGTGTCTCGGGCGCGATCTCGTAAAAGGCGTGATACTCGGTCATGTCAAAGGTGATGCTGTTCTTGTGAAAGGGCAGCCCCGTGGCCTGGCTGTAGCGCTCGATCAGGCACGCCACCAGCCGATCTTCTGCTTCGGGCACCACGCTGGCCGACACATGGGCCACCTTAAAGCCCGTTGCCTCGGGCACGCTGCACGAATCCGAGTGGATCGAGATCAGCGCCGTGCCCTGGTAGTTGGTGAGCTGTGGCGAAAACTCGGCCAGCATCTCGGCATCGAACCCAGACTGTGCAAGCAGCGCCACCACGCGCTGCGCCACATCCAGGTTGATGTCCACCTCTTGCAGCCCATCGTCGCACACCGCGCCCGAATCGTGCTCCCAGTGGCCGGCCACAATGCCGATCTTGTTCGGCAGTGGCACAGTAGGCCCCGCCGTGGCCACGCCGCGCGGCGTCCGGGTGGGCACTGCCGATGGCGTGGATCGCGCCGAGGCGGTGGGCACAGCAGTTCCCCCTGCCTGCTGCACCTTGGACCGCCTCCAAAGAACATGCGCTCCCAGACCTGCCATGGCCAGGACCACAACCACCAGGATCACCAGCAGCACGCGTTGGACGCCTCGCATCACCTCACGACGGATCGATGACATCTGTCGGCATACCCAGCCTAGCCTGGCGGCAAAAGAGGCAACGGATCGACCAGGACACCTGTGTCACGGACCTCGAAATGCAGGTGTGGGCCGGTCGAACGCCCCGTGCTCCCCAGGACTCCGATGGGCTGCCCACGCCTGACCGATTCTCCCACATCCACATAGAACCCGAACAGATGCGCATAGTAGGTCACCAGGCCATTCCCGTGGTTGACGACCACCAGGTACCCATACCCGGCGCTGTTCCAGGAGGCATAGGCCACCGTCCCGGCATCGCTCGCCACCACCACATCGGTGTCCGGCTCCATGATGTCGATCGCCTTGTGCGACTCGTTGTAGGCTTGCGAGATCGTCCCCCGTATCGGCCAGATCAAGGTCCCCTCGCCGCGCAGAGGAGCTTTGGGGATCCGCCCGGTGCGAACGCGCACGAAATCAGGGCCGACAGTCCTCGACGCGAGGCCAGGGCCCATCTGCGCGGTAGCAGAGAGCACAGCAGTAGCAGAGGGAAGCAAAAGGGGAGAGAATTGCGGCGCGCCCGGGTCCGTGACGCCGTGGGCCCATGCCAGCGCCCAGCCCCTCTCGGCACCCGGAATAGCGCTGGGATCGGCGCTGGGCCGCGCCAGGTGCGACACGGTCACCGGCCAGGCCAGGCTACCCCCATTCCACCACAGGACAAGCACAATCAGCCCGACCATCCCCCGGTGCAAGATTTCCAGCCCGGGCACCGCCATCTGGCCTGTCCAGCACACCCTGTCCCCAGCGCATCGGGGCATGCCACGCCCCATCTGCCAGGTTCGTACCATCGGTCCCCTCAGAGCCCGATTCTTGAGATTGCCGGCGCCCCGATGTACGGCAGCGCGCAACTCAGCTACCATCTCGTTGCAGCAACTCGAGGAAATCTGCATTGCTCTTGGTACTCGCAATACGCCCGATCAGCGCTTCGGTCGCTGCTCCCTGGTCATACCCCGCGCCATTGGGAGGTGGAGCCATCAACTGTGCCAGCATGCGCCGCATGAGCCATGCCTTGGCCAGGGTGTCTCGGTCCAGCAGCAGCTCTTCACGCCGGGTGCTCGATCGATCAATATCAAACGCCGGATAGATCCGCCGCTCAGCCAGCCGCCGGTTCAGGTGCAGTTCCATGTTGCCGGTTCCCTTGAACTCTTCATAGATCAGGTCATCCATCCGGCTCCCGGTATCGATCAGGCATGTGGCGATGATCGTCAGGCTCCCGCCTTCTTCGATGTTGCGCGCCGCGCCGAAAAAGTGCTTGGACGGATACAGCGCTGCCGGGTCCATGCCTCCAGACAGCGTACGCCCACTGGGCGGCACGGTCATGTTGTACGAGCGGGTCATGCGGGTGATCGAGTCCAGCAGGATCACCACGTCGCGTCCCCCCTCGACCAGGCGCTTGGCGCGCGCCATGGCCATCTCGGCCACGCGCACATGATCCCGCTCCGGCTCGTCAAAGGTCGAGGCGATGACCTCGGCGTCGACGGAGCGGTCCATGTCGGTCACCTCTTCGGGGCGCTCTCCAATCAGGCACACCATCAGATGCACATCCGGATAGTTGGTGGTAATGCCGTTGGCGATCTGTTTCAACACGGTGGTCTTGCCGGCTTTGGGAGGGGAGACGATCAGCCCACGCTGACCGCGGCCAATGGGGGCTACCAGGTTCAGCAAGCGCGTGGCCAGTGGCTCGCGCCCCGTCTCGAGATTGAACATCGACAACGGAAAGATCGGCGTCAGGTCCTCGAAGCGAGGCCGCTTCTTGGCCACCTCTGGATCCAGGCCGTTTATGGCGTCCACGCGCAGCAGGCCAAAGTACTTTTCCGTGTCCTTGGGCGGACGCACCTGTCCCACCACCATGTCGCCGGTGCGCAGGCCAAAGCGCCGGATCTGGGACTGAGACACATAGATGTCCTGGGCAGAGGGCAACAGCTTTTCCGGGCGCAAAAAGCCAATGCCATCTTCCACGATATCCAGTATGCCACCCCCGAAATCATACCCCTGCTGCTCTGCCTGGGCACGCAGCAAGCCCATGATCAGATCGTATTTCTTGAGCTTGCTGAACCCAGAAATGCCCATCTCTCGGGCCGTGGTGCGCAACTCACCCAGGACTTTGGTGTCTAGCTCGCCAAATGACTGCATGACCATGCTCCACACAAAAGGGGAAAGAAGAAGATTGTCGCTATAAGCAAACTTGGCCTCTCACTCCCAGCACCTGAGCTACAAGAGAGAGTCGAGTCGAGGTCGAAGGAGGAAACGGCTTGCGGGACTACATCCCTGCGGGACAGGAACCCCATAAAAGGAGGCGCTTGCCACAAGTCAGACCATGATCATTATAGCATCTTTCTGCACGCGCGTCAAATGCCCGATCTCCCCTAAAACCAGCCAGCATTTGACAACCCCTGCGGAACATGCTAAGATCTGTAATCGTTTACGGGCTCCATCTACGTCGATCGCCGGCGCGTCCCTGTGTGGCGTACCTGCCCTCCGGCGAACTCTGGAGCCGCATGGTGCTCCAATGGTGGTCACACTTCGGGACGTTGCCCAACGCGCGGGAGTCTCAAGCGCCACTGTATCCAGGGTTCTGGCCGGCAGGCCACACGTGAGCGACGAGACCCGCCGCCGTGTCCTGGCCGCAGTCAAAGATCTGGATTACCGACCCGACCGTGTCGCTCGCAGCCTGCGCGTACGACGTTCCTCCATCCTTGGGCTCGTCATCACGGACATTCAGAACCCGTTCTTCACCGCGCTGGTGCGTGCTGTGGAGGACGTTGCGTACGAGCACCACTAATAGTGATCTGCCACTCACCGTGATTGCGCAGCCAACGTATCAACTGGGGCGCACCGCGGCTGAGTTGCTGCAGCAGCGGATCCAAGATCGATCGCGCACTGTTCAGCACGTGACCCTTACGACCAAGCTTCGCGAGATCCCCGCGCGAGCCCAGGTGCGCGCACCGGTGTAAAGCCGCTGCGACCGAGATCATGGGGGCTCAAACGGGCCGTGCCAGGCCAGTCTCTTGGAGCCCTTGTGGGGGATACCGTTCGGGTCTGGGCATCTTTCATCCCCGTGGGTGGTGCCCAGCCATGGCAGCGTGAACCCGACTTCTGAGCGAGTCTCTCCGGTCAGCACGAGTCGGAGAATCCCGCGGGCCTGTCGGTTTCTCTGTTGTTGGAAGGAGGTGCTGGAGATAAGAGGAGTGCAGCGACTATCCGTTGGTTGTGGTTTGTATACGATCAAATCAGAGGAGGTTGAGAAATGGCGCAGATATCGCGTCGCGAATTCCTGCAAGTATCCGCTATGGCCGCAGTAGGACTGGCGGCAGCAGCATGTGCCAAGACGCCGACTACCGCTCCCGCGACGGCCACGCCCAAGCCCCAAGAAGCAACGGCTACGCCCAAGGTGGAGGCCAAGGCCGGCGGCAAGGAATCGCCGGTGCTCGCCGAGCAGGTCAAGGCAGGCAAGTTGCCTGCGATAGACGCACGACTGCCGGCCAATCCCCTGGTCATCAAGCCCGTTCATGGCATTGGCCAGTTCGGCGGCAAGTTGCGCACCCTACAGGGCGCGTGGGAGGGCTCCATCGAGGAGTGGTTCTACGGCAACTCGCCGATCCGCTGGGAGCCCGACGGCGTAGGGATGGCCCCCATGCACTGCGACGAGTGGTCGACCAACGCCGACAACAGCGAGTGGACCTTCCACTTCCGCAAGGGGCTCAAGTGGTCTGACGGCCAGCCGGTGACGGTGGACGATGTCCTGTTCTGGTGGGAAGATATGGCGGTCAACCCAGACCACCCCGACGTGCCGCCCGACTATTGCGTGGCCAACGGCAAGCTGGCCGAGTTTATCAAGACGGACGATTTCACCCTGACGATGAAATACTCCGGCCCGGCGCCGCTGACGGCCTTCTACTGGGCCAACTTTGTCAATGGCAACATCGGCCCACGGTGGATAGCGCCCAAGCACTATATGCAGCAGTTCCACCCCAAGTATAACGCCGCGGTCAAGGACTTCAAGGACATGGGGCAAAAGATCCTGTGGCGAAACAACGCCGAGTGCCCCACCTGCACCGCCTGGAAGGGAACCTCCTACCAGGCAGACGTGAGGAGAGTGCTGGATCGCAACGCGTACTACTATGTAGTGGACACGGAAGGCAATCAGTTGCCCTACATGGACACCATCGACCAGGTCTGTGTACAGGACGCCGAGGTGCAAAAGCTCAATCTGATGCAGGGCGAGGTCGACTTTCTCGAGCGCGACAACCACAAGATCACGCTCGGCGACATGAGCACGCTCAAGGCCAACGAGGAAAAGGGCAACTTTACCACCATCCTGCGCGACGGCGGCGACGGCACAGGCCGCATCTTTTTCTGGAACCATGACCATCCCGATGCCAAGATACGCGAGCTGTTCCGCAACCCCAAGTTCAAGCAGGCCATGTCCTACGCCCACGACCGGCCGACCATCCAAAAGGTCGTGTACTATAACACCGGCATCCCAACCACCGGCACGATGAGCCCCAAGGCCATCGAGTTCCGCTTTAGCGACGAGGCCAAGTCTGTCTTTGAAAAGGCGCGCACCGCGTACGTAGAGTACGACCCTGCCAAGGCCAAGGCGCTCCTCGACGAGATCGGCCTCAAGGATGTCGATGGGGACGGCTGGCGCGAGTACCCGGATGGGAGCAAGCTGGAGGTGGTGCTCGATCTGTCCTCTGCCGCCTCCCCCGATGGCACCAAGGTCACCGAGATCGCTGCCAAGACCTGGCAGGCCATCGGCCTGAACACCATCATCAACCAGGTCACCTCCTCCGAGTATGGCCTGCGGTGGACCAGTGGCAAGGGCGCGATCCGTTGCGACTGGGAAGCCGGCGACGGGCCCAACTTCTGGGTCTACCCGAGCTGGGTCATTCCCAACGAAGCCACCCGTCAGTGGCCGTTGAGCGGCCAACGCTTTGCGGTCATGGGCACGGAGAAGGAGGACACGGAGCTCGACAAGAGCCCCTGGGAGCGGAACCCGCCTCGCTTCGCCTCCACGGAGCGCAATCTCATCGACAGCCTCCCCAGCAATCCGGTATGGACGCTGCAAGAGATCTACTCGAAAGCCAGGGTCGAGCTAGATGAGATCAAGCGTCACCACTATGCCTGGGACGTCTGCCAGATCCACATCGACTCCGGCCCGTACATGCTCGGGTGCCTGGCCAACACTCCCACCCTGACCTTCGTCAGCAAGAACGTCATGAACTGCCCCACGCATGACGAGCTGCCGCTGGGTGGATTCTCTTACCCGTGGATCCTGCCAGACCCGGCGTTGCACTTGCCAGAGACTTTGTCCTTCAAGAAGCTCTAGCAGCGACTGTAAGAGCGAGGACAGGGAAAGGGCGCTGTTGCCCTTTCCCTGCCCAACGTCGGCAGGCGTGTTTGCCGTTTGGGCAGTAGGGGCGAGGGCCCGGGAACAACGGCCCAAGTCGTCAGACTTGTCTCCATGCCTCGCCGGACACTTGTAAAGGCAAGGGGGAAGGACAATGCTGCAGTACATAGCGCGGCGGATAGGATATATGGCGATCAGCCTGATCGCCGTCACTTTCATCGGCTTTATCGTCATCGAGCTCCCACCGGGGTCCTATCTGGAGACCTTTATCGAGCGACTCCGTCAGCAAGGCGCTTCGATCCCTCAGGAGCAACTCGAGGCTTTGGAGAGGCGCTACGGCCTGCACGACCCGGTGTATATCAAGTTTTACAAGTGGGTCTCCGGGTTTGTCCGGGGGGACTTTGGCGAGTCATTCGAGCTCAACCTGCCCGTGAGCAAGCTGATCTGGGATCGCCTGGGCCTCACTCTGGGCATCTCGGTGCTCACCCTCATCTTCAGTTGGATCGTCGCCATCGGGGTGGGCGTCTACTCGGCCACCCACCGCTATACCATGCCCGACTATGCCATTGCTGCCCTGCAGTTCGCTGGCCTTTCCATCCCTGCTTTCCTGCTGGCACTGGTCGTCATGGTGTTCGCCCAACAGGTGCTGGGCATGAGCGTCGGCGGCCTGGTCTCCCGCAATTTCCAGGACGCTCCTTGGACCCTGGCCAAGTTCGTGGATCTGCTCAAACACCTGTGGATCCCCGTCGTTGTCATCGGCGCCTCGGGAACGGCGTGGCTCAGCCGCGTCATGCGCGGGAACCTGCTGGACGTGCTCAACATGCAGTATGTGCAGACCGCGCGCGCCAAAGGCCTGAATGAGCGCACGGTGATCTGGAAACACGCTGTGCGCAACGCTTTGCACCCCTTGGTGATGGTCCTGGGCATGAGTTTTCCGGCGCTCATCTCCGGCGAGACCGTCGTCGCCATTGTGCTCAACTTGCCGACGGTCGGCCCCATCTTCTTCCGCGCGTTGATGAACCAGGATATGTACCTGGCTGGGACGATCCTGATCTTTTTGGCGTTCATGCTGCTCGTCGGAAACCTGCTGGCCGACATCCTGTTGGCCTGGCTGGATCCACGGATCCGATTTCGCTAGTCGTCCTGACCCGGAAAGCGAGGATAGCCTAGATGAGCGCAGCTCCCAAGAGCTCGATGTCCGAGATACCAAGCCTGTCTGCCGAGTCTATCAGCGATGTGGGGGAAATGTCCCAATGGAAGCTGATGTACCGGCAGTTCATCCGCAGCCGGCTGGCCATCGTAGGTATCATCATCCTGGTTATCATGTACATACTGGTGGGTCTGGGGCAATTCCTGGCCCCCGATGACTACCTGGACCAGAATCAGGCCTATGTGTTCAGCCCACCCAGTCCCATCACTTTTGTGGGGCCGAACGGCAAGCTGGGACTGAGGCCCTACACCTACGAGATGGAGATGGTCCTGGACGAGAAAACCTACCAGTTCAACTTTGTGGCGAACAAAGAGGCCAAGGTGCCTATCCGGTTCTTCGTGCCAGGCTCTCGCTACAAGCTCCTTGGCCTGTTCCCGGCCAAGATCCACTTGTTTGGCGTGGCCGACCCGAACCGCATCTATCTCCTGGGCGCCGACGCCCTGGGCCGTGACATGCTGGCCCGCATCCTGGTTGGCGGCCAGGTATCCATGACGGTCGGCCTCGTTGGGGTAGTGCTGACTATCGTCGTGGGCTCGATCCTGGGCACTGCATCGGGCTACTTTGGCGGCGTGACCGACGATATCATGCAGCGGGTGATCGAGCTGATCCAGTCTTTCCCCACGGTGCCCCTGTGGGCTGCCCTGGCGGCCGCGCTTCCAGATATATCCTCACGCTTCACCATGCTCCACCGCTATTTTCTGATCACCGTCATTCTTTCGCTTGTGGGCTGGACCGGGCTGGCTCGACAGCTTCGCGGCAAGGTCATGGCCTATGGCCAGGCTGACTTTATCTACGCTGCTCGGGCAGCAGGAGCATCCGATGCGCATGTGATCTTTGCCCACATGCTTCCCAACGCTGCCAGCCACATCATCGTGGTGGCAGCCCTTGCCATCCCGGGCATGATCTTGGGCGAGACAGCACTCAGCTTCCTGGGGCTGGGTATCCTGCCGCCTGCGGTGAGCTGGGGCGCCCTCTTGCGCGACTCACAGTATGTAACGGTCGTGGTCGATCATCCCTGGCTCTTGATCCCCGGGCTTGCGGTTGTCCTGGCGGTGCTCGGGTTCAGCTTCCTTGGCGACGCCTTGCGCGACGCCGTCGATCCGTACTCCGTCTAGCGGCAAGGTGCAGCAGTAGGCGCGGCCGCTGGTATCCCAGCCGCTTCCATAGCGCGCTTCCGCTCACCGAGACGTCTAGTCTGCGCACAGGAGGAAAACCATGCCAGAATTCAACGGACTGGGATTGTGCCTGGGTAACCTGTCCAGGCTGTCGAAAGCCAGGACGCGCTCGATCAGTGCCGAGAACCCCACCGGCGAGAAAGGCCGGGGGGGAATGGCCACCGAAGGGACCGGAGCGCAATGCGCCCGCGATCTGGGCCAGGGCTGGAAGGTATCGCCCAGCGTCCGCATCGAGCCCGGGCAGACCTACGCCCTGGCCGACATCCAGGGCCCGGCAGCTATCCAGTCACTGTGGCTCAGCGGCGACGTGGCTCGCCTGGGCCCGCTGGCGCGCTTTTTCATATTGCGCATCTACTGGGACGACCAGGAGATGCCATCGGTCGAATGCCCCATCGCCGACTTTTTCGCTTCCGGCTGGGGGCAGTATGCGCAGATCAGCTCGCTGCCGGTGGCCGTCAACCCGAACCGGGGGTACAACTGCTTCTGGGAAATGCCGTTCCGGCGGCGGTGCCGCATCACCCTCGAGAACCGCCTCCAGACCGCGATGACCCACTACTACCAGGTCAACTATACCCTCACCGACGTGCCCGACGACGTCGGGTATTTCCATGCCCAGTTCCGGCGCACGAATCCACTCCCATACAAGCAGGTGTACACCATCGTCGACGGCATCTGTGGGCGCGGGCAGTACGTCGGCACGGCCATAGCCTATGGCGTGAACAACTGCGGGTGGTGGGGCGAAGGCGAGGTCAAGTTCTTTATCGATGGCGATGGCGAGTTCCCGACCATCTGCGGCACGGGCACCGAGGACTATTTCGGGGGTGCCTACAACTGGGACGTCGATGGCAAGTATGTGACCTACTCGACGCCGTTCATGGGGATGCACCTGGCCATCCGCCCGGACGGGACCTACCAATCGCAGCAGCGTTTCTCCATGTACCGCTGGCACGTCATGGACCCGATCCGCTTTGAACAGGACCTGCGGGTCACCCTCCAGGCCCTGGGATGGCGCAGTGGGGGCCGGTACCTGCCGACGCAAGACGATATTGCGTCCGTGGCCTACTGGTACCAGACCTTGCCGGCGGCTCCGTTTCCGGCACTCCCCGACAGGGACTATCTGGAGATCATCTGATCACTTTGTCAGCGCATTCTACTGCAATCAGGAGGTAGAGATGGCAGCATTCAACGGACTGGGGATGAACCTGGGAAACCTGGCGCGTCTCTCCAAGGCTCAGACTCGCTCGATCAGCCCGGAGAACTTGTCCGGGAAAAAGGGATCGGCCGGCATGGCGATGGAGGGCACGGGCGCTTCCTGTGCGCGTGAGCTGGGCCAGGGGTGGAAGATCTCGCCGTCCGTGGCTATCGCGCCCGGGCAGACCTTCCAGCTCGCCGACATCCATGGGCCAGGCGCCATCCAGCAGATCTGGATGACCCCCACGGGCAATTGGCGGTACAGCATCCTGCGCATCTACTGGGATGATCAAGAGATCCCCTCGGTCGAATGCCCGGTGGGTGACCTGTTCGCCAGCGGATGGGGCCAGTACGCCCAGCTTTCCTCTTTGGCCATCTGCGTCAACCCGGGCAGCGCCTTTAACAGCTACTGGGAGATGCCGTTCCGCAAGCGTTGTCGCATGACCCTGACCAACATCGCCGACGAACGCATGGTCGTGTATTATCAGATCAACTATACGCTCACCTCTGTGCCCGAGGACATGGCCTACTTTCATGCCCAGTTCCGGCGGGTAAACCCGCTGCCCTACAAGAGCGTCTACACGATCCTCGACGGTGTGCAGGGCCAGGGTCACTATGTCGGCACCTACCTGGCCTGGGGCGTCAACAACACCGGCTGGTGGGGCGAAGGGGAGATCAAGTTCTACATCGACGGCGATGCCCGCCACCCGACCATCTGCGGCACCGGCACCGAGGACTATTTCTGCGGCTCCTACAACTTTGAGAACCGCGAAACCCACCAATACCAAGAGTTCACCACGCCCTATTCCGGCCTGCACCAGGTGATTCGGCCCGATGGGGTCTACCGCTCGCAGACGCGGTTTGGGCTCTACCGCTGGCACATCGTGGACCCCATTCGCTTCCAGCAGGACCTGCGGGTCACCATCCAGGCCCTGGGATGGCGCAGTGGCGGCCGGTATCTTCCCTTGCAGGACGACATCGCCTCGGTCGCCTACTGGTACCAGGCCTTGCCCACGAGCCCGTTTCCCACTCTCCCCGATCGGGACTATCTCGAGGTCATCTAAGGAGGTACTCGAACCATGCAAGAATTCAGTGGGCTGAACCTCGGCCTGGGTGCGCTGCCTTTCCTGTCCCATGCGCGGACGCGCTCGATTTCGGCAGAGAATCCCACCGGGGCCAAAGGTCAGGGCGGAATGGCCATCCCGAACCCCAGCGATCCCGATCTTCCGCACTCCGCCGCAGCGGTAGACCTGGGGCAAGGATGGAAGGTCAGGCCTTTCCTCAAGCCCAGGGCTGGCGAAACGGTGACCCTTATGGATGTGGATGGGCCAGGCGTCATCCAGCACATCTGGATGGTTGCAGGGTTTGAAGGCAAAGGCGGCGCCGTGGGTCATGGCCGGGCATGCGTGTTGCGCTTCTACTGGGATGATGAGCAGACGCCGTCGGTGGAGGTCCCGCTGACGGACTTTTTCGCCGTCGGACACGACCAGTTTGCCCGCGTCAACTCGTTGGCCGTGATCGTCAATCCGGCATCCGCGCTGAACTGCTACTGGCCCATGCCGTTCCGACGCCACGCCCGGGTGACCTTCACCAACGAGTGGATGGAGGATCTCAGCGGTTTGGCCTTCCAGATCACCTATGCTGAGACCGAGGTCCCTGAGCAATCCGGGTACTTGCATGCGCAGTGGCGGCGCTCCATCACCGATCGCGCACATCCCGAGTACGTCATCCTCGATGGTGTGCACGGGCATGGACGCTATGTCGGCACTTTTCTGGCCTGGACTCAACTCTCAGATGGGTGGTTCGGCGAGGGTGAGATCAAGTTCTTTATCGATGGGGATAAACAGTTCCCAACGATCTGCGGGACAGGAACAGAGGACTATTTCTGCGGAAGCTATGGGTTTCCGGAGGTATATAGCACCGCCTATGTAGGCAATACACTGGAGCATCGGGGGCAGGACGGTCCACCCAAGTGGAGTCTGTACCGGTGGCATATCATGGACCCAGTCTGCTTTGAGGAGGACCTGCGGGTGACGATCCAGGCCCTGGGCTGGTGGCCCAACCATAGGTTCCAGCCGCTGGCAGACGACATCGCATCGGTGGCCTACTGGTATCAGCAAGAGCCACATGCGGGCTTTCCCCGGTTGCCGGCCCTGGCGCAGCGCTGGCCTCGTTAATTGGTCCCGTACCCTGGCCCCTCGTGGGCGGCGGATCGTAGTAGGCGCGGTTTCCATACCGCGCAGGAGAATGCCGGAGTCGAGCCTTTAGGCGGCCGTAGCTTGTGGTCCGACTGGCGAGGTTGCGGAGCAACCTACAAAGCCTAGACTCCTAGTGGTCGCTGGAGCGAAAACCTACAAAATCGCTCGTGGGCGTCTCGTCGGCGTCTGGACAGGAGGAGTTGCGTTGGCAGATGAAGACATCCTGGTACGCGTAGAGAACCTGCACACCTACTTTCACACCACACTAGGCACCGTGCGCGCCTTGAACGGCGTGACGTACTCGGTGCCCAAGGGCAAGGTGCTGGGCGTGGTGGGCGAGAGCGGGTGCGGCAAGAGCGTGACGGCGCTGGCGATCATGCAGCTTGTCCCGCGCCCGGGCCGGATCGAGCAGGGCAAGATCACCTTCCAGACGGCCCATAGCGGCAACGGAGGGTGGGTCGAGATCACGGCCCTGGACCGACACAGCCCCGAGATGCGCGACATCCGCGGCAACGAGATCAGCATGATCTTTCAGGAGCCAATGACCTCGCTGAACCCGGTCTTCACCGTTGGCTCTCAGATCTCGGAAGCCATCACCCTGCACCAGAGGGTGGGCCGAGGGGAAGCGCGCCAGCGGGCGATCGACATCCTGGCCGAGGTCAACATGCCCAACCCGGAGCGGATCGTGGACAACTATCCGCACGAGCTGAGCGGGGGCATGCGCCAGCGGGCGATGATCGCCATGGCTCTGTCCTGCACGCCGTCGTTGCTGATTGCCGACGAGCCCACGACCGCCCTGGACGTGACCACCGAGGCGCAGATCCTGGACCTGATGCGCGAGCTGCAGGGAGACATTGGCATGTCGATCATGTTCATCACCCACAACCTGGGGGTGATTGCGCAGATGTGTGATGAGGTGGCGGTGATGTACCTGGGGCGGATCGTGGAGCACGCCTCGGTGGACGAGCTGTTCTTCGACCCCAAGCATCCATACACCACCGCGCTGCTGGCGTCGATCCCGCACATTGGCAGCCGGACCAAGGAGCGACTGGCGTCGATCCGCGGGATGGTGCCCGATCCGTACAGCGTTGTGCCGGGGTGCCCGTTCCATCCGCGCTGCGACCGGTATATGCGGGGGACATGCGAGCAAGCCTTCCCGGCCGAGACTCGCGTGGGGCCCACGCACATCGTGCACTGCTACCTGTACTCGTGAGGAGAGCGACCATGGCCGATGCCAAGACAGACGAGATACTGCTCGAAGTGAAGGACCTGAAGAAGCACTTTCCGATCGTCGGCGGCCTGATGCGTCGGACGGTGGGCTATGTCAAGGCAGTCGACGGGGTGAGCTTTTACATCAAAAAGGGGGAGACGCTGGGCCTGGTGGGGGAGAGTGGCTGCGGCAAGACCACCACCGGGCGCACCGCCTTGCGGCTGATCGAGCCAACGGCCGGGGAGGTCATCTTTGACGATCCCGACCTGGGCAAGGTGCACATCGAAGAGCTGGACCGGCGGCAGATGAAGGTGGTGCGGCCCAAGATGCAGATCATCTTCCAGGATCCCTTTTCGTCGCTGGACCCGCGCATGACGCTGGAGCGGATCGTCGCCGAGCCGCTGGTGATCAACAACGTATTGCGAGGGCAGGCATTGAGGAACCGGGTGGGCGAGCTGCTGGAGCTGGTGGGTCTGCGCCACGAGTACATGACCCGTTACCCGCACGCGTTCAGTGGCGGACAGCGGCAGCGCATTGGCATTGCCCGCGCCCTGGCCCTGAACCCGACCTTGATCGTCTGCGACGAGCCGGTGTCGGCCCTGGACGTATCGATCCAGGCGCAGGTGCTGAACCTGCTGGAGGACCTGCAGGGCCAGTTCAACCTGACCTACCTGTTCATCGCCCACGACCTGAGTGTGGTGGAGCACATCAGCGACCGGGTGGCGGTGATGTACGTCGGGTTCCTGGTCGAGATGGCCGAGACAAACGAGTTGTACTATCACCCCAGGCACCCCTACACCGAAGCTCTCATGGCCGCCATCCCCAAGCCGAACCCACGCATGCGGACGCGGCCGATCAAGCTGCCTGGAGAAGTGGCCAGCCCGGCCAACCCGCCGTCGGGCTGCTATTTCCATCCCCGTTGCCGGTACGCGCAGCCGATCTGTTCACAGGAGCGGCCGCTGCTGCGGGATGTGGGCAGCGAACACTGGGTAGCCTGTCATCTGGCTGAGGAGCTGCACCTTGCGGGCCTCGAGGAGCAACAGGCACTATGACCGAAACCAGGCAACCTCCGCACTACCGAGGCTTGTTGAAGCATGTCGATGAGGAGGCCGGCTATGCCGTGTGGATCCCGGTGGATTGGCATCGCTTCGACATGGTCGAAGGCCACCAGGGCGTCATCTACTCGCCCTACCCTGACAATTTGAACACCACCTTTCTGGCCGAGAAACGCAAGCTAGCGTATTCCGTGACCCAGGAGGACGTTCCCATCCTGCGTGAGGGTTTCAAGCAAGGCCTGATGGCGCTCCCCGGCATTGAGATAGAGCGACAGGATGAAATCGTCACCTCTACCCTGATCACCTTCGAAGCCGAGTTCACTTTCCTGGAAGAGGGGACGCGCCGCAGACGATGGGTGCGCAATATCTACTGGGGCGATGGCCAACTGATCCTCATCGCTCAGGGTGCCACCGTGGACGAGTTCCAATACTGGCTACCGATGTTCTACAACACCATGGTGACCCTCGAGATCCACTAATGGGTCACTTACACCTCAGCGACAGGTGTCTAGGTACTTTCCCCCTCTTGACCTAACATCCTTAAAAAAGGAGGGCTGTTTCCACTTTTAAGCTAACACACTCCATGGCCCAGATCCACACTATCTATAGGAGACCACCCCTGGCGCAGTCCACCGCTAGCGTCCAATCCCCGCCCCGATCGCGAATGCATAGCCCGTCCTTTGCCAACCCCACTTGATGATGTTACAATGGTCAGTGTAGGTGGACACCTGTGATCCACAAGAGTACGTAGGAACCAATCGTCCTCGTTCCTGACGCACACAACTCGTTTCGCCGATCCAGCGGGGACCTTGTCCCTCCACACAGCGTTCCTCTAGAACCGTGACCCTGTGGGCCCACGGGTGGTCTTGTGATTCTGTAGCACAACGTCGCCTCTTTGCAGGTCGAGAGATAGGCTAATCCAGAAACCCTCTTACACCAGACATCAGGAGCCGAGACATGCAAGACATTGACAGAATCTGGCAGGCAGCTTTGGGTGAGCTCGAGCTGCAAATGACCAAAGCGACGTTTAACACCTGGATCAAGCCAACGGTGGCCGTGTCGTGGGATCAGGACACCTTTGTGCTCGGCGCCCCCAACGGCTACGTCAAAGACTGGCTCGAAAACCGCCTCTGCACCCCCATCCAGCGCACCCTATCAGGGATCACTGGCCAGCAACTGGACGTCGAGTTTATTGTCTGGACGGAAGAGCAGGAGGTCGAGCAGGCCACCAGCCTTCCTCTGCTGACATCCGATCCCAGGCCCCTTCCCAACACCACCAGCTCCACCATACCCGGGAACGGGCATGTGTGGCTCAACCCGCGCTATACGTTCGAGACCTTTGTCGTGGGGTCCAGCAACCGCCTGGCGCATGCGGCTTCCCTGGCCGTGGCCGATAACCCTGCCGTGGCCTACAACCCGCTCTTTCTCTATGGCGGGGTTGGCCTGGGCAAGACGCACCTGCTCCACGCCATTGGGCATGGCTGCCACCGCAAGGGCCTGCAGGTGCTCTATGTCTCTTCCGAGCAATTCACCAACGACCTGATCAACGCCATTCGCGCGCACAACACCGAAGACTTTCGCGGCAAGTACCGCAACACCGATGTGCTGCTCATCGACGACATCCAGTTCATCGCCGGCAAGGAAAGCACGCAAGAAGAGTTCTTTCACACCTTTAACACTTTGCACGCCTCGAACAAGCAGATCGTCCTGACCAGCGACCGCCCGCCCAAGGCCATTCGGACGTTGGAAGAACGGCTGTGCTCGCGCTTTGAGTGGGGCTTGGTGGCCGACATCCAGCCGCCGGACCTGGAAACGCGCATTGCCATCCTGCGCCTCAAGGCCGAGACACAGCCCATCCACATCTCGGACGATGTGCTCGACCTGATCGCACAGCGCATTGTGAGCAACATCCGCGAGCTCGAGGGGGCACTGAACAAGATCGTGGCCCACTCCAGGCTGACTCGCACCCTGCCAACGGTCAACAGCCTGGAGTCCAGCCTGCGCGACATCGTCGCTGCCCCCAAGACCTTGACGCCCAAACAGATCCTCGACGCCGTGATCCGCTTTTTCCACGTCAACGAGCGCGATCTCTTGAGCCATCGGCGCAGTCAGGACCTGGTGCGGCCCCGCCAGATCGCCATGTACCTGGCGCGCAAGGAAACACAGGCTTCTCTGCCCGAGATCGGGCAGATCCTGGGCCGCGATCACACCACGATCCTGTACGGCATCCAAAAGATCGAAGGCCAACTGGAGCAAGACAGCACCCTGCGCCGCGAGATCATTGCCATCCAGGAGCAGCTCTACAACGGCGCCGCGTAGCATCGGGCCTTGTGCCCGCCCTGCTGACGGACCTTCTGTCCGCGTTGATAACTGCCCTTCCCACGTACGGTGCGGGAGGGTCGTTTCGAGACAGGGACGGTCACCACGACGTCCCTGTTTTTCGTTCCTCGTCTCCCTCTCCCTGCCAGGCTTGCCTTGAGGGACGAAGGGGAAACGTGTTTGGGAAGTGAAAGCTGTCAGCGGATTCGGGGAACGGATTGAACGGATGGGTCCTGGCGTAACAGAGGGCCGGGGTGAGGGCGTCCCCCTCTTCTTTGCGTTCTTTGCGCCCTCTGCGGTTAACTCCGATCATTTGCCCCCGGCCCCTTGTGGGGGTCACTTCCCGGCCTTTCTGTGGATAACCTGGCAAAAACTGTGGATATCTAGGTGAACATGGGGATAACATAATCTCCTCCCCATCTGACCCGCGCGGCCCACCCCCTATCCTCAGGCGGCTGCCTGGAACCCACACCTGTCCCTAGGGGTGCCCTCCACGGCCTGCCGCAAGCCCTCCGGATATCCCAACCGATATCCCAAATCGTCCGGCGTTTATCCCCAATGGCGGACCGACAAATCGGCCTCCGCGCACACTAGGGCTAGTGGGGCTGGCGGGCCGGGCCGATGGATGTAGGTCTTTTGCCAACCTGTCCACATGTCCCCAGCCCCTACTAATACGACTATATGATCTATATACCATGAATAATGGGATAAAGAGGTTGATAACTGCTCACCCTCACGCAGCCGATGCCGTGGCAGCGCGGGCACATGTCGCGGTCCGATAGAACCGACCATCCGTCGCCGGTCAACGGTCGATCTCTACCATCCGCTGCCCAGGCGCTACAGGTCGTTGCCCTCCTGGGCCGCCGGCGCTGCCACGCCGACCAGCAGGCTACTCCACTCGTAGGCCTTCCAGATGCCGCGGGCGTCCCGTTTGAGCGTCACAGGCCTGGGGCTCGCTGCCCCCGACGACGCCACAAAGACCTTGTAGGTGCCTGACTCAACGTCTCCGCTGTACGGGTTGCTGGAGAGTTCGAGCACATACGGCGGCGCTGGAAGCCGATATCCGTTCTCGGGAGAGGTACCCTGGATGTACGAATGCACGACGTAGGCTCGGCCCGTGATCTGCTGTTGAACCCGTCGTCGGTCTACGGTCCTCAACTGCCAGCCCTTGTAGCCGTTGGGCCCCTCCTCCAGCCGGCTGTGATCGACGGCCACCGCCAGGCATGGATGTCCCAGAGCCTCGCCTTGGGTATAGGCGTACAGGGCCACGATCATCATCGCTGCTCCCCCCTGGGGGGTGTGGGACATGGTGTCGCGCAGGGCTACAAACTCGTCGATCGAGGAGGGCAGAACCTGGATGGATATGGACTGTGGGGCGGACATGATGTTGGTTTCTCCTTTCCCGGAAGGGCTAAGACACCCGCATGCTACCGTCCTGGATGTCGATCCGCGCCAGCGAGACGATCGGCACGCCCAGGTGCGTCAGCCGCTCTCGCCCGTGCTCATACGCCTTTTCGATGACGCAGCCGATGCCACACAGGGTGGCCCCGCTCTGAGCGACGATGCGCACCAGCGCCTCGATCGTGCACCCGGTAGCCAGGAAATCGTCGATCAGCAGCACGCGATCGCGGGCGTGCAGGTATTCCGGCGAGATCATCAACTGCACGGTGCCGCCCTTGGTGTGGCTGGGAGCCTCGGTCATGTAGAACCCGTCCGGCATGGTTAACGGGCGGTGCTTGCGCGCGTACACCAACGGCACCCCCAGCGCCTGGGCCGTGGCCAGCGACGGAGCGATCCCGCTCACCTCGGCCGTGACGATCTTGGTGATGCCGGCCCCGCAAAAGTGCTGGGCAAACTCCTGGCCCATGGCCATGGTCAGCATCGGGTCGATTTGATGGTTGATAAAGCCATCCACCTTGACGATCCCGCCGTCGAGGTAGACCGCTTCGGCCTGGATCCGTTCCACCAACGCTTTCATGGTCTCCTCTCTGTGCGGGCATACAGCAGGGCATTGCCCCGTTTCCCCACGCGCTGGATCGCCCCCATCTCGCGCAGGCAATAGGCCATCCGCCCCGCCAGGCGGATCGACCGGTCCATGGCCGACGCCAGGTCGGCGGCGCTAAAGGTCTCGTCCAGCGTCGAGGGCAACAGGGCGGCCACGTCATCAGGCGCAGCAAAGAGCCGCTCATCGAGGACCTGCAGCAATCGTCGCTCGTGGGTCACCCATCCCCTGCGCCGCCACCCCTTTTTCCGGTCATAGCGGCGCAGCTCTTCCTCCTGGATCAGCAGCACGTGCAGGGAAAAGTTGCCGGTGGCAAACAGGTGGGGCAGGCGCACCAACTCGTGGAACACCTGGTCCAATGTGCCGCGCTTGGGCGACCGGCGCCGGCTCAACGTGCCCTGCCCGTCGTGCGCCAGGCGGACGATCCATTTCTCCTGGGCGATCGGGTAGACGATGCGCACCGGATGGTGGGCCGTGAGCCGAATCAGCTTGTGCTTGAGGGCGGCAAAGTTCCGCGTCTGCACCTCGATCAGCAGGTCGTCGCGCACGATGTCGATGATATACCCATCTACGGCGACCTCGAGCCGATCCTCTGCTTGTGCGTACCACTCTTTCAGTGCGGCGTGCAGGGGTTTTTCGTTCAGTGCGCTGACCTCCCGTGGGGATCTGTTCATCCGACCCTCCCGCAGGTTATGGCGAAGGCGTACTTCGCTCGCCTGCGGGAGGGTGAGCAGGTACCCACCGCCCAAGGATGTACTCAGCACGCAGTGTACTCACCGCCCGGTGTACCCACCGTCCATTGTACGGCCACTCAAGACTTCTGTCAACGCACTCATGTCATCAGTCGTCGGTCCATCGTCCTCCGTCCGCCCGGCGGAACGCCCTCCATGCGCGCCTTCAGGCGCTACCTTTGCCGTTCGCACACGGATGTGGTACAATACCATACGCCAAAAAGGAAGACTCGCCGGCGAGTACAGCCCAATCTGAGGACCATCGTCTTGATCAAAATCGTCACCGACTCAACGAGCTACTTGCCGGCGGACCTGCTGGCCGAACACGACATTCATTGTGTACCTCTCACCCTGTTCCTGGGCGAACAGGCATACCGGGAAGGGGCGGACATCGACACCGGTCGTCTGTTCCAAATGGTGACCGAAGGGGCCCCCTTCCCCACCACCTCTCAGGCTTCGCCCTACGAGTTTACCTCGGTGTGGCAACCCCTCTTGGACGCAGGCCACCAGGTGATCACCATCCTGCTCTCCGGTCGCCTGAGCAGCATGGTAGACACGGCGCGCTCTGCGGTGCGGCTGCTGTCCAATGGAGCCTCGGTCCGTGTCCTCGATTCGGCCTCGATCGCCATGGGGCTGGGCATGCAGGCCTTGCGGGCGGCCGAGCTGGCGGACGAGGGCTGTGCCGAGGAGGCGATTGTCGCTGTCGTGCAGCGCATGCGCGAGGCCCTGCATGTCGTGTTCACCCTGGACACGCTCGAGTACCTGCACCGGGGCGGGCGCATCAACACCGCCAAGGCCTGGGTAGGCACCTTGCTGCGGGTCAAGCCGGTGCTGTCGCTGCAGCATGGGGTGTTGGAGCCGCTGGAACAGGTGCGCAGCACCCCCCGTGCCGTGGCCAACGTGATCGAGCGGACGCTGGCCTACCTGGGCGACGATCGGCGGCCGTGGATCGCGGTGATGCACTCCTGGCTGCCCAGCGCGGCGCAGGACCTGCTGGCCACGCTGCAGGCCCATTTCCCCGAGGGTCGGGTTTTCTGTTCCGAGATCGGGCCTGTGCTGGCGGCGCATCTCGGTCCGGGTGGAGTGGGGATCATCGCCTGTCGGAGCGAGGCATTATAGAGTGCAACCTGCGGGAGGGTCAGCTCTAGCCTTTCCCTTCCTCCCCTTCCGGCAGCCGGGCCGCGGCGCGCCCCCGCGCCTCATTGACCGCCAGCAGCAAGACCATGCCGACCAGCAGGAAAGCGACGATGGAGAACAGGGCGATGCGGTGTCCGGTCTGCTTGGCCAGAAGCTCGGCTTGGCCCTGCGCCATGAACAGGCGCGTCAGCCGAAAGGCTATAATGCCAAAGACGGTCGGGCCGATAAAGGACGAGGTGCGGCCGGCCACGGCGAAAAAGCCAAAGAACTCGGCGCTCTGTCCGGGCGGGCAAAAGGTGCCCACCACCGAGCGGCTGACAGACTGTACGCCGGTCAGGGCGAACCCTGCCAGGGCCCCGATGAGGTAAAAGCCGACCAGGGAGCGCTCAAAGTAGAGCCAGATCACGGCGGCGATCATCAATACCAGGGACACGAGCAGGGACCGCTTGCCGGTGAAGCGGTGGGCCAGCAGCCCAAAGGCATAGGCCCCGACAATGCTGGTGGCCTGGACGATGATCATAAAGACGATCAACTCCTGCTGGTTCAGCCCAAAGAGCACCGCGCCCAGGATAGCTCCAAAGTCCAGCACCATCAGGATGCCGTCGTTGAACACCAGGAAGGCGATTGTGAACTTGATGAACTCGCGGAAGCGCCGCACGGCCGTTGTGGTCTGCCGGAGCCGCCGGAAGGCGACGGTCAGGTAGGATTCCCCCCTGGGCAAGGGCTGGGGCTGGGCTCGTTCCCGCAGCAGGAAAAAGAGAGGGGCTGCAGCCACGGCGAAAAAGACGGCCGCGATCACCATGGATAGGCGCACGACGAACGTGCCCGGGATGAGGATGATCAGCGGCAGCACCACCAGCAGGCAGACGATGCCGCCCAGCGATCCGATGGCCCAGCCATAGCCGGAAACGCGGGTGATCTCGTCGGGCGCGGCGATCTCGGGCAAGAGCGCGTCGTAAAAGACCTGTGCGCTGCGGTAGCCGATCTCGGCCAGGATGAAAAAGAGCATGCCGATGAATACGTCTCCACGCTGCACGACAAAGAGCAGCCCGGTAAAGACGCAGGACAGCGCAGTAAAGGCCAAGAGGAATCGCTTCTTGGCCCCCGAAAAGTCGGCGATCGTGCCCAGCACCGGGGAAAGGACGACGACGACGAGCATGGCAATGCCGATGGCAATGCCCCACAGCCGCGAGCCTTCTGCTGCCCTGCCGACCACCTGCCCCTCAAAGTAGGCCGAGTAGACGGTCAACAACACCACCGCCGCGTAGGCCGAGTTGCCGAAATCGTACAGGTACCAGGCCCACCGCTCGCGCGCGGTGGACGTGGGTTGCGCTGTGCTCATGCGTACCTCCCCTCAGATGAGATCCTTAGACCCTTGCGAAGGTTTCTCTTAACCTTCGCAAGGGTTACAAGGTCCGCCCTCACTATGTAGGAACACCCCTCCGAAGCAAAGGACGCGCCTGACCATGTGGCAGCACGCCAACCTGTGGCAGAGCGGGACGCCATTCGCCACTCCGGCGGGAGGCGCGGCTCCTACCCTTCCTCCATGGTGGCCCAGGGATAGATCTCGGTTCCTGCGGCAGCGGCGCGGATGGCGGGGTCATCCGAATAGTGCCCGCGACGCTCGGGGGGGATCATCTGGGCGATGCGCCGCATGATCTCGTGGCCGATCTCTTCCAGTTGCCGCCGCCGCTCGCGCCCCCGGCCTGTCGCCTGAAAGGGGCCAAAGCGCTGGCCGATGCGCACCATAGCCCGCGCCCGCCGTCCCCGGCCCAGGAGCGGAAACACGTCGGTCAGGCCGTCCAATCCCATGGGCAGCAGCGGCGCTTCCGTCTCTGCTGCCAGGAACGCAGCGCCGGGCCGTGCCGGTCGGAGCACGGTCGCCCAGTTGCCGGCCTCGGGAAAGATGCCCAGCACGCCGCCCTGTCGGAGCACGGCCTGCCCGGCGTGCAGTGCCTGGCGCGAGCCGGTGCCGCGACGGAGCTGGTAACGTCCCCACAGCACCTGGAACAAGCGCGTCCAACGCGGCGCGCCGGGGTTCTGAAAGCCTCCCAGGATCTCGACCGGCCAGGGCACGGCGTGGATCATGGCCACCGGATCGATGAAGGAAAAGTGGTTGCCGACCAGGATCAGGGGCCCGCACTGGGGAAGGTTTTCCTGGCCCTCGATGTGCAGGTCGGTGAGCACGGCAAAGGCGGCGTGGATCAGCCGCTTGAGCACGCCACGCATCAGGCGGCGGCGCGGATAGGGAAACTGCACGACGTCGCTATCGCTTCCTGTGGGGACGCTATCGCGTCCCGAGAGGACGCTACTGCGTCCTCCATTCTCAGACCCAGACACACCTACCCTCCAACCTGGGGCCGCACGTGCCACCCCTGATCCGAGGCATCCAGCGCCACCTGCCCCAGCGTCACAAAGCGACCATCCACGTTTCGATACATCCCCACAAATAGCGTACGCGGGACACGGTCGCCGGCCAGCGGGATCCAATGATCCTCCCTCACCACTTCGCGCACCTGCCACTGTGAGGTCTGATACCACCCATAGACCGGAGCCGACGAATCGTGCTGGCTGATGAGGTCGGCAGGCCCGGCGATCTCGGCCTGGTCCGTCGCATAGACAAAGGTGCTGTAATCCGCCGAGACCGGGCGCAGGGCCACCCAATCGAGCACCACGTCCATCCCCCCAGGCTCCTGCCGCACGTCCCACCCGGCCAGCGCAACCCCATCCCCGATCTCATAGATCGGGTCAGGCGGTGCCGGCAAGGGTTGCGCCGTCACGGCCAATAGCCCCAGCCCCGCCGGAGTCAGCCGCAGCGGCGTGCCCAGGCGTCGCCGCCACCTGTCCAGCGAAAAGAGATAGGGCATCTCGGCCGACATGTACACCCGGCCGTCGGCTTGTGCCGCCAGGGCCTGAAAGTCGGCCCGGTAGTCGACCAGCCGCCGTTGCCCCAGCCCGCCCCTCAACGCGCTGGGCGTAGGACAGGTTGAAAAAAGACTGGCCCCACAAGGCCATCACCACAGCGCCGGGAGGGGCTTCCAGCTTGTCCATTTGCGCGACGTAGCGTTCCCCGGCATCGTTGCGCGTCCAGGCGCGCACGACCGGATATTGCACCGCCGCCAGGTAGCAGCCGCCCACCAGGAGCAAGCCACTGACCCCCATCTGCCAGCGCCGCGGCAGTTGCGCGATCCCCAGCGCGCAAGCGACCATCAGGCACATCAACAGCGGCATCAGGTCGGCCTGCACCATGACCGCCTTGGCCCTGACCAGCGCAAAGGCCAGGTAGCTCAGGCCCACGCCCCACCAGAGCGCTGCCCTCCGTGGGGTCCTGACCAGGGCCAGGACCGCGCCCGCCAGGCCAACCAGGATCCCGGCCCGGCCCATCTCATCGCGGAGGACCGTCCACACCGTACCGGCGGTTGACCATACAGCGGGCAGAGCAAGGCGGGGCCGCTGCAGCAAGGCGTATTCGGCGCCCCGGAATATGCGCCAGAACTCGGCCCATGTGTCTGCACGGCTATAGAGCCACGTCGATCCGCGCCACGCGCGCAGCGGAATGTCCAGGTAGGGCAGGAACCCGGCCAGGGTGCAGAGACATGCCACCGCCAGCCAGCGCCAAAACCGTCCGCTCCGCCACGCCGTCGGCAGCACATAGAGCCCCACCACGGGCAACAGCACGGCCAGCAGTCGATGATGGGCCACGCCCAGCCCGCCGACGAATGCCAGCGCCCATCCACCGACATCTGTCCAGCGGTCGCGCACGCACACGGCGAGCCACAGGATGCCGATCGTCAGCGCCATGCTCAGGGCATAGACCTCGGCGATGGACCCGTGCACCCACATCGACCGCGTGACCGCCAGGGCAAAGGCCGTCGGCCCGCTCAACCACGGGTTCTGCGTCTCGCGGTGCAATAGCAGATAGACGCCGGATATCGCCAGCACCTGCCACCCCAGCGAGTAGATGGAGCTGCCGGCCGACGGCGGCACCCCCAGCGCCCGCAGGCCGGCCACAAAGGGCGAGCCCAGGAGCATGTACAGCGGGTAGCCCGTGGGATGCACCGTGCCCCACTCGGGCAGCGCCACCTGAAACTCGCCCACGTCCGTGCAATACTTGACCGGCGCGCAGCCGCTCACCTTCACCATGAGCGTTGCGGCGTACAGACCACCAACGCCCAGCACCAGTGCCAGCAAAACCCAGAGCTTGATGGCGCCTGTTCTCATTTTCGTTGCCGGACGGTCTCCTCTTGAGCAAGGCCGGGGTCCTGACCACCAGACTGCCGGGCCTTTCCGTGGCCCGCGTGCGATTGTAGTCGCCTTTGCGGGGTGTGTCAAACGGTGTGGGACTGATCACATTGATGACACCCATGATCTTTTGCCTGTGCTCGGGCACATCGAACATGACGCACTCTACCAATTCCGCCGCTTCCATGTCGAACTGGAGGCCATCGAGGCCAAGGGTCGAGAGGTTGCAGAGGCGCTGGCGGCCCTGCGCCATGCTGGCATGGCAGGAGAGAAGGCAAAACCCGGTCTTGACATGTCCAGGAAGATATGCTAGACTTGTCTTATATTCCGAAAGTATGACTCTGAGAGGGGCAGGGAAAAGATGCAGCAGGTAAGACTAGCTATGGTTCAGAAGAAAGGCCAGGTTACCATCCCGATCGAATTGCGCCGCAAACTGGGCATCGAGGAAGGAGGTGTGGTGGCCTTTGTCGAGACAGAGGATGGAGTTTTGATCTCTCCACGCCAAGTCCTGACCATGCAAGCCTTGGATCGGATCGGGGAAGTATTGAAGGAGCGTGGGCTATCGCTTGAGGAGCTGATCGAATCAGGCAGGGAGATCCGCGCACACATAGTCGAGGAGGAGTACGGCCCTGAAGCTGAGAGCGAACGATGATCAGATGATTGACGATCCAAACGTCGCCTCCAGATCCAGGCTGTGTATCGTCACCCCAGACGAACTGCTGGCCCACCTCGGGCGAGAAAAAGAGGGGATAGGCGATCGCTATCGTCAACCGATCAGGAGGAAACGGAAAGTCAGTGACCGCTCTCAACATGTACGGTGACACGGTCATCCTCATACCGGAAAGAGATCGGGGGGTTCGTCGCGTAGATGCAGCACCTCGCGGGGCCTTTTCTCCACCTTGACCCACATCTCAATGTCGATCGTCGCCATGGTGTATTATGGAGGGCCATGGTCCTGGCCTTCAGCCAGTCCATGGCTGCCCCAGTGACCCACTGCGAGCTCTATGAGACGGCGCGAGACTTCTTTGAGCGTTACAACCAGACGCCGCGGCAAGTACTGCGGCCCTGGCTTATCCAGCCGGTATTTCCAGGGCAGAAAAACAACGTCCGCCGGTCCAGGCCGCCGTCGATGAGGATCGTCTTCCGGGCCGGGGTGACGATACGGGAAACCTTGCAGAGTATACCGTTGACTCTGGACGTGCCTCCCGATCATCTGATCACCTGTACCTCGTCCATATAGGTCCAGGTGCCGAACCAATCATCCGGATGAGCGACGTTGACCAGGCGCAGCCGAATAGTCTGGCCACGATAGGGGCTCAGGTCGTAGGTGAACTGCTGCCAGCCCAAGTCCCTGACATTGGGACAACCATAGGTCGGGCTTGTGTTCCCGAAACGCCTCAGCAACGTGCCGTGGATATAAACCTCAAAGCGGTCAAACTTGTCGGCATTGAGCTTGTCATGGGTAAAGACGCGGTAGTACAGGGACAACTGGGGCACCCCGGACGCGGGCACCTGCATGTCCTGGTAGATCCACGACTGACCGACCAGGCCTCCTTTCCCGCTTCCGCAGGGAGCGTTCTCCTGGCCGAGTACGGCGGCGTAGCTCCCACTGTACGGCCTGGAGGTTACCGCCCGAGGTTCCAGGCCGGATACATCCCCATGGACCGTCCAGTGAGCAAGGCCGTTCTCTTCGAATCCACCATTTGCCACCACAGGGGGCAGCGGAGTCGGAGGATAGTTCCTGAGGATCGTGGGCAGATATACATCATTGTGGTCAGTGATTGGGGTGCCGGGCCGCAGCGGGTCGTTGCCATAGCCGTTCCAACTCGACCACAGGTAGCTGCGCCGCGTGCGCTGCAAGATGGTGGCTGGCGTGCGAATCGTGCCATTCTGGTCGGCCAGTGCGTAAAAGAGATAGTGGGCCCTGTTGTTGTCCAACCAGGTCATGATCAGGTTGTCGTCCTGATCCGTGGTCAAAGAGACATAGATGTTAGCGTCGCTGATCGCGTTGGGCACCGTGTAGATCGCCTGGGCGGTGATGGCCGGGGCGATGGGCGGTTTGGGCAGGGCGTTTTCGGTGCGCTGAACCACAGCGGCAGCCCATGTCTTTGTCAGAGGTGCATCCGCCAGCCAGTCCGGGTCCGGTGAGAACTTTGAGATCCGCCCGCTGGTATCTGTACCCATCCCTCCCGCGCTGTACTGGATGACGATGCGACGTGACCAGTAGGACACTCCATAGTCCGCCGTTCCATCGCCGTGGTGGGCCTCCACCCACCAGTAGTACTGCCCTCCCGATGGCCAGCCGCCGGGCAGGCCGGTGATGGTGAAATTGTCCACGTATCCCAGCAAGCCGGTTTGACCATAGTCGTTCCCGGCGGGATAGTAGAGCATCAGCCGGTAACTGTCGGTGATGATGCTCCGCCGGGTCCAGGTGAAGGTCGCCGGCAAGGTCACGGTGACTCCCGCAGTGGGTGAAACCAAGGGGACATTGGCGATGTCAAAATCCCCGCCGTTGGCCTGGTTGCCACTGGTGTAGCTGGTGATCTGAGGGCCGTACCAAGCTGCGAGAAAGGCAGGATTGTCGGCATTGCCATCGGAGCCATTGTTGTAGCGCACATAGTACACCTGACCCGCCGTCAGGCTGGGCGCCCCCGTGAAGGCATAGGTTCCGTCCGCCTGTGTGGCGGTGGTGAGCGCGGTGGACCACGTGGAACCGTTGAAGAAACGCAGCACCAGGTTGATGCCGGCGGTGGGTGATCCCTGATAGGTGACCCGGCCGCGAATGCCTCCAGGTGTGGACGTCGGCGTGGAGGTGGGCGTCGGCGTGCTGGTCGGGGTCGAGGTAGGAATGGGAGAGGCCAAACCGGGGAGGATAGCATACTGGATCTGCTCGCTGCCGCCAGAGGTCTGCGTCCAGGCAATCCCCACCCGGTTGTCCGACAGGGCGACGATGTCGGCATAGTTGCTCTCGGCGCCACTATCGTCATTGCTGGTGACCTGGACTGGCCCGCCGATCACCGTGCCGCCACTATCGAGGGTAGCATAACGGATCTCGCGATGGCCATAGGTGTTGAGGGCCATCCAGACGACGGCGGCCTGCCCGTTGGGCAGCCCGGCGACGCGGGGCGCATAGTTCTGCCCAGTGCCATCGGTCAGACGGGTAGCGACCCGGTTGACGGTGCCGTTGTTATCCAACACAGCGTAGTAGATGTCCACCGGTCCGCCAGACGAAGCACCATGCTCCCACGCCAGGAGAAAGCGACCGCTGGCCAACGCCGCGACCGAGGGCGGGTAGTCACGCGGGTAATCGCCAGTGTTGTTGGTGAGCGCGCTGGGCGCTTTGATCACGCTGCCGCTGCTGCTGCTGCTGACGACGGCATACCAGGCATTGTAACGGTCCAGCGCTCCGTCACCGTTAGCATCCACCTGTCGCGCCCAGCCGATAGCCATGTTGCCGTTCAGGGCGACATCCGCCGCCGGACTAAAGTCGAAGGTCCTTTGCGTGGCAGCCGAGTTGTTGGTCAGCAGAGTCACCGAGCGCACAAAGCTGCCGGCGCGGTTCAACACGGCGTATTGGATGTCACTCACCCAGACCGTGCCGTTGTAGTAGTTGGTGTTCCACACGTTCACAGCATTGTCGTCGGGGGTGGTAGCCACCCCGGCGTAGGCGGAGTTGTCCTGATCGGTGGTCACCCGTTTGCTGAAGGGATGCCCCTCCTGAAAGGCATGAAAGTAGTTCTCGGAATCATCGGTGCCGTCGCCGCTTTCGTCGTCGGTGTAGACCTGGGCAAATGAGCCGGCAACCACCGCATCCAGCGTGACCGCATGCGCTTCGCCAGGATTATTGTATGAGGTGGCACGGACGGTGGCCCGCGTCCAGTCTCCGATGGTGGCACTGCCAGGGACCTGCACCCTGGCCACGATCTGTTTCTCAGCCCCCGTAGCGATGCTGCCCGTGCTGTTTCCGGGGAGAGGGGTAGTGCCGTTTGCCTCGTAAAAGAACGCCAGCCAGTTGGAGCCATCGTACATGGGACGATCCAAGACGAACGAGTCACTGTTAGCCCCCAGGTTCCGCACGGTCAGGGAAAAGGAGGCCGTTTCGCCTGTACCAGCCGATGATCCCTGACGTTCCGGTGTCAGGAAGACATTGTAGGGAGCTTGAGCGTAACTGAACTGCACCGCACGGGTGGTGCCAATAGGGATCAAAGCAAGGTATTCGAGCCCAATCGTACCGTCGGCGTCTTCGATGCCCGCAGTGCCATAACGGAGATCGCCCCCGGTACCACTGCGCGCCGCTGCGTACTGGAACTTGATGTTGTTGCTGTTCTGATAGAGAATGAGCTGAAACGTTTGCGCGTCAGAGGTGCCCCACAGTGGCACGCTGTTCCACTCTACCACCAGATAACGGCTTGGCGGTGTGCCGAACGTCTGATAGCGGACAGTGCCACCGCTGGAAGGATCAAAGTCGTCCCAAAAGGGGGCGACCAGGTTGTTCGGCCGGCTCTCCAACGGCAAGCGGGAGTTGTAATAGTAGGATGCCGTCTGGCTGATGTCGAACCCGATGTAACCGTTCGAGTCCAGATAGAACTGGGTATAGCTCTGGCCATAGAAAGAAAAGGTGAACCCGATGGGAAAGGGGCCGCCCCGGTCATCGTCACGCAGCACGACAGACGTGCCCCCCGTTGTATCGATCCAGTTATAGACTGCGCTGTCATCCCAGGTGTAACCGAAATCGTCCGGGCCACCTGAGGCTTGAGGGGCAAGCAGGACACCCACATCGGGTGCCGCTTTGGCCCAGGTCACCGTCCGTCGGTCGCGGTCAACCTGGTACGTGCCACGACACTCACCGCCCTGCCCTCCTGACAGGCGCACGTCCAGATAGCCGGGTGCGTCCAACTGGTGCAGGGGAGAGACCAGGCGAAACTCGCCAGGGCCAAGCGGCTGTAAGGGGATGCGGGCCAGTTGCCGTCCTGTCGAATCGAGCAGACTGGCCTGGCCGCGCACACCCGTCCACGGCCGGCTGTCTTTGTCGGCCACGGTGACCATGCCGATCAAGACATCGCCGACGAACGTAACTCCCAAATGCAAGGGTCCCGGCGGTTCATCTTGCACCACGACTGGTGTCGTCGGCGGGGAGCCAGTACTGCGCACCCAGGCCTGAGCCAGGATCAGCAGGATAACCACGATCAGGCCACCGGTGAAAACAATCTTGCCCCGAAATTGGTCGCGTGACATCTTGCCTCCTGTTCCTTAGGCCATGCCACCTGCCGGGATCGACGCCAGCAGTATTGGGGGTCGAGAGATCACCAGCGCGTTCCCTCTGATCAGGGCTAGCGCGTAGGGGTCGGGGCGACTGTGATGTCAGAACGCCAATAGAAAACGCGTGGCACGCTGGTGGCCCCTACTGCAACCCCTTGCTTTCTGGCCTGGTCATCCAGCACTTTGTCACAATTCGCCGTGCAACGCATGACCTGCACAGACCAGGTGTAGTGACGGTCTGGAAACCCAACGTCTTTCGCGGAAAAGTTGGCAGGTACCTGCAGAGAGGGCTCGGTGCGCCAGAACTCGGCTACACCACCCGCGTTGTCATAGGGGATGCGGATAACATAATACTCACCCGGGACCAACCCCTTCACACTCGACCATTGCAGGACCACCCGGGCGTTCCATCCCTGAAAGGAAGCACCATCGGGCGGGGCGATGAGGGTTGGGGCAGGCAACCGACCGGCCGTAGGCGAGGGCGTATGGGCCGCCAATCGGGTCAGCGTAGACGATGGCATGCGGGTCGGCAGTGGCGTAGATGTGTGAGTGGGTGTCTGGGTCGGCGTCGAGGTGGGCCGGCTCGTGGCAGTGGCCGTATAGGTCGGGGTGGGCGCGGGGGACGGCGTGCGGCTGGGCGTGGCGCTTGACGTGAGACTGGGCAACGCCGTCGAGGTGGGTGCCGACACGTCACTGCCTGACGCGTCACGGGAAGCGAGTACAGAGACTATCTCTGTAGCCGAAGGAGTAGCCGTCACCTGGGCGGCCTGCCGTCTCAACCATCTGCTGGCGAACACCAGCACAACCGCCAGCACGATCGTGGCCCCCACTGCGACCAACCCCATCCCTGCCAACAGCCAGGGCAGAATGCTCCTCTTTTGCTTCGGAGCAGGAGGCGGCCGGGAGATCGGTCGTGGAGCGGCCATTCCCGGGGGCGGCGCGACAAGGGTGCTTGGCTGGCCCACTGCCTCGTCGAACGCATGCAGCATGTCTTCCACCGTCTGGAACCGGAACTCGGGCTGCTTGGCTATGGCCTTCAGGATCACCTGCTCCAGTGGTGGGGAAATGTCAGGCTTGATGCTGGACGGCAGAGGCAAAGGAGCACTGATATGCTTGAGGACTATCGCCAGCGGCGTATCTGCCCTGAAGGGAACCTGGCCCGTGACCATTTCATAGAGCATCACCCCGAGCGAATAGATGTCGCTGCGGACGTCCACCTCCTCTCCCTGTCCCTGCTCCGGGCTCATATAAGCTGGTGTTCCCACGCCCACACCCGACCCCGTGAGCCGGACCGAGGATTCCATGATCTTGGCCAGGCCAAAGTCAGTCAGGTAGCAATCTCCCTGAGCGTCGAGCAACACGTTGCTGGGCTTTATGTCGCGGTGCAATATGCCCATGCGATGGGCATGGGCCAGGGCACCGCCTACCTGATGCAAAATGTGGATCACGTCGGCCAAGGCCATTGGTCCCTGGGCCAAACGGTCTTTAAGAGTGCCGGCCTCGACGTACCGCATGACCAGGTAAAGCCTGTTGCCGAGCTGGCCATACTCGTGAACGGGAAGGATGTGGACGTGTTCCAGCTTGGCAATCACCTTGGCTTCACGCTGAAATCGTTCGCGGAGTTCCGGATCCTGGCTCATCTGCTCTGGCAGTATCTTGATGGCCACGTAACGGTCCATGGTTGCGTGGTAGGCTTTGTAGACGGTAGCCATACCACCTACGCCGATCTGCTCCAAGATGCGGCCCGGGCCTACTTCTCTGCCGATCAGATCACTCATGTCGCTCCCTCCGTCAAGCCAGTGTCACCTGCGACAGGTTCTGGCAATGCACGGGTTCAGCCTTGTGATCCGGTTACCTAAAGTCAGACGACGAGCGCAGGCTGCAGAGTTGTGGCCCAAGAGCCTGCTCACCGCGCTGACACCGCCGACCATCCAGCGAGTGGCTGCTCGTTCCGGTAGAACTCTACGGCCAGCAACGTCCTGAGGGCTAAGTCATGGGTGCTGCGGGTGACCAAGATGCACCCAGCGAACTGAGCACTGGCAGCGATGACCGCATCGGGCAGCAACAGCCTATCCAACCCGACCTGCCGTCGCAACGGTCACCCCTTCTTGCAGGGCCTTGATCCCGGCTTGTTGAAAGGTGCGATCGTCGACATTGATGGTCGTGCGACGCATCATGTCCTTCTCCATACACACGGCTATATGCACCACATGTACCACATCTCATAGTGGCTGTCAAACCGTGGATCCAGCTACTTGGCCGCCACGGGCTTGAGCTGTGGCACCCCCAGCGCCCGCAGGCCGGCCACAAAGGGCGAGCCCAGGAGCATGTACAGCGGGTAGCCCGTGGGATGCACGGTGCCCCACTCGGGCAGCGCCACCTGAAACTCGCCCACGTCCGTGCAGTACTTGACCGGTGCGCACCCGCTCACCTTCACCATGAGCGTTGCGGCATACAGACCGCCAACGGCCAGCACCAGTGCCAGCAGAACCCAGAGCTTGATGGCGCCTGTTCTCATTCTCTCGTTGCCAGCCAGTCCTTCCGTTGAGTTTGGTCTTGCCGGGGATGAGTTGGATTGTAGCTACCTTTCCGGTTCGTGTCAAGCGGCCAAGACAGTCTTGACAGGCCGTATGCTGTGTGCTATCCTGAGGGCGGATGCGGCTGTGCCTGTGCACCGGCCAGGAGGTCGGTTCTACAGGGTGCACCGTGTCGAGGTTCGATCGCCCAGGTGCTGGGCATCCTGTTCGAGATGCTGGCCGGGGCGTACCTGCCGGTCAGCGCCTTCCCCAAAGCCCTGCAGTACCTGGCCTACCTCCTGCCCTACACGTGGGGCTATGATCTGATCCGCTACTATAGCTTTGCCGGCAGGTGGCAGACCATCTTGCCCGTTTGGCAAGAGTGGGCCATCACTCTCGTCTACGCCATCCTCTATACAGCGGTGTCGCGCTACCTGCTGGGCAAGGCGGAGCGACTCGCCAAGCGCAGTGGCCTGCACGTGATCTAGAGCGATCCTACCCTTGCGAGGGGTTGGCAGGCCGATCCGGACGATGGGAATGCCTCGCCCTTACACTGAGAGTATCCAGAGATCGATGCGCTCCCAAGTGCGAATGCCCCGGGAACCTGCGGGAGGGTAGCGCGGGTCGCCCTTCGAGCAGATCCTCCCGCAGGTTGAGGATGGGCCTACCGTTGCCGTTGAGAGGAGCGCTCGGATTGCCTCTGTCCGGACTGGGCCAGGGAACCTGCGGGAGGGTAGATTCCGCGGGCCTGTCCGGCTTGCGAACAGTCAAACAGGGCCGAGTCCTGGCTCCCACAGCGCACTCGACCCTGCATCCGCTACGATTGTTACTTGGCTGTCCGTCTCCGCTCCTTCCCTG